>Ga0208965_1000601_pt1 | contig 16879 bp, 16 predicted proteins | sample AOAMet1_07_M0_10_2_FD_188230 | JGI IMG/M metagenome (GOLD analysis project Ga0208965, IMG submission 188230) | Ammonia-oxidizing marine microbial communities from Monterey Bay, California, USA - CAN11_07_M0_10 (SPAdes) | ecosystem: Environmental > Aquatic > Marine > Intertidal zone | place...
AAGGAGCCGTGGGCCAGCGCCGAGAATATCGGCACCTGGTAGGCAAAGCGCCGCATCTGGCGGCGTTGCTTGCGCCGGCTACCGGCTTAAATGCCAGCGCATGGCAGACGATATAGATAAAGAGCGAAATAGGTTCAGCGCCCGGCTGAGGCGGACCGCGCAGGTCGGCTCCAACCTCTCGGGCGCAGGTGTCGCCTTCGCGGCAAACCGCATCTTTGGCGGCGATGAAGGCGATGAGCGCACCGCCCGCGCGCTCGCCTCTGCCCTTGGCAAGACCAAGGGGCCGCTGATGAAGGTCGCGCAGATCCTATCGACCATTCCTGATTTCCTGCCACAGGAATATGCCGACGAGCTATCCCAGCTTCAGGCGCAAGCCCCGCCAATGGGCTGGGCCTTCGTAAAACGTCGGATGCGCGCCGAGCTCGGACCCGACTGGCAGGACAAGTTTGCAAGCTTCGGTCAGGAAGCGGCGCATGCAGCCTCGCTGGGACAGGTTCACCGTGCAACGCTGCCCGACGGGCGCGAGGTCGCCTGCAAGCTCCAATATCCGGACATGGCGAGCGCGGTTGAAAGCGATGTCGGTCAGCTCAAAAGCCTGCTCGGCATGTTCCGCCGCCTCGACGGCTCAATCGATCCTGAAGAGATCGTCGTCGAGATCTCTGATCGCCTGCGCGAGGAGCTCGACTACAAGCGAGAACGCAAGGCAATGAACCTCTATCGCCACATGCTTGAGGAGAAGGACTTCGTCCACATCCCTCAGCCCGTGGATGAGCTGTCTACCGACCGCCTCCTCACCATGGAGTGGGTGACGGGCGATCCTTTGACCGCCTGGCAGGATGCGCCGCAAGAGGTGCGCAATGGCATCGCCAAGCGCCTCTACTGGACATGGTGGCTGCCCATGCTGCGCTATGCCGTCATTCATGGCGACCCGCATCTTGGCAACTATCAGGTCACCAATGGCGGCGAGGGGCTTAACCTGCTCGACTTCGGTTGTATCCGTATCTTCCCGCCGAACTTCGTTGGCGGCGTGGTCGATCTCTACCGCGCGATCCGGGCGGATGATTTCGACGCGACTTATGCGGCCTATGAGAAGTGGGGCTTCAAGAACCTCAACAAGGACCTCGTCGAAATTCTGAACATATGGGCAAAGTTCATCTATGGCCCGCTTCTGGAAGACCGGGTGCGCAGTGTCGCTGATGGCGTTGCACCCGGCGAGTATGGCCGCAAGCAAGCTTTCGAGGTCCGCAAGCGCCTGAAAGAGGCTGGTCCCGTCACCATCCCGCGTGAGTTCGTCTTCATGGACCGCGCCGCGATCGGGCTTGGCGCGGCCTATATCCGACTCGGGGCTGAAGTGAATTACCATCGCCTGTTCGAGGAAAGCCTCGAAGGCTTCAGCGAAGACGCAGTCGCAGCCCGCCAGTCCGAAGCGCTTTCCAAGGCAGGGCTTACGGTCTAGGCCGTAAGGATGGAATCCAAGCCCTACAACACGCCCGAAGCGCTGGGCCGTGAGCCTTTCACGGCGGCGTTCTGGACGCTCTGCGCGCCTTTCCTGTTCCCAGTGCTCGGCGCCTTTCTGATTGGTCTCGCCTGGCCGGGCTTCAATCAGGTTATCAACGGGACCGATAGAACCACGGAAGCAATCGGTCTCCTCTGGACATCGCTTGCCGCCATCCATCTCGTCCACTTCGCAATCCTGAGTATCTGGAGCGAACGTATGGGCGCCGGGGCTTTCGCGGGCTCAATGCGCGCCTCGCAGAACTGGATCGTCGCCTCGATCCTGCTTGGCCCTGTCATCCTGATCGCACCGAACCTGATCGCGGCGCTTTTGGCTGGCGGGGAGCAAGGTTGGGAATATTCGCGTGACGTCGATACCAGCTTCTTTGCGCGCGAGAATTGGGGCATCGCCTATCTTGTCTTCGCCCTCCTGCTGGCGCCAATCCTTGAAGAAGTCACTTTTCGCGGCGTGGCACTCGGTGCGCTTGTCGTACGGGGCGTTCCCCCTTTTATGGCGATGGCCCTATCTTCCGCCGCCTTCACCTTTCTTCACCTTCAATACAGCATTCCCGCCCTCATCGTCGTGTTCGTTGCGGGGATGGGGTTTGCGTGGCTGCGGCTCAAAAGCGGTTCCATGCTCGTGCCAATCCTCGCGCACATCGCGGCGAATAGCATGATCACCTTTCTGGCCAGCCTCGCGCCTCCCGCTGGGTGAGGACTTGTTGAGCGCAGCGGCTTGCTGCACACCGCATTCGAAATGACAGACGATCTAGACCGTTCCCAGACATTCGATCTTCCTGAAGGCTATCGCCTCCTGCCCTGGCACAGGGGCTTTGGCCGACAGGTCGGCCCGCTTTTCGAGAAGCGGGGCCCAGACGGGATCACCCGTGCCTTCCGCGTCGAGGAGCATCACACCAATGGCATGATGAATGCCCATGGCGGGATGTTGATGACCTTTGCCGACATGGCCTGGGGCGCAGCCGTCGAAAGCGATGAGGATAGCTGGTGGGTCACCATCCGCCTTCTCTGTGACTTTCTGTCAGGCGCAAAGCATGGCGAGTTCGTTGAAGGCAAGGCGCGCATCGTGGCCGAAGAAGCCAATGTCTACACCGTTGAGGGCCGCATCTGGACCGGAGAGCGCACGCTCCTCACCGGTAGCGGTATCTTCAAGGTCATCGAGCGGCGCGGATGAGGCTGGTATTTACATGAGTGACGGCAACTTCCCAAACAGGACTTCAGGCGCTGACGATTTGCCGCTCGCAGGGTACGCCGGCGAAAAACCGCCTGCGCCGGACTGGTTCAACTGGGCCATCGCGCAGAAAGCCACGGAGGCCAGCGTCGAGGTTGATGGCGCGAGGATCGCCTATCGATGCTGGGGTGACGCTTCGAAACCTGGCCTGTTGCTCGCCCATGGCAATGGTGCGCACGGGCGTTGGTGGGACTTTATCGCGCCTTTCCTTACGACCGACTATTATGTCGTTGCGCCGACCTTCTCTGGCATGGGGGACAGTGACTGGCGTGACGCGTACAGCTTCCCCGTCTTCAATCGTGAGCAACTCGCGGTGAGCGAACATGCAGGCCTGTTCGCTCATGCTGTGAAGCCGATCATCGTCTCGCACAGCTTTGGCGGCATTATTTCACTCAATACGACCATATGCGAAGGCGGCGAGAAGTTTGCCGGCGCGGTGATTGTCGACAGCCACCTCGAGCCGCCGGGCGATGAGCGCCCGCGCCCGCCGCGTCGTACGCGGGCGAACCGCATCTATGAAAGCTTCAATGAAGCTCTGGCCCGCTTCCGGCTCGCCCCGCCGCAGCCTTGCGAAAACCATTACATCGTCGACTACATTGCCCGCCATAGTATCACGACCATGAAGGGTGAGGATGGCAAGGAAGGCTATTCCTGGAAGTTCGATCCCTTCATTTTTAACTCGCTGATGGATGAGTGGAATGATGTCGACTTGACGGGACTGGAGACGCGCTGTCCGATCGTCTTCATGCGCGGCGGTTTGTCCGAACTCGTGCCAGACCGAGTGGCAGACTATATGTGCTCGCTTCAGGATCCGCCGGTGCCGATGATCACCGTGCCGGAAGCCTACCACCATGTCATGCTCGACCAGCCACTCGCCTTTGTGGCTTCAATTCGCGGACTGCTTGCGAGCTGGCCAGGGCGGCGCTGATTTGGCGTTTGCAAGCACTCGCCTCGCACCCTAAACACCCGCGAAATGATCGAGATCCTCCCAGAAACGCCCGCCCGGCATGCCGAGGCGATTGAAGACCTGTTCGACCGCACCTTCGGGCCTGGCCACTTTGCCAAGACCGCAGAGCGGCTGCGCGAATATTCCTGGACCCTTCCGGAAATAAACCGTGTCGCCGTGGTCGATGGCGATACGGTGGTGGGCGTCTGCCGGGTCTGGCCACTCAAGGTCGGCGCGCGGGGCGACAAGGCGCTGTTCTATGGCCCAGTGGCCGTCTCGCCGGCCTGGCGGGGCTCAGAGCTGGGCCTTCAGCTGACCAAGGCAGCGCTGGAGGCAGGAAAGGCGGCGGGCTGGCCCGCGGCAGTCCTGATCGGCGCGCCAGCCTATTTTGGCCGGATTGGCTTTGAGGTGACGCCGCGCGGCCGTCTCACCTTCCCCGGCCCGCAGGACCAGTCCCGCGTCATGGTGCGCGACCTCACGGGAGACGCAAGCCTGCTCGAAGGCCTCGTCACGGCGATCTAGGACGTCTGCGCACGTTCCACCTGCGGAACAGCATCGATGCCGTCGACATCCTCAAGCGCGCGGATGTGATCCTGGTTGGCGCCCTTCGCAATGACGCTGAACGAGGCATTCGTCTCCAGGATGACCCACTGGACCTGATCGGGATCGACGAGCCCGTTCTGGCGGATCGCGGACATGACCTCTCGCTTCGTGACGCGCTCACGCCGCATGGCCTCTTCAAGGAAGACGCCCCGGTCGAGCAGGACGACAGGCTTTGCCTTGACGATCTTCGACAGCCATTTGCTGTGCAGCACTGTCTTGGTCAGGATCCACTGAAGGATGAGCAGCATCACAATGGCCGCGACCGACTCGATGACGGTTACGCCTTTCAGCACGATGCCGGAGCCGACGAGAGAGCCGATCGCCACCGTGACGATCCAGTCGAAATTGTTCATCTGCGACGTCGCGCGCTTGCCGGACAGGCGGATGGCGAGAACGATGGTGAGGTACATGATCGGCGCAGAGATCAGAACGCGGACGAGATCACTCTGCTGGTCGAGAAGGATGGGGTCCATGGGGCAGCTCCGCTCAGATTGCGTTCTCAGGACAATGAGCAGCGGGCGGACCCGTTCCCTAATGCCTTGTAATTCCACCGCCGGCAGATCGCGCCCTTGTTGAATTGCCCTTCGGGTGCTCACCCCACATTGACCCATTTCTATAGTTCAGCGATTATTGAAATATGGACTCAACGACTGCACTCACGGCCTTCGCGGCGCTGTCCCAGGAAGGACGGCTGGAAGTGTTCCGGCTGCTTGTACAGGCAGGTCCGGACGGTCTCGCTGCCGGGAAGATCGCCGAGCGCGTCGGCCGGGCGCCCAATACGCTCTCGGCCCAGCTGAACCTGCTCCAGCAGGCGGGCCTGATCGACAGCCGCCGCGAAGGACGCTCTATCATCTACTCAGCCTGTTTCGACCAGGTCAGCGACCTCATCGTCTACCTGCTGGAAGATTGCTGCGCGGGAGAGCCCTGCGTCGCGAGCAGTGTACAGGCCGCTGCGGACCGCGCGCTATGCTGTGCGCCAACCACTTCGACCGCCTCATAATACGCCACACCAGACCGACGGGGAAATCTAATGGGCGCGTTTGAACGCTATCTTTCAGTCTGGGTCGCGCTGGCCATCGTGGTCGGGATCGGTCTGGGGCAGGTCTTGCCCGGCGTCTTCGGCGCGCTTGCGGGCTTTGAATACGCCAATGTGAACTTTGCGGTCGCCATCCTGATCTGGGCGATGGTCTGGCCGATGATGATCGGGGTGGACTTCTCTTCGCTCGCGCGGGTTGGGGAGAAGCCGAAGGGGCTTCTCATCACGCTGGTGGTCAACTGGCTCATCAAGCCTTTTACCATGGCGGCGCTGGGGGTGGTCTTTTTCCGTTATGTCTTTGCCGGGCTGATCCCCGAAGCGGATGCTGAAGGCTATATCGCAGGGCTCATCCTGCTCGGCGCGGCGCCCTGTACGGCCATGGTCTTCATCTGGTCACAGCTGACGCGCGGTGACCCGAACTACACCCTCGTCCAGGTCAGCGTGAATGATGCGATCATGGTCGTGGCCTTCGCGCCTATCGTGGCGCTGCTGCTGGGGATGACCGACATAATCGTGCCGTGGGAGACGCTGCTCCTCTCGGTCGGGCTCTATGTCGTCGTACCGCTGGTGGCGGGGATCGCCGTGCGCCAGATGCTGAAGGCGCGGGGCGGAGACGCGGCCGTCGACGCCTTCATTGAGCGGGTAAAGCCCGCCTCCGTGCTCGGCTTGCTTCTGACTGTCGTCCTCCTCTTCGGGTTTCAGGGCGAGGTGATCCTCTCCCAGCCGCTTGTCATTGCGCTGATCGCCGTGCCGATCCTGATCCAGTCCTATGGCATGTTCGCGGTGGCCTATGGCGCGGCCTATGCGCTGAAAGTCCCGCACAATGTCGCCGCGCCCTGCGCGCTGATCGGGACGTCGAACTTCTTTGAGCTGGCGGTTGCTGTGGCGATCTCTCTGTTTGGGCTGAATTCAGGGGCCGCGCTCGCGACCGTGGTGGGTGTGCTGGTGGAGGTGCCGGTGATGCTGTCACTCGTGGCGTTCGCGAACCGGACGCGGGAGGCGTTTGTAGAGGAGGCGCAGGCCGACACCTGAGTGAAACGATTGCCCTCATTCGGCGGCGACCTCGTTATTCAGTTCTGTATTCCAACGGATACATGACCCCGAATTGTTCATACGCTGTGCCGTCGATGACCAGCGGCTCGAACCGCACGTCCTCAATCGCTTTCTCCGATGCTCGCCTGAAAGCGTCGTCAGTACACTCGGCTTCGATGTTGTAGGGGCGGCCCTCAGTGTCGACATCCATGAAGACATTACATTCGCCCTCTTGATCGCGATTGGCTGGTCCGTTCGGGTAGGAAGGGACGGGGTGTCTGGTTGGTCTGGTCTCATGAAGGACCCCGGCGTTTCGCATGATCAGGGTTTCAAGAAGGTCATCTCCGGCGAGCGGGTGAGGCGCGGGCATGCGTAGCGCGGTGAAAGTCGCGTCAGCCTTTTCCCTCACCATTCGTTCGACTTCTGCATCTCCCAGTTCCTGGGCGAGCGCGATCGCCAGATGAAATGGATTGCGGTCGCGTCGTTTAGCAGCGGTGTTCAGCACTGGCAGGAGCGTGTTGAGCGCTTCGTCATACTGCCCCTGATCAGCCAGCGTCGTTGCATGGATGTGGGCAAGCTTTGTTTTCAGACCCTCGGGGGCAGCTGGAAGCTCCCGTGCGGCAAGGGCGGCAAGCGCGGAAAAATCGCGGCGGACCTGGAAGGCGTGGATGAGCGAGTACATATTCGAGACCTTGTCGCTACCATCATCATAGGTCGTCGATTGAACGATGACCCCCAATGCCTGTGCCTTGACGGATGGGGTCTTCGACTTCGCCCCTATGAAGAGAGAAGCGCCATAGAACGCGTTTCGATCTGAGCAGTCATACCTATCCTTGGCGTACTCCTCTTCGATTTTCCGGAGAATTTTGAGGACATCTTGATTGGCGCGCAGGGCGCGGCCCGTATCCTTGTACCAGCCCTCGATTTTTCTCTCTGCGCGCCTGCTTGCTTCGGTGCTGTCGCAGGCTTCGGGCTTCATGGTCTGCGCGGTTGCAGGTGCGCTCAAAATGAAGGCGGCCGTAGCTGACAGGGCGAGTAGCCTGACGGAATTTAGAAGCATTGAATGACGAACTCACTGGTAGGTTTCTGACTTGTCGATCAACCTAAGAGGGTCAGATCGGCAAGTCGAGTGAGCGGACCCGAATAGACCTTCAGCACCAGCGCCCGCAGGCTCCGTTGTGCGGAGTGCGGGGGTGGGGCAGATTTTGTTGCACGAGATCCCGGCTTTCGCCGGGAGGGGCGGATCACCCGGAAAAGGCGGGGCGCGGGCGGTGGTTTTGGTGGGGTGTCGCTCTGGTGTGAGGGCGGTGTGCCCCTGGTGCAGCGGCGGTGTAGGCGCGGTGCATGGGGTGTACGCGGTCCAGGCAGGCTCTAGCTGCAGGGCGGGGTGTGTCCAGGGGGCGGGGGTAGAGGCGGCGGGCAGCGCGGCGCGCTGGGCCTGCTCGGCCTCTGTCAGTTCCCATGCCGAGACCCAGATGACGCCATCCTCGCGCACATGCCAGTTGACCCAAGCGCGGCCGTCCGCCCTCGCTTCGTCAAAAGTGGCGCTCAGCCGGCCCAGATAATGATACAGCGTCCGCCAGTGCCGCACCGGCACCCGCATCAGACAGCTCCATATGATCGCCCAGCTCAGCTCCATCGATGAGGGTTATAGACGGGGGTGCGCGGAGGGGGATGGAATGGGTTGGCTAGCTAAAGCATTGATGCAAAGATAGGTATAGAAAATTACAACGGAGGTTGAGGTGGGGCTATCGAGCGCGTGGGTTCAATCACCCAACAGGATCCCTGAACTATTCAGACGGATCAGAGACGGTCAAGCACCGGAGCGGTTCACGCAGCAGCTACTCAAGGATTGGGGATTTCGGTCTACAAACGATCGACCATTTATCCCTTTGCTGAAATCTTTAGGTTTCCTCAATTCAGACGGCGCGCCACTAGAACGTTACCACGATTACCGCGACCACTCGAGATCGCAAGAAGTGATGGCTGAAGCGTTAGAAGATGCCTATTCCGATATTTTCCTCATAACATCAAAGCCTACAGCGGCAGACAAAACAGCAATCCAAGGCAAGTTCAAAAGTTTTCACAACGCAAGCGATAATGTTGCGTCAATGATGGCGAGCACGTTTCTAAAACTCGTGGAGCTTGCAGACTTTGATGCTGTTCGCGCTGACAAAATTCAGCAAGCAGACGGACCGGCTGAGACAGTTCAATATCCACAAAGTGATTATCAAAAAGAGGTCAGGAGCAATTTTTCAGGACTACATTACAACATTCAAATTCACCTACCGGCGACTAAAGATCTAGAAGTATACAATGCAATATTTAGATCTCTGAAGGAGCATCTAATTGACTAAGTCCGCCGTGAGAGAATTTCTATTCAGAGGCCTCATGTTTGAATCTGAGGCGACGGCATTTCAGCGAGCAGGTATACAAGTAGGTGCAGATCAGTCTCATACCGAAGAGCGCTTGTTCAAGGAGGCATTGTCGCCGTTCAGCCTGGTTCAGAGAAACTCTGCATTGGAAATGGCGCGACTCTATGGGCTTATCTACTGCTTTGAGAACGAACTTCGGTCATTCGTTAGAGAACGCCTAGAGGCGAACGAAGGTCCAGATTGGTTAGACAAATTACCGCCCAAGATACTTGGTCAAGCTAAATCTAGGCATGCAGATGCGTTTAAAAATAGTTGGTTGGAAGGCGAGAAAACAGATCTTCTTGGGTTCGTCGACTTCGGTCATTTATGCACGATAATAAGTGAAAAATGGGAGCACTTCAAAGATGTCATCCCTTCTCAGCATTGGCTGAAGCAGCGCATGGACGAAATGGAAAAGGCGAGAAATTTTGTGGCGCACAATCGAAAGCTGCTTCCGACAGAATTTCAGCGCCTGTACATGTATGTGAATGACTGGCTTCGAGTATTGGGGATGTAGCGGTGGCAAGCCAAGCAAGATCAGCTTTCGACAAAAACTCGGAAGATATCCTGAGGCTCTTGGAGATACATGAGGGAGCGGGGGGGAACGCGCGCGGTCGTCGGTATCGATTAGAGGTGTTGAATAAGTCAGCTATTGTTTTGATTACCGCGTTTTGGGAAGCATATTGCGAGGATCTCGCGAGCGAGGCTGTGGAGCATTTGGTCAAGCATGCAAAATCCGCTGATAATATTCCTCTCGAGCTTAGAAAAGCTATCGCGAAGGAAACGGAAGCAGCCGAGCATCAACTGGAGGTTTGGAAGTTGGCCGACGACGGTTGGCGAGCCTACATGACGGCCAGACTACAAAAAATGAAAGAGTCACGAGATCGAAAGCTAAATACACCAAAGACAGAGCAAATTGATGCGCTATTTTTCGAAGCTCTCGGTATTAAGAAAGTCTCGAGCTCTTGGAGCTGGAAGAGAATGACCGTGGCCAACGCGTCAAAGAAATTGAATGAATTCGTAGAGCTTCGCGGCGTAATCGCGCACCGAGGTAAGAATAATAAATCTGTGACAAAGGCGCAGGTCACTGCTTATTTTGAGCATGTAAAGCGGTTAGCTGGGAAAACAGGCGGTCGGGTGAACACATTTGTTTGGAAATCAGTCGGCAAACCTTTGTGGTCAAGGAAAAGTAGGTAGGGTTGCGTTACCGCCCCTCACGTCTCCACGCCAAAATCAGGAACACCAGAATGAGCGCCACCGCCAATAGGCCCGGCAATAGCGGCAGGCTGGTCGAGCTGCGCACGGCGTAGGCGCCGCGTTCCTTGAGGCCTAGCCAGCCCGCGCCGGCGGCGTTGGCATTCTGGCCGACGCGGCGGATGTCCGGCAAGCTGGCGCCGGGGCGGGTCAGTTCATAGATGCCGCCGCCTGTGGCGGCCGAGAGCGGGGCGAGCACGTCGCCGGTCGCTTCGAGGGAGGCGTATTCCTTTGGATTTGCGGGGCCGTTGAGGGCGACCGCTTCGAGGCCGCCAGCCTCTGCGCGAAAGAGGCCGAGCTGGTCTATGGCGAGCTCTGCGGTGAATTCGCCGGGGCCGGTCTGCGTCCAGCGGGGATTGAGGGTTTCGCCGTCCGGGGTATCGACGCTCAATGTGGGGGCAGTGTCTGACAGGGTGCGAAGGCGCGCGCGCATTGTGTCGCCCTGCGCTTCGAGGAGGAGCTGCCGCTCTTCAAGCTCCGGCTCTTTCATCAGCCAGTGAACAGTGCGGCGGATCAGTTCTGCGAAGGGGCCGCCGCCATCATAGCCGCGCGCCCAGAGGAAGATCTGGCCGGACAGGATCTGTGCGACGCGGCCTTCGCCGACGCGGTCGACCACCAGAAGCGGGTCGCCATTGCGGGCGGTCATCAGGACATCACCGACTTCGGGCACGGCCTCGATATAGCGCACCCAGTCGCCCCACGACTGGCCGGTCAGGGTTTCCGTGATGGTGTGGCGCGCGCCGGTCTCAGAGATTTGCGGGTTGAACTTGCCGACCTGGATCGTGCCGGTGGGCAGGGCCGGAAGGACGGCAGAGAGCGGCGTGTTGGCGAGGGAGGCGGGGCCTGCGAAATCCTCACCCGCCGCGATCAGCAGGGCGCCGCCATCGGCCACATAGCGGGCCATATTGGCGAGGTAGGACATGGTGATGACGGTGCGCCGCTCATACTGGTCGAAGATAATGAGGTCGAACTCATTCAGCTTGCCCTCGAACAGTTCCTCTGTCGGGAAGGCGATGAGGGCCATTTCCTCCAGTGGGGTCACGTCCTGCTTGTAGGGCGGGCGCAGGATGGTGAAGTGGACAAGATCGACCGAGGGGTCTGATTTCAGGAGGTCGCGCCAGACGCGGCCTGCGGCGTTCGGCTTGCCGGTGATGAGGAGGACGCGCAGGCGATCGCGCACGCCGGACAGGGTGGCGGCGGTGCGGTTATTGGCGAGGGTCAGCTCCTCCTCGCCCGCCGGGGTTTCGACGACGAGGATATTGTCGCCGCGCCGCTCAATCTCCACCGGGAGGGGGGTGTCGGTGCCTGTCTGGACGGTGATCTCTTCAGGCTCTCCGCCATTCATGGAATAGGTGACGGTGGCCTGCGCACTGACAGGGTCATCGACGCGGACGACGAAGGCGGCGTTTTCGCCGACAATGCCGAAGTCTGGCGAGCGGACCAGCGAGATGCGCCGGTCGCCGCTGTCCGGGTCGCCCGTGATGAGGCTGTGAATGGGGCCGAGCGCTTCGAGGCGGGCGGCGTCCTCTGGCACGTCATGGACCTGTCCATCGGTGACGAGGACGGCGCCCGCGATCCGGTCGCGCGGGACGTCGGCCATCAGGCCTTCGAGGGAGGCGATGAGGTTGGTGCCGTCGGCGCTGGAGCCTGTCTCGACGAAGCGGACCTCCAGCGAGGTGTCCGCGTCCATGTCGGCGCGCAGCTTTTCAAGGGCGGCGTCGGCAATGGCTTCGCGGTCACCGAAGCTCATGCTTTCGGAGCGGTCGACGATGATGGCGGCGACGGAGGGGAGGGGGTCGCGTTCCTCGCGGACATAGGCGGGGTTGGCGAGGGCGGCGGCAAGCGCGGTGAGTACGGCGGCGCGCATCAGCCAGGCGCGGCCACGCCAGCGGATATAGGCGCCATAGGCGAGAAGGCAGAGCGCGAGCAGCGCCCAGAGCAGCGGCCAGCCGAGAAGCGGGTCGAGCGAGATGCGGCCAGCTTCGGTCATTCAGGCGTGCTTTCCTGCTGGCGGCGGATCATTTCCTCAATGTCGGGCATGTCCGGCTGGTCGGTGCTGCCTGGCAAGCGCGGCGGCGGCTCGCGCATCGGGCCTGCGGGGGCGGGCGCGCTGCCCTCTTCACCCTCACCGAGGCGTTCAAGCAGGGCCGGGATGTGGACCTGGTCTTCCTTATAATTGCCGGTGAGCACGTACATCATCAGGTTCACGCCAAAGCGGCGCGCCATCTCGCGCTCCCGGTCGCCGCCATCAACGCTGAGAAGCGGGCGGCCGCTCTCATCAATCGCCCACGCGGCGAGATAGTCTGCGTCCCCGATGATCAGGCCGGAAACGCCGTCACCGCGGCGGGCGGATGAGTTTGCTGCACCGGCCGAGGATTCGATCCAGAGCTGGCGGTCCTGATAGCGCCCGGCGAACCCGTCGATCAGGTAGAAGCTGCGCGTCATCACATGGTCCTGGCTGACGGGCTGAAGCGGCGGGGTGTCGAGGCCGGGCAGGACGCGGTCGAGGTCGCTGAAGCTGTTCGTGCTCGCGACATTGCCGCCCCGGCGGGTGTCGATGAAGAGCGCGCCGCCATTGCGCAGATAGGCGTTGAGGCGCTCCACCGCGCGGGAGCTGAGCGGCGTCGCATTGTCCGGCAGGGCGAGCACGATCATCGGATAGACGTCGAGCTCATCGGTTTCAGGATCGACGGTGTGCGGCTCTGCCGGCTCAACCGAGGTGCGGCGGAAGAGGGTGAGGGAGAGGCCGCGAAGACCCGCGAGGGTGACGGCGTCAACCTCGCTGTCGCCGGTCTCGATATAGGCAAGGCGCATCTCGAGCAGGGCTTCCATTGCCTTGTCGATCTCGCCGTTTTGCTCGATCTCCGTGCCGCGATAGCCGGGCGAGATGGCATAGCTGTAGGGGTTGGGGCTGATATCGTCGAACTGGGCGTGGGCTGGCGGCTGGGCGAGCGGCGCGAGCGTCGCTGCGCCAGCGATGAGGAGGGCCGCATGGGCGCCGCGGCGGAAGGTCGGGAAGCGTCCGGCGAGTGCCAGTGCCACCAGAAGGTCGATCGCGATCAGCAGGCCTGCGAGGCCCAGAAGAAGCCCGCCGAGGCGGATGGTCTGTGCTTCGGCGTCACCGAGCAGCGTGGCGCTGGTCGGCCAGTTGGTGACGAGGGCGGGAACGCCTCTCGCGGCTGTGTTGATGGCGCGGGTGCCGCCGGGGCCGCGATAGAGGCCGGGCGGGTGGGATTCGGATGGGACGGCGTCTGCAAGGTCAGCTGCCGCAATGGGCGAGGCGTTCGGTCCGGGGCTGACAAGGCGGCCATAGCCGTTCACCGTCACATCTGGCGTATAGGTGCCTTCCTCGTCCTGCATGGTTTCGCCGCGGCCAGCGGCAATGGCGCGTCTCAGCATCTCGACGAAGGTGCCTGAATAGGGAAGGTCGGACCAGTCGGGGCCCGCAGTGACATGGAAGAGGACCAACGTGCCCTGTCCGCGGCTCGCGCCTGTGACGAGCGGTGAGCCATCCTGCAGGCGCGCCCAGGTGCGGCTGGCAAGCTCCGGATCGGGCCTCGCGAGGACCTGCTGGCGGATCTTGATGTCGGCAGGCGAGGAGAGGCCCGCAAAGGGCGAGGTTTCGGGGTAGCTGCCGATGCTTTGCGGGTCTTCCCAGGTCAGCGCGCCGCCAATAGCGCGGGAGGAACGGCGCAGGGGTGTCGGCACGAGGCTGTCGGACTGCGCAGCAAGGCGCGGGCCTGCGAAACGGATCAGCGCGCCGCCGCCTTCAACCCATTCGGCCATGCGCTCTTCGAGTTCTGGGGCGAGCTGGCCGATATCGGTCATGATGATGGCGTCAGGGTCGGCGGCGATCAGCTCTTCGATGGAGCCATCCGTGATGTGGGCGAAGGGCTCCAGCGCCTGACGCACATAGTGCATGTCTGAGAGGAGCGGCTGGGCTGTCGAGTCCCCGGAGACAAGACCAACGCGGCGGGACCGGTCTGCCGAATCCCAGAGCCAGACGCTGCCTGCGCCCTGCACGCCGGTAATGGCGAAGCGTTCGACGCGGGCGAGGGCGGCGGCGGGCACATCGAAGCGGGCGATTGCTTCCGCTTCGCCGGCGGCGAAGTCTGCTTCTGCTGTGGCGAGGGCTGCGCCATCCAGGGTGAGGGCGGAAACATAGGTCTGCGCGCTATTGGAGGTGTCGACCCGGCGGACCGTGACCGCGGCCCCGTCAGCGGCGGAAGAGAGGCTGGTAATGGCGAAAGGTCCACGCGGGGCGGCAGCATAGATGCTGAGCGGGGCGATCTCGCCGAGGGCATCTGCAAAGGCGCGGGCCTCCTCACTTCCAAGCCCGTCACTCGCCCAGAGGATACGGGCGGGCTGGATGCCGGAGGCTTCAAGGCGCTCAAGCGCTTCTTCGCGGTCCGTGCCCCAGGAGACGGGGTCGAGCGACCCGATCCGGGCCGAGAGTTCAGTCCGTGTCAGGCGGTCGGCCGGGTCAGCATTGAGGGTGCGCGGGGCGGTAAGAAGGAGGTGGCCTGCGGTATCACGGCTGGCCCCATCAAGGGCGCTGGAAGCGGCGGATTGAAGCTCACCCCAGCGCGGGGTGCTGGTCCAGCCATTGTCGATGACGATGAGGACCGGGCCTGCGTCCTCAGTGCCGACCGGCGCGCCCGGTGCATAGACGGGGTTTGACAGGCCAAGGATGGCAGCTGCAGCGGCCAGAAGGCGCAGGAGGAGAATCCACCACGGCGTGCGGGCCGGGGTTTCGTCTTGGGGCTCGACATCATCGAGCAGGCGGAGCGACGGAAGGGCCGCCTCCTGAGGCGCGGGCGGCGTCGCGCGAAGGATGTACCAGATGACCGGCAGGGCGATGAGGCCGAGCAGAGCCAGCGGCGCGCCAAAGAGAAACGGACCAAGGCTCATAGGCGCGCCCCGAAGGCTTCAAAGGCCTGTTTCAGGTCTGCAGCGCCATAGGTGATATCATCACCAGTCGAGTGTCGGACATATTGCCAGCCGAAGCTCGCCGCGAGGCTTTCGATGGCGGCGGCATGGGCGGCGAAGCGTTCGAGATACTGATCGCGGATCGTCTCGGCGCGGCCAAAGAGGCGGAAGAGTTGCGTGCCCGGACGGCTGAAGCGGACGCGGCCCTGCCATGGGAAAGTTTCCTCGATCGGGTCGCTGAGCGCGATGAGAATGCCTTCTTTCGATGCGCGGGCGAGCGGCGTGAGCCTTTCGCGCCAGACATCGATCGGGTCATAGAAATCACTGGCGAGCGCGAAGATGGCGCGGGAGCGGGGCGGTGGGGGAAACCGGGTGTTGCCAGAGGCGAGCAGGTCCTCGCCGAGCTTGTCGGCGGCGGCCTTGCCGAAGCTTGCCTTGCGCGCGCTGCCAAGGACGCCAATGCGCTCGCCTGCCTTGGACAATATCAGGCCATTGGCCAGCATCAGGATGCGGGCCGTGTCGGCCTTTGTGCGGCGGTCCGGCGTGCCGCTCCAGTCAAAGCCTTCCTGGGGATCGCACCAGAAAAGAATGGTGCGCGCAGTCTCGAGCTCTGTTTCACGGACATAGACATCGTCCCCGCGCGCCGAACGCCGCCAGTCGATCCGTTGGGCGGTGTCTTCCTGGGAATAGTGGCGGTACTGCCAGAAGTGCTCACCCGTGCCTGCGCGCTTGCGGCCAGCTGCGCCAAGATGGGCCGCATCGGCGGCGCGTGCCTTCAGATTGAGGCCCGGCAAGGCGCGCATGACGGCCTCTGCTTCTGCTCTGAGCGCCTCAAGCTTCATTCGCGGAGACCTCATCAGTGCAGTCGAGGGCGGCTTCGAACTTACTGCGCCATTGGGCGGGCTGGCTGGCGGCGTCTGTGCGCTCACTCATGCGGTCCTGATCGCTGAGGCCGGCTTCGGCCTTGACGCCAAGTAGGAAGCTTTCAGCGTCTGCAGTTTCGTCCTCGATCGCGCCAACCGAAAGACCGACACCTTCCCGTTTCGACCATGCATGCAGAACCCGAACGCGCGCAGTATCAAGCTCTGCGCGGACAAGGCGGCGATCCGATGCGGACAGGCCGGTGCCGCTGACATTTATGGCCAGTTCAGCCCGTTCGATCATGCGATAGCACTCGGCCAGCTCGTCACCGGAAGGTGTCGGCATGCCGGGGTCACGTTCGCACGCCGCGAGCGCAGCCGTGCCGAATACCAGCCCCATGGCCATACGCATTAGCTGTGGCACCGAAGCCTTCATGTCAGCCTGACGATCTGGCGAGGTCACCGATCAGGTCACGCATGCTCGGCGCCTGACCGGTTGGGTCGTAGCGCATCGCCATACGGTGACCGAGACAAGGCTCTGCCAGCGCTTCGACATCTTCGAGCGATGGTGCGAGGCGGCCGCGCAGCAGCGCGCGGGCGCGGCAGGCCAGCATGAGCGCCTGACCTGCACGGGGAGACGGGCCCCAGTCAACGAAGCGGCGGACGCGATCATCAGAGCTCTGCTCAGGACGGGCTTCGCGGACGGTTGCGAGAATTGCGGTCAGTACTTTTTCGCCAACCGGCATCTGGCGCACGAGGCGCTGGAGCGCCATCAGCTGTTCGCCATCAATTGCGGGCTGGACGGTCGCGTCCGAGAGACCGGTGGTTTCGATAAGGATTTGGCGCTCAGTGTCGATGTCAGGATAGGTGACATCGATCTTCAGAAGAAAACGGTCGAGCTGGGCTTCCGGCAGCGGGTAGGTGCCTTCCTGCTCAATCGGGTTCTGGGTGGCCAGCACATGGAAGGGCGCTGGCAGGTCATGTCGCACACCGGCCACGGTCACATGGCGTTCCTGCATGGCCTGGAGGAGGGCGGACTGGGTGCGCGGAGAGGCGCGGTTG
>Ga0208965_1000605_pt1 | contig 16853 bp, 20 predicted proteins | sample AOAMet1_07_M0_10_2_FD_188230 | JGI IMG/M metagenome (GOLD analysis project Ga0208965, IMG submission 188230) | Ammonia-oxidizing marine microbial communities from Monterey Bay, California, USA - CAN11_07_M0_10 (SPAdes) | ecosystem: Environmental > Aquatic > Marine > Intertidal zone | place...
GGTTCGGATCTGACAGCGCATCGCGATACTGCACTGCCAGGCGCGAGGAGATGTTCTCCAGAAGGTAATCCTGCACCCGCTGGGCAGGGCCTGTTAGCGTCGCAAGAACTGGCACGAGCGCATCCTCGCCAAGCTCCTTGAAGACGACCGGCACCGACTGGCGTGCCAGGATTTCCGGCAGGCCCTCAATCGTGAACATGACTTTCTCGATGCTCTCGAACTTGTCTTCATGCTCGGTACGGATGAAGGACATGATGCGTGCGCGCGTATGGTTGGGCAGCAGGCTGAGCAGTTCCCCAACAGATTCCGCGTTGGCGTTTCCGTCGCTTTCTTCAGCCTGTGCCTGATTGAGGAATTCAATCTCCACCATCTGGGCAACAACGTCTTCGATTTCGGCATCGACATCGTCGCCGCCGACCAGATAGCCGATCGTGTTGTCGAGCATGGGCTCCTGCAGGTGGCCGACGACTTCCGACGCGAAGGCGACGTCCAGCTTGCGCAGGATGATCGCACTGATATTTGCGGTGAGCCGCGACAGATAAGCCGCCACGACGGCTGGCTTGCGCGCTTCCAGGCGTGTCCAGACATCACTCGATTTCGAAACCGGCTGGGGCTTGGGCATCTCGACATTGCCAAAGACAATGTCAGCGCGGTTCTCGTCCAGAAAGCTCGAAACGATCTCACGGGCCCGCTCGCGTCCGCCCCGGAAAGAACCATTGGCCGCTCGCAAGGCCTGGAGGAAATCCATCACGATTTCGGTGAGTTCTTCGCGGCCAAGATAGGACACCGCCTCAAGCTCGTTCGCGACCTGCGCGAGCGAAGCATTGTCCAGTTTCTCGACGATGGGGCGCGCGGCCTGTTCGCCCAGCATGGCGATGACCACGGCCGCTCGTCTTGCGGGCGGGATCGCGCCAGCCTTACCGGACGCTGCGCCAGGTCGGGCGCGCATCTGGGTGACGTTCGAACCTTGCCTTGTCGCAGCCCCGCTCATCCGGCGTATCCTCTTACCAGCGCCTCGGTGATCTTGAGCCAGCCATCGGCCAGCACGAAGAACCCGATCTTGAATGGCAGCGACACGACGGTTGGCGGAACCATCATCATGCCGACGGCCATGAGGACAGATGCTACGACGAGATCAATAACAAGAAATGGAAGAAAGATTACAAATCCGATCTGAAATGCATGTTTAATTTCAGAAAGCATGAACCCGGTGGCCAACATCGAGAAGGCTGGCTCTTCGCCCTCAACGACCGGCCGGTTGAGCGCGTCACCCAACACGTTGATCGTACCCGGCTCGACGCGGGCCGTCATGAATGTTCGGAAAGGGTCCGTGGTCAGCTCCCAGGCCGTCGCTTCGTCGATCGCGCCGTCGATATAGGGTGAGACACCATTCGCCCATGCCTGTGTAAATGTTGGCTCCATGATGAAGAAGGTCAGGAAGATAGCGAGCGCCATCAGCATCATGTTCGGCGGGGCCTGCTGAACCCCAAGCGCCTGACGAATAAACGAGAAGACGATGACCAGGAATGGCAGGCAGGTCACCATCATGGCGAGGCCCGGCACAAGGCTGAGCACCGACACGACAAGGAACAGGATAATGACGGTACCGCTCAGCCCGCCTTCGCCATCCTGACCGAGTACAGCATCAAGCGCGGCACCCGCATCCCCGGCGTCCTGCGCGTGCGCCGCAAAGCCAAGGATCAGGGCAAAGGCGAATAAGCTGGCAAGACGCAGGATCAGGCCACTATCGCTAGCCTTCGGAAGCATCAGCCTCTTCCGCGATTTCAGTGATTTTGACGGCGATACCGCCATTGTCTGTCTCGACCAGCTCGCCGCGCGCGATGAGCTTGTCATCGACCATGAGGCGAACCGGGTCTTCAATACGGGAGTCGAGCGCGATGACCGAATCAGGCGTGAGGTCCAGAACCTCCTGAACGCTGAGACGGCGCTGGCCGACGGAAACCGTCAGAGTGACCGGCACACCGTAGATTGCCCGGCGAAACTGATTGACCGGAGAGGTGTCTCGCCGGTCTTCTGCTTCATCGCTGGTTGGCTGAACCTCAGGAATTGCCATCACCCACTCTCCTGTTCACTCGGCCGTTCGCTGCGAAGGTGCCCAATACAGGCCTCCAGCAGTCCATCAAAGTCGAAATCCAGACCACCACTTCTCCAGCTGACATCAACGCGGCTTCCGCTCGCGTCTTCCTGCGGAACCACATTGCAGATGTCAGCCAGCTGCTCAGAGCGCTGGATCGTTTCGTACAACTGTTCAGCCAGATGTGGTTCGGCCTTTATGTCAATGCTGACCTCGCCGGGCGGGATCATCTTTTCCAGATGAAGTGATATCTCTTCGGCAAGAAAACGCCGGGCGAGTTTGGGAAAGAGGCGCTCTGCGATGGCGGCGATAGATGCCGCCGTCTGTCGGCGCGCATCCGCCTCGATCTTTTCGACCTTGCCGGAAAGGGAATCGAGGATGAGCTGGACCTCCCCCATCTGGCGGCTGAACTGGCTGTCCTGTTCACGGCGACGCTTTTCCATTTCGCGCTCATGGGCCTGTTCAAGTTCAGCAAGCCGGTCGCGCGGATTCGATGCTGGCGCGGCAGTCGCAACCGAAGCGCCCGCGTGCACGGAATCGAAACTCGGGAAGCGGGAGAAGACTGCCTTACTCATTGACGACGGCCTTTCTGTCCTCGCTCAGCCATGATTGAAGCAGGGCGACAGCCTCGTCTGGGCGTTCGCGGGTATAGTCCGAAAGATAAACGAACGGATCCGGCGACTCGTCGCCGGTACTCTCGGCTCCGTTCGGTGCCGGACCTTCAAGCGCAGCCGTTTCGAGGTTCTTCTGCGACAGGAGGGGGCGAACCACGCCAAGACCAAGAACAATGACTACAAGTCCAAGCAGCACGGCCTGCAGACCTGACCAGAAGTAATTCTGAACCAGCGTTTCGACCATCCCGGGCGCCGTTACCATCTCCGCCACTTCGGCGACCTGGAACGGCATGAGTTCAACCGTCAGCGTATCGCCCCTTGCGGTGTTCAGACCGGCACCAGACAGGATGAGCTGTTCGAAGTCATTCAGGATTTCCTGCGCGGCAGCTTGCGCAGCAACCGGATCGAGGCCTTCCTGGACCAGCGCATCTTCATTGAGAAGGACGGCGATCGAAATGCGCTCTACCTGACCCGGCAGGAGTTCGGTTTCGGTGCGACGTTCATTGAATTCGTAATTGATGCTCTCGGTGGAGTTGCGCATCGTGCTCGAATTGCCTTCGCCGGCGCCAGTACCCTGTGGCAGGTTGCTGGCCGCACTAAGCGCGCCGCTCGTGCCCGCACTGGTCTCGCTGACATCGTTGGTGGTGCGGCTGCGGACAATCCGTGATTCCGGGTCGACCGTGCGTTCGGAGATTGTCTGACGCTGCCGGTTCACATCGACACTGACCGAAACGCGCGCATTGCCCGCGCCGACCCGGGCCTCGATGAGCCGCATGACCTTATCTTCAACCATCGTCGCCTGATTGTCGGCAACGATGGATGGCTGGGAGGCCTTTGCCACATTCGGACCCGCGATGACGCCTTTGACAGGGTCGATCACGGCAACATCTTCCGGTGCGAGACCAGAAACAGCAAGCGCCACAAGAAACTGGATCGCTTCGGCCTGGCCCGGTGAAAGATCATGCGCCGTGCTCAGCGTGACCGACGCCGTCTGCGGTGCCTGCGAACGGGCAAAGCCTGATCCAAGGCTTGCACCGATATGGACCCGCGCGGCCGAGACGCCGTCTATGGCCAGAATGGTGCGGGTGAGTTCACCTTCCTTGGCGCGCCAGTAAGCCGCGTTGTACATTTCCGACGTTACGGAGAAGCCGTTCACATCATCGAGCAGCTCATACCCCTGCACCGATTGCTGCGGCAGGCCCTGACGGGCGAGCGCATAACGAACCTGATCGCGCTGGCTCTGCGCGATGAAGATGGAATCGCCCCGCAGCTCATAGTCGACGCCGCGCTGTTCCAGTTCTTCGATGATTTCCCCCGCCGTCGCCGGTTCGAGCTTTGAGTAGAGCAGAGACTTGGGCTCACTCAACGCGCCCTGAACGAGAAACACCATTGCGAAGACAACGCCGAGCACCGCCGCAGCGAGAGCAAGCTGGCGGCTTGGCGGCAAAGATCTCAAGGTCTCTAGAAATTTCATAGCGGATATCAGCCCCGGGTTCTGAAAAGCGCTCCAGATGGAATGATTAATAAATCGGGCGAAATCATTAACGCTTCCTTTACCGGGGATTTACTAAAGCAGCGGTGTAGAATGATGCATTGCCGAGAGGGGCAGATGGCCGCTGATAACGCCCATAATCCGAACGCAGACGATGCCGCGCCCGCTGAAGGCGGCGGCAATCTCCTTGTAAACTCAGCGATTATTGCGGTGATCTGCGGTGCGGCAGCCTTCGGTGTCGTCTATTTTCTGGCGCCCTCCGGGCAAGCCGAATCGGCGGCCTGCGTGGCCTCAACGGGCCCCAGTGGGCCGCCGCCGCTTGCGAGTGCCGATACAGGCTATGTGGAGCTTGAAGACATGCTCATCACAGTCGGTGATGGGGCCAATGCGCGCTACGTTAAAGTCAACGCTGTCGTGATGACCCCGGCGGCAGAAGTGGAAGCCGTCCAGGCCGCATCGCCGATGCTTCAGGATGCCTTCCTGACCTATCTGCGCGCGATCGATGTTTCGGACTTCGAGGCCGAAGCCTTCTATCCTGACCTGAAGGAACAGCTTTCACGGCGCGCCGAACTCGTCCTTGGTGCAGAACGCGCCCGCGGCGTCCTGATAACCGAATTCATGTTGAGATAGCGCCATGCCAGAATTTCAAATCACTGACCTTGCGCTCTTCCTCGTCTCACTGGCCGCCTGCATTTACTGTGTTCAGCTTTCTCGCAGGCTCAAATCCCTGCAGGACACACGCGACGGGCTTGGTGCCACCATCATGGCGATGACCAAGTCTGTGTCCGCTGTGTCGTCCGCAACTCAGGATACTCGCAATCAGGCTGGCGAACTGGCCGCGCGATTGAGCAAGCTGATGAAAGAAGCCGATGAGACCTGTGAGCGTCTTGAAGCGCTGATCGAACGCGCCGATGGCGCTTCCACCCGTCGCCGCCCCGCCGCACGCCCTGCTGCAACCTATGAAGAACCAGCCCGCGACCCGGAACCGGCAAGACTACCTACCGGCGCCGAGGGCGGCCTCGACCAACTTATCGATGAGATGCGCGCCCGTCAGGAACGGCTGAAGAAAGCCGCACGCAATGGCGACTTTCTCTTTGAAGACGAAGAAACCTGGGTCACCCAGAACCATAATTAGGATCTGAACCAGAAATGGCCGGAAAAGCGCGCACACATGTCCTCATCACGCTCGGTGTCCTTTTCACCGTTGGCGGTGTTGTGCGTATTCTTCCCGACACGCTGGCCTCCGCAGAAAACACGTCTCCGGCAGAAGCGGCTGTAGAAGCCGCCGCGTCACCGTCCCAACCAGCAGCGCAAGCCCCAGAATCGTCCCGCGCTGTCCCCACCCCATCGACCATATCGACGGAGCCAATGGCGGCTCTACCGTCCGAATTCTGCTTGACGGGCGAGGCTGCCGCGGCGCTCGCGAGCGACCAGAGCGTGCTTCAGGCCCGCTCTGCCGACTTCCAGCAGCGCGAGATCGACCTCCGAGCCCGCGAAGCTGACCTTCGCCGCAAGGCCGAAGAACTCACCGCCCTGCAGCAGGCCGTCGAGGCGCGCTGGGACGAGATGACGGTGAACGCGGAAGCTGACCTCGAACATCTCACCCGAATGTACAGCGCGATGAAGCCTGATCAGGCTGCGCCCATCTTCAACCAGATGGACCCGAATTTCGCTGCTGGCTTCTTGCGCCTGATGGACAGCGACCAGGCTGGTCTGATCCTGGCGAGCATGCAGTCTGACAAGGCCTATGTGGTGAGCGTCCAGATGGCCAATCGCAATCGCGACATCCGCTCCGCGAGCCGCGCTCCATAAGGCTTTTCTGCGACTTACCGTTTGCGTCCGCCAGCAGAATCTCTAAGGCGTCAGTACATGAACAAAATCACCTTGCATAAGGGCGATTTGCCCGGCGATCTTGATCTTGGCCGGGAAATTGCCGTCGATACCGAAGCGATGGGTCTGAACCCGTTTCGCGATGCGCTTTGCGTCGTCCAGCTGTCCAGCGGCGACGGCACGGCGCACGTAGTCCAGCTGGACCGCAGCTTCGATTGCCCGAACCTGAAAGCGATGATGGCGGACACGTCCAGCTTGAAGCTGTTTCACTTCGCGCGGTTCGATGTAGCCATGATGAAGCATTGGCTTGGCATCGATTGCGCGCCGGTCTGGTGCACGAAGATCGCGTCCAAGCTCTGCCGCACCTATACCGACCGGCACGGCCTGAAAGATGTAGCGCGCGAGATTGCAGGCGTCGATATGTCGAAAGCCCAGCAATCTTCCGACTGGGGCGCACCGGAACTCACAGACGCGCAGCTGCAATACTGCGCGAACGACGTGCTCCATCTGCACGCCATCAAGGCCGGTCTGGAAGACATGCTTAAAAGGGAGGGCCGAATGACCCTTGCGCAGGCATGCTTCGATTTCCTTCCGGTCCGGGCGCAACTTGACCTTGAAGGTTGGGACGATACAGACATCTTCGCGCACAGTTAGGGACAGACTATTGCCGCAATTTGCGCTGATAGGCTGAGGGGAAGGGGCGCCGTGAACACGGCAATTTGCAACGGAAAGCAAGGCCATTGGCTGTAGACTCGAATAGCGCGCTAAGCTTGTGGGAGCCGCGGCGGCAGATGACGCTTGCGCAGGCGCGCAAACGGTCTTCGCTGGTTGCCATGCTGAGACTTGCTTTCACGGCGGGCGCCGCCATCGCTGCTGGCATCATGGTCGGCCACCTCGCGGCGAACGCCTTTACCAGTGGTCCGGGCAAGATCGAGCAGCTGACATCGGAAGAAGTCGTGACAATGGTGAATGCAAGATTCACTGGCCGCGACGAAACGGGCAGCACGATCGTGATTACGGCCGATACTGCCCAGCGCCAGCGCGACAACCCTGAGCAGATTGCACTTCGCAATCCCCGGCTTGTGACCGAGGACGGCACCGAGATCGATGCGCCCTCCGGTCTCTATGACCAGGCCGCACAGACGCTGGCACTTTTTGAGGATGTCCGGCTGATCGATGCTCAGGGCTATGATTTTCGTTCTACTTCAGCGAAAATGTTTATTAGCGAGGGACGCGTGGACGGAATCGACCCACTTGTTGGATCGGGTCCGCTTGGCGATGTGACCTGTGACACGTATGAAATTGTTGACGATGGCGATCGGCTGCGGTGCCGTGGCAACGTAAACATGATGATCTTTCCCGGCGGACGCGATGCACAAGGCAACGCATCGGCCGCAAATACGGCGCCACGGGCCGTCGATGAGGAGTAAGTACTGAGATGATGAGACGTCTGACGACCATCCTGGCCATTGCTGCAGTCGCTGCACCGGCAGCCTTTGCACAGATTTCCGGAGAAGGCGGGCCAATCCGGGTAAACGCCGATACCAGTGAAGTCATGGAACGCCAGCGCCAGGTGGTGCTGATCGACAATGTCGACATCATGCAAGGCAATGCCCGTCTGCGCGCCGACAAGGTCACCATCTATTATGGTGGTGCGGGCGAGACCCAGACGGCTGGAATGAGCGGCTTCGGTGATATCGAGTCCATGGTTGCCGAGGGTGAGGTTTTCTACGTCACGCCCGACCTCAAGGCGACTGGCGACGTCGGGACCTACGACGCGCAAGCCGATACGATTACGCTGACCGGTGAAGTGGTTCTGGTTCGCGGTGAGGATGTTGCCACCGGCAGACGTCTCGTGATGCGCCTTGAGGAAGGCAGAACCACCCTCGACGGCGGCGATGGGCAGGTCCAGTTTAACATCTCTCCAAACGAGAGACAGGGCGCAGCCTCTGGCGAAAATGCTACAGAAGACGCCGTCACCACCGAGGATGATGCGCTCTCGAACGATGTTGAGGACAGCGCCGACGCGGACCTCACCGATGAAGAAACATCAAATTGAACGGACCGGTCTAAGCGGATATTAAGCCTGATGGCATAAGCATTTATCCGGGCGGCAATCTTCCGCGCCGGGCAAGGGAATGGGTTTTATGACGAAAGAAGCTACAGGTCTCGTAGCGCACGGGCTCGCCAAGTCTTTTGGCAAACGCACCGTCGTCAGAAACGTATCCCTCTCCCTGCAACGCGGTGAGATTGTGGGTCTACTCGGGCCGAACGGCGCGGGTAAGACGACGTGTTTCTACATGATCATGGGTCTGATCGGCGCTGATGCCGGGACGATCGAGATCGACGGGGCGGATGTAACCACTCTCCCCATGTATCAGCGCGCACGCCTGGGTGTCGGTTACCTGCCACAGGAAGCCTCTATCTTTCGCGGGATGAGCGTCGAAGAAAATATTCTCTCGGTCGTTGAGCTCGTAGAAAAGGACAAGGCCGCTCGCAAGCGGGAAGTCGAAGCCCTTCTGGAAGAGCTGCACATCACGCATCTTCGCGAACAACCCGCCACCTCCCTTTCAGGGGGTGAACGGCGCCGCGTGGAGATCGCCCGTGCACTCGCCTCCAGACCGAGTTTCATGCTTCTGGACGAACCGTTTACCGGTATCGACCCCCTCGCCGTGTCGGATATTTCCGATCTGGTCGGTTATCTCAAGCAACGCGGACTAGGCGTTCTGATTACTGACCACCAGGTGCGAGAGACGCTTCAGATCGTGGACCGGGCATCGATCATCTATGATGGTGGCGTGCTGTTCGAAGGCACACCGCAGGATGTCCTGTCTAACGAGGATGTGCGCAGGGTCTATCTCGGCGAGCGGTTTGCTGCGTAACGCCAATGGCCATTTCACAACGTCTCGACATGCGCCAGGGCCAGTCCCTGGTGATGACCCCGCAATTGCAGCAAGCGATCAAGCTGCTGCAGTTGTCAAACATCGAACTTGCTGAGTTCGTTGAAGCGGAAATCGAGCGTAATCCCCTGCTTGAACAAGGCGAAGGCAGTGACGGAGAGGATAGCGACCGGAACACACCCGAACGCACCTCCAAGCGCGAAGAACTGAACCTTGATGACAATTCCGCGCTGAACGAGGCGCGCGAAGCGATGGATGCGCCCAAGGAAGACCTTTACGACGGCGGCACGACGTCCGACAGTGCGACGACGGCTAATGAGATGTCCGGCCCTTCAGCCCGCACTGACTGGTCGCAGGCTGGTTCTGGCGGCAGCTTCTCCGGCGACGAGTATGACTTCGAAGGCTCGCTCAGTTCGGAAACCACGCTGCACGAGCATCTTCACAAGCAGATTTCCATGTCAGGCCTCTCACAGGCTGACCAGCTAATCGCAGCCCGTCTCGTCGATGAGACAGACGAGGCTGGCTATTGCAAAACCGATCTTGAAGAGGTCGCGAGCGCGCTCGGCGCCGATCCGGCAAACGTTGAGGCCGTCCTGGAAGTCTGCCAGGGATTTGAACCGGTAGGTGTGATGGCCCGCGATGTCAGCGAATGCCTTGCGCTTCAGCTACGCGACCGTGACCGGCTCGACCCAGCCATGCATGCCCTCGTCATGAACCTCGACCTCGTCGCCAAGCACGATATCAAGGCACTTTGCGAGATCTGCGGCGTCGACAAGGAAGACGTGTTCGACATGATCGCTGAACTGCGCGCGCTCACCCCGCGACCCGGTTCGGCCTTTGCCAGCGGCACCACCATTGCTGTGGCCCCGGATGTCTTTGTGCGCGAGATGCCCAATGGCATGTTTGCCGTTGAGCTGAACTCCGACACGCTTCCGCGCGTCCTGATGGACAAGGCCTATTATGCTGAGGTCAGCGCCCTTCCGATGCGTGAGCGCGAGAAGGAATTCATTTCCGAATGTGCACAGAACGCCTCTTGGCTTATCAAGTCCCTGGACCAGCGTGCTCGCACTATTCTCAAGGTGGCCAGCGAAATCGTGCGGCAGCAAGATGCCTTCTTTGCACATGGCGTCGCGCACCTGCGCCCGCTGAACCTCAAACAGGTGGCCGACGCGATCGACATGCACGAATCCACCGTCAGTCGTGTGACCTCGAACAAATATATGGGCACGCCGCGCGGTCTGTTTGAGCTGAAATACTTTTTCTCCGCAGCCATTCCAGGTACGGCAGGCGGCGATGCCCACTCTGCCGAAGCCGTCCGCTACCGTATTAAACAGCTCATTGATGATGAGGGTCAGAAGGTCCTCTCGGATGACAAGATTGTCGAAATTCTCACAGAATTCGGCATTGAGATCGCCCGGCGGACGGTCGCGAAATATCGCGAAAGCCTCAATATCCCCTCCAGTGTACAGCGGCGTCGCCAGATTCGCGCCAGCGCCTGAGGTCAGATGCCCTGCGCGCAGCGCATTGACTCAACCTGTCACGAAATTATGGAGGCGACGCCTCGCAATCCCAGACTTTGGGCGTTATACTAGGCACCCATAACCGGAGAGTTCCGTGCAGATACAAATAGCAGGACGGAAGATGGACCTCGGTGAAGCGCTCAAAGCGCGGATCGAAACTGGTCTTGAAGCAGCCGTCACCAAATATTTCGACCGGGAATTTGACGGTCACGTCACCGTCAGCCCGAATGGCCACGAAACAGAGATCGATTGCAATATTCATTTGCCGTCTGGGATCATCCTCCAGTCAACGGGCAAAGCGGTCGATCCTTACGTTGCGCTCGACGAAGCGCTGAACAAGATCGAGAAGCGCGTGCGGCGCTACAAGCGACGCCTCAAGGATCATCACAAGAACGGCCAGTCGCCTTTCCCAAGCGAGCCAGCGTCGTCTTTCGTGCTGAAAGGTACACCTGAGGGCGATGATGAAGATCCGGCGGACACCGGTGAAGACGGTAATGCGCCCGTGATTGTTGCAGAAGCTGCCTCACAAATTCGCACCATGACCGTTTCGGCCGCTGTGCTTCAGCTTGAACTTGCCGACGCCCCCGCACTCATGTTCCGGAATGCCAAACACTCTGGTCTCAACATGGTTTACAGGCGTGCAGACGGTAATATCGGTTGGGTCGACCCGACCGCAGACACTAAATCCTGACAGAACATCCGGACGCGTTATGGCGACTGATTTGACAAGCCTTCTTGCCGAAGGCGTGATACTCGAACCATCATCGGCTGACAGCCGCAAACAGGCGCTGACGCTGCTCAGCCAGGCGCTTGCGGCCAAGACGAAGCTCGACGCACGCGACATCTTTGATGCCGTAATGGAGCGTGAGCGTCTTGGGTCGACCGGTGTTGGCGAAGGGGTCGCCATTCCGCATGCGCGTATTGACCGCCTGTCACATCCCATTGGCGGTTTCCTGCGCCTTGAATCGGGCGTCGACTTCGATGCCGTTGATGAGCGTCCATGCGATCTTGTGTTCATGCTGATTGCCCCCGTTGGGTCGGGTGCCGATCACCTGCGCGCCCTTGCTCAGGTGAGCCGCACACTGCGACAGCCACACATCCGCGAAGCGCTGCGGAAGGCGGAGAATGAATCGGCAATTCGCAAAATCCTGTGCCCGGAAGCGGCAAAGGCATCTGCTGCCTGATCAACTGGCGTTCGCAGCCCCATTGACGAACGCCCTGCCAGGGTCATCTTGTCTCCCGTAAGCTGAGGGAGGCATTCAATGACGTTCAGAAATCTTACAAAACGCGCCGCGGCGATGGCGGCCTTGAGCCTTGCTTGCGCGGCCCCGGCGATTGCCCATGGCGGGCACGCTCATACCGCACAATCGGCATCACCGACCCGGGTTGAAACGACAGACCTCGGCGAAGGCATTTATATGCTCACCGGCCGCGGCGGGAATGTCGGTGTCCTTACAGGCGAAGACGGCACTTTCGTCATCGACAGCCAGTATGCCGACATGGCGCCAGGTCTTCTCTCGGCAATCGAGGAAATCGCTGGCGAAACCGATGTCCGCTTCCTTCTTAACACGCACTGGCATGGCGACCACACGGGCGGAAATATCCCGATGGCAGATACCGGCGCGACCATTCTCGCGCATGATGAAGTGCGCACGCGACTGAGCAGCGAAAACACGAGCGAGCTCGGCGGCGAGGCGCGGGTCACCCCGCCCGCCGATGAAGCTGCTTGGCCATTGCTGACCTACTCTGAAGAAATGCGCGTTCATCTGAACGATCAGACCATCCACATAATCCACCTTCCAGATGCCCATACGGATGGCGACTCAGCTGTCTATTTCGAGGAAGCGAACGTGCTGCATACCGGCGATGTCATGTTCTCCGGACGCTTTCCTTTCGTGGACGTGTGGAGCGGCGGCACTTTCGCAGGCTACATCAAGGCGCTCGCGACGCTCTATGACCTGACAGACGAAGAGACCCGCATCATTCCCGGCCACGGCCCGGAGTCGACGCGGGACGACATCAAGAAACTACGCGACATGATGATCGCGGCTGTGGCTGCAGTGGAAGAGGAAATGTCGGGCGGTGCGTCGCTTGAGGCCGTTCAGGCCGCCAACCCGCTCGCGCCCTGGGCAGAGGAATGGGACTGGGGCTTCATCAATGCAGAGCGCTTTACCGCGCTGATCTATACCGACCTGTCCAGCTAGACGTCGGATTTTGTCCCACATACCGGACAGGCTGGGTCGCGCGGCAAACCAATCTGGCGCGTGACCCCGCCCAAGCCGTCCAGCACGCTGATCTTGCCAATCAGCGGTTGGCCTGCCCCGGTGATAAGCTTCAGCGTCTCAAGCGCCATGTGCGAAGCGATAATGCCGGTCACCGGACCAACGACACCGACATCTTCGCAGGCTTCCGCCTCAGGCGGCGCTTCAGGCACAAAACACTGGTAGCAGGGTGTGCCTGCCACAACGCCCGACGCGAAGACCGACACCTGCCCCGACCAGCGCGTTGCGGCTCCAGATACGAGAACCCTTCCACTCGCATGCGCGGCCCGGTTCAACTCAAATCGGGTCTCGAAATTGTCGGTCGCATCGATCAGAATGTCGCCGGAGAGCTTCTGGGCGGTATGCCAGCGCCGCGGTTGCACGCTGACATGGCAGTCACTGTTGGCTGCTTTAAGCCGGGCCGCGAGGCAACGCACTTTTGCCTCTCCAATATCGATTTCAGTGAATTGGACCTGCCGCTGAAGGTTCGACCGGTCGACCGTGTCGGCATCCCAAAGTTCGATCTCACCCACGCCTGCGGCGGCGAGATACATGGCGCAAGGGCCCCCAAGCGCGCCTGCCCCGACGATGGAGACTTTCGCATTCAGGAGCTTCTGCACACCCGGTCCGCCAATCTCCTTGAGCAGGATATGGCGTTTGTGACGGTCGAGCTGCTGTGGAGTGAGTGCCATGCCCTCGCTTAGCAGGGCGGATGCGGCTAAGGCTACGTGAAATGCAAACGTCTGACACAAATACCCTGCCCGATACGGTCTATGCCGCCCCCGCTGAATGGGTTGCGCGAGGCGCGGGCGCGCAGGGCAATCTCTTCCTGACGGGCCGGGCAGGCACCGGCAAGACCACTATGCTGCGCCGCTTCCTGGCGGAGGCTGGCGAGAATACAGTCGTGCTTGCCCCCACTGGCGTCGCCGCAATGAATGCCGGTGGGCAGACCATCCACTCCTTCTTCAAATTCCCGCCGCGTCTCATCGAAGAAGCCGACATCAAACGCCTGCGCGGCGCCCGCCTCATCAAGGCGATCGAGACGATGATCATTGACGAGATCTCGATGGTACGCGCTGACATGCTCGACGCGATCGACAAGAGCCTACAGCTCAATCGCGGCAACAAGCGCCCCTTTGGCGGTGTCCGGATGATCCTGTCGGGCGACCTTCACCAGCTGCCGCCCGTCGCGCGCGGCGAGGAAGCCGAGATCCTCAATGAACGATATGGCGGGCATTACTTCTTCAACGCGCCCGGCTTCAAACAGGCCGAATTCGCGCTCCTCGCGCTGAAACACGTCTTCCGTCAGGAAGATCCGCGCTTCCTTGCTCTCCTGGGTGCCATGCGTCAGGGCCGGCTCGCACCGACCGACGAGCGCCTGCTTCAGGCCGCCGTTTCGGGCCGCACCGCAGTTGAAGCCAGCGAAACCCATGTCGTGCTCACGCCGAACAATGCGAACGCCTTCCGCATCAATCAGGCGCGCCTGGCCGACCTTCCCGGCAAGCCGCAAGGGTTTGAGGCCAATGTCCAGGGCCAGTTCGACGAGAAGTCCTTCCCGACAGAAGCCGATCTCGAGCTCAAGAAGGGTGCGCGGGTCATGCTCATCAAGAATGACCCTGAAGGGCGCTGGGTGAATGGTTCACTCGCGACCGTCGAAGGCTTCAAAGGCGACAATGTCTGGGTGGAGCTCGACGGCCACATCCATGAGATCGAACCCGCCGCTTGGGAAAAATACAAGTATACGCTCGACCCTGAGACGAAGAAAGTCTCTCGCGAGGTCGTCGGCACGTTCAAACAGGTGCCGCTTCGCCTCGCCTACGCCGTGACCATCCACAAGGCGCAGGGCCTCACACTGGACAAGGTGTTCATCGACTTTGATCGGGGCATGTTCGCCCATGGTCAGGCTTATGTCGCCTTTTCGCGGGCGCGCACCCTGGAGGGGCTGGAGATATCCCGCACGCTGCGTCCACGGGATATGGTCATCGACCGCAATGCTTTCGCGTTTGGCAAGCTGGAAACCGTCGAGGAGACGGACGCCTATCTTCTGGCTAAGTTTGCCAAGGAAGACGGCGTCCTGATCTAGGTTTGGGGCTTAAGCTAAACGACGGATTTCGTCGCGCAGGCGCTCATCCTTGTCGGTCGCGATCGTCTCAAGGACGCGCACCCGCTCGGTCAACCGCGCAATGTCGCGGCGCATCGATTCCAGTTCATCCTGATTGGCGGCGCCGTCCTCACGGTCCGACCTCATCTTGATGTAGTTATTGATGACGCCGGCACCTACGCAGACGAGCACAATGACAACGATCATTGTGAAGGGGCTGGTGATTTCCATGAGGCGATCCTTTCTTATCGTAAATCGATAATAAGGATTGCGAACAGGTAATTCAAGAAGATTCGGATGAAGCTGATTGGATTTTGCACGTGCCTTTAGCGGCCGGTCGAACCAAAGCCGCCTTCACCGCGCATCGTCTCCGGCAGGCTGTCGACCTCTTCCCAGACAAGGCGCGTTACTGGCGCAAGCACCATCTGGCCAATGCGCTCGCCTCGCGCGATCTTGAACGTCTCGCCACCATGATTGATCAGGATGACTTTCAGTTCACCGCGATAATCGCTGTCGATCGTGCCGGGGCTGTTGAGACAGGTCAGGCCATGCTTGGCCGCGAGCCCTGAGCGCGGTCGCATCTGGATCTCATAGCCTTCGGGGATCGCAACACTGATGCCCGTTGGCACCATGGTCCGCTCGCCAGGCTTGAGTTCGAAGGCATCGCTCTCGTCATAGGCCGCGCGCACATCCATGCCCGCAGCACCTTCGGTTTCGTATTTGGGAAAAGGCAGGCCCTCAAAATGGGGCAGCGTGCGGATAGCGACTTTGATCTCTTTCATGCGGGCCAAAGCGCCGGAGTCGCGCGCTAGAGTCAACTTGAAAAGACCTAGATGGCGAAGGCAGTCACATCTTCGCCGAAAGGCGCGGTGGGCTCGCCCACTCCGTTGGTCTGCTGAAGCTCGGCTGCAGGCGGCACGTCCTCGGCTTCAACTTCACTTGCCGCATGCGCGTTCGCGAAGATGGACAGTCCTGCAAGGAGGACGACGATCAAAGCGAAATAGCCAATAATAAGCTTCATGGTCCTGTCCGGTCTGCTGTACGTCTTAACCTAACGACGCAATCAACAATAATTTCTTATCACGCCGCATAGCTAACAAGAGTCAATGCAATTCGTTCCGCACGTGCACAGTTGGCTAAGATTTGTTTTCCTTAGCGTAAATTCTGACAGAGGCACGCAACCTTAGGTAATTTCACAGGCGCAGCAATTTATTCTGCGGCGATGCGAGGCTTACCCTTGCCACTCAGATGTTCGGCAATCCTCTCCGCCAGGCGACGCGCGACTGCCGCCTTGCCCATACGGGGCCAGTTCTCGACGCCCGCATCGGTTACCAGGGCGATCTCATTGTCTGCCCCGCCCATTACATCGCCTGACACGTCATTCGCCACGATCCAGTCACATCCCTTTCGTGCACGTTTGCGCAGGGCATTCTCCTCGACAGCATCCGTCTCGGCGGCAAATCCGACCACTAGTTGCGGGCGACCTTTCTCAAGACGCGAGATAGTCGAAAGAATGTCAGGGTTCTCAGACAGTGACAGGGCAGGCGGCCCCTTGCCCTCATCCTTGAGCTTCAGTTTGCGATCTGCCGGGCTGGACGGGCGCCAGTCCGCCACGGCCGCCACGGACACAAAGACATCTGCGGGCAGCGCTGCCTCACAGGCGGCCATCATGTCGCAGGCGGTCTCGACAGAAACAAGGTCCACTCCTCGCGGCGGGGCGATTGAAACCGGCCCCGACACCAGCGTGACTCGCGCGCCAAGCTCGGCCAGCGCCCCCGCAATCGCATAGCCCTGTCTGCCCGAGGAATGGTTGGAAAGATAACGTACGGGGTCCAGCGGCTCGCGCGTGGGACCTGCTGTCAGCAGGACATGCCGGCCCTCAAGCGGTTTAGGGCCTGACTGGCGGGCAAGCGCGCTTTCGATCTCGTCGGCAATCGCATCAACTTCTGGCAGGCGCCCCGGACCAAATTCACCGCAGGCCATCGCCCCCGTATCTGGTTCCATCACGTCGACCCCATCACCGCGAAGCGTCTCGACATT
>Ga0208965_1000609_pt1 | contig 16741 bp, 8 predicted proteins | sample AOAMet1_07_M0_10_2_FD_188230 | JGI IMG/M metagenome (GOLD analysis project Ga0208965, IMG submission 188230) | Ammonia-oxidizing marine microbial communities from Monterey Bay, California, USA - CAN11_07_M0_10 (SPAdes) | ecosystem: Environmental > Aquatic > Marine > Intertidal zone | place...
CGCGGAGATCGGAGAACTCGGCCGAGAGCGGCGCGGTTGGCAGGTCCGACCGGCCACCGGTGAAGTCGAACGTACCCTGGCCCTTCTTTGCGTCCTTGTTGGCGCGCTCGTAGAACTTGGCGACGTCCTTGTCGTCGCCCGTCAGCGGCTTGTAGGCGGCGTCGGGGATGCCGTCCTCCAGCACCTTCAGGTCGAAGACGCCCAGCAGCGCATCGCCGCAGCGGATCTGCGCGTCGAAGAATCCAAGCGGAAGGCCGGGGTCCACCGTCTCGATCCAGAGCGCGACCTTGGTCAGCTCAACCGCCATTGGGTTGCGGTCCACCCCGTGGATGCAGCAGCGCGCGACATCGCGCAGCGCATGGCGGAAGTCGGCGAGCGAGGGCGTGCCCTCGGCCCGGATGCGCGCGAGCCGCGTGGCGATGCGGCGCGCGGCGGCCAGCAGGAAGTGGCCCGAACCGCAGGCGGGGTCGATGACCGAAAGCTTCAGCAGCGCCTTGGCGGGATCTTCCGCCTCGGCCTCGGTCTTGTCGAGCACGGGGTCGAGCGCGGTGTCGAGCAGAGCCTGAACGAGGCTGTCGGGCGTGTAGTAGGAGCCGGTGGTCTTGCGCTGATTGCCCTTTTGCTCGGCCGCCTCGGAGGCGAAGACCAGCGTCTTGCCGTCGTCGCCCAGCTGCGGTTGGAGTTCCAGGAGGGATTCGTAGACCGAGCCCAGTTCCTCGGTCTCCATCGCGCGCCAGTTGACGGGGACCATGCCGGTTTTGTCGGCGAGCCAGGAGAGGCGGTAGAGCGCCTCCATGAAGGCGCGGTTGCGCAGGCGGGCGGTTTCGAGGTGAGGCAGCCTGTCTTCGGCGAAGAGCCCGCCGAGCGCCGGGAGGGCGAGGGCCTCCTGCCCGTGGGCGAGCGCGCGGAAGACGATCTTGATGCCCTCGTAGCGGTCGTGGTGCTTGTCCCAGGTGGCGGCGCGGTAGCATTGCTTGCGCAGGGCCTGGAGCGAATAGCCCTGTGTGTAGAGGGCGCGGGCCTCGGGCTTGGCCTTTTCGGGGTGAAGAAGGTTTCGGTCCTCGGCCACCATGAGGAAGATCAGGCGGTAGACGAGACGCAGGAGCTCGTTGAACCATTCGGTCAGGTTCACTTCACCGGACTGGAGTTTCGCGGCGAGGTCGGGGTTGGCCTCGAGGAAGCCCGAGCCGAGCAGTTTGAGGGCCTGCTGGACCTGACCGGCCAGGCGGTCTCGCGCGGCTTCGCCTTCCTTAGAACCAGCGTCGCGCCAGCGTTCGAGGGGGCAATCGGTGGCGGGGGTGTCAGCAGCGCCGAAACGGGTACGGTGGATGAGGAGCCAGAGAACTGCAAAAGACGCGATGTCCTCATTGGAGAACATCTGCGCCAGATCGGCCTCGATATAGGCCGGGCGGGTCAGCGAGGCATTGTCCCGCATGAGGCGCAACTGCATCCCATTGGTCACGATGCCCCAAAGGGCCTCTTCCCGATCATTCAGGTGGTCCTGAAGTGCGAAGGCCGGAGAGCGCGACCTGTCCGTAGAGAGTGTGGGGCTGCGACGATCAAGTAGCTCGGACGGCGGCACGACAACGACAGGCACACGGTCGGATGCCGCCAAAGCAATCGGTTCTGCTGCTAAGGCGAGGTCGGCGTGCCCGAAGGTTTCCTTGTAGAAGTCGGCGATGAAGCGCGAGGTCGCTGCCGCCGAAGGGTGCTCTATTTTCGCGAAGGCATCGAAATGCGATTGGCCTACGCGAAAGGCCGTGGCTATTTCTTCGCGGATTTGCAGGCCTTTGCGAACCCCGTATTCCTCGGGTGACTGCTCAGCTGCTAGACGCTGATCGATCTTGGCGATCATCGCGGGCGCGATCAGATTACCTTCGAGGTTTAGCGACGGCCACGCGGACATGTCTGTAATTGTTTTGCGCGCCATGACTACACCTCCCCCGGAACAAGAACGAAGAGACCGATGACGTCCGGGGGAATAATTGGCTCCACACTGACGCGCGATGCGGAACCGGCGGCAGCACGAAGTCGGGCGTGGTCTTCAACGAGCTCCGCGGCCCGCCCTTGCACAAAATCAGCAATCGGGCCGCCCAGCAGGTCAGGAAGGGCCGCCTTTGCCGTATTGATCATCCGATCGCGGGCGACCGGCGCGAGATCGGCCGTCGCGGGAGAAGCAAGAAGCGCGCGGGCCTCGCTGCCAGACGCGATCACCGAGTCGCTTTCCAGGGCAACAAGAGCCGCTTCTTCTGCCAACAGAAGACGTTCGCGCCTCGAATGCACCGTGAGCTTATATCGGATGCGCAAAAGAGCGACACGCGTCATCTGAGTAACGGCGGAACTCGGCCAGGCCCCGACACGACCGATGCCCAAATCCGGCAGCGCTTCCGTATCAAGAGAAGCTTCAAGCAGGCTTTCAGCCAAGGATGATGTCAGCGGATGTGTTCTGGTAAGAAGTGAAGCGCCAGAAGGTACCGGTTCCTGCGTCGCAAGTTTTACGGAGCCCTTCAGGCCACGCTGCTCCAGCTTTTCTTTCAGGCTGTCTTGAAGGGCATGAATGTGGGCGAGCTGCAGCATTTTCTTCTTCTCGAGGGGCACCCCGAACCGAGACATCGCGCGCTCGAGAAATTCGAGCGTTTCTGCTGGCGATCCAAGCAAAGACTTCACCTTTTCCCATTCAGGAGCGACCTCACTCGGCTTCATTGCATTTTGCGCAAACCGCGCACGTGAGCGTTTTTCGTTCTCGCTCGCATCACGCCAGCGAGTTTCCATGACCTGAATGCCATCGTCGAGTTGCAGATCCAGGGTCAGCTGCTTGTGACTGCCACCGCCGCGGCGGAGCATCATTGCAGCCATCAGGGCATCGGTGACCGGGCCGCGATCATCTGGAAGAGGCACGGTTACCCCCGTCGCGTCACGGATCTTTTTCGCCTTATCTAGGATCACGTCCAACACGGCTCCGTCTATCGCGCTGTCAGGTGAGAACATCATGACCGAGTGGACGAGTTCGGCAGGTTGCCCGAAACGGTCTACGCGGCCTTCGCGCTGTTGGTGACGAGTCGGGTTCCAAGACAGGTCGTAGTGGATCACGGTGTCAAATAGCTGTTGAAGGTTGATCCCTTCCGACAGGCAGTCCGTGGCGACGAGAATGCGCTGATTTGTGGCGGCGCCTTCCTCTCCTGCCATTTCCGCGACGCGGTCGCGGCGTTCGTCCGGCGTCAATTCGCCCGTCACAGCCTGTATATCCAATTTACGGAAGGCCTTACGAAGGCCTTCCTTCACATGTTCGGCCGTGGCGAGATAGCGGCAGAAAACAACTGGATTAGCGCCTTGTTTGATCAAGGGTTTGAGGGCCTTGATTAAGGCGTTCAGTTTGGGGTCTTCGACCGCAAGAAGTTCGCTGGCCCTATCAAGCAGACCTTGCAATCCAGGGTCATTCGAGAAGACGGTGTTTGGCTCAATGTCCACCGCGTCTTCGTCGTCGCCATCGTCGTCATAAATTTGCGGCTCGAGACGATCGTCTTCGTTAGAAGCCCGGTTCCGCAAGGCGCTCAGGGCGGCAGCAGGTGACGATCCGACACAACGCATCAGCGCCAGAGTGCCCCAGAAGGCAAGACGACGGTCTTTTTTCGTGTCTCCGGCCTGTGACACGACCGAAAAGCAGTAATCAAGCACCGCCTCTTGGAAAGCCCGATGTTCGTCGCTCAGACGATACGAGTATTCGGTCGTCTTGTGTTTTGGGAAAGACCGGTTCTCATCCCAGTCGCCCTCGATAAGGTCAACACGCCGCCTCTGAACGTAGTGCCGGGCGAGACGCTCGCGGTACTTTTGACTATCAAAATCGGCGGTTCCGAATTCCTTGTCGATAAGTGACAGAAGGCGAGCAAATGCTTCTTCATCCCCAGAGTGAGGGGTAGCGGTCAGTAGAATTAGGCGACGCTCTGAATCGCCGGCAAGTTCCTGGAGGAGATTAAATCGTTGCTGCTTTCCCTTGTGCGTCCCAACACAGGCATGGGCCTCATCCACGATAACAAAATTCGGACAGGCCCTGGCGAAACCATCTCGGCGCTTCTCGGCCTTGATGTAGTCTAGGCTGACCACCGTGAATGGATAGGCATCGAAAAGGGTTTGCGCCAAAGGGAGATTGCGCTCAAGACGCGCCGCGGTGCCCGACGTGACCGGCACGGCATCAATCCCAAAACGGTCTTTCAACTCAATGATCCACTGGTCCACGAGGTGCGGAGGGCAGAGAACAGAAAATGCATCGACCTCTCCGCGGTCCATCAGTTCGCGGAGGATGAGGCCCGCTTCGATGGTCTTGCCGATGCCGACGTCGTCTGCAATCAGCAGCCTTGGAACCTGAAGCCGAAGCGCCATCAGCAGCGGCACGAGCTGATAGATACGAGGCTCAAACGCGAGCTGTGCCGCAGAGCGGAACGGGCCTGCCCCCCTGCGGAGGGTCAATCGCAAAGCGTCGGCAAGAAGAGCCGCCTTCGATTGCACTGTTGTTTGCGCATCGTCAGGCAAGTCGAAACGGGCGGCTTCGATTGGAGTTAGCTCCAGATCTGGAGCAATAACCACTACATCATTCTCATTGCCGGAGAGAGGACGCAGGGCGAGCAAGCCCTCAGCCGGCATCGGCAAGGTGACCCATTCGCGGCCGCGTGCTCTGACAAGGTCTCCAGGAGTAAAATTCACAGCAATCTCAACTTTTAAAATTTTCCACGAAATTATTCGGCAGTCCTTCGGACAGATCCTCAGGCAATTCGAAAACGACCCAACCCTTATTCATCGCGTCCGCCTGAGCTTCTGCGGTCAGATCGCCGGGCGTCGCCGCAATTGCGTATGAGCGCCAAACGAATTGGAATTCGCTTCCACCGAAGCTCGCAGGCATCGTGTCGACTTGAGGAATGCCTGCAGTGCTGAACATTTCAAGCCAAGGTGATGGCGCTGCTCCCGCAGCCGGATTCGCGGCGAGGGAAATCTCGCCGCGCGCAAGGTCGATCAGGAATTGCGCGACTTGCGAACTGGAACGGTCGATCAGCTCATGGTCGGGTTGATTGAAGTAGGACAGCAGGCAGCGGTAGCAGCCGCGAACACAGCTCCCGTCCTTCTTCTCCTGCAGCAGATCAGCATCCCCCGCAGCAATCGCAGTATCGACATTCTCGAAGTGCATCAGACTCAGCGCAGTCTTCGCCACTTCGTTGATTGCATTTTCATCATCGATCAGGCGAGTAAGAACGCCTGCGCCTCCTTCCGTTGCCTCGTAGGCAAGGATTGCGCGACGGTTGTCCCTCGCGGGCAGCGGCTCACCGAGGATTTCGCCTTCTTCCAACTGGAATACCACTTCGACTCCGCGCAGCAACGCATGCTGAACCGTCGTGATTGTCTCGGGCTCGTACTGCTCAGGCTTTTCAAAGCGGAACAACAGGGCGTTTTTTCTGTCGCGAACGATAGGGACAATACGAACCGGTTTGACCACGTCTGGCGGAACGTCTGTGTCGCTGTCCTCGTCGTCGGCTTTCGCCCAGTATCCGGATCTTGGATCGATGTGGAAACCGAAGACAGTCTGGTCCTTTCGGCGTTTCAAGCCCTTGTTCAGACGGCTGATTTCCGCGCTGTTGGCGTATTGCAGGGCCAAGAGCGAAGTCTCGCCGCACGCAAATGTGGCGTTAGTCACTTGGACCTGCCCATCCTTCCTCGGCCAAGCAAATACGGTCTGAATATCAAAGCCCTGGCGAACGCGCTCTTCATCGTTCGCTGTAATGCGCTCTGTCGGGGTGGCCTCGACGTTGTCGATGCGCAGGGTCTTCTTGATTGGGACCTCGCCCGCCATGTGGTTGTTGCACCCATGGCAACGCTCGACCTCGCCCTCATGCGATGCACCACAGTTTGAACAAATGTAGATATCCTTGGTCGCCAATTCCGAACCGTCGCCCTGACGCACCTCGGGCGGCAGTTTGGCTTTCATGACCCTGTAGGCGCGGCCCTCATGATAGATCAGACTGCGTGGGCCAAATTCGGAAATGGCCAGGAACCGAGCTCTTGACAGGAATGAACCCGTCTTGCCTTCGCCTGGCACGAACGCGTAGAGCGGCAGACGCGGGAAGTTGTACCCCGGCAAGAATCCCTCGGTCGCCAGATACCGATACGAATAGAAATCGGAGCCATTCGAGGCTTTACCTTGTTCAAGGATGGCGATCTGATCCTGGGCTTGCATCTGAGCAGCCTTGATTTTACGCCGATCGGCTCCCGAGAGGCCGGTGATCTCTGAACGCTTGTTGGCCTCTGCCAGCTGCGTCCTCGCAGAACTGTAAAGCTCCCGCCAACGGTCGAACGCGCGGGCAAATTCCTTGGGGGCATTCATAGCAGTGTGAAGAACGAACTCGTCTGAATCGTCCATCCAGATCGGGGTTTGTCCTCTGTCGGAAGCCAGAATTTGCCTCAAGACACGCGCCATCGGCTCACGCGCCTGCGACACCAGAGCGGGTTTCGAGATGACCGCAAGAATGTCCTCCTTCAGCGGGAATTTATCCCCGTGAAGATCCAAAATCTCCGGGATGTCGGGAGAAAGCGCCAGTTTCGCTTCCGCCAGCCACACTGCGTGCAGGTGTGATCGGACCAGCTCTTCATTGGTTATGTCGAGGGCTGGCGGCCGCACGACACCGGCCACCATATCGTTGCGCCTTTCGAAGAAATACTGGTCATGCGGAGATCCCGAGGCGCAGTAGGTCACGACAACCGCGGCCTGACCCGATCGACCGGCACGACCAGCGCGCTGCGCGTAATTCGCCGGTGTAGGTGGTACATTGCGCAGGTAGACGGCGTTCAAAGCGGAAATATCAACGCCGAGTTCCATAGTCGGAGAGCAGAACAGCGCGGGCAGAAACCGGTCTGACTCACCAGTCGCTCGAATTTCCGTTCGGTACTCCGAGGTCGCGAGATGGTCCATGTCGTCCTGCTCGAAACGGAACCGCCATTCGCGCCATTCCCGCTGCTTTTGGGAAACCTGAGCCGTATGCTCGCGCCCCTCCAGCCCCCAGTAGGAACTTCGGCCGTCGCCAAGGTCACTGGCGATCGCGGTGTAAAGGTCGTGGAAATATCGATTACCGCGATGAGTTTCGTCATCGAGAGCCGGTCCTGGCACGAGACGGACAGCAGATGGGGACAGGCGCCAGCCCGTCACATCGCCATCCAGTTCGACAGGCATCAAAAGTCCTTCGTCGGCCAGAAAGGCAAGCATCCCCTCCATAAACTCGTAGTACTCTTCCTTTTTGAGCTTCGTGCCGAGAATGGAGTTGCGGTTTAGGAGCCGTGCGATCCGCGAATTAGGACCTGCCCGAAGAAGCGTTTGTTCCTCACGCAGCGTGACGCTGTTCTTACCACCCGCGCGGAGGACAAGCGACGAGCGCGCTCGCGGATTCTCCTTTTGGTCAATTGCCCAAGGTGCTTGAAGCAGCGCTCTCGATTTCTGGGCCACGCCATCGAGGACAGTCAGATCCAAGGCTTCGGTTTGAACAGCCAGACCTTCGAGCATCGAGGACAAGATCGCCTTGAGAATAGCTTGCCGCTGCTCGAGGTCCAGGTCTCCCAACGCTGGATTGATGGCTACGAAACGTTCGCGATCCCCAGAAATTTCCTTAAGCCCGAGGAAATTCACATCGATCAGCTTGAGGACAGCCAAGCTGGGATTGGTGAAGCGCCATCCGCGGCGCAGGTCCGTCCAGACCCGATGGGCGAGAACTTTCGCGAGCGACCGCTGGCCATCTACACGAACAATGGCTCCCGCATTCGCATCTTGCAGCCAATATTGGCGAGTCGCTTTGTTGTCATCAGTAAAGCCGAGCGCCTTTACCACCTCCAGACCGAACTCATCTTCTGCGAGCCCATCTGAACCCGCAGAAAGGACTGCCCGAAGGATGGCTCCGCGCAATAGGCTGACGAACAGAAAGTCATTGAAATGGCCAGACTGCAGGGCTGCGTCCTGACGGTTATCCGTGAAGCCCAGCAACTTTCGCTTCGTTTCAGATACGCCACTTCCAGGTTTATTCATCCACTCGAGGGCGCTGGCGACTAGCAAGGTAGTTGCCGAGCTTCGCCCCTCACCAGAGAGACCCGCCAATTTGCTGCGCTCACGCATCCCCTGCGTCGGTTCATCATGGCAGCCCAGACAGAACGCGAACTTTCCTCGGATGAACCAAAAGTGGTTTCCGTCCAATCCGTGTCGACCATCAGCACCCACGATATAGGCTACTGGCACTCGTTTCTTGCGATAGCTTCGCAGCCTCTCGATGCCGTTTCTCTCCTCTCGCCAGCTTTCGGGATAACTCTCAAGCTCGCCTGTAAATTGGAAGTCTTCGTCGCCAGGCGCCACGGGACATAGATACCCGGCAACCTCGTCCTCTTCAGTATCAAGCGGCGTGTCGTCGATACTACGAGGCAGAAAGCGCCCCCCTTTATCATCGTCAACTTTGGTGACGACGTGGTATTCTTGTCCACAGTTCCGGCAGAAGCGTGTGGGAAATAGACGGTTGCCAGGCGCTTCAGGGTCCTCGAGCTGTCCCTCAAGAAGAATGCGACGCGGCCTGGCCGTAAGCGTGGTAAAAACTTCACCCGCGCCCGAGATGAAACGGTGGAGTTTGAAGGCGAGAAAGGCACTGTCTTTAGTCCCGCCGCGCTCATGCTCTGGAAGGCTAACGCGGGTCAGGAATTTTTCCAGATAGTCTCGGCAGATTTCGGCATCGACCGTACTGGCCAGAGAGAGCTTCTCGACGGCTTCTTGGAATGGGATCGGCTTCTTCCTGCGAAGTTCAAGCGCGTCGTCCAATCCGAGTTCTAGCTCCGCCCAAACTGAGAGAGGATGGCGTCTCAGGGTTTCGTCATCGAGCACTTCGGGCAATGGTTGCGTCAAGACTGTACGCAAAGCGCCAAGGACGTGCTCGGTCTTCAGGGCGTCATCGGTTGCGCGCTGTAAAGACTCGCCGATGACCGCGTCCGGACCGATTTCTGTACCGAATAAGCGTGATGCTACTTTTGCGACAGCAACCGCGCGACCATCCTCCGACCCTTCGGAAGCCATCGTGGCCGAAGTCCCTATGCAGATTGGCTCCTTGTTTGGCGAGCACCTGTCCCGCAGGCGACGAACCAGAACCGCTACATCGGCGCCTTGGCGCCCGCGATAGGTATGCAGTTCATCGAGAATGATGAACTCAAGACCGGACGCGTTCGAAACAACTCGCGAATCGAGATCGTCCTGACGCGTCAGCAGCAATTCTGCCATCATGTAGTTCGTTAGGAGAATATCGGGCGGATCGGCCGCGATACGCTCGCGTTCTTCACGACTCTCCTGACCGGTGTAACGCTTCACCACAGGCTTAAGCTCATCGGGCAAACCGGAACCAGCAATGAACTTATCGATCTCCTTCAACTGACTATTTGCCAGCGCGTTCATGGGGTAGACGATGATTGCCACTGTACGGCGCGGCTTTCCGGCGCGCCGCGCGCGGATAATTGCGTCTACGACCGGCACGAAGAAGCACAAAGATTTGCCCGAGCCCGTGCCGGTCGTGACTACATAACTCTTTCCTTGCTTCGCCTTCGCGATAGCCTCGGCTTGGTGCCGGTGAAAGCGAAGAGGCGTAGTGTCAAAACGGAAAACCTTTCCGGTGCCGGCGTCGAGAACACCCCTGGAGACGAGTTCATCCACCGACTGCCCTGCCTTAAATCGCGGGTTCAGGGATAGAAGCGCATCAGGCCAAAATTTTCCGGCGTCATATTGGGCATCAATTTCGGTTTTAAGGTCGGGTGCCCGAATTGCGCTGAATGATCGCGAAAAGTGCTCGTAAGCACGGATCAATTGATGGTCGAACTCAAACGCCTTCATTCAGACGGCCTCCTTAATTTCAGGGCTTCTCGTGCTCAAGCGGCTAGCATCCAGGACGTCGTTGATGCCTTGCTCAGAAAGAAGTCCTTTCTAACGATCGCATGCCTCGTCGACATAGAGTCGCCTGTCTCAAGGTTCATTTGCCAGGCCTTCACCAGTGCGACATACATCTCCAATTCAGGCAAACTCCGCCCCGGTAACCTTGGCATCGGATCTTTTGACCTCGACGGCAATCATACTGCTTGCCTCCTACGAGCCGAATCTCAGCGATGAATTGTATGTACCAGAGATTGTAAGGTTGTCATTCTGTCGACTCGCGAGCTCTCGCTAAGGGGGCTAGAAAGCTGTATTTTTTTCCACCGCATACGCGCGCGCGTAACTGACGCTAAATTTTTGAAATTTCGGCGCTTTCTATAATTAAGATAATAGTTGTATTTAAGCGCTGCTTTTTCTGGTGAGTTCGGAGGTGAAAGGCATAGGACGAGCCTAGGCCGGTACACAAATATGTGACCGAACCAGGCCCTATCCCTTACCCGTAGCGACCGCTTTTTCCGGAGCCGTTCATCGGATTAGGCTCCTCCACTCATTAGGCGATGGTGGAGGATCGACACCTACTTACGACAACGTCCTATTGCCGAGAGCCGCCCTCGTGTCTTTCGGACCGGGCTGGAAGCTGTGGCTCTGCCCCAGGTAGCTTCCGGTGATGACTACAGAAACGCCTGCGTAGGTTATCCCGCCCGCTCCTGCATAATGTTTTTGTGGAATGCGCTGTACGCCGATTGAGGCGGCTATTCGGCGCCTTCCTCGACAAGCTTCAGAATGTCCTCTGCGCGCCAAGCCGTCACGTTCGAGCCGAGCTTAATAGGCTTCGGAAAACGCCCATCACGCACGCCCTTCCACCATGTAGTTTTGCTAACTGGTATTGGACCGTCAGGCGCCAGAATCGATTTCAGGCGCACAAGGCCGCTGGAAGGAAAATCGTATTCTTGTGCCATTTATGGGATCGCTCCTTTCGTCGAAGGAGGAGGCTACTCATGGGCGGTCGCGACGCTAGAAAATGTCGTCCAGAAAATACGGGATCTCGTCCAGAAATTGTCTGCCGTTGTTTTTATTTCTTCTTTATCAGATCATTAGCGTAGTACGACTTGAGCCTATCCATTATGGAGCTCCGGCTGATTTCGTCCGGGAATTGTCCCGAGTACCATTCAATTATTTCAGCGGCGACGGACTCACGCTTTTGCGGCAAACCGCCTTCTTTCAAGATCAGCGCGGCTATCTGAGCATGGACGGCTTCCCAATTTTTCGGCGGTCGTCCCCGCTTTGGCTGCCCCGGCGGCGACTGCTCGACACGCGGCAGTCTCATTAGAATGGCGCCGCTAGCTTGAATCTCGAGTGTTTCGCCTTCCTCGGGCGGAAAGACCTGGAGCACATCCTCGGCGGCTATCTGAATTAGCCCAAAATATCCATCCGAGACGTCAAGGCCGGCATCATCTACCCTGATGCTTTCCCTCAACCAGCCGCTTTCCGGAATTCTCTCAAACACGTCGCCGGAGATCGAACCGTCTCCGATTTTTTCTTCAATAAATTGCTGAATCATTGCAGGTGCACCAAAAGGCGCCTTGACACCAACAGCATTCAGTTCGCCGGTCTTTAGAGCCCTATGTAGTTGGGACATCGGCTCATCGAGATATTCATTAAGCTTCCAGCGGAATTCGTGATCAGCGCGTTCCCTATCCTCCTCGTCATAGTCATCGAAATCGCGGTAACGACGAATCTGTTCTGTGCGAGGATCAATTGGCAGATTATTAGCTTTGCACTCAAAAACGCTGAGAGGCGGAATGAGCCAAGAAGTTATATCGAAGACCTGTCCGTGATAGACGAGCGCACTTTCACGTAATTCGCATCCATCTTGATCGAACTCAGCTCGCGGCACGCGGTTGAAAGCGATCCAGTAGAGCACCTCGGGAAGAAGCCAGTATTCCGGGTATTCGACTTGCGCGAAAAAGGTCGGCAGGCCCTCATTTATCATTTTCTATCGCCATTTCTTTTATCTGAGCTGCCCACCAAGCGGCCATGCGTACCCGCTCGTCCCAATACAGCGCGCGATGATAGGCCCTACGCACTTCGTTCGTTCCAACATGCGCCAACTCAGCTTCGATCGCGTCCTGGTCCCAGCGCCCACTTTCATTCAAGAGGGTCGAGGCGCTCGATCGGAAGCCGTGCGATGTATGCTGATGCTTTTCGAATCCCATTCGCCTGAGGGCCTGATTGAGGGTATTTTCGCTGATCGGCTTGTCGCGCGAGATCGCTGACGGGAATACGCGATAATTGCTTCCGGTCTCGGCTCTAAGAACCTGCAAGACGTCGATAGCGAGAGCTGGGAGTGGCTTCACGTGCTCGCGGCGCATCTTGGCTCGCTCGGCTGGTATCGTCCAAGTAGCACGTTCCAGATCAAACTCTTCCCACAGCGACAATCGAAGCTCTCCTGGACGCGGATAGAGCAGCGCAAGCAGCTTCAACGCAGCGCGGGTTGCTGGAGCACCATCGCGATACTCCCAGATGGCCCTGACAACCGCCGCGAAGTCTTCCTTCGTCGTCGCCGCCGCCATGTGCTTCACTTTCGGAGCGATAAGCGCACCCCTTAGCCCGAACGTCGGATCATTCACCGCTCGCGCCGTCGCGATCGCATACCGGAACACCTGTCCGACGGTCGATCTTAGCCGCTTTGCTGTCTCGTAGTTTCCAGCCGTTTCGACCTTTCGAAGGGTCTTTAGGATCGTTGGTGCATCGACCTCCGTAATCGGTAAATCGCCGAAATCTGACACTGCCATTTCCAGAAGCCAGGATTTCTTCGACAAAGTCGTCTCCGCCAATCCTTCCTTCTTTTGCTTTTCTAGCAATTCCGCGGCGATTTTTGCGAAGGTGTTCTCGGTCTTTGCAACCTGCTCGGCTTTAGCCGCCTTTTTGTGGGCACTCGGATCAACCCCCTCTGCGAGAAGCGATTTCGCCTCAAGTCGCAACTCCCGAGCCCGTGCGAGCGATATTTCCGGGTAACTCCCAAAAGCGAGAACTTTTTCTTTGCCGTCGAAACGGTAGCGCAAGCGCCAGAGCTTCGATCCGGATGGCGTAACGAAGACATAGAGCCCGCCGCCATCCGCCTTCTTGAAGGATTTATCTCCACTTTTGAGATTTCTGATGCGGGTATCTGTCAGAGCCAAAATCACTACCTGCGGGTATTTTGAAAAAGAATTGGGGCGATTTACCCCGGATACCCGCAAAGATACCCGCATTTCGACTGGATGTGAACGGACATACCCGCACGGTCCCGGACAGTCGCTGGTCCGATATTTCCAATAAATCTTATGATATCTGGTATTTGCGGGAGGCCTGCGGATCGCCTCGAATTACGAAATGGTGCCCAGGAGAGGACTCGAACCTCCACGTCGTGAGACACACGGACCTGAACCGTGCGCGTCTACCAATTCCGCCACCTGGGCAATCCGGCTTCGGAACGCGGGTTGATACGGTGGGCACGCGTCAACGTCAACGGGCAAATCCAGCGAAATATCCGCGCATATGATGGCGGTATCTGCCGCTGCTTTGCTGGAGCGAATTTTTGACCCAGCCTATCTGGCCGTGGAGCGAGATGCCTCTACAGCTCATGATTTTAATGGGTTCGAGAACCTGACTGAACGTCACCACGCGGAGCCAGCCAGCATAGTCGATCCCCACGCGAGAGGCGCGGTTTCGAGAGGGTCACTGAATCAAATGAGGCCTGGCGGTGTTGTCAGACTAAGGCAAAGTGGTCTCTGTTTTTCAATGAATACTACGGCTTAGACGGCCAGAAGCTGGCGCCATTCGAGGAGGGCGGCGTCTCGGTTCAGCTTGAAGCGACTTCTTGAATTAAGGTGACGTTCCAGGTTGAAGTGGTTGTGAAACGAAGCGTGTGTCGACGCGAACTTCTGCAGGTTCGACATGTGCCTGAACCTCGACATCGCTCGCTCTCGTCGTCGGAACGGCAAATGTGAATTTTCAGCTCGATTGTTGAGATGGCGACCGACCTCCTGCCGATCGATATTCCCTATCTCCTTCATCGCTGCGCCGTACGATCTTAGCCGATCGGTGACGACTGTCCGCGGTGCGCCGTAGCGCTTCATCGCTTTCTTCAGGAATCGCAAAGCCGCTGATTTGTCTCTAGTTTTCGTCACATAGCTCTCGAGAATTTCGCCTTCATGGTCGACAGCTCGCCAGAGATAATGCGTCTTTCCGTTGATCTTCACGAAGACCTCATCCAGATGCCATCGCCATTGCGTGATCTGACGAAGCTGCTGTGAACGGCGCTGCCTGATCTCGCTGGCAAACATGGGGCCAAAGCGGTTCCACCAGTACCGGACCGTTTCATGGCTGACTTCGATCCCCCGCTCGTGGAGAAGATCTTCGACGTTCCGAAGAGATAGTGGGAACCGTACATACATCATGACGGCAAGGCGGATGATTTCAGGCGACGTTTTGAAGTAGCGGAATGGAGATTTTGTCATGCCGGAGAGAGTAGGGCGGTCGGGATGGCCGACTCAAGCGAAGTTCTTCTGACAATACCCTTTTGAGCATGGACTGAACTTATCCAGATCCACCTAGGCGCTCAATGCTGGTTTGGTCTGACAGTGCCCCAGTTGGCCCAATCCTTGCGTTGCCCTTGATCAGTGAAGCGAAAGAAGTGTCGATGACAACAACTGCGTTAGGCCATGGCCGTCTTGAAGATCGGCTGAACAATTTCACAGCGCTACGGATCGGATTTGCATTCCTTATCCTATATGGACATTCGCTCATGATACCCCAAGGCCTACCGATGGAAGGGACATGGGCAAGCGTAATCGACACCATTGTACAATACGCGCTCGATGGCTTCTTTATCTTGTCAGGCTATATGCTTGCCGCGTCGCTAGCCAAATCGCAGGATATGACAAGTTATTGGCTAGCGCGGAGCCTCCGCATTTTTCCTGGCTTGGTCATTGTTGTTTTCGCCTGTTGGCTATTACTCGGGCCGATAATGACAAACCTTTCAATAAGCGCGTATTTCGCTTCTTCACAAAGCTGGGCTTATCCATTTTTGACACTGTCACAGCTCAACCCGCAAGGCGAACTTCAAGGCGTATTCGAGCACAATGCAATAAATGAAATTAACCGGCCTCTGTGGACTATTCGCTACGAGTTGGTTTGCTATGTGCTAGCAGGTGTCGCAGCTGGCCTAGGCGTGTGGCGTCAGTCTTGGGGCATACCAGCGATTTTCGCTGCGTCCTTGATAGCATCATTCAGCATTCAAGTGTTTACCTATACCGGTCCACTAGATGAAACTGCTGGAGCTATGGCTCGCTTCGGACCAGCATTTATGACAGGGGCGCTTTTCTACCGCCTCAAACATTTAATCGCCCTTACTGCCTTTGGTTCGGTCCTGGTCCTGTTGTTGGCCTATGCCTCTTTCGGAACTCCTGCTGGCATAGTCGTCGGCCAACTCGCCAATGCGTACGTCTTACTATGGTTGGGGTTTAAGAAGATCCCTGGCTCGATGGGGCGGCAAGTTCGAGACGTTAAAGATATATCCTACGGCGTCTACATCCTGCATTGGCCAATTGGACAGATGGCTGTGGCGCTGAATCCTGGTATTGGGATAGGCACCTTGTTCGCTGTCATGGCCTCTAGTACGCTCATAATGGCTATAGCGCTTCGTCATTTTGTCGAAGAGCCGGCTCTGCGGGCAAAGCCAGCCCTACGCGTTAGTTTGAACAGCGCAATCAATCGAAGCGCCAGCCGCGTTGTTTACAATTGAAAGGCTCAGCGAACGCCCGAAGATCCCGCTTGATCGCGATCGGCGAGTTTTTGCGACATCCAGAAAAAAACTAGCTCGCTTTGGCACCTTCAGTTGAACTTTGCTTGAGCCGGACATCCCGATTGCCTTAATCTCCGCCACACGATCACATCATCCAGAGCAGTATCTGGATGCCGAAGATCACAACGACCCATCTATATAGCCGGCGCTCCATCGGAGAGCGCTTATTCTGCAACCTTCCCGTTTGATTCCTGGTGGTCCATCACGCCGTCAAGGCAATTTGCACCGTCGGTATTTTTCTTGCAGATCGCCATGATCCTGTAGGAGGCGTCGCGGCCTTGTTTGACCATGAATTCAACCTCGTCGCCTTCGGAAAAACGAGAGAGATCAACTCCGCCCATAATACCGAACCCCATGGTCATGGCGCCCATGGCAATGCCCTCGAAGGGGCCGTGCTCGATCGTCAGAAAGTCCTGTTCGTCATCGACCGATCGGATTGTGCCGAAGGCGTGACCGATGCCACCATTGCCGGCCTTATGACCTGCGTGATGCATAGCGTTGTCTTCGGCTATATCCATGGGCGTTGCTGCTGTGTCCCCCGAGGCGGGTAGTGTGTCGCGGGCATTGTCGCAGGCTACGAGGCCAAACGCGAATAGGCTAACTGCGATCAGGTTCAATGGTGTCATAGCGGGTCCTTTTGGAGGCTGAGTTTAAATGGATTTGTGTCTTCTTCGATTGGTTCGGCGCTAGCGAAAAGCTTTGACCCCAGAGGCAATAAAGCGAGTGGCCGGGTGGCGATCCGAGTCGGAAAGCGCGCAGGCCGCGCATTCCAAGGCAAATGGTTGCCGAGCGTCTGAGACCCGGCTTGCGGGAAAGCCGGGCCGAAATGCTAAAAAAACGGTTAGTGATGCCCGCTGACGTGCTCATCAGGCGTCATACCAGACATGGATCCGTGTCCGCCCATGTTGCAGTCCATCATGCCACCGCCTTTCATAATCGACATCATGGATTGCTTGAAAGCATGCGGATCCCCG
>Ga0208965_1000613_pt1 | contig 16697 bp, 18 predicted proteins | sample AOAMet1_07_M0_10_2_FD_188230 | JGI IMG/M metagenome (GOLD analysis project Ga0208965, IMG submission 188230) | Ammonia-oxidizing marine microbial communities from Monterey Bay, California, USA - CAN11_07_M0_10 (SPAdes) | ecosystem: Environmental > Aquatic > Marine > Intertidal zone | place...
TATCGCTCCAAACCAACATTATCTTCGACTTGGTTGTTAAACCAAGGTTGGAACAATCGGTCGCATTGCAGCAGATAGGGCTGAGCTACTTCTAAATTATGGGTCTGCTGGACAAAACTTCAGACAAAAAGCAGGCTCTTATCCCCTTGACTTGGCCAGCCTCATTCGTGTGGCTGGTCCTTTTATTTGCCATGTACAAATTTTCCCGTAGAATTGAGAGGTAGAATACAAGGAGAGAGAGAAATGTATGCAACATCAGCTGACTGGTCGTTTGAAAAATTGCCATCAAATTTTGGTGACAAAAATTCAGAATTTACTGATGAACTAAAAGGCATGGGAGCATTAAATTTTTACTGGGTGCAAACCAGTAACTCTTCAGGCCGTAGCATTACCATATGGCCAGATCAGGCAACAGCACAAGCTGCTCTTTACCGAATTAGAGAGGGTGCTTCCGCAGATACAGGTATGAAAATAGCCAGCGTCTGCGAAGGCAATGTCATCGGTAGCATGTGAAGGCTTTTAGGCGCTGCTTACACCGCTCCTACTAAATTTGGGTTCACTGGTACTGCCTGAGCTTTTTCTGCATCAGAAGCATCCAATTCAGCTTCAACTATGGCTTTGATACCCTCAACAAATGTATCACGGCCAAAACCCATTTCTTCCAGATGGCTGTCTGTAAGATACGGTAAGGTTTTTGATGCAGCTGACGCCTGACGGGCTACAATCATTGAGTTATATAGTCGTTTAAGCATTTTAATCTCCTTGCTTTTACAACTATTAGTATAGCATTTTTTACGTAAAATTTCATCGCACACAGGTGCATTCCCGTTATGCTATTAATGCAACGCTAGACCAACCACGGATGAATTACGGAATTGATCGCTTCATATCGCTTTTGAAGGCTGAAGCCTGATCCGTACTTGCCAGCAACATCACCAGATGAGTGGCCAGTTATAAAGTCGTTCAGTTCCTTCGACTCCACAGCCCACGAGGTACGTCAGAGAGTCAGATGTCATAACTGTGGTGTGAAGGGTAACAACACGTACCAGATCGTTTATCGTGGCGGTTCTTATGATGCTTTAATGGGAGCTGCTAACACAAATTAAGCAGTCATTTATCAGGTTGCCGCGAAGGGCTGCTTAGAGCCCAAAATGACCGATTCTGCGCGACGAACGAATGACGGCTAAGCAAGTTTATCAAAGCCTAATCAAATCGTTTGCTATCTCGGCTGCGATTGCCTTGCCGTCAACACCCTCGCGTTCAGCGGAGACCCTCAATCCTAAAAGATCGGACTGATACCTGCGGGCAAGCACCTTGGGATCACGCGAAACATCAATGTCGCCCGCTGATTGAGCCTGCTGAAAAAGTTCAGAAAATTGCGCCTCCATCTTCAACAGATACAGATTCGCTTCGTGTGCCAAAGGATGGCTGTGCGCGTGAAGTTCAAGAAGCGTTTTCGATAGCATGCAGGCCTTGGCGGGGGCACCATCGTTCTGGACGACCAGCTCTGGAAAAAGCTGAAGCGCTTTGATCGGGCCATGTTTTTCCGCCAACGCCTTAAGGCGCTCCCGCCCATCAGTCGCGTACTTTTCCATGGCGAGCGCAAACAGTGCGTCTTTAGAGCCGAACGCCGCATAAAAGCTGCCCGGCTTCATCTGCAACAAAGCTTCGAGATCTTTTAGTGAAGTGCCCGCCCATCCGCGTTGCCAAAATAAATCGCGGGCGCGTTCGATCAACTCATCTCGGTCATAATTCGGTTTGCGTGGCATCGGGTCACCAATTCTGGAATGATCGCTCAATTATATACTTGAGTGATCGCTCAAGAAAGCCTAAAAGCCACACACCGTAATTTTAAAAGGACGTGCCAATATGAATTTCCCTTCCCATGACCTAAACACTGCTCCAGAAGCCTCCAAACCATTGTTGGAGAAGTCGCAAAAAGCCTTTGGCCGTTTGCCCGGTTTGCATAAAGTTCTGGCGGAAAGCCCACAGGCGTATGAGGCATATCAACTTCTTCACAAATTATTCACTGAAACAGATTTTGACGCCGACGAGCTAACTGTCGTGTGGCAAGCAATCAATGTTGAGCATTCATGCCATTACTGCGTACCGGCCCACACCGGCATCGCAAAGATGATGAAAGTTTCGGACGATATCACGGACGCACTACGCAATGAGACGCCACTGCCAACGGCGAAGCTTGAAGCGCTGCGTTCCTTCACTATCCAGATGGTGCGCGAGCGCGGAAACGCTACCGATGCACAGATCAAAACCTTCTTTGCTGCCGGTTACAGCCATCGCACTGTGTTAGATGTCATCTTAGGCATCGCTCAAAAAACTATGTCAAATTACATTAATCATGTAGCGGTAACGCCGGTTGACGAAGTGTTCCACCCGCTTACATGGCAGCGCGGAGCTACGCCTCTCGAAGTTTGATATATTGTAGGCGCGCTTTCACGTAAATGTGGAGCGTGCCTTAGTTTGTCGCAAGAGTTGAACCGGACATTCAAGCTATCTCTACCCCAATGACCCTTCGAATGAGCAAGAGTCTGCAGTTAGCTGGTTGGGTCAAGGGTGGTAAGTTCACCACTGGTTCACGTAGAAACCAAGTTAAGTTCGTCAATCCTACGCAAGCGGAACGGAAGCCCGAAGCTGACTTCGGTTTCTGATCTTCACAGGTAATGGATATATGTTGACTATGGTTGAGGCAAAGGTGCTCCACCTTTAGTTACGCATGAATTTCAAGCCGAACCGTGCCGCTACTCTCGCTGAATGGCGTCACTTATAAAGCGCATAGATTCAGGTTTAGCCAGAAATTCGTTGCGAGCTCTTATTCGTCTGACAGGATCATATCAATTGCAAAATCTCTCAGTTTTGGTCATCTTCGTCGTTATGGATTTCTTGAATGTCAGCCACAGCAACTTTTTGGTTGGAATGTCGTGCGTTGTCGCGATGGTCTCTGCCTTTACGGGGCTTTCGTTGACGCGTGATCTGGCGGACAGAGTGATGCTTCACAAAAAAGTGTCTATCGCCTTGGCATCGGTGGTCTTGGGCGGTGGTATCTGGGCCATGCATTTTGTGGCCATGCTGGGCTTACAGTTGCCGATCTTGTTTTATTATGATGCCGCAATCACATTGGTCTCGGCTTTGTCCGCTATTTTATTGGTCGGCGCAGCGTTGATCCTTTTGCACTTTTTCCAACGGACGCCGCTCATCATCTCGCTGGCCGGGAGCGTTGTGGGTGTGGGCGTTCTTGTCATGCACTACATCGGCATGGATGCTCTTGAACTTTGTCGCGCAGTCTACACTACAACCGGTGTCTTCTTGTCATCCTTGGTCGCCATTGCGCTTTGCATTTTGGCATTCTGGATTGCCTATGGTCGACGCACAAACCGCAATATCATTTGGGGGACAATCTGTTTCGCAGGGGCCGTATGCTCGGTTCATTTTCTTGCGATGGCGGGTACTAACTTTGCACCAGAACCCGCCATGGCAGAATTTGGTCCCTCCATGAGCAACGAGACACTGGCCCTTGGCGTTATCTTCTTCAGCTTTGTAATTTTCGGGGCCTGTTTGTGGGTGAGCGTGACCTATTTGGTCATAGCCACAGACAAAACGGCGACAAGTGAGCAAAGCAATCTGCAGACCGCTCCTGTAAAGGCGCGGGTCCTACACATCCCATGCGAGCGGGATGGCGGTAAAGTCTTTGTCCTATCTTGGGACGTACGTTTTGTGCGTGCAGATGGCCATTACACCCAAGTCTACACAGCCGACGAAAGGTTGTTCTGCGCTTGGCCCGTCACCGAAGCCTCCAAACGTCTATTGCCTGCGGGGTTCTTGCAAACGCATCGCAGCTATTTGGTGAATCCGCATCACGTGGCACGGTTCGAAAGAACGAAGGACGCCGGGCGATGCCTTTTCGAGAGTGACCGTCTGCCCCCAGCGCCAGTGAGCCGAACAAAGTTAAAGGTCATCGGCGAAGCGCTTGCGTCAACTCGCGGCGTAGTTCGTGAATAAAAGCGCGCAGTTCGTGCAATAACTCCGTGTTTCATTCATTTTTGCGTGTGTCCGTTAGCTGCGGTCTACAGGCTTCGATCAGATTGAAAACGTTCGCCTCATGGAGAGTACGCTTATGATTCCAGCCGCATTTGAATATTACCGACCTAAGGATATGGACAAAGTCCTATCCATTCTCGAGGAGCATGGCGATGATGCGCGTGTCATGGCGGGTGGGCACAGCCTGATACCTATGATGAAACTGCGCATGGCTGACGTTCCGCATCTGATCGACCTTCAAGATGTTGGAGGCATGTCAGAGATCGAGATTGGCGCAGACACCATCAAGATCGGCGCCCTTGTCACGCAATCGGACATTATTGATCATGCAGCCCTTGCAGAAGTGGCACCAATCCTGCGCGAAGCTGCGTTGCAGATCTCTGATCCGCAGGTCCGTTATATGGGCACTTTGGGCGGCAACGTTGCAAACGGCGATCCAGGCAACGACATGCCAGGTTTGATGCAATGTCTTGATGCCAGTTTTACTGTCGTCGGACAGGACGGCGAACGCGTCATCCCCGCTCGCGACTTCTACGAAGCGGCCTACGTGACCGCACGCGAAGATGGCGAGGTTTTGACCGCAGTCACAATCCCACGTCCCAAGGGCGGCTACGCATATGAAAAGCAGAAGCGCAAGATCGGTGACTATGCGACGGCCGCTGCTTCAGTTCAGATCGTGAATGACGGTGGAAAATGCGTAAGCGCCGCGATCGCGATGACGAATCTGAGCGACACGCCCGTCTTTTCAAAAACCGCAGGTGATGCACTTGTCGGGACATCAGTGGATGACGCCGCATTAAAGGCTGCCGTGGCCGCCATGCTTGGCGATATCGACCCGACCGAAGATAACCGCGGGCCTGTCGCGTTCAAAAACCACGTCGCTGGCGTCATCCTGCGCCGCGCGATCGCACGCGCCTGGTCGCGGGCGTAAGGAGAAAATCATGTCAAAGAAAAAACACGTCACCCTGAACGTAAACGGCAAGACAGAGGAATTTCTAGCTGAGCCACGCGAGTTGCTGATCTACACACTACGTGAGCGTCTGAATATCACAGGGCCGCATATCGGTTGTGAAACGTCCCATTGCGGCGCTTGCACCGTTACGATCAATGGCAAATCTGTCAAATCCTGCACCATGTTTGCAGTGCAAGCCGAAGGCGCTGAGATCACAACTATCGAAGGCATCGGTGGACCGGATAATTTGCATCCGCTGCAAGAGGCTTTCAAGGAGCATCACGGGCTTCAGTGCGGCTATTGCACGCCCGGTATGATCACGCGGGCCACTAAGCTGCTTGAGGAGATTCCAAACCCAACCGAAGCGGAAATCCGCTTTGGCATGGCTGGCAATCTTTGCCGGTGCACAGGCTACCAGAACATTGTGAAATCCATTCAGGCGGCTGCGGCCCAGATGAGTGCAGCCAAGGAGGCCGCAGAATGAAAGACGAAATCACACGCGAGGAACGGGTCGATAACCTCAAAGGCATGGGCTGCTCGCGCAAGCGGGTAGAGGATGCCCGGTTTACGCAAGGCAAAGGCAACTACGTCGATGATATCAAACTGGACGGCATGCTGTTTGGAGACTTTGTCCGCTCTCCCTATGCGCATGCGCGGGTGAAAAGCATCAACAAGGATGCGGCACTCAAGGTGCCTGGCGTTCTGGCGGTGCTGACAGCTGACGATCTGCGTCCGCTGGGCTTGCACTGGATGCCGACGCTGGCCGGTGACAAGCAGATGGTTTTGGCCGATGGCAAGGTGTTGTTTCAAGGGCAAGAGGTTGCTTTTGTTGTGGCCGAAGACCGCTATGCTGCTGCTGATGGCATTGAAGCCGTCGAAGTAGAGTATGAAGAACTGCCGGTACTTGTGAATCCGTTTGAGGCACTGTTATCTGATGTGGTCCTTCGCGAGGATCTTGTGGCCGAAGACGGGTCTATCCCCGCCGGCGCGCACGGTCCACGCAAGCATCACAACCATATCTTTACATGGGAAGCTGGTGACAAAGACCCTACTGAAGAAGTCATTGCCAACGCTGAGGTCGTGGCCGAAGAGTCAATGTACTACCACCGCACCCATCCGTGTCCGCTTGAAACCTGCGGCTGCGTGGCCTCGATGGACAAGGTTAATGGTAAGCTGACCCTGTGGGGCACTTTTCAGGCACCTCATGCCATTCGCACCGTGGTCAGCCTGATTTCAGGGATCGAAGAACACAACATTCGCGTTGTTTCACCCGACATTGGCGGTGGCTTTGGCAACAAGGTTGGGGCGTATCCGGGCTATGTCTGTTCCGTCGTTGCCTCAATCGTCACGGGTAAACCCGTGAAATGGATTGAAGATCGCATGGACAATTTGATGACCACCGCCTTTGCGCGTGATTATCACATGACCGGTAAGATCAGTGCCACCAAAGAGGGCAAGATCACTGGCCTACAATGTCATGTGACGGCCGATCATGGCGGTTTTGATGCCTGTGCTGATCCCACAAAATTCCCAGCGGGTTTCATGAATATTTGCACCGGATCGTATGACATTCCGACAGCATTTCTTGAAGTCGACGGCGTCTATACAAACAAAGCCCCCGGCGGCGTTAGCTATCGTTGTTCATTCCGAGTGACCGAAGCCGTGTATTTCATCGAGCGCATGATCGAGGTCCTCGCTATTAAGTTGAACATGGACGCGGCTGAACTGCGACGGATCAATTTTATCAAGAAAGAGCAGTTCCCCTACAAAGCGGCTCTGGGCTGGGAATACGACAGCGGCGACTATCACACAGCATGGGACAAGGCGCTCAAGACGGTTGACTACGATGGGTTACGCGCTGAACAGGCGCAGCGAGTCGAAGATTTTAAGGCCGGCAAAACTCGCAAGTTGATGGGTATTGGCCTCAGTTTCTTTACGGAAATTGTTGGTGCTGGTCCGGTTAAGAATTGCGACATCCTTGGCCTCGGTATGTTCGACAGCTGTGAAATCCGTATCCACCCAACAGGTTCGGCGATTGCACGGCTTGGAACCATCAGCCAGGGTCAAGGGCACGCGACCACGTTTGCGCAAATCCTTGCGTCCGAGATTGGTTTGCCCGCGGATAGCATCACCATCGAGGAAGGTGACACCGACACCGCACCTTATGGGCTTGGCACATATGGCTCTCGCTCTACTCCGGTGGCAGGGGCTGCTACGGCCATGGCGGGGCGTAAAATCCGCGCCAAGGCACAGATGATTGCCGCGTATCTGCTAGAGGTTCACGACAACGATGTGGAATTCGACGTAGATCGTTTTGCCGTCAAAGGTGCTCCTGAAAAGTTCAAGACGATGAAGGAAATCGCCTTTGCGGCCTACAATCAGGCTATTCCAGGGTTGGAGCCAGGTCTGGAAGCGGTCAGCTATTACGACCCGCCCAATATGACCTATCCATTCGGGGCGTATGTCTGCGTCATGGACATTGACGTTGATACAGGTGTTCCAGAAATTCGCCGCTTCTATGCGCTGGATGACTGTGGTACGCGGATTAATCCGATGATCATCGAAGGTCAGGTGCACGGTGGTTTGACCGAAGCGCTCGCCGTCGCCCTGGGGCAAGAGATCGCCTACGACGACATGGGTAACGTAAAAACGGGGACCTTGATGGACTTCTTCTTGCCGACCGCATGGGAAGTGCCGAACTATGAAACGGACTTCACAGTCACCCCGTCTCCGCACCATCCCATCGGTGCAAAAGGCGTCGGAGAAAGCCCGCACGTGGGCGGCGTTCCATGTTTTTCCAATGCGGTGCAGGATGCGTTCCGCCCGTTTGGGAATACCCATACGAACATGCCCCACGATCACTGGCGGATTTGGCGCACGGCCAATGAACTTGGCCTGCATGATTGATGGAAGCGATAGGGCGGGATCACACCCGCCCTTTGGGGAATTCTGATGACTTGGACAGATCTGCAAACTGCCCTTGGCGGCGAAGGATACGTGGCTACTGACGACCTGGCGGTTGCTTTGCAACTCGCCTTGTCATTAGGGCGGCCACTATTGCTTGAAGGGGCTGCCGGTGTTGGCAAAACCGAAATCGCGCGGGCGTTATCGGCGGTCAAAGACACAAAGCTGATCCGTTTGCAGTGCTACGAAGGGCTGGACGCCGCGCAGGCGATCTATGAATGGAACTATCAGCGTCAACTGCTCAGCATTCGTGCAGCTTCTGAGGACGGCGTCACGGGCAAAGCTGTTGAGGATCGCATTTTCTCGCGGGATTTCTTGCTGGAACGACCGCTGCTTGCTGCAATAACGCAAGAGGCGCCACCTGTGTTGTTGATTGATGAGATTGACAGAGCGGATGAAGAATTTGAAGCCTATTTATTGGAAGTGCTGTCTGATTTTCAGATTTCCATTCCAGAATTGGGCACAATCACCGCGACAACGCGGCCTATCGTGATATTGACGTCGAATGGTACACGCGATCTTTCGGACGCGCTAAGACGGCGTTGTCTTTATACCTACGTTGCATATCCTGAACGTGCGACTGAACTGGCAATATTGAAAGCGCGCTGTCCAGAGGTGGACGTGCGGCTAGGGGAACAGATCGTGGGATTCGTCCAAAAACTGCGCGGAGAAGACCTCGAAAAGACTCCCGGTATTGCAGAAATGCTGGACTTTGCCGCAGCTCTGATGGGGTTGGGTATTGCCGATTTGACCGCTGACCCAGCCGTTCTACAATCGGCGCTGACTACTTTGCTAAAGACCCAGAGCGATAAAGCCCAGATAACGCCCGAGGTCGCAGGGCGTATCGCAGGCAAAGCGGCATGAGCCGTGTTACGAAATTTGCGGCCCGCGATCCTGGCCCATCTGCGCGCATCGTGGGCTTCATTGCGCACCTTCGCGAAAACGGTCTGCGGTTGGGCGTTGCTGAGGCAGATTTGGCCATGTCTGCACTTGTCGAGATTGACGCCATACAACCTGGCGACAGCCGCCGGGCTTTGCGCGCCGTATGCACAGGGTGCAAGGAAGAGGCCGAGCGGTTTGACGATCTGTTCGACAGTTACTGGATGAACATGGGGCGGGTCCGGCAAAAAGTTACTCCGTCGTTGAGCAATACCGTAAACGACGGCGTCCATTCATCGCGTGACGCCACGGGCGAACACGCGGGAAGTGCCGGATCGGCGACTGCGCCAGATGGTCAGGAAGGTGCTGCTGACAGCGATGGGACTGGTAAACTGATCGCCTCGGAGAATCGCAACCTGAACCGTAGTGATCTACGTGATTTGGTGCGGCCCGAAGAAATTGCCGAGGCAGAGGATGTCGCCCGCCAGATCGGGGCTGCATTGCGCGACAAACGTTCTCGTCGCCGCGTTGCTGCGCGCAAAGGCGATAGGTTGCATTTTCGCAAAACTATTCGCAGTAGCCTTGCCACGGGTGGCGAACCTCTGCGCCTTTTGCGCAAGCGTCGCCCCGATCGCACGCGCAAGATTGTGGCTTTGTGCGACGTGTCAGGGTCTATGTCCCTCTATGCCCAAGTATTTCTAGCCTTTTTGGCCGGGCTGATGCGGGCGGATACGGCGGCTGATGCCTATCTTTTTCACACGCGGCTTGTGCGAATTACTGAGGCACTGCGCGACAAAGATGCAATGCGTGCCATTGGACGCCTGTCATTGATGGCCGATGGAATCGGGGGGGGATCAAAGATTGGGCCGTCTCTGATGCGCTTTGCGGACACTTACGCCAAACGGTTCGTCGATGGGCGCAGTGTCGTGCTGATCCTGTCGGACGGATATGACACAGAACCGCCAGCGACGATCGCTGCCGCGTTGGAAAAACTGCGAAAACGTGGCTGCAAAGTAATCTGGCTTAACCCTCTGAAAGGTTGGGCGGATTATGCGCCCATAGCAGAGGGAATGGCCGCCGCGCTTCCGTATCTGGACACCTTTAAAGCCGCAAACACACTCGCTGACCTGGCAGCGCTTGAACATGATCTGGTTTCCCTTTGACACAAGCTGAACTCTTCTCAACTGATTTGGCCATGGCCGCGCAGCAATTACGCGACAAGGATGAACCTTTTGCCTTTGCGACGATTGTGCGCACGGCCGGATCAACTGCGGCCAAACCAGGAGCGAAGGCGCTGCTCAGCGCGGATGGAACGATCTTGCAAGGCTGGCTCGGTGGTGGCTGCACCCGTGGTGCCGTAAAGCGCGCAACCCTTCAGGCCCTGCGTGACGGCAAACCGCAACTTGTGTCAGTAGCGCCCGAAGAGCTTTTGGTTGAAAAGGGTATCACCGCTGGCGACACTATCGACGGTACGCAGTTTGCCCGCAATGGCTGCCCTTCTCGCGGGACAGTCGACATATTCATCGAACCTTGTCTGCCCGCACCGCAGCTTGTGGTTTTAGGTGCGTCACCCGTCGCGCAAGCACTTAGTGCCTTTGCGCCGCAATTTCATTGGTCGGTCGCCGCAACCTTGGCGCAGAAGAAGCCACATCAACAGCAATTTGTTGTCGTTGCCACCCAAGGACAGGGCGACCTTGATGCACTGAAATCCGCACTGAGCGAAAAAAAAGATCATGTGGCGTTTGTTGGAAGTCGCCGCAAATACGCGGCACTTGCTGAAAAGCTTGTGGCAGCGGGGATTGATCGCTCACTCATTGAGAGCGTTCAAGCGCCCGCAGGTCTGAATTTAGGTGCCGTAACACCCGAGGAGATCGCTTTGTCTATACTTGCACAGTTCGTTCAGATCAGGCGCATTGCGGTGAAACCGAGCCGTGCGTGATGTGATCGCGATCATACTGGCCGGCGGTCTTTCACAACGCATGGGAGCGCGGAACAAGCTGCTTTTGCCAGTGAATGGTGTGCCCATGGTTCGTCATATGGTGCAAAACTACGCTGCGGTCGCGACTTGTGTCATCGTGGTGACAGGGCATGAGGCCGGCGAAATAGAGGCCGCGCTTGCTGGCACGAATGTAGTGTTCGTGTTCAATCCGAGTTTCGCCGAAGGGCAGCAAACCTCTGTCGTTTGCGGGTTGCGGGCAGCTGGCGCGGATGGGGTGGTGCTGATGGGGCTTGGCGATCAGCCGCAACTCACGGCAGATGACTTGCGCGCTTTGCTTGACGCACATCAGGTTGCCGATCCGGCGCGCATTTCGATTCCGACGGCAGATGGACGAAGAGGCAACCCGATTGTGATTCCTGCAGAATTGCGTGCGCGCCTTTTGGTCGACGGCAAATCACCCGGTTGCAAAGCATTTACGCGTGCGCATCCCGAATATGTGCAGTTCCACCAGATGAAAGCTGCAGGCTTTTATGCCGATGTCGACACGCCCGAAGACTACATCGCCATTGCGGCAGCACAATGAGAGGACAAGTTATGAAAACGCTCAAACGGATCGCTAAACGGTTTCGCAGCAAAATTGCGCTCACCCCCGAACAGGCCGATCTTTTGGCCACAATAAAATTCCCGTGCTGCTAAATAAGGACATCACATGGAACTTTCAGACGAAATCATCATCAACGCGCCTAAGGAAAAGGTCTATGCGGCCTTGAACGACCCAGAGATATTGCAGCAATGCATTCCGGGTTGCGAAGAGCTCATAAAACATTCGGATACAGAACTTGAGGCCAAGGTGGTGCTGAAAATTGGCCCAGTAAAGGCCAAGTTCAACGGTGATGTCCAACTCGATACTGCAGGCGCACCAGATGCGTTTTCACTTACCGGTCAAGGCAACGGAGGAGCAGCTGGGCACGCGAAAGGCGGGGCCGACGTGACGCTGACTGCGGATGGTCCAAACAAGACGATCTTGCGTTATGAGGCCAAAGCAGCAATTGGCGGTAAGCTCGCGCAATTGGGCAGCCGACTGATCCAAAGTACCGCGAAAAAGCTGGCGGCCAAGTTTTTCAAATCCTTTGCTGATGTTGTCAATGACGACGCCTCAGCCTAACGAAATGGTCTACGCGGAGCACGCGTCTGATATCATTTCAAAGGGAGCGGCGCTCATAGCAGCGTCGCGCCCGTTTGCCTTGATCACATCGTTGGAAATTGAAGGTGGCGCGGCCCGCAACGTCGGCTCACTCGCATTGGTCGATGAATCTGGGGCAATGACGGGGTATCTGTCCAACGGCTGCATCGACCGTGATATTCAACTTCATGCACAAAAGTCCTTACACACTAAACGCAAGAAAGTGATCCGCTACGGTGAAGGCTCTCGATATGCGGATCTGAAACTACCCTGTGGCGGCGCCCTTACTGTGTTGATTGACCCAAATCCAGACACTGACGCGATTTGCGCCGCAGCGGCGTGTTTTGCAAAACGACAGCCCGTGCGCTTGACCTTTCACAGCCCGAACGATTCCGGCGAAGGTTTATCGCGGACATTTACCTATGATCCGCGACACCGTCTCGTTCTGGCGGGGCGCGGTGCGATCTTTCGATCAATGGCCCAGATTGGCAACGCAACAGGCTATGAAGTGCATCTTCTTTCGCCAGACGCTGCAGACCTTTCCGCTGTTGGGCATTTGTCAGCATCGCCGCCGCTATATTTGACGACCCCAAACAGAGAGTACGTCTTTGACATACTCGATGCCCATTCCGCTTTTCTCACGCTCTTTCATGATCACGACTGGGAGCCGCATTTGCTCCGTTCAGCTTTGACCAAGCCTGTGCGTTTCATTGGCAGCCTTGGAAGCCATCGCACCCATGATATGCGGTGCGAAACATTGCGACATATGGGCGTTTCAGATACTTCACTTGCGCGTTTGCGCGGCCCAATAGGCTTGGTGCCATCCCTGCGCGATGCATCGTCCATTGCTGTATCCGCGCTGACAGAAATCGTAGCGACATTTCAAAATGCCGATGTGTGACTTTCTAAACTGCCGTCAGAGCCAAGTTGATACTCAAGTTAAGCAAAATGAGGCACTTTCAGATTAAACTCGGTTGAAGCGAGCAGGGTGTATTTGTAGAATCCGCAAATGACAAAACACTCCCCATTCAGGTCCTTTAAAACGAGCCCAGAGATCATCCGCCTGGCTGTGATGCTGACCGTTAAACTTAAAGTTTAACTATTTGCTTCTCGTCACCAAATCCCAAGTAATGCGTCTGTGCGTCTGTGCGTCTGTGCGTCTGTGCGTCCGTTGCGCATGTACTTTTAGTGACCCTAAGACAGCTTAAGTTTACCAAAGAAGTCTATAGAAAACTCATGCGCAACATGCGCACAGACGCAATCGTTAACCAATGGTCAGCAACAGCAACAACAATAGTCCCTTTAGTCCCCTTTTGTTGAAACCAAAGATAACCAAAGGCGCCTGGGGCCTCATTTGCTATCTATGGGACCCTATTTATCTCAGGCCACCACAAAGGCCACCAAAGGTGCCCTAGATAGGCACAGGTAGCTGTAGTTAAGCTGTTGTTATCGCTTGATATCAGGTATGTACCTGCAGTGGTCTAGAGATCTTGGTGCCCAGAAGAGGACGTCGAACTTTATATGTTTCCTTTTAATTATAAATACTTAATTTTAATTTAGAATTAAGAAGCGGTCCCGAAAGCGGTCCTGATTTGGGCGTCATATCAAGGTGACTTTGTGGCTTGCACCCAAAACTGAACATTGACCGTGGCAATGCCTGAGGTCTGCTTTGCGGACAAAGTGTGCTTTAGCTGTGCATCGTATGAAGGGTTAGGGCCTGATTGCATTATCTCGAAACATCACGGCCTCCAGAGCAACCCTAAGCACACTTTCTATCGTTTCTCTTGGAACGCCTTCCCTTTGCATACGCATAGCGCCACCGTGTTGCGTGTCGAGCAATAGTGCAGCGATATCTGTTGGTATATTTATGAACTCACCGTGCAGCTTCGCCCGCTCTATCCACTCCGAGTAAGCGGCCAAAAGATCGTGGTGAACTTTGTTCAGTTTATCGCATGTCGACGGCCCAAGATGTTCAGATTGCGCCCGCATTATCACAAACAAACATCCCTGCGGAATGCCAAGGGCCGTACGATCTTGGGTCATAAAACCTATGAGGGCGTCGATGGCGTCCGTCGTTGGCTGATTTTTCTCAAGAATATCAATCACAGGCTGGATTGCGAGGCCGTGATACACCTCCAAAACGGCCTTTTTTAGCCCATCATCACTGCCAAATTCCCGATAAACACCCGGCTTAGACGCTCCGGTTAAATTGCAGATGTCACTGATTGAGACATTCGCTGGCCCCTTTGACCAGTACTGTATCAAAGCAGTTTGCAAAACCCGGTCTCGGTCTAACGTTTTTGGGCGACCCCGTGCAGAATTAGTTTTTTCATTCATTATCGTACCTGAGAGTATTTTATCATTGACCGCGTCTTTTCGTACCTCTAATTACATTAGTTATTCTCTAAATACTAACCCTGAAGGAAACAACATGCCAAAAGATCCAATTGGGGTGCTCGGTCGATTGAATGCGGCCAGCTTGATGATGATAACACCTGAGTTTTACAAGCTTTGGTCAAAACGCGCCAAGGGTGCAGGCAAGATCAATCATGATCTTGCAAACTTGACCATCAAGCCTGCGTATCTGCAGCTAGATGGCTTGAAAATCCGCTACGCGACGGGTGGTAATTCAGACGGGCCAACGGTTTTGTTCCTCAGTCCTCTTCCTCAAAGTATCCTGTGTTACGATGCGACGTGGTCAGCGCTCTCTGCCAATACTAATTTGGTCGCATTGGATTTGCCGGGGTTTGGGCAGAGTCAGGGTAACATTAGCTACATGACATTCGCTGCGCAAAGCGCGTTCCTACAAAAGTTTATAAGCGAACTGGGACTGTCTGACGTTCATATTGTTGCACCAGATGTTGGGATGCCTGTAGCTCTCCATTATATTTTGCATCGTGACCACAAAGCCAAAAGCATCTTGGTTGGCGCTGGCCCGAGTGTTCAACCGTCTGCAGATGGAAGCCTCGTCCAGAAGATGATTGGTTCAAGATTTTGGCGCCTTGTTTTCACAATTACGGGCGCACCGGCGTTCATCAGTGGCGCAAACCAATTGGGATATTTAAATTATAGTCCTTCCGCCGAGGAAGTCGCTGATTATGTCGCGTCTTATTCTGGTAGGATTGGCCCGGTCACGAAGTGGTTCAAAGGTTACCCTGAAGGCTTAAAAGACATTGACCCTCATTTGGAAACTCTCAATGTACCAGCTCACGTATTTTGGGGTGATCAAGACGCGTTCTTGACAACAGACAACGCTGCGCGCTTGCACAAACGGCTCCCTAAAAGTGCGTTGACCATTTTTGAGAGGTGCGGCCATTTTTGCTATCAGGATAAAGAAGTAGAATTTACCGAATTGTTACGAACATGGATCAACAACGATCACAAGTTGGACTAAACCCGGATTTCCAATCGAGACACCTAGTACGAAGTTTGAAATGAAAGTGTAAGATATGAGCGATCTCTTAGCTTCTTTTCTTGTCCAAGGCCGTTCCATGGTATTCGTCCAACTCGCGGCGCTTTCTGCGCTACTTCTCATAGCGACATTAATCTGGGGTCAACTTGATCCACGCGTCCTAGATGGCGTACCCGTTTGGGTGAAACCCGCAAAATTTGCGGTCTCATTTCTCGTTCATTTTACTACGCTCGCCATTATTGTCGCATTAATGTCTGCAGAAAACGCGGAGCTGCGTATCGTTGCAGGTGTGGGTTGGGTATTGGCAGCGGTGTTCGTTGCTGAAATGGCATATCTGATTTTGCAGGCGGCGCAGGCGCAGCACAGTCATTTTAACGATACGACCTCGTTTCATAGTACGATGTATTCTTTGATGGGGGTGGGTGCGGTTGTGTTGATTGCCTTGCCAGTCGTCATTGCCTGGCTTGTAAAGGGTGACATTGCGTTTGGCCCAGCAACTCAATCGGGCATTTGGTGGGGCGCGATCATAAGCTTCGTACTGACGGTGATCATCGGAGGTTACCTTGGCAGTAACGGTAGCCACTTTGTTGGAGATCAAAGTAATCCAGAACTCGTTCTGCCATTCTTTGGCTGGTCAACCGAAGTGGGTGACTTGCGACCTGCACATTTTCTGTCGCTTCATGCATTGCAGGTTTTGCCCCTGATCGGACTATGGGCAGACAGAACAGATCAAAGCACCACCACAATATGGTTTGCTGGCTTTATCTTTTCAGCTTTAACAGTCGCGCTCTTCATCCAAGCGCTTTTTGGCCAACCACTCATACGCATATGATGCAAGACCTTTATGAAAACAGACAGCCAATTTTACCATATCGAAGGCTCTGTCAGATTAAACTTGCTTGAAGCGGGCAGGGCGACTTTGCAGCGTCTTTGGATGACAGAACACTCCCCATCTCGTCACAGATTTACAAAGCGGTCCCGAAAGCGGTCCTGTGGCTAGGTTTAACGGCACCAAACTAATTTTTACATAATAATTACAATTATTTAAATTTTATTTGTGGTGCCCAGAAGAGGACTCGAACCTCCACGTCCATACGGACACTAGCACCTGAAGCTAGCGCGTCTACCATTCCGCCATCTGGGCTGATGTCGATGAAGGGCATTTAAGCTTCTGGACGGGGCGGGTCAAGGGGGGAAATGCCCTGGGGTGCGCCCTCGGCGTCCCGGTTTCGCGGGCGGCATATCGAGACCAGGCGTTGTTCAAATCGGGAATGGACTTGTCATGCGGCGGTGCAGGGAGTACTTCCCGTCA
>Ga0208965_1000615_pt1 | contig 16678 bp, 9 predicted proteins | sample AOAMet1_07_M0_10_2_FD_188230 | JGI IMG/M metagenome (GOLD analysis project Ga0208965, IMG submission 188230) | Ammonia-oxidizing marine microbial communities from Monterey Bay, California, USA - CAN11_07_M0_10 (SPAdes) | ecosystem: Environmental > Aquatic > Marine > Intertidal zone | place...
AACTTCGTCGACATAGGTGCCAACAGTAGAGGTCGCCGACACGTTGATCGTGTTGAAACCAATGCCGCGAAGCGTGTAGGTCGGCACTCCCTGATAGGACTGCGAGACCGAAAAGCTCGGAATGACGGACTGAAGGTCATCGACGCTGTCGACGCGAAGGTCCTCAATCTGGTCTTCACCAAATGCCTGGATCGACATCGGAACATCGAGCACCGATTCTTCGCGACGCTGCGCAGTGACCTGGATCGAGGTCAGACGGCGCTGCGATTCTTCAGGTACAGGCTGGGTCGTTGCGACTGTCTCATCGCTCGCGGTGTCTTGCGCGAAGGCCGGTGACAGTCCCGCTGCGAGCGCAATGGCTGTGCTTGAGACAAGGGTGTGGCGTAAGGTTACTCGTTGGATCAAATTTTCCTCCCTGGGATTCCGGCTTCTGACCGGTTGTTTTTACCCAGTGAGGGTCCTCAAACTGCCATTCCCAAACAAGCTATCGAAAGTGACAGGGGATGCAAATCTGCAACACGCCCTAAAGCTTCAGAAGCAGCTTCGCCATCACGTTTCTCTGTACCTCGTTCGAACCGCCATAGATGGAGGCAGCGCGATTGTTGAGATATCGCGGCATCGCCGTCAGGCTGTGTGCAGGTCCGACAGGTTCAACATTTGAACCGGGCTGACGCGCTGCCATCTGGTCGACATTGCCGTAGAGACCAGCCGCCTCAATGCCGAGCGTATCAATTCGTTGCATCATCTCGGTTCGGGCTGTCTTAAGCATCGATGATGCCGCACCTGGATTTTGTCCCCCGGCGAGCGCAGAGGCCACCCGCTGTTCGGTGACCGTAATGGCTTCCAGTGCGATCTTCGTATCTGAGAAACGACGCTTGAAGGCAGGATCACTCGCAAGCGGCTTTCCGTCGGCACCGGCTTCGGCATGGGCCATCACACGAACGCGTTCGAGGGCCGCTTCGATGCCAGCCGAAGACCCGCCGCCTCGCTCAAACTCAAGCAGGTGCTTTGCAACTGTCCAGCCGTCATTCTCCTCACCAAGACGCCCGGATTTGGGCACGCGGACATCATCGAAGAAAACCTGATTTACCTCATGCTCCCCAGCCATGGTGATAATGGGTTCTACCCGGATGCCCGGCGTATTCATGTCGAGCAGGAGGAAAGTGATCCCCTGTTGCGGCTTGCCGTCTGTGGATGTCCGCACGAGGCAGAACATCTTGTTGGCGTGGTGGGCTTGCGTCGTCCAGATTTTTGAACCGTTGAGGACATAGTCATCGCCGTCCGAGACCGCGCGCATCTGCAGGCTCGCAAGATCAGACCCTGATCCCGGCTCAGAATAGCCTTGGCACCAATAGTCCTCACCGTTCAAGATGCGTGGGAGGTAGTAGGCTTTCTGCTCTTCGGTGCCGTAGCCCATGATGCAGGGCCCGACCATTTGCAGGCCCATCGGAGAGAGGGGCGGTGTGCCCGCCTTGGCGCACTCGGACGCAAAGATGTACTTCTGCATCTCGTCCCATCCGGGGCCTCCATATGCTTTCGGCCAATGCGGCGCGGCCCAGCCTTTTTCATTGAGGATCTTCAGCCATGGGAGATTGTGCTGGGGTTCGCTGAAAGAACTCGTGGTCAGGCGGCCCGCCTCGGCGAGCTCCGGCGGAAGTTTTTCAGCAAGAAAGGTGCGGACTTCTTCGCGAAATAGCTCGTGTTTCTTTTCAAGTGTCAGCTTCATCCCTCGTACCCTTCTCTTATGTTCGCAGGTGTCGACCTGTCTCTGCGGCAAGCTTGCAGACTCGTTCGGTGAGCGACAAGCTAATACTAATAATAGGTCAGATCATGCCCAAAAATTGCTCCTCCCAGTCGCTTGAAGACGATGTGCTCAAGCTTGCCAGATCCGTTGCTGAAGCCGGCAAGCCGATAGGGCTGCCGTTCAACGCGGTAAGTGCGGACATCTCCAGTCCTCAGCCCATGTGTGACACAGCGGGCCGCCCGTTCGCCGAAACGATCTTTCGCTGGATCGATCCGAATTTCGAGTACTGGAAAGATCGGATGTTCGCGCTCCGCTCAACCTTGGTCCACGCGACACGCACGTGCGCGGAGCCGTTCTATTATTCCAAGGGCAAGGTCATGAGCTGGCGCCGGAACGAGGCGCTGGTCGCGGCAACTAACCCTGAACAGTATGCTGCGGCGAACATCGGGGCTGCCATTATCTCTCCGGTCCATCTTCCTGGCGGGTCAATCGGTGCGGTTGTCTGGGCATCAGATAAGGAAATTGACCTTGCCGACGCCTTCGCCGCCAACGCCGCCAATCTTCACGCACTCGCACTCCGGTTTGTGGCAACCTATCATGATGCGCGGGACCTTGGCCCGCAGGGACCGGCCGTCTATCTGACGCGGCGCGAGATCCAGTGCCTTAAATGGGCCGCCGCTGGCAAGACCGATGCAGAGATTGCCACCATCATGCACATTTCGGTGCCGACTGTTCGCTTTCACATCACCAATAGTGCGACGAAGCTCGGTGTGACCGGCAAGGCGAGAGCAATCCAGCGGGCCTCAACGCTGGGATATATAGGTCACGAATAGGCGGGCCGGGCCTGAACGGCCCGGCGACATCCAATATCTCAGACCTTGGCGCTAAGCCGGTCGCGAAGCTCGCGTTTGAGGAATTTGCCGCTTGCATTACGGGGCAGGGGCTCGTTCAGGATCCAGATGTAGCGGGGCACCTTGTGCTTTGCCATGATGGCCCCGCAGTGTTCGCGGATCGTATCTTCGCTGACCTGTCTGCCAGGCTTTGCAACAATCGCCGCGCCGACTTCCTCGCCCAGCCGCTCATCAGGAATGCCGAATACAGAACATTCTGCAACGTCATCATGCCGATAAAGCGCAGCTTCGACTTCGGCGCAGTAGATGTTCTCGCCGCCGCGCAGAACCATGTCCTTCTTGCGGTCGACGATATAGATGAAGCCATCCGCATCCATCTTCGCGATGTCGCCTGTGTGCAACCATCCACCATCGGTGATGGTTTCGGCCGTGGCTTCGGGACGGTTGATGTACCCCTTGATGACCGATGAGCCGCGAACCCACAGCTCGCCGCGCTCGCCCAGCGGTACTTCATTACCGTCGGGATCGACGCACTTGGCCTCATAGCTCGGCATTGCCGGGCCGACACTGTCTGGTCTGTCGACATAGAAATCGGCAGCCACCGATGTGATGATCCCGCAGGTTTCCGTCATGCCATAGCCGGTATTTGGCCGCGCGGTGGATACTTTTTCCTCAATGGCCAGAACAAGGTCAGGCGGCACCTGCGCACCGCCGCCACCAAGCGCGAGAAGGCTGGACGTATCGGTCTTGTCGAAGTCGGGATGGTTGATCAGTTCACGCGCCATGACCGGCACGCCGCTCACGGTCATCACCCGGTGTTTCTCGATGAGACGCAGGGCTTCGCCCGCCTCCCATTTGTACATCAGCACCATCGTCCCGCCAGCGGCAGTTACCGCATAGGCCGCGCAATTGTTCGCCGTCACGTGGAAGAGCGGCGTATTGATGAGTGTAACCGGAACAGGTGCCGGGTCGGGCGGGACTTCACCGGTCGCATACATCACCGCGAGCGCAGAGGATGCGCGGGCATAGAGCATGTTGAAGAGGTTCGACACGCAGCCGCGATGCGTAAGCTGTGCGCCTTTCGGAAAGCCAGTCGTGCCGGACGTATAGAAGATGCAGGCATCGCTGTCGGGATCGACGGTGACGTCTGGCAGGTCGCCGCCTGTCGCAATTACATCCTTCCAGTCTATGACGTCTCCGGGCACATCGTCGAGGCGGACGCCGACAAGTTTTGTGCCTTGTAGCATATCTGGCTTCTGGCGAACGCGAGCGAGACGTTCTGAATCGAGGAACAGCACAGCTGGATCGGAATCTTCCAGCGCGTAGGCCATCTCCTCGGCCGTCCACCAGGCGTTCATTCCAACGACGGTAATCCCGACGGCGCAGCAAGCCCAGTAAATGATCATCCACTCTGGATAGTTGCGCATCGATATTGCGATACGGTCGCCCGGCTTGACGCCCTGCTGAAACAGCCAGTTCGCAACCGAGTTCGTAAGTGCGTGTGTCTCACCATAGGTCAGCTTCTCATCATGATAGACGAGGTAATCGCGGTCAGCGAATTCCAGCGTCGAGAGCCAGACTTCGCGCACGCTGCGCGGAGCATTTTTCCAGGCCCGGATCCTGTTGCCAAGGATGTCCTGCTCGACAATTTCAAAGTCGCCGCCTGGGCCGGTCAGCTCGCTATTGGCCCGCTTGAGTTCCGCGTAATACATCTTCCGCCCTATGTTCGCTGTTTTCGCCACTCTTACACTGAGTTGCGCTCTCGAAAACACCGGACGCGGCGTCAGCCTCCGAAGGCAGCGTAGATTCCGACCCGGCGACGCAGGGCTTCGTAACGCGCCTGGATTTCTCCATCTTCGGCCGATAGCGTCTGGCGTTGAGCGTCTATAAGGCTGAGCAGGCTTTCAGCGCCTTGGCGATAACGGATCTCAATGAGGTCGCGGGCCCGCTTTGCGGCATTAAAGGCGCCTGTGCGGAAGGCTGTTTCTTCAACCGCATAATTGTAGGCAAGCAGCGCAGCATCGGTTTCGGTAAGAGCGTCGAGGACAGTGCCTTCGAAATTGGCGCGCGCTGCCTCCACATCGGCCTCCGCCTGCTCGATCTGCGCGCGGGTCAGCGGCAGATTGAAAATGCCCCAGCTCAACCGAGGACCGAAATTATAGCCAAGAGCGTCTGCGCTGAAGAGCTCTCCGACCTCGCCAGCCTGATAGTTTGCCTGCCCGGACAGTGTCAGGCTGGGGTAAAGGTCAGCGGTCTCTATGCCCACCCTGTATGTGGCAGCGGCCAATTGGCGTTCAGCAGCTCGAATGTCCGGCCGTCGACGAAGCAGGTCTTTTGGTTCACCGATTTCTATGGGCCCGAATGCCTCAACCGGGTCCAATGTCTCCGTGCCACCCGGCTGAAGTGCTGGGTATGCTTCGTAGAAGTCAGGCAGCGTACGGCCTGTCAGACGGGCGAGCCCCGTAACGGTTTGTGCGCGGGCAGCTTTCAGCGCGCTGATTGCGGCTTTCGTCGTCTGAACGAGGTTGGTCTGGCGCTCCACATCAATGTCTGCCACCTCACCTGCTTCGCGGAGGCGCAAGGTAAGGGCAAGAACATCTTCCTGACGCTCAACATTGCTGTCATTCACCGAAATGCGGGCGTCGAGCTCTCGAAGAGTGAGGTAGGCGCGGGCCGTCTCTGCAAGAATGGCACGCGCCGCGTCGGCTGCGATCGCCTCGCGGCCGCCAACCGCCGCATCGGCCTGGGCAATGCCATTCGCAGTACGACCAAACAGGTCAGCCTGCCAGCTCAATTCAGTACCTGCCGAATACAGCGTCTGCGCTTCAAACTCGAAAGGTACATCGGCACCGAGGCTCGCCGCGGACTGTTTCTGGTGTACCACGGATGCATTGAGTGCGCCCATTGGCAGGCTGGCAGCTCTTGCCGCACCGAGAGCTGCCTGAGCATTTGCAACGTTTGCCGCCGCCTCATCGATGCTGGGATTACGCGCGCTTGCATCCTCGATCAGCGCGGTCAGCAGCGCGTCATCGAATGAAGTCCACCAGTCTGACTGTGGTAGCTGGCCGGGCGAAAGAACCGCTAATTCTCCGGCGATCCAACTATCCTGATAGACTTCTGTCTCTGGTGGTTCATATTCCGGCCCAACGGTCAGGCATGCGGAGAGAGAGAGTGCGCAAGCGGCAACCGCCGACATCTGAAGCAGGTTTTTCATGATCACCGTTCTGCGGCTGGCTGACATCTTGCCCTTACCCTGTCGATCTATATCCAATCGAACAAGACACCTAATGCCCCAGCGAGATCAAAACCTCCATGTCTGATGAATATCGATCGCAGGAATCCAGCAAACGCCCGCGCTGGATCTGGATTATCGCCGGCCTGGGAGTGCTCGTTCTCGGTTTTGTGATCATGACATTGGCAGGCGCTGCGAACGCTCCTGAAGAAGGCGCGGTCGCGCGGGAAGACAGCATTCCCTATGTGGAGACAGTTCAGGCTGAGCAGGCTGGCTCAACTTTCATGGTCAGAGCTCCGGGGCGCATCCAGCCACGCGAGCGACTTGACCTCGTCGGTGAAGTGTCAGGCAAGGTTACAAACATCAATCCGGACCTTCAGGCCGGTGGACGGATCGGTAAGGGGGAGACCGTCCTTCAAATCGATGATGGAAATCTCCGTGCTAATGTGGAGCGCGCGCAGGCGCAGCTCGCGACGGCGGAAGCACGGCAGAGCCAGGCCGAAGCAGAGCGTGATCGACAAATAAACCTGGCAGAAATCGGCGCGTCACCTGAGAAGGCCGCTGAACAGGCCATCGCGGCGTATGAAGATGCCGAAGCAGGGGTCAGGCAGGCAAGATCCCAGCTCGCAATCGCGCGCCGTGACCTTCAGAAGTCTTCGATCGTCTCTCCATTCGATGCCATCGTCGTGTCGGAAACTGTCGCGCCGGGCACGTTTGTTTCGCCCGGCCAGCCTCTCGCCCGGCTAATCAGTGCAGGCGAGGGCGAGATACAGGCTGGTCTGCCTGCCAAGGATGTCAGGGCTGTTCGTGGTGCATTGGCGGTGCGCGATGACGGGCGCCTGCCGGTCAGGGCTGTCCCAAACTCTAGTTCACTTGGCGCCACAGATATAGATGGCTATCTCGCTGAATTCTCACCAGAAATAGATCAGAAGTCACGTACCGCGACCGTAATTGCTGTATTCCCTGACGCCTTCGCACCCGAACATCAGGGGGACATATTCGCAGGCGATTATATGGACCTGTTGATAGAGGGACGCTCAGACACACCGATGTGGCGCGTGCCAGATGGCGCTGTCCGACAGGATGCCTTCGTCTGGGTCGTCACCAGCGACGAACAGCTGCGCCGCGTTGATGTCGAGACGGTCGACCGCGACGAGAGTGGTGTTCTGATACGTGCACCGCAACTCTCTTCCGGCGACAGACTGATGCTGACCGTCCTTGCTGAAGAGATTGACGGGATGCGGGTGCACCTCGAGGAGTCCCAGCCTTGATCCGGATGATTGAAGGCGTTCTTTCCAACCGGGTGGCTGCTAACCTCCTGATGGTGTTCCTCGTCATCTCCGGGATAGCGTCTCTGTCGGCGCTCAACGTCCGCGTTTTTCCACCTATCGAAACCTACAATATCTCGATCACCGTCCCCTATCCGGGGGCGACGCCGGAAGATGTCGAAACCTCGATCGTCCGACCCATCGAAGAGAGGCTCGAAGGTCTTGAGGGCATCGACAAGGTCACCAGCCTTGCGGCCTCCGGCGTTGGCAACGTTGTCGTCGACATTCCCGAAAGCGAGGACATTTCGGAAATGCTCGATGAGGTGAAGAACGAGATCGGCCGCATTACCGTCTTTCCTCAAGCCGCCGAGGCGCCGCAGATAAGCGAGGTTGAGCCGGATGAGCTTGTCTCGCAGATCATTCTGTACGGCGACGTTGATCGCCAGACGCTGAAACAGGCGGCTGACCGGGTCAGGCGCGAACTTGCTTCAAAAGACGGTCTTTCCCTCGTCGAGATTGGCGGCGTCGCAGATTACCTCATCGAAATCGCCATACCGGAGGAAGAGCTTCGCGCGCGAAACATCAGCCTGACATCGGTCGCGCAGATCATCTCCCAGCAAAGCCTGGATCTGTCAGCCGGCGAGATCGAAAATGACCGTCAGCTTCTGAGGGTGCGAGCGGTTGGAGAACGTCGCACGGGTGCAGAATTCGAGAACATCGTTGTAGGCGCAGGGCGCAATGGTGGCCCCATCTATCTGTCTGACATAGCCGTCATTCATGACGGTCTGTCTGATGACCCAGTCGAGGCGAACTATGCCGGCGCGCCCGCTGTCACGGTGTCCGTCTTCCGGGTAGGCCGGGAGAAGACGCTCGATAATGCGCGTATCGTCCGCAACTATATCGAGACGGAGATTGATGCCGCTCTACCCGGAAACGTTCAGTACGTCCTCTGGCGCGACGAGGCGGTAAACCTTCGTTCGCGGATCGACCTTCTGGTGCGCAATGCGGTGCTGGGCCTGATCCTTGTAACGCTGTTGCTCCTCCTGTTCCTCGACATCCGGATCGCCTTCTGGGTCGCCCTCGGTGTCGGGGTCAGCTTCGTTGGCGCATTTTTTCCGATGCTGATCTTCGGCATCACCATCAACCAGCTCTCGCTATTCGGCTTCATTCTCGCCATCGGTATCATCGTGGATGACGCGATTGTCGTTGGCGAAAACATCCACGCAAACTGGCGCGCCGGGGCAGGGCAGATGGAAGCCGCGCGTCTCGGTGTAACGCGAGTTGCACGGCCGGTACTGTTCTCTGTATCCACGACCATGACGGCCTTCGTTCCGATCCTACTCGTGCCAGGACTATTTGGTCAGTTCCTCGGCCAGGTTTCGGCTGTCGTGATCGTGCTTCTTTTCCTGTCGCTGGTCGAAAGCCTCTTCGTTCTTCCGCGTCATCTGTCGCACCTCAGCGACGAACCACCGGGCCGATACTCGCCTCGCCGTTTTGCGGACCCGGTTCGCGACCGCGTTGCCGGAGCGCTGCGGAAATTTTCTGCCGGTCCTCTCAAGAAAGCGATCCAGTTCGTGGTGCTGCGTCCCGCCATGGTGCTGATGATGGGCTTCGGTATCCTCTTCGCGACGCAGGCTTTGACGGCCAGCGGCTACGTCAAATTCATCTTCTTTCCCGCCGTAGAAGGCGACTATGTCACCGCTGAACTAGAGCTTGCCGAGGGCAGTTCTGAAGAACAGACGCGCCGGTTTGCGATGCAGATTGAAGAGGCAGCATCGGCCGCCATTGAAGACGTGACCGAGGCAGAGAATGGGCTGATCGGTGTCCTCTGGCAAATCGCTGAACCTCTCGGCGGCAATGAAGCAAATGCGACGGGTGGGGGCGCAGGGGCTGCGTCTGGAAACCGTGCTTTCGTGGTTGCGCAACTCCAGGAATCCAGCAGCCGCGATTTTGGTGCGCGCGAATTCGAACGTGCCTGGCGTGACCGGGTTGGCCGCATACCCGGTGCCGAAAAGCTGACCTTTACATCGGACCTTGTGAGTCCGGGCGCGCCAATTCAGCTTCAGATATCGGCGCGGACTGACGCCGAAACCCGCGAAGCGGTGCTGGAGCTTCGACGTGAGCTGGAAAGCCGCCCCGGCGTATATGACGTCCGCGATGACCGTTTTCGCACGACAGAGGAAGTCCGCATCCAGCTAAAGCCGCTCGCTCGCAATTACAGTCTCACGCAGAACGACCTCGCTAGAGAAGTTCGCGCGGCTTTCTTCGGCGCCGAGGCTGTCCGCATTCAGCGTGACCGTGAAGAGATTCCGGTCCGTGTACGTCTGCCAGAGAGCGAGCGCGCGTCGCTCGAAACGCTTAAGAGCCTGCGTGTCAAAGTCGGGGAGGGGTACATTCCCATGGAAGCGCTAGCTGATCTGACGATTGCGCCAGCACCTGCCGCGATCAACCGCGTGAATGGCCGCCGGATCTACTCGCTCAACGCTTTTGTAGACGAGGATGTGACGACAGCGGACACGGTTTCCGCTTACATGTTCGAGCAGGCTCTGCCGCAGCTTCAGCAGGAATACGAAAACCTCACCATGCAGGTCTCCGGCGATCAGGAGGACCAGGCCGAAGCGCAGCCCGTTCTCGCTCGTAACTTCATGCTGGCGCTTATCGTGATCTACAGCCTGCTGGCGCTTAACTTCCGGTCATACAGCCAGCCGCTTGTCATCATGGGCGCCATCCCGTTCGGCTATGTTGGCGCGTTGATCGGCCATGGCTTACTCGGCGCAGACCTGACACTCCTGTCTTTCTTCGGTATCATCGGCCTGTCAGGCGTGATCATCAACGCGTCCTTGATGGTGACGGACTTCCTGAATGAGCGGCTCGAAAATGGCGAAGAGCCGGTAGAGGCTGTCGTGTCGGCAATGCTGGATCGTTTCAGGGCCATACTGCTCACGACGCTCACAACCTTCCTCGGTGTGACGCCCATCATCCTTGAGACGAGCATCCAGGCCCAGTTTCTCATCCCGACAGCCATTTCGCTCGGCTTCGGCATCCTGATCGGGACCTTCCTTCTGGTCTTTATGCTGCCAGCTCTCCTGATGATCCATCTGCGGATATTCGGTGTGCCTGACATGCGCACTAACAATGAAAAAGGGCGCAGCGAAAACGCTACGCCCGCATCATGATCTGAAGTCTGAAACCTAGCTGCCGAAGCCGTCGCCTACACCGAAGTCCCGGCGCGCCGACACAATGCTCACGATGACACCGACCATCACGTCGATAAGTGCGATACAGGTGAAAAGGAAGAAGGTGGCAGTCGCGAAATTGGCGAACAGGATGAAACAGACAATGCAGGTCAGCAGCACAGCCATGGACGCCATGTGATTGACCATGGCGCTGGAGCGCGAACTGGTCGCCTTGATGATCTCAATCGACAGCAGCACCAGCGAGACCAGCAGCAAGACGTCCCCCAGCCGCATTTTCCAGCTGACCCCTGATACCATCGGTACAGAAAACAGTGTTGCATTGAGGTTGCCAGCAATTGCCGGCGTCTCATCCATGTGTTGGCCGCCAGCGATGAAGGCGATGATGACATAGGCAATCAGCGGAAAAACGAGCAGTGGTGTGATCGTCTCGATCCGTCTGAAAGTTCCCATTTTTGGCCGGGATCTGCGTGATCCTGTTTGATCGCTCATTCTGATATCCTTTCCAGTAACGGCGTCTCATGCGCAGCCCTGCGCAAGTTTGTAACCAAACTTGCCCGGGGCGTCGATGCATGTCGCCGATTACGCGAATATCCTCGAGGGCGCCTCTTTGGGGCAATCGACTGTTTCGGCCCATGTTTCTACCCTTCGCGGATTGGTAAAGTGCCCTAAGTGAGGCAGGAGACAACCTCTCAAGTGGTAACGGTAAGGACAGATGGCAGAACGCAAATTCAAAGGCTTCGGCGGTCTGGTCCTCAGCGCAGATGTGCGCGGCGCAGAGGAAGAACCGTCCGTCCTGTTGCTTCATGGCGGCGGACAGACCCGCCACGTCTGGCAGGAAACGGCCGAGGCCCTAGTAAAAGCAGGGCGTCACGTCATCAGCCTGGACCTGCGCGGTCACGGGCGCAGCGCGCGCTCTGAAGATGGCCGCTATGAATTCGATGCCTGCGTTGAGGATCTGCGCGCGGTTCTGGCGCAGCTTGCTTCACGCCCGGTCGTCGTCGGGGCAGGGCTCGGCGGCTGGATCGCGCTGACGGCTATAGGCGAGGAGGGCGCCCACCTTGCGTCCGGTCTCGTCCTCGCTGATGCACCGCCTGAGATCGATTTGCGCACAGCAGCCGCGCTTGCTGCCTCAATTCGGTCGGCCCCCGCCCAGACAGAACACGTCGACCCGGTCTTCGGAGAGGTGATTGATGTCGAGAAGTCGAGCGAGCGCATTTCGGTTGCTGCCTCAGGCCTGAAAGTCCCCGTTCTCTTCGTCCGAGGTGCGCTCAGCAGCTTTGGTAACCGGGATGCGGCCAACCGCTTCGTCGAGAAGGTTGCGACTGCGGAATTCGCCGAGATTGAGGACGCCGGACACCTCGCCGTATTCGATCGCTCCGATGCGTTCAGTGCGGTTCTGCTCGACTTCCTCGAACGCCGGGTTCCGCGCATGATGCCCGATTACAAACAGGGGTCTGATGCACGCACGCTGCGCGATGCGCTTGGTTGCTTTGCGACCGGGGTAACGGTTGTGACCACCATGTCAGCGCAGGGGGAGCCTGTCGGCTTGACGGCGAATTCGTTCACCTCCGTCTCGCTCGATCCACCGTTGCTTCTCGTCTGTATCGCTAAAAGCTCCTCAAGCCTTGAGGCGCTTGAGATTTCTGAACGCTTTGCGGTCAATGTCCTTCATATTGGCCAACAGCCAGTCTCGAATACATTTGCCATGCCGGGCGAGGACAGGTTCTCGCAGACGCCATGGGAGGAGGGCCAGTATGGCTCCCCGCTGATATCAGGTGCGCTCGCGAATTTCGAATGCATCAAGTCTGATCTCCACGATGGCGGTGATCATGTAATCCTCATCGGCAAGGTAGAGCGTGCAAAGTATGAGCCGCGCCGAGACCCGCTCCTCTATTTCAAGGGCAAGTACCGCCGACTGCACTTTGCCTGAGGTCTAGCGATAGTCCGTGAGGGCTGGACCGAGGGCGTCCTTCAGCGGGACAAGGTGCGATTCAAAATTGCGCCATTGGTCGACACCCGAACGGCTGATCGGCTGCCGGACCTGTTCCGAACTTGCCGTCCGGACGGCACGCTCAGTCTTGTGAAAGTCGATGCAGGCCTGCTCAAACGGCAGACCACAATAATCAAGAATACGCCGGACCTGTCCTTCCAGATCGTCAACGACCTCCTCGTGCTGCACGCGTAGAACCTTGCCGGGAAGCACACTGTCCCAGTGGGACATCATCTCGATATAGATGCGGTAGTAATTGCCGATGTCTTCCAGACTATAGCTGAACTCCTGACCCTCCGCGAAGAGCTGCTTGAAACCTGAGAAGCAGCAGGCCATCGGCTCGCGGCGCGCGTCGATGATCTTCGCATTTGGCAGGATAAGGCTGATCAGCCCGATATGCCTGAAATTATTGGGCATCTTGTCGGTAAAGAAGGGCGCGCCGTAACGATGGATCGCCGTATTTGCGATATAGTCTTCACCCAGCGCGGACAGCTCTTCATCGGGCAGTTCATGCAGGATGCGTGGGTAGCGCTCTCGATCTGAAATCTGTTTACGCCCACGCAAACGGTGCGCCAGCGACAGGATATTCGGCAGCTCCAGCGTGCCATCGACCTGACTGTGTGAGGCTAGTATCTGCTCGATCAGCGTAGAGCCTGCGCGCGGGAGACCGACGATAAAGATCGGTGCCGGATCGTCATGGCCAGCGCCCTCCCGCTTCTCGAACAGCTCACGCGTGCAATGTTCGATCTGTCCATCGGCTTCGGCGCGCATTTGTTCGGTCGTGTAGCGGATCTGCGACTTCTTCAGCGCATTGCCGCTGCTATAGGCCTCAAAGGCTTCATCGTAGGACTTTGCATCTTCCAGCGCCTTGCCGAGCGCAAAGGCAAGATGGACGCGGCCCATGAAGTGCAGGTTCGGGTCAACAAGCGCGCCTCGCATCACATCGATATCACCAGCGCTGAACTTGTAGGTCTTGAGATTGGCCAGCGCATACCAGGCATCGCCGTGCAGCGGGTTGACCTCAACTGCCCGGCGGTAGGATGCAATCGCCTCCTCAGTGCGCCCAGCGGTCTTCAGCGCGTGGCCCTGCGAGGTCAGCGTTGCAAGATCGTCGGGAAGGGCGCTGAGCACTTCGTCGAAAATCTCCAGCGCCTCGTCATAATTGCCTGCCTGCATGGCTTCGATGGCGTAGATTGAGTTGAAGACCGGGCTGTCAGGATCGTGCTTCAGAAGCGTTTCGGCCTGCGCGAGTGCCGCTTCGTATTTCTGGCGTTTTCGAAGAACCTGAACATGATCAATGCGAAGCTGCGGATTGTCTGGGTCGAGCTCGATGGCCGTTTCGAGCAGGAAGTCTGCATCTTCATGCACGCCAAGCCGCGTCCCGATATCGGCGAGAAGGCGCATACCCTCGATGTGGCGCGGGTTCTTTTGCAGGAAGGCTCTCGCAATACGCTCTGCATGGATGAGGCGGCCTTCATGAATATAATTCGTCACGGCCAGAAGCTCTGGCGGCAACCGCTTCAGCCGGTCGGCCTGTGCCCGCGCATGGGCCGCATCCTCTGCGCGCCCGGAAGCCGACAGGATTTCAGCTTGCGCTGTCCAGCTTGCGACAAGCGCGGGATTGTACCGCACCGCGCGCTGATAGGCCGTGATGGCGGCATCAAGATCGCCTGTCTTGCGGCGCAGGTGGCCTTCCTCCTGGAAGGCTCGGCCAAAATCAGGTGCCAGGCGTTTGAGGTGGTCAAGATGATGGAAAGCGGTGCCAGTGTCGCCGAGATACCGTGCACAAGCCGCAGCCATATAGACGGCGTCCTTGTGGTCCGGCGTATTTTTGAGGATGATATACAACGCATCCGAAGCCGCCTTGAATTGCCCTCGCTGCATCAAGGCGCGAACCTGTTTCAGCTGATCGGCAGTCGTCTCGGCTTCAGTCATTTCATCCATTCAAAACTAGTGCAGCGTCCCGAATAACCGGGACGCTGCGATAGAAGCAAGGTTGTCTTCGGTATCGACTAGTAGTCGTACTTCAGACGAATGCCGATCGTACGCGGACGGATCGGAGTAACCCGCTCACGGTCGAAGACAAAACTGCCGCTAAGCTCGGCATACTCATTGGTCAGGTTGGTGGCGAAGAGTTCTGCGCCCCAATTGTCGCCCGTGATACCAGCGGTAGCACCGAAGGTGACGTAACCATCAAGGTCCATCTTGTTGATCTCCACCACGTCGGTGACAGACTCATCGGAGAAGACCATTTGCGGCATCACGTGAGCTCGCACGCGCTGGCCGGCGATCTCCTGCTCGAGATCCCATTCGTAGCGCACGCGCAGATTGCCCTGATAAGCTGGCGCAAAAGCCAGTTCAGAGCCGACCACAACGTCATCTGTGGGGACGAGAACGTCGGTGATTTCCGAATCCAGCAGCGAGAACGCACCGGCAATCGTCAGACCATCAATGCTTTCGGGAAGCCAGGTGAAGTCGCCTTCGATACCTTTAAGCTCTGCGTTTGCAGCATTATCGGAGAAGAACAGGTTCACGATGGACGGGTCGAAGATCGTCGTCTGAAGACCTTCAATGTCGACGAAGAAAGCAGCGCCATTGAAGCGGAGCGAGTTGTCGAACAGCTCGGTTTTCCAACCGAGTTCGTAGTTCTGAATTTCGTCCGTATCGACAGCATAAGGCACCGTGTAGTTGTTCGGGCCTGATGCACCGCCTGGACGGTTAAGCAGCCCGGCACGGTAACCTTCAGAATACGTCGCATAGAAAAGCGTGTTCTCTGTCGGCGTCCACTCACCCGTTGCTTTCAGGATGACGCCGTCGGTCGCTGCCGTGTCAGGGGCATCCGCCGGGCCGTTCGGTCCGTAGAGCTGCGAGATGTTCGTCCCGAAGACCTGCTGATCAGTATCCGCGAAGAGGTTGAAGAAGGACGAGTTCGCTGAACCTTCAAGATCGACTTCGACGTCGTAGTAACGCGCGCCGAGCGTGATAGCGAACTGGTCGGTGAGGTCGAAAGTCGTCTCGCCGAAGAGGCCGATCTGCTCGTCCGTGCGAAGCACATCATTGCGGAAGATCACGCCTGGCGGGAATGGACCCGGCTGGCTGAAGTAGCCCTGGCTTTCATTGCCGACATCACCAGGCGTTGCTGCGCCATTGGTCAGCGGGAAGTTCGGCGCGAAGCCGACAGAACCGTCTGTGTAAACGACCTGCGTCGAGCCTGGATAGATGAAGTCATTGCGCTCTGCGAGTTCGAGGTCGCTGTAGAAGGCACCAAAGGTTGCGCGCCAGCGATACTCATCCGGCGTGTTGAAGCGCAGCTCGTGTGTCTGAACCTTCGTTTCCGAATGCGATTTGACCGAAAGGTTCGGCGCGTAGCACGTACCGGCAGGCGCAGCGCCGGTCGGATAGGTCACGTCATAGTCACAGATGTAATAAGGCAGGTACTGGCCGACGAAGAGGTAGTCGGAGTAATCGACGACCTGGTCGGTGGTCCGTTCGGTGTATGCACCCGTGTAAACGGCTTCAAGCATGCCGAGACGGCCTTCGAGCGTCCACGCGGTGGAGTGGAAATCGTCTTCGATCTCCTCAGGCGTGAAGCGAACGATGTCATAATCGTCGAGCTCAGGGTCAGCGAAGAAAACGCCGTCGGATTCAATCCCTTGTTGGGAATGCTGGACCAGCAGGTCCCAATCTTCGTTGAACTCGTAATAACCGCTCAGGCGGAAGCCCTGATAGGTAACGTCGTTGATGTCGTTCTCGACGATCGTGCCATTATTGGCATCGATGAAGGTCACGCCGGAAAGGTCAGCGCCGGCCTGAAAGCCAGCGCGGGCAGCATTCACCGGTACACCATTGTCACGGACTGTGCCTTGCGCACGGAAGCGAGCCGACTCGCGCACTGAAAGCGTGCCGCCGACATTGTCGATATAGCCGCCCTGCGTGTCTGTGTAGACGACACCGCGAAGTGCAAGCTTGTCAGTGACTGGAAGGTTGAGCATCGCTTCAACGCTATTGCTCATCTCGCCGCCGTCCGTGAAAGCGGTCGATGCCTTGAAGCCAGCATCAAAGCCGGACAGCGATGGCTTGTTGGTAATAAGCCGAACCGTGCCAGCTTGCGAACTTGCGCCGAAGAGCGTGCCCTGCGGGCCGGAAAGAACCTCTACGCGCTCAAGGTCGGCTGCGTATACGTCGAGGTTACGGCCTGGCTGCGCGAGTGGCTGTTCGTCGAGATAGAATGAAACGTTCGGTGCGAGACCCGCAACGCCAGCAACCGTCAGGTTTGGCGTCGTAGAAGCGAGGCCGCGGATATAGATCGTATTCTGGCCTGGGCCGGAACCGCCAGCGGTGACGCCTGGCAGCTGAACCAGGTAGTCGCTGAAGTTCTTGACGCCGAGCTGGTCAA
>Ga0208965_1000629_pt1 | contig 16484 bp, 10 predicted proteins | sample AOAMet1_07_M0_10_2_FD_188230 | JGI IMG/M metagenome (GOLD analysis project Ga0208965, IMG submission 188230) | Ammonia-oxidizing marine microbial communities from Monterey Bay, California, USA - CAN11_07_M0_10 (SPAdes) | ecosystem: Environmental > Aquatic > Marine > Intertidal zone | place...
CAATGGGTTTAAATCCATGTAGTTATATTGAAGTGGTGTTGGTAATTGATGATCGTATTTAATGCGTTTAAAACGTTTATAATCTATTCGCTCTTCTTCCTCTAACAACTGCAAAAGTCTAGTTGATCGGTTGTTGTCATAGGTTTCATAATTCATTTCTTTAGCAAAATTTTCAGCAATTGGATTGTCTGCCTCACTAGATGATTTAAATGGACTGTGATTGGCGTTATATACAAAGCCAGACTTAGGCTTAACAACTTGTGGTAAATCTTTTATGTCATAGTAAGTATCCCATAAGGTCTCTAGAGTATTTCCAGGAACAACATCTCTCCAATCATAGCCTTCGGCTCTTATTGGAATTTTACCATTTGAAATATAAAAAATAGTATCGTTTCTATCTGCATACCCAATATTATATCCTGGCAATGCTTTCATTTCTAAAGCTTCATAAAATTCTGAAAAATTAGTAGCCTTATTCATTTTCCACCACTGCTCTATGGCTGTAATGTTTGTGGTACTTGGTGATCTTACAGAATAAACCCCGGTTTTATTTTTTAATGTTGGACCATAAATACTTTTATAAAACTTTTTCTTAATTGGTATATTTATTCCAAGAAATTTTAAAGTAAGTTTTGCTTTAAATTTTTCTAATGTATAGGGTTTACCATCAACTAAATAAACATCTTTTTTCTTTGGATGCATCTGAAGTGCATATACATCTGCTTTGTCTGGATAGTTTACGGTATGAGTCCATCCTAAATATTCGTTTGCACCAGTTAATATACAAGGTGTGCCAGGAAATGCAGCTCCAATGATATTGGTACCCTCTTCACTTACCAAATGTGCTTCATACCATGAGGTGGGCCCCTCTAATGGTTGATGTGTGTTAATGGCTAAGAATGTTTCATCTGAACCGGTTCTATTTCTACTAACGGCAATAAAATTTGAGCCTTTACTATCTTCTTCAATTTTGTAAGGCCAAGATAAGCTGTTATTTACAATGCCACTAACCAGTTTATCTGCTTCGTTAGAAATAAACAGTTGCAATTGTGTGTAGCGAAGTAATTTTTTAACGGTGAGAGGGAAAAGCTTTTTCTCTAAAATTTCTTCTGGATGTTTGTTGGAATATGCATTTAAACCTTCTGCAAAGGCCTCTGCTAGGGCTATGAATTTTTTATCGAGGGTGTTGTAATATTTATCAACCGTTTCCTCAGATTGAATTAATTGTGTTAAAAAATCAGCTCCGGCACCTTTTAAACCGATGAGTTTTCCCAGCAATCCATTACCAGCTAAATACCCCTCTTGAATAAGTTTAAAATGGTCTTCTGCTTGTGCCCAGGCAAAGCCATAAGCTACCTCAGCATCTGTAGGTGCATAAATATGAGGGACACCATAATTATCTCTTACAATTTCTATGTGGTCTGGGTTAATTTGAGAGAAGCTAGTAAAGCTAGCACTTAAAAAAAGGAGGGTATATACTATTTTTTTCATAAGGTTATGATATCATAACATAAGTAGATTTTTACTGCTTATGTTGAATGGGTTAATTTAGTTTTTTAGGTCCTGGAAAAAACATGTTGGTTTGCTCCTGATATGCTTTATAATTCGGCCTCTTTTGTAAGGTATAAAATTCTGAGGGCACAGCTCCGGTATAATAGACCAATGTTGTGTACATAATGTAAGATATATAGAATAATCCTATACAAATAATGATCCAAACCAGTTGCTGATCTTTAGAAAAAGCAATTACAAGAGAAGAAAAAGAAGAAATAATCATCGCATTCCATACCATCCATTCTGAGAAATAATTTGGGTGACGAGTGTATTTCCAAAACCCAACATTACAAACTTGTTTCTTTTTCTTTTCTAAGAATGCTTTTTTCAAAAATTGTTGTTTTTGCAGGTCTGAGATGTGTTCTAAAACAAACCAAGTTGCCCATAGCCCAACTCCAATTAGCTCTAAAGTTGATATGCTATTCGTGGAATTATTAGCCATTAAAATGGCAGGAATTGCCAAAAAAGTAATATTGGCAAAACATTGAATCATAATTTCATATTGGAGAGATAGGTTTAAATTTTTATAACCAGCTCTATCCCATCTTCTGCGTTGATAGGTATATCTAGAAAGTTCAGATTTTAAATGCCCTTTTTTAAACAAAATAAGTGCCCCTATTCCCATTCTTAATCCTGAACACAAATACATCCCTGAAATAAGGTAGATTCTTGGTTTGTAACCCTCTCCAAGCAGAAGTGCTAAAACTCCAATAAGAACTAAACCCCAGGGCCAAGCAATATCTACATAGGACATTTTTTTTGTAAACAATGCTGGTATACAAGCGACTACTAAAAATAAAAGGAGTTGAAGTACTCCATTTACAAGTACCATTTCTTGAAAAATTTCTACTTGATAGATAACGAACAAAATAAGAAGGTAAGGAAGGTATCCAAACCCACGAGTAAAGAAATTTTTAAAAGCTATTTTCATAAGATATTATTTCTTGAAAAACTTTAGGTAAGAACTTTTCTGACCTTCAGTTATTTTAATAAAGTACATGCCTTGTTTTAGTTGACTTACATCTAAGGTAGTTGAGTTTTGATCCTCTAAAATATGTTGTCCTGTTATGGTAAATACCTGGAGGTTGAATTGGTTTGAAACCCCTGATATGTATAGTGTATTTTGAGTAGGATTTGGATAAATTTTTACAGAGGTTAGCGTATCATCTTCTATTGACAATGAAGGACTATTCACTGCATTTGGACTTCCATGAAGGTTTATACAGTCCCAACTTTCTGGCAATAAATTGTCTAAATCTGGTGTTATTAGTTCTAAAGTATATCCTGTCTCTTTTGCGCAATCTGACCAAGGTGTATCTGACTCATAAGTTACCTCGTCTTGAAGAACTCCAGAGGCATTATACAATCTAACCGCATCTGAATTTCCTAATCCAAAACCTAGTTCACCTATATAATTTGTTATGTCTGGAAAAACATCTGAAAAATCTGAAGCATCTTTTACCAATACAATATAACCGTTCCCTTCTAGTTGTGTTTCTGAAGGAATCTCATATACATGAGAATCATCATCATCTTTTAATTGCCAACCAGACAAGTCTACAGGGGTTGGGTTTGGATTGTACAACTCTACCCAGTCATCTGCATTAAAATCATCGCTAGATTTATAATTTATTTCGTTGATAACTATAGGGTCTGTGAGCTGTGATTCTGTAAAGTTTGGTATTACTTCAAATGAACCAACTATACTAATGCTAATGGTTTCTTCTGTTGAAGAAAGGTCTCCACTCCAATGTGAAAACTCATATCCGTTGGCCGCAATAGCTGTTAATTGAACGGGTACTGTTTCAAAATAATCTCCTGTCCAAGAGGATTCTTGGATCATTAAATTTTCATTTACTTCCACAGATCCTTCGGTAGTATTGGTGTTTGTAATTGTTAGTGGATGAAAATTTGGCAAATTAAATTGAGATAGCATATGGTTTTTAACAATAGCGGGTCTATTGTCTGCAAATATTTTCATTTGATCGATATAATATCCAACCCATGCACTAATATTGGAGATGTTTACACCAATATTGGTAAGGGATGGGTCATCTCTCCAGCGTTCATAATGAGCATTTACTTCGGGTTCAATAGTTGCATAAATTTGTTCTATATGGGTAATTACATTAGTGGACAGAAAACGCGTATTGAGTTCATCTGCATATCGATTAATAAATTTATTTCTAAATCCTAAATTTGTTGTTAATCTTCTAAATAACAGTGTAGACCATGAGGGATTTGGCCATCCCGGACCATTGGGATCTAAGGCAAAACTGAGTGTATTTTCTTGGTAATTATTAATATTCCAAAAGGGCCCAAAACCAAAATCAGTATCATACATAATCCAACGCCATTTTCCGTCTGTATGTTTCCAAAATTTTATATTATTACCTGGCCAATCTGTATTGTTGAAAAATATATTTGAAGCTTGGTAAAGCGCATATTCTGTGAGGTCTATTTGCTCATTTACATATTCAAAATTTGAGTCTATAGTTAAGTCTGTACTAGATATATACGCTATTAATTGAGTATATTCTTCGTTACTTCCTTCAATTTCTTCTGCATTGTTGGTAAGTAATGTGATGTCATCTGCATCTACATTGTGTTTAGACGCCAACATATGTTCATTAATTTTTTCTCTTAAACTATACATCCCCCAATATTCACCATTAAGGTATGTGGCAACAGGGTTGTGTTCTTGAAAGTCTAACCCAGAATCTCGCATTAGACTGGTAAGCATAATGTCTTTCATTGAAGATCGCATCCAATCTTGCCCAGAATTTCTTAATACTAGAGCTTGAAATTTATCATACCCTAACTCATTAAAAAAGGGATGCTCAAATTTTGAGTCTCCGTATTGACCTCTTGCAAATAAAGATAAAGATCGTTGTCCGTTTTGACCTCTACTCCAGCCCCCAAAAATCTTCACCCCTGCATTAAACTCAGAAAAATTATCAGTTCCGTTTTCATGAAAAGAAAAATGAATTGGACGTTCCCAGTCTTCCCAAAAATTTGCGCCAAAATAAGGTTGATTTGTGTCATAGGTTCCGTCTGGTCCAAAAACATAAATTCCAGTATCTTCATCAAAGAAATTATCTGGTGCTGTAGCTAATAACATCAAATCTATTTCATGATTTGAATTGAAAATATATGATTTTGTAAATATCGGTGAAGGAAAATAATTGGCTAAAAAAATTCTTGCTCGTACACTTGTGTTTGCTGAGATTTCTATAGGTTGTGTATAGATTGGTGAAGATTCAGTTGGTTCTTCTCCTCCAAGAGCATAATGAATAACTTCTCCAGAACTATTTCCAGATAATGTTAGGTTAAAAGAGCCATCAACTGCCCCTGACTCTTGTGAAAAATTAACCTCACTTTGAACTGCACCTAAAAATTCGGTGCTTGAATTTTCATAACCCGGAGTAGTTTCCAGATAGCTTACAAGATTTCCAGAGCTTATAGATATTCCTACTGAGGTGTTGGGTGGTAGGTTTTCTGCTGTTAATTCATCAATTAAATTTTCAGTTGCATCCGAAAGAAGCAAGGTTTCTGTATCCGAAGATATTTTAAAATTGGTATGAAGATTGGTTATTAAGTTTAAGACGTCAGGCGGAGTAACTCCAGAAGTATTTGGTGCGGTAAAAACTGCGGATAAAAAGGGTATTATGGTAAGATCTGAAGAATTTGAAGAAACATTATGAGCTTGTATTGTTAAAATATTTTCACCTGAATTTAAAATTGAACTAAAATCTGTTATCAAAAATCTTTCTGGTATTCCTCCTAAATATAATTGAGCTTCATGATCTTGAAGTGTTCCTGAATTAAATGGTGGAGGCACTCCATTTATATTGGCACGAGCAACTTCTATACCATTAATGTAGGCAACAAAACCATCATCATAATCTATGTCTAATATTAACGAAGACACCTCACTTACATCGGTAATTTCAAAAACTTTTCTAAGGTAAACTGACCGTGTTGAATTAGGAAGTACTGTAGCGTCATCACCGTCTCCATAGCCAAAGCCAGAGCTAGATTCTGCCCAAGTAGAATCATCAAAACTAAGAGAATTCCAATTAGAATTGGGTTCAGAACTTGGTGTTAAGTATTTAAATACATCTCCTTGATTAATGAGTGTTCTAGGATAAGCAAGAGTAGATCTGTCTTTTTTAGAAGCCCATACCAGTAGATATTCGTCAGGTGCTAATGTAATGTTTGGAAAAACCCATTTGTTTAATTCATCTAAATCATCGGAGATGAACCATCCATCTATGGAAACATCTTCTGAACCGGGGTTGTGTAATTCAAACCAATCTGGAGTGTCTCCATCTTCATCTGTATATTCAGAATTTGAGGAAACCACCTCATTTATTTTTATAGTCTGTGCACCAATACTAACACAAAAAAAGAAAAATAATAAGCTTAAATACTTCATTAAAATTGCATATTTCTAATTAACAAGCACAAATATAACTAGATTTACTAGGAAACTGAAAACTAATAAAATATTCTAATATTTATTTTATATGCAGTACTTTGTGATTGAAATTGAGATGAGCTTATCTAAATAAATAAAAAATGAAATTAAAAAGAGAGGTTGGGGTTTTAGGACTTAGTGCTAATATTGTTAATATTATTATTGGAGGTGGTATTTTTGTTTTACCAGCAATTGTGGCTGCAAATTTAGGGGCATCAAGTAGTATTGCTTATCTCTTTTGTGGTTTTGTAATGTTACTAGTGATGGCATGCTTTGCTGAATTAGGTAGTATTTTTACCGGCAGTGGTGGTAGTTACAAGTATATAGCCTCTTCTTTTGGTAAATTTCCAGGATTCCTTACTTCCATACTTATTGTATTGGCCTCTTTCACTGGCGATGCTGCTGTTGCAAATGCTGCTGTTGATATTTTAAGTACTTTTCTACCTGCTTTTAAAAATTTTTGGGTACAATTATTATTTTTTATTTTACTATTCTTTGGGTTTGGTTACATTAATATTATTGGTCTTAAAAAAGGAGTGGGGTTTGTAAAAATAATTACGCTATTTAAACTAGCTCCTCTTCTATTCATCATTGTTTTTGGATTTATGGAAGTGGAGGTATCGAATCTCTACTGGGAAAATATACCTGGCCCTGCCAAAATTGGGGAAATGTCTTTAATTCTATTTTTTGCTTTTGTAGGTGCAGAAAAAGGATTGTCTTTGAGTGGTGAAGTAAAAAATCCACAAAAAACAATTCCAAAAGCCATCTTATTAAGTATTGTTGCAATTCTCATCATATATATTTTAATTCAACTTATTTCTCAAGGTGTATTAGGTAATACACTTGCTAATTATGATAAAAACCCTCTTGCAGAGGTTGCAAATACTGTATTTGGACCCGTAGGTTTTACCGTCATAACTGTTGGAGCTGCCTTATCTATGCTTGGAAGTTTAAGTGGCAAAATCTTGAGTATGCCAAGGGTTATTTTTGCAGCGGCTAAAGACAATGTAATTCCTTTAAAAAAACTTGGTGAAGTTCATAAAAAGTATAGAACTCCTTATGTAGCCATTTCGTTATATGCATGCTTAGGCTTTGTTTTTGCAATTGCTGGGGGGTTTAAAGAACTTGCCATCATTTCTAGTGCATCTACTCTACTTATTTATCTTGGAATATCTTTAGCTACCCTGAAATTAAAAATAGTAAACCTAAAAAATAGATCTGATGGTTTTAAAGTACCTGGGGGCTATAGTATACCTATAGCATCCTCAATTTCTATTGTATGGCTTTTATCTAAATTACCTCAAGATAAAATAATACTATTTACTGGGGTTTTACTAGGATTGAGTCTGCTGTTTTTTACCATTAAAATACTTTCAAAAAAATAAGCCTCAATACCCTAAAGAGATTATTTGTAATTTACTAAAACAATAGCCTTTTAATTTACAGGTACTCCAAATTAATAAGATAAACACCTGTAGATATGAGGAATAAAGACAATAAAGTGATAGAGTTCCACTGATCTTTAAAAAATAGTACACCAAATATGATAGTGAGAATAGGTGTTATTAAACTAATTAATGAAGAAATTAAAGGATTAGTGTACTGTAAGCCCAAGAAACCTGTCCAAATTGCTGAAAAAATAATAATAGCCATAAATACTACTGGTTTAACTATTTTTTGAATTTGAGGATAAATCTGATGGAATGATAATGAAGTTTTAAAATTAAAAATAATAAGAACAACAAAGAAAACAACTAATTCCTGAACAGTAACGGACAAAATAGCTGGAAACTCTTGCTTTAAGTTATACCAATGCATTAAACTAGAAGCCGCAAAGAAAAAAGACATCATCGTAAACAATATAATATTGCGAAATGAAATTTTTTTCTTTACCCCCTCAATCTTTTTTATTTGAAAAATATACAAGGTAAAACCAACTATGATACAAATGGAGGCCACAGCATAATTTTTAAGAAAAATATTTTCAAAAAAAAATAAATATAAAGAAACAAGAAATACAATTAATAAATTAAAGACACCAAGCTGAGTTAGACTTCCTTCTTTCAATGCTAAAATCATACTAATTAAACCAAACGCCCCGAAAATAGAAGCCACAATAATTTTTATACTAACAGCATAAGTAAGCGCTGAAAATATAGTTGGATAAAATAAAAAAATAATTGCTAAACCAATACAACTGGTCAATAGACATCTAAAACCAATGATTAACCATAAATCAAACTTAGAAAGAAGACGCTTCCACAGTAGGTTATTAAAAGCATAAAAAAAACTAGATAATACTAAAAATACCATTGGTAAAATTAAGTTTGAAAATTATGTAAATCAATAAACGAAAAAAAAGATATGAAAAGAAAAAAAAGAGTGTAAAAATTAAATTTTACACTCTTTCCATCATTATTTATTCATTTTTCTATGAATCGAGAAACATAAATTAAATTTAGAGGGTAGAATTTATAATCTCAATCAAAAATATAATAAAGATTTATGTATATTGGTACAAGTTTAGTACAAGATGGAAAAAAAACTGAGAGACATTACCGTAGAAAAAATTGGATTCAAAATAAAAAGTTTAAAAGATAGCAAAAGACTTAGCCAGATTATAGCGAAAGAAAATGACATAGACATCAGCTATAACACGATTAGGAGGTTTTTTGGAATCGTTAAAAATGTACAAGCTAGTAACTTCACATTAGACACCTTATCAAAATTTAATGGTTTTGACAATTATTCTGATTTCATGGTTAATTTCAAATTAAAAAATAAGTGGAGTGAAGAATTTGAAATCTCAAAGATTATCCACAAGAGTAAGGATGATCAACTATTAAAGTATATAGAAGACAACCTCAGTCATACGAGAAGTTTTAACTTAAAATTAATTCAAATAATAAGAGAATTATTACTCATTGGAAATTTCAATCTAATTCGCAGAATTTTTGAACTCAAAAAAATGAATGCTAATAATTTTAATTATGATGATAAAGTACTAATGGGTATGTCTATAGGCTATTTAGTTAGCGTTGTAAACGTTAAAAATAAAATGTTTAACAAATTAATTTTAAACGAGAACTTTCAAGACTTGATAATTACAATTTTTGTAGATTATGGAAGTTTAAGAACATATTATTCTGATATTATTAAAATAATTCACAAGAAAGGATCAAGGAAAGATGTACGAGTATTCTGTGAAGGAATATTAAATTTAAACATGTATTTAAATAAAGAAAAAAGTGAATCATTTTACATTTTAAAAGAAGAAAATGATTTTCACCCCATATTGAAAAGTAGAATCTTTTCTCAATATTTATTAATGGAAGATTCTAAAATCATTATGAAACTAAAGGATTATTACCAGAAAAATCTAGTAAATGGATTGATTCCCATAGAATGTTTATTTGAAATAAATTTTACAACTATCTTAACTCGAAACTTTGAAGTAATGGAGTGGATTATTAAAAAAATTAAACCTGACACAGATTACACGTTCTTTTACAAATACGAGCATTACAATAATTTTTTGTTTATGAAACTCATCTATTATACTAAAATAAATGATCATGAAAAAATTGCTGCAATTGATAAGAATTTAATAATCAAACGATTCCAATCCTATGAAGAAATGGCACTCTTATACCATAATATATGTAAGTATAAATGGGATAAAAACAAGAAGCACCTTGAAGAATATTTAACAATAGCAAAACAGGTGAATCCTAAATTTTTTACAAAAAAATACTTTTTAAATTATTTTAATTAAGTTTTGTGACCCAGCTTTTTTTGACTTTTTTAAAAGTCAAAAATAGGAATCACAAGAAGCTACCTAGTTTTTTATATCTTGCCTATTTAAATAAAATGAGTTGAAAAGAATAGTAATTTCTGTAACAAATGATTTAACAACTGATCAACGTGTTGAAAAAACTTGTGAAGCTTTATCTGAAATTGGATATGATGTAGTTTTAGTGGGTAGAAAACTAAAAACAAGCTTTCCTATTCAAAAAAATTATAAAACAGTTCGGTTTCGTTTACTTTTTAATGTAGGCTTTTTATTTTATGCTGAATTCAATATACGTTTATTTATGTTTCTTTTATTTACAAAAAAAAACATTCTATTTTCTAATGATCTAGATACACTTTTACCTAATTATTTACTCAGTTTACTTCAACGAAAAACACTAGTTTTTGACAGTCATGAATTGTTCTCAGAAATTCCAGAATTAGTAACTAAACCTCGGGTAAAAAACTTTTGGTTGTATTTAGAAAAAAAGTTAATTCCAAAATTGAAGAATGTAATTACAGTGAGCAATTCTATTAAAAACCATTATCTGAATTTATATGGAATTTCGGCAACAGTAGTTAGAAATATCCCAAAAATTCAAAGAATTGACCCAAAAGAATTCCCTGTAAATACTAATGAAAAAAAAATTATACTTTATCAAGGTGCTGTAAATATAGGGAGGGGTATTGAGCTCATGATTGATACCATGCCTTTACTTGATGCGTATTTGTTTATTGTAATTGGAGATGGAGATATTTTAAAGGAATTAAAAGAAAAAGTAAACCTTCTAAACTTAAACAATAAAGTTAAATTTCTAGGAAAAAAAAGTCCAGAGGAACTAAAAAAACTCACTTTAAGTGCCTCCATTGGCATGAGTTTAGAGGAAGATTTAGGATTAAATTACAGGTATGCCCTACCCAATAAAGTATTTGATTATCTGCATGCAAATATTCCTGTAATTATCGCTGATTTACCAGAGATGAGAGCGCTTATCGAAAAATACTCAATTGGTGAAATACTTCCTGAAAGATCACCTGAAGTTCTAGCTAAGATCCTTAAGCAGATGATTACAAAGAGTTACACAAAAGAGTTGGCATTGGCTAAAGAAAAACTAAATTGGTCTAAAGAAAAGAAAAAACTAACTTCAATTTTTTTTAAACTTGATTAACAAACTTCATATCGTTTCTTTTGATGTTCCTTTTCCAACAAATTATGGAGGGGTTATTGATGTATTTTACAAATTAAAAGCCTTACATAAGCAGGGTGTGGAAATCTACCTTCATGTATTTGAATATGGTAGAGGTGAGCAAAAAGAACTGCTCAACTATTGTAAAGAAGTTTTTTATTACCCAAGAAATTCATTTATAAAAAGTTTTTTTTCAACAGCCCCTTTTATAGTTAAGAGTAGAGGAAATGATTTGTTAATCTCTAATCTTAATAAAGATACTTACCCTGTTTTATTTGAAGGTCTCCATACAACCCTACCGATTTTAAAAGACAGTCTAAAAGGGCGAAAAATATACTTAAGAGCACATAACGTTGAACATCATTTTTACAAAGGTTTAGAACAAAGCGAATCCAATATTTTTAAACGATTTTTTTTTAGAAAAGAGTCTAAAAAATTAAAACGATATGAGAAAATTTTAAAAAAAATAGATGGAGTTTTTTCAATTTCTCCTATTGAACAAATCTATTTTAATGAAAAATACGGAAATAAATGTTTTTATATTCCGGCATTTTACGATGCTACAAAACACACAACTTTAAAACCCAAAGGAAATTTTATTTTGTATCATGGCCATCTTTTAGTCTCTGAAAACGTAAAAGCCGCATTATTTTTAATTGACATCTACAAAGACTCGAAGTATAAATTAGTGATCGCTAGTAGTTATAAAAATGCCAAGGTCATAACAGAAATATCAAAACACAAAAACATCACCTTTGATACTTTAAAGGAGCAAGATGATCTCCATCGTTTACTTGAGAGCGCACATATAAATGTACTTCCAACCTTTCAAAATACGGGAATAAAATTAAAACTTTTAAATACCCTAAGGCAAGGAAAATTTGTAATTGCAAATGACCCCATGATTCTTGAAACCGGCCTGGAAACATTATGTGAAAAAGCAAATTCAAAGGCTGAATTTTTATCAAAAACAGCTAAATTATTGAATCAAAGTTTTGAGGCATCTTTTGAAGAAGAACGTGAAAAATTGTTAGAAAATTTTGATCCGAATACTAGTGCAAAAAAAATTATTAAACTTATTTTTAAGAACTAGACTGAGCAAGTACTTCAAATAATTTCCCGCCCTCACATTTAATTGTTTTTTGTTTGAACTTTACGATGAGAGCATAATCATGAGTAGCCATTAAAATACTTTTTCCACTTTGGTGAATTTTATTTAATAAGTCCATAACCTCAAGTGATGTTTTTGGATCTAGATTTCCTGTGGGTTCATCTGCTAAAATTAACTCTGGGTCATTAAGTAATGCTCTAGCAATGGCAACTCTTTGCTGTTCTCCTCCAGAGAGTTCAAATGGGTTCTTATAATATTTTGTTTTCATGCCTACATGATCTAAAACTTCTTCAATTTTAGAATTCATGGCTGCTTTGTCTTTCCAACCTGTTGCTTTTAAAACAAAAAGAAGATTGTCGTAGACGGTTCTGTCATTTAACAATTTAAAATCTTGAAATACAATCCCTATTTTTCTTCTGAGAAATGGAATTTCTTTGTCTTTAAGTGCTTTGAGATTAAATCCAACAATAGAACCCGAACCTACTTTTAGTTTTAAATCTCCATACAAGGTTTTCATCAAACTACTCTTCCCACTACCAGTCTTTCCTATTAAATAAAAAAACTCTCCTTTGTTAATTTTCAAATTTACATTAGACAAGACTAGATTATCACTTTGATAAATGTCTGTGTTCTCTAAATGTAAAATTGATTTATCCATGTAAGTATTCTTTACACAAACCTACATAATTTTTAGTATAATTGATTATCAAAATGATGTTTTACATAAAATCAATTACTATTTTTGATTATATTTTATCATTTTTTAATACTTTAAACCAACAAAAAAAGAAATCGCACGTTATCGATATAACACAGAGAAACTATCAATGAAAAATATCTTTTTTTATCACTTTCTTTTATTGCTGTTTTTGTCAACCAGCAATACCTATGTTTTTGGACAGCAAACAGCAATAAACTTTACTATTGAAGCCAATTATAATCATGCATTAAAACTTTTTAATAGCAAAGCATTCAAGAGTGCACAAAAATATTTTAGCAAAGTTTCAGATAATGCAAACAACAAAACTAGGCTTAAAGAAAATGCAGATTATTATGAGGCTATGTGTGCAATTAGACTTGATCAAAAAGATGCTGATCAAAAAGTACTCACATTTGCAGACACCTATCCTAACAGTATAAAAAAGAATAAAGCATATTATAATGTTGGTAATTATTATTTTGCAAATAAAAAAGCACCATATGCCCTAAAATGGTATTCAAAAATAAATCCTGAGGCCTTATCTCTAGACAACAAGAAAGAATTAAATTTTAAAATGGGTTATGCATTTATTGTTACTAGAAATTTAGACTTAGCAAAAAGTAAATTCATGCCCTTAATCAACGATCCTAAATATGGAAATGATTCTAGATATTACTTTGGGTATATATCATACAAACAAGAAGATTACGAAGTTGCAGAAAAAACTCTAGAGGAAATTGCTGACGACGAGGCTTACAAAAGTGAAGTAACCTATTATTTGTTAGACATAAGCTTTAAAGCGGGAAGGTTTGAGAAAAGTATTGATGTTGGTCTAAAGCTATTAAAAAACTCAAAGCCTAAAGAAGTCTCAGAAATTTCAAAAATTATTGGAGAAAGTTATTTTAATTTAGAAAAATATAAGGATGCAATTGCCTACTTAAGGGTTTATAAAGGTAAAAAAGGCAAATGGAACAATACAGATTATTACCAACTTGGATATGCATATTTTAAACAAAAAGACTTTAAAAATGCGGCAAATAATTTTAATAAAATTATAGATCAGAAGAATAATGTTTCACAAAAAGCATACTATAACTTAGGAGAGTGCTACATCTACCTTGATAAAAAGTCTGAGGCGCTCAATGCCTTTAAAAGTGCTAGCGAAATGACCTTTGATCTCAAGGTTAAAGAAGATGCTACATTAAATTATGCAAAACTTAGTTATGAGGAAGGTAATCCGTTTAAGAGTGTAGCCGAAGTACTTCAAGACTTCTTAACTTCCTACCCAAAATCTACCAGTTATGATGAAATTAACACCTTAGTTGTAACCTCATATTTGTATCAACAAGATTATCAAGGTGCACTTGATTATTTGAAAAAAAAGAAAAGCAAACAAAATCAAATTTTAAGTTATGAAGTCTCTTATTACAGAGCTATTCAGTTATTTAACCTAAATAAATATAAAGAAGCGCTTCCTTATTTTAAAGAAGGTAAAAAAGTCGCAGAAACAGCCATTAACTTAATAGCTTTATACTGGAGTGCTGAAACAAATTATAGATTAGGAAATTACCAGGTAGGTTTGGAGGAGTTTATGAACTTCAAAAAAATAGCACCAAGAACAATTGAGGAGTATCAATTAATTGATTACAACATTGGGTATAGTTATTTTAAATTAAAAGCATACGAAGCTGCTGCTGTAGCATTTGAAAATTTCGTTGAAACAAAGCAAAATGATGGCGTCTTAAATGACGATGCAACAATACGAATGGGGGATAGTTTTTTTGCTACTAAAGCATACCAAAAATCAATATCAGCCTATAAAAAAATAGTAGATTCTTATGGAGCTAGTGCTGATTATGCACAATATCAAATTGCAATGAGTCATGGATTTTTAGAAAACAATATTGACAAAATAAACGCATTAGAAAGTTTGCTTAACAATTTTGAATTGTCAAATTTTAGAGACGATGCGCTATTTCAGTTAGGAAATACCTATTCAATAGTAAAGGATAATGAAAGTGCACATTTGGCTTACAATAAATTATTTCAAAACTTTCCAAAAAGCTCATATATAGCAAGAACTTTATTGAGAGATGGCTTGTTATTTTACAATGACAATGAAAATAAAAAAGCCTTAAAAAACTATAAAGAAATAGTAGCTAAATACCCAAATTCTACTGAGGCTAAAGAAGCGGTTAGTAATGCTAAAAATGTATATATAGATTTAGGAACTATAGATGAGTACGCTAAATGGGTAAAAGGAATTAGCTTTATAAATATTACAGATGCAGACCTAGACAATACAACTTATGTGGCTGCTGAAAATAAACTTTTAGAGAATAATGTTTCAAAAGCTACTGAAGGATTTAAAAAATATATATTGGCATTCCCTGAGGGTCTCCATGCCTTGCAAGCTAATTTTTATTTAGCACAACTATTGGTTAAAGAAGGCTTAGAAAAAGAGGCTATTTCTAATTACCAATATGTAATAAATCAACCCCAAAGTGAATTTAGCGAGCAAGCGTTAAACAAGTTATCTCAAATTTTACTGGAAGAGGAAGACTGGGCTACTGCAATACCACTGTTAGAACGGCTAGAAGAAGAGGCTAACTTGCCTTTAAACATTTTATATGCTCAAAGTAATTTAATGAAAGGCTATTACCAATCTGAAGAGTTTTCAAAGGCCGTTGCCTATGCTGAAAAGATTTTACTTCAAGATAAGATAGATGCAACTGTAGAATATGATGCTAAAATTATAATTGCTAGAGCTGCCTTTCAGTCTGAAGATTATCCTAAAGCAGAGGAGTTTTATACTGAAGTGGAAAGAAATGCAAATGGAGAACTAAAGGCAGAAGCACTTTACTTTAGTGCCTATTTTTTGAACAAGAAAAAACAATATGAAATTTCTAATACAACAATACAAAGAATCACATCAGATTTTTCAACCTATAAGTATTGGGGAGCAAAAAGTTTTATTATTATGGCAAAAAACTATTATGCCTTGGAGAATTCTGACCCCTACCAAGCCACATACATTTTAGAAAATATTATCAAGAATTTCCCTCAATTTGAGGATGTAATTAATGATGCTAAAAATGAATTAAAAAAAATCAAATTAAAAGAGTCTAAAACTAACAATTCTATAACAACTCCTAAAAATTAAGACTAATGAAAACGTATATTTTAGTGTTGATTATATTGATAAGTTCTCTTAATGCTTTTGCTCAAAAAAAATCAAAAAAACCACTTAAAAATAAGGATTCTATTGTTGAAGTAATTAATGTAGTGACCTCATATACCCCAACAATTTCTGATGCCTTTAAAGTAAAAAAAAATCCACGAATTGTTATCAGTAGAAATACAAAAAAGAAAAAACTTAACTATACGATTTTCTCTGCACCAGTAGCATCAACTTTTATACCAAAAAGTGGTGTTGTTAAGGGAATTGATGTTGGTAAAAAAGAAAGACTTTTTGACAATTACTTAGCTCTTGGTTTTGGTAATTATTCTACGCCTTTTGTAGAATTTTTATTAAATCAAAATAGAAAATTTGAAAATGATTATGGTATTTATTTAAAATATATATCTACAGAAAATGGAATTGAAAATACCCCTCTAAATTCGGGGTATTCAAACCTCAATGTTGGAGGTTATTATATG
>Ga0208965_1000639_pt1 | contig 16328 bp, 9 predicted proteins | sample AOAMet1_07_M0_10_2_FD_188230 | JGI IMG/M metagenome (GOLD analysis project Ga0208965, IMG submission 188230) | Ammonia-oxidizing marine microbial communities from Monterey Bay, California, USA - CAN11_07_M0_10 (SPAdes) | ecosystem: Environmental > Aquatic > Marine > Intertidal zone | place...
GCAAGGTCGCCGCCAGAGACCGTCAGGAGGAAAGTCCGGCCGGACAGGCCACGACCCATAAAACCCATCTGACCGCCCATTTCCTGCCCCTGCCTGACTGCGCCGATCTTGTCGGGGTTAATGTCTTCCTTTCCACCGAGCGTACGGAGATCCGTGGCGGTCGCGCTCGTTCCTGTTACCTGGAAGCTGTCGGGCCCAACATTCTGAACGGGTTCACTGAACGTGATCTTGAAGACCAGTTCATCGGCATTGGTGTTTTCATCCAGCGGCGTGTAGCGCTCAAAGGCCGTCACCATCGGCGGAGTGGTATCGTTCTGGACGAAGTAGGTGATGTCCTCCAGGCCAAGCGGTGAATTGCTGACGAGCGCATTTCCCGCAACGTCGGAAATCTGTCTCTCACTATTGAAGGTCAGAACCACCGATCCATCGAGATCAGCAAGATCACCGCCCGACACAGTCACCTCGAAGATGGTTGAGCTGACGCTGGTCACCGAAAATGTTCCAGTCGTGCCAGATATACTGAAATCAGCCTCTGAAATCGTCGCCACATCCATTGGCTCATTAAACTCGACGCGCCAGGTCAGGCTGTCGGCGTCGGTGTTTAGGGTCGATGGCGAGTAACGGGTGATCGACTGTACGCGCGGCGCAGTTTCGTCGGTCACAGTCAGGGAAGCAGATGCCGTTCCACTATTGCCTTTTGATGAGGTGAGATCGCCCGTTGTTTCGTTGTAAGTGCCCGCCTGATCCGAACTCACCAGAAGCTGCACCGTGCAGGAAGCGCCCGCCGCGACGGAGCCGCCGGAATAGGAAATGGAGCTACTGCCCGCCACCGCAGTCAGCGTGCCGCCTGTACACGTCGTGGACGCATTCGGCGAGCTATGAACAATAAGGTTGGGGCTGAGATTGTGCGCGAAGTCCAATGCCGTCGTCGCGGTTGAGTTTAGGGCGTTGTTGATCGTGTAGGTGATTTGAGCGCTGTCATTATCGCTCGTCGAAGTCGGGTTGAACGCCATGCTGAATGTTGGTGGGCTAGAAGGCGTGAAAACGCCGCCCGATAGCGTGTGCGCCTCCATAGTGAATGAGCCGCCGGCCACCGAAAAGGAACCGCTCACCACATCGCTATTCTGGTCCTCAAATGAATAGGAGACCGCGCAGCTTGAAGACGGTCCTCCATACGTATTGCACGTGATCTCCTGCGCGTTACCGCTGGCAGCCCCGCAACCATCGCCCGTACAGGTCCAGCTCCAGCCCGCCGGTGTACCGCTCCCACCCGAAGTGGATTGGGTGGCGCTTACTTGAGAAAAGCCGCGCAAACCATTGGAGAAAGTGATGTAAGGGACGGAGTAAGCTGCTTTTCCGTCGTAGTCCGTACAGGTAAGCGTCACTTCGCTTGCAATGGTTTGTACCCCGTTGGACGTGTTTGGGCAGCTAATCTGGGCCGACGCCGTCTGGGGCAAGGCGATTACGAATAGCGTCGCCAGCATTGATAGACCCGCGAGGCGTTTCGGAGAAGCGAAGCGCTTCAGACGGCTTAAGCCCGACACAAGCCGGTCCACCGCCGACATCGCGATCAGCCTTGCTCGCTCAGTTTCAGATTTGAACACGTGCGTCCCCCCACCCAGTCTGGTCCCGAGCGCGAGGCTAGAGGCCCGGAACGAGGCGCGCATCACCCGAACGGGTGGTCGGAAGGGATTATTCCAAGTATTGACTTGATTGCCTGGCTGGCACATCACCGCGCCCAGATGGTGCCCCCCTAACAGGGGGCTAAGAGGGAAGCCGGTGTGAATCCGGTGCTGTACCCGCAACTGTCAGCCAGGAGCTGATGGCCACCAAGCCACTGAGGCGCAATGCTTTGGGAAGGCGGCCAGACGCTTTGATCGGCAAGCCAGGAAACCTGCCATCGCCTGTCGTTTGCCCAAGGCCGGGAAAAGCCAGCGGGCGGCGGAGTATCTCCGTTTTTCGACAATCCGTCTGCCGCGCGCGCCATGCTCGTGGTTTCGTATTGTATGCGCGCTGCGGCGCGCCATCGGAGTCGTAACTATGCGTCGACCAATCCTGCTGGCGACTGTCGCCACACTCGCTATCGCCCCCCTTTCCTTTGCCCAGACCGTCGATGAGCGCCGCCTCGACACCGTCACCGTGTCTGGCCTTCAGCCCGTTGATCCAGCCACGCTGACCGAAGACGTCGCCATCCTGACTGAAGACGACCTTGCCGTGCGCGACACGCCTTTCGTTGCGGACCAGCTGCGCGCCGTTCCGGGTGTCGCCATCTCCCGCTCAGGCTCGCTCGGTGGGCTGACGCAGGTCCGCATTCGCGGCGCAGAGGCCAATCACACACTCGTCTTCCTCGACGGTATCGAGTTCTCGGACCCGGTCACCGGCGAGACCGATTTCGGCCTTCTATCCGGTCTCGATATCGCTCGTATCGAAGTCCTGCGCGGTGAACAGTCCTCACTCTATGGCTCTGATGCGATTGGTGGGGTTCTCTCCATCGAGACGTCCGCTCAGCCCGGCTTCAATGCCGAAATTGAGACTGGGTCGCGTGAGACAGTTAACGGCTCGGCTGGCTTCAACACAGCCTCTGAGCGCTTCAATTTTGGCGGCTCAGTTTCCGGCTTCACGACAGAAGGCGTCGATAGTTCTGGCCAGGGCGGTGAAAAGGACGGCTCTGACAGCCTCGCTTTCCTTGCGCGCGGCGGGATGGAGCTTGGCACGGATTGGAACCTGTCGCTCCTCGCCACCTATCGCGAAGCCGAATCCCAGTTCGACAGCGACAGTGATTTCGACGGGCTCCTCAACAATGTCGACCGGACAACCGATAGCGAACAGACCATTGTCGGCGCGGCTCTGACAGGCAAGACCGGACAGATCGATCACGTCTTCCGCGCCAATCTCAATGAAGTCGACCGCACCAACTGCGCAGACGGGACTTATACGGACTCCACGTCTGGCGAACGCACCAAACTTTCCTGGAGCCCATCCATCACAATCGGCGAAGGTGGCTTGGTCCAGACCTTCAGTGCTCTCATCGACCATGAAAGCGAAGACTATGAGCGCCGCTCGACCGACCTTGCCTTCGGTGACCCGAACCAGAGCCGGAGCTTTGAGACGTTCGGCATTGCGGGCGAATACCGCCTCACACTTAACGCCCTGCAGGTGAACGCATCGGCCCGCTTCGATGATAATGACGGACAGTTCGAAGACGCCGTCACCTGGCGCGCTGGTGCAGCCTACAGCTTCGACTTTGGCGGGCGCCTTCGTGCCTCGGCTGGCAGCGGCGTGAAAAACCCGACCTTCACCGAACTCTTCGGCTTCTACCCCGGCAGTTTTATCGGCAATCCGGACCTTGAGCCTGAAAAATCCACGAGCTGGGAAATCGGCTGGGACCAGACATGGGAGCAGGTCAGCGCCTCGATCACCTATTTCGAAGCCGAACTTGAAGACGAAATCTACACCGCCTTCACCCCGACTTTCATGTCGACCGCAGCCAACCGGGCGGGTGACAGCAAGCGCTCCGGCATCGAAATCGGGGCCAAATGGTCACCGACTGATCGTCTCGACTTTACAGGCCAGTTCACCTCCATCGACAGCGAAGCCGATGATGGCAGCGACGAAATCCGCGTCCCTGCAGATACGGCCAGCATCGCCGCCAACTGGCGGGTCAATGACAATGGCCTGCGCATCGGCGCTGCGCTCGATTATGTCGGGGAGCAGGATGATTTCGACTTCGGTGCCTTCCCATCCCGGCGCGTGACACTGGACGCGTATACGCTGGCGTCCCTCACAGCAGAGATACCGGTCACCGAACGCCTCGCCATTACCCTGCGCGCAAGCAACCTCTTCGATGAGCAGGTCACGGACGTCTACGGCTATCGCGGCCCAGGCGCAGGTGCCTTCATCGGACTGAAGCTGAGATAGCAATGATGAGGCTGGCGATCCCCTTTCTGGCATGTCTCGCCGCTGCTTGTAGCGCGCCCGTTGAGGCGCCCGGCACGCAGTCTGGTCAGCGGCCAATGCGGATCGTCAGCCTCGACTATTGCGCTGACCAATATGTCCTGAAACTTGCCGACCCGGAGCAGATCCTCGCCATCTCTCCCGGCGGAACGGGGAGTTTCTCCTATATGCGCGAAGCCGCCAAAGATTTCCCGACCGTCCGCGCGGACGCAGAAAGCGTCTTGGTGCTCAAGCCCGATCTCATTGTTCGCTCCTATGGCGGCGGACCGAATGCCGAAGCCTTCTTTGAGCAGGCAGGCGTCCCCGTCCTCAATGTCGGCTGGACTTCCAGTATCGACGGAGAGGGCTCCTCCTCTATCCCAGGCGTTATCCAGCACATGGCCGATGGGCTCGGTCATAGCGATCGCGGCGAAGCGCTCATCGCGGAGTTTCACCAGCGGCTCGAAAGCGTTCAGGCGCGCAGCGGCGACAAGACGGCGCTCTACATGGCCTCAGGCGGCGTGACGTCCGGCCCAGGTTCTCTGGTGCATGAAATGATCGAGGCGGCAGGTCTCCGCAATTTTCAGGAGGCCCCCGGCTGGAATCCGATCCCGCTCGAGCGGCTGACGCGTGAACAACCCGATGTCACCGTGCCCGCGCAATTCTCTGAACAAGGCGGTTTCACGCCTGACTATTGGAGTGCTTCCAGCCACCCAATCGCACACCGTCAGATACACCGTGGAAACACCGTCACTGTACCGGGTTCCTGGACCGCCTGCGGGGGCTGGTTCCTCATGGACGCCATCGAAGCCCTGGCCGATAGTGACGCCTCATGACCCCGAACCGCGCCCTGACCCCCTCACTTGTCTTTGCCTCTTCGCTAGCAGTTTTCGCGGCCTGCCTCCTGGGGTCGACGCAGATGCCAATAGACCGCGTGCTGATCGCACTTTTTGGCGGCGGTGAAATGGGAGACCGCATCGTCGTCTGGCAAATCCGCCTTCCCCGAGCGCTTGCTGCCTTTGCAACCGGCGCAGCGCTCGGCATCAGCGGGGCGGCGCTGCAGGGGTTGTTGCGCAATCCGCTGGCTGAGCCAGGCGTGCTCGGCGTGTCAGCATCGGCGTCGCTGTTTGCGACGTTCTCGCTCTATTACGGACTGGTTGCGCTGTCGCCCTGGGTCCTGCCAATTGCGGCCATGCTCGGTGCGCTCGCAGCGACGACGCTTATTGCGCTGGCTGCGATCAAGACCCGGTCCGTGGTGACCTTGATCCTTGTTGGCGTTGGCATTTCTGCCTTTGCAGGCGCGGCGATGAGCCTTCTCATGAACCTCGCCCCGACGCCCTTCACCCTGTCTGACATGATCAACTGGATGCTCGGCTCAGTTGCCAATCGCAGCTTCCGTGAGCTTGGCTTTGCGGCGCCCTTCATACTTGCCGGCGGCGCCATCCTGCTGGCGTCGCGCCGAGGTCTCTCCGCCCTCACCCTTGGCGAGGAAGCGGCAAGTGGCATCGGCTTGAACTTGCGCAATCAGCGCATACTGACCGTGCTAGGCGCAGGCATTGCCACTGGCGGATCGGTCGCACTTGCCGGTGCTATTGGCTTTGTCGGCATTGTTGCGCCGCACGTTGTCCGCCCCTTCGTGAACCATGACCCGGCCCGATCCCTTATCCCTTCCGCTCTTCTTGCCGGTCTCATCCTGGTGCTCGCCGACATTGGCGTGCGCATTCTGCCGACCGTGAATGAGCTGAAGCTCGGCGTCGTCGCTGCCCTTATCGGTGCGCCGGCCTTTGTCTGGATTGCGATGGGAAGGCGCGCGATCCATGACTGAACTCGTCGCCGAAAAACTGAGTGTTCATGCTGGCCAGACCGCCCTCGTCACGGAGGCCGATTTCCGCGTTGGCGCAGGAGAATTCGTCGCGCTGATTGGCCCAAATGGCGCAGGCAAAACGAGCCTGCTGCGCGCATCGCTCGGCCTGGAAAAAGCCAGCGGTGGTCTCGCGAGCATAGACGGTGATAACAGCGCAGAGCTTGCCCCGATGGAGCGCGCCCGGCGTGTTGCCTACCTTCCCCAGCAGCGCCCTCTCGCATGGCCAAACACCGTTCGCGATGTCGTCGCCTTGGGCCGCTTTGCCTATGGTGCAGCGCCCGAACGGCTCGGCAATCATGATGCGGACGCGGTCGAGCGCGCAATGATGAAATGTGGACTTGAGAACCTAGCTTCCCGCCAGACGGACACACTTTCAGGCGGTGAGCTGGCGCGCGTTCACTTCGCCCGCGCGCTGGCGTCAGAGGCCGGGCTACTTGTTGCCGATGAACCTGTCGCTGCGCTCGACCCGCGTCATCAGTTCCGCATCATGAATATCATCCAGCAATACGTCGCTGCAGGCGGCGGCGCGCTTGTCGTTCTGCACGATATGTCACTGGCTGCGCGCTATGCCAGCCGCATGATCTGGATGAAGGACACCCGCATCATCGCGGACGGCTTGGTCGAGGACACGCTGACCGCAGAGCGGATGGCAGACGTGTTCGGCGTCAGGGCGAAAGTGGATGGCCGCGCTGTCGAGATCGAAGGCGCGGCCTAAGCCTGTCTATTCGGCAGCGACCATGCGTGGCTCATCTGGCCGGACCGCCCGGCGGATCACATCGAAATAATCCTTCGAGATGCAATCATAGCCATCATAATAGCCGCGCTCACTGAGCAGTCTGTGCAAGCGGCCGAGCCTGTAAGGCGGCACGCTGGCCAGCAGATGATGCTCAAGGTGATAGTTCACATCGTTCGGGGCCACGATCACGCGCTGCCAGAGCGGCGCGACAGTCGTGCCGGTATTCAGCCGCGCATCGAGACTGGTGCGGTCCAGCGCCGTGCCATGCTCCCCGATCTGGCGAAGGCGCACGATGGCCGGAAAGACAAAGAGGCGCGCTGCCCACCACATCAGATATGCCCATGGCGCACCGACCAGTGTCAGGGTGCCGAGCAAAGCGATGTGGAACATCAGCCAGGGGTAATTGCGCGAAAGCTTGAACTTCCTGAGGTCATTCATCGTGTCGCGAAAACCGGTCTGACCGGTGAAGTCACGGATGAATTTGCGCTTCAGGCTCGACTTCGAAACCGGGTAATTTTTCACGAAACCGATGTCCGGATCGTTCGGCGTGCCAGCGAACTTGTGGTGCTTCAAATGGTAGGCGCGATACGCCTTCAGCGACGTGTTCATCGGCGCGCCAGCGAGCCAATGACCAACGAACTCATCTACTTTTGGACTTTTGAAGAAAGCATGGTGAGCGCAGTCATGGTTCATGACACCGAGGCCAAGCTGACGTCCGCCAAGGAGGATGATGCCCGCGAGGATCGTCAGCGGGTTCGGCCAGATAATCGCAATCGCGAAGGCCAAGACGATCATGCCCCAATTGAAGGCAAGGCCGCCGAGGGCCCGCAAATTCGATTTCTTCTGAATGGCACGCAGCTCACTCTTTGACAGCGCTTGCGAAAGCTTCATTCCCTGTTGCATGAGCGGACTCCTGATGCCTAGCCTTTCTCATTTGTTACATTTATAAGCAGCTTCTGTCAAATGCCGTATTATTTTAAACCTCTCGACAGAAGCAGCATGACGGCCCGCGCCATGGTGCTGTCCCTGCTCTCCAGCCGCCGAAGCGAGCCAGAGACGATTTCGCGGCTCATCCAGGCCGCTAGCCTTTTCGATATCGAGGCCTCCACCCTGCGCGTCGCGGTGACCCGCCTCATCAAGGATGGTCTGCTCGAAAGCCCGTCGCGCGGCCTCTATCAGCCCGGGCCAAAATCACGCTCACTCGTGCGCCGGTTGCAGGACTGGCAGAACGTAGATAGCAAGATTGTGCGCTGGAATGGCGGCTGGCTGATCGCGCTGACGCAGCATCTTGGACGGACTGATCGCAAGCAGCTCACCGCCCGCGAGCGCGCATTAGGTCTTTCCGGCTATAGACGCACGCCCGAAGGGGTGTGGGCGCGCCCGGCAAACCTGTCACAGCCTCTGGATGAGCACCGACTGGAATTAATCGCCATCGGCGCGGATGAGAACATTCTGCTGCTCCATGCGGATGCGATTGAAATGCCCGATGGGTCCGTCTGGCCAGATCTCTGGTCGGCCGACGAGCTCGCAGCAACCTATGTCGAGACGACCCGCGCCATGGAGGACAGCCTCCAGCGGCTAGGCTCCCTTCCAGTGCCGGACGCTGCCCGTGAGTCCTTGCTCATCGGACAGGCCGTCATCCGCCTCATCAACTATGACCCCCTTCTGCCGCCAGAACTGGCAGATCAGAAGGGGTTCCTCAACATGGTCGAAACCATGCGCCGGTATAATGAAGCGGGCCAGAAAAGCTGGCAGGCCTTCTTTGCGGCGGGCTAAGCCCTAGTCGCAGTGCCAGCAGGTCTCATAAGGCGTGTAACCGATTGGCCCACCCGGCGGCAGCGCCTTTGCAGTCACCGCTGGTGGATCGATATCGGCCGGGGCGTCGAGGAAATCCTCAATGCGGGCACTGAGCCAGACCGAATGACTGTCGCGCCTGCTTTCAAGCGCCCCTAGCAGGTCCTCCAGGCCGGCAGAAGCAGACGCCTTTACAGCGGCGGTCGTATCGGCACCTGCAAGGTCCATCAGGGCGAAGGCGTAGCGCGCCCGCACGGCTTCAGCGATGGGCCGGGTCCGCGGCGATTTGGGTGTTGCCATCACGGCCTGCTGAATGCGCGCGAACATGTCGCCCGCCCCCAGATTTGCAGGATCGCGGCGATTGAACTCGATCAGGCGTGCGACGCGTTGGGGCTCCAGAAGGATGCCGAAGGTCGTTGCTGCGGCAGTATCGGCTGCGGCGATCAGGTCGAAAGCCGGGCTTGCCGATCCGGCGAACCGTTCCCTGTCCCAGTCAGCCAGCGCATAGTTCGCCATGCCGGGCGTAAGCAAATTGAGAACCTCATCACTGAGATCAAGACGCGACGGTGCCACCGTCTCCAGAAGCACATCCAGCGCCTCAAGCTGGCGTTCTGGCGAAACAATCTCTGCGGCAGGCTGCCCGTCGCCGCGCTCACCATAATTGAAGCTCATACCGCCAACGAGCTTTGCAGCGGCGGCCGTCTGATAGCGGTGATAGAGGTAGATGGGCACAATCACATCGTTGAGGTCAGACAGCGGCTGGCCCTGCTGCACGCGGTCCTCACCGAAATTCTCCAGCGCGATACGCCTGATTTCCAGTGTCTCACGGAGCGCGGCGACCGGGTCTGGCCCATTGTCCCAGATATTGCCGAGGGGATGGCCCGTCGACGCGCTGCGCGCATCCTGATCGGCGACATAGATGAGACCGTTGGACCGCGCCTTAAGAACGAGGTCATCGCGTTCCTGCTCTGTCAGGTCGCCATAGAGCCAAGTGGTGGCGAACTCGTCCCAGCTGCCGACACCGACGCCGTAGACATTGCTGAAATCGAGCGCGCCGCGTCGGACCCGAACGTCGGGCGCCGGATAGTCCATGACGGAGCCATTGCCATAAGTGCTCGCTGCAAAGTTATGCTGGAAGCCAAGTGCGTGGCCGATTTCATGGGCTGAAAGCTGACGGATGCGTGCAAGGGCGAGTTGGACAGGGTCGGTTTCCGAGCCCGTATCCGTCTCTGCAGTTCCAGTAAGACCTTCAAAAATCATCCGGTCCTGTCGCACGCGGAGCGAGCCAAGAATGACATGGCCTTTCAGCATCTCACCGGTGCGCGGGTCGGAAATACCGCCGCCATAGGACCAGCCGCGCGTCTGGCGGTGAACCCACTGGACGACATTGTATCGAACATCGAGAGGGTGCGCGTCTTCAGGCAGAATTTCGACGCGGTAGCCGTCAGGGTAGCCGGCTGCGGCGAACGCATCACCCCACCAGCGGGCGCCATCCAGCAGCGCATCCTGTATCTGGGGCGGCGCGCCGCTATCGATATAGAAGACGATCGGATCTATCGTCTCGCCCGCCTCATTCTTCCGCAGGCGATAGCGGCGTGCAAGGCGCGTTACGACCGGCTCTGCGAGACCCGCGCTATAGTCAAAATGGACCTGATTGATGACGCCCGCGCGCGGGTCAGACTTGATCGGGGTGTAGCCTTCTTCAGGAAGACGCACGAAGGAATGATGCTGTACCAGCGTGATATCCGTGCCATTCGCCGCCGTGGTCGCGACCTCACGCCCCGGATCGCTGCTCGACAGCGTCAGGAAAACGTCGATTTCCACATTGTCCGGGAAAGCCAGGATGCCGTCCGGATCAACCATTGAGCGATCTTCTTTCAGGCTGAATGTGCCTTGACCAGCATCCTTCAGATGCTGGACAAGGTTTAGCCGGTCACCTGTCAGAAAGCCGGTCAAATCGAAGGAAACCGAGCCCGCATCCTGAGATGTGATGTCTGTTGCCGCGACGAAGGAGTTTGCAAAGCTCTCCGCCACGGCCCGGGCTTCAAGTGGATTGTCAGGGTTGGCCCGATAGGTCTGGTTCTCAACCTCCAGAACGACCCGGTTGCCGATCTTGCGGAAGACGAGGATCTCGCCGCTTGAACCCCATCCCCGATCGAGGCCGACCGGGTTGGACCCAAGGCCAGCCTTCAGTCTGACAGCATGGATCATCCGCAGCATGACGCCATCGGCTCCAGGCGCGGGCAGCGTGGCAATCGCCTTATTCTCATCATCGACCACGACGTCGAAGAAACCGCCTCGCTCGCCAGTCTGTGCGCCGGCCTGCAGCGACAGGCTGAGGAAAAACACTGCGAGTAATCCGGTCAAGAACTGGCGCATGGGGCGGTCTCCTTCTGGCTGGTCGCCAGACCCTAAAGTCATTGGCGAGGCGATGTCGAGCGCCTGCCGCGCGGGAAAGCCCTGCTGCAGATTGTCTTGAGCAAGGCTTCCTGCGACTTTGTCCAAAACACAGGGAGAATGCGATCATGGCGGATCTGGCGAGCAGGCTTTTCGACTTTTCGGGCAAGACGGTACTGGTGACCGGCGGCAGCCGTGGACTTGGCTACCAGATGGTGAAAGCATTTGCTGAACAGGGCGCGGATACGATCATCGTCAGCCGCAAGCTCAATGCCTGCGAAGAGGTTGCCGAAGAGGTCCGCGGTCTCGGCCGCAAGGCGTTGGCTCTCAGTGCGCATTGCGGCAAGTGGGAAGAGATCGATCCCATGATCGAGAGGGCCTATGAGGCGTTCGGCAAGATCGACATCCTCATAAACAATGCAGGCATGAGCCCGCGCGTGCCGAGCCATGAGATCGAAGAAAGCCTGTTCGACAGTGTGCTGAACCTCAACTTCAAAGGCCCATTCCGGATCGGCGCGAAGATCGGAAAGCGCATGGCCGATGGAGATGGCGGGTCGATCATCAACATCTCGTCGACGGGTGCGCTTATGCCCCTGCCGCAGGTCGTCCCTTATAGCGGCGCAAAGGCGGCGCTGAACGCGATGACGGTCTCCTTTGCCCGCGAGTACGGAACGAAAGTGCGCGTGAATACGATCTCTGCAGGCCCGTTCCTGACCGACATTTCAAAGGCGTGGCCCGAAGAGATGCGTCAGTCGGCTGACAATGCGCTCGGCCGTCCCGGCAAACCCGAAGAGATCGTCACCGCCGCGCTCTGCCTTGCGAGTGACGCATCAAGCTTCACGACGGGCACGATCCTGCGCGTCGACGGCGGCAGCTAGAACCGGCTGGCACTCCAGCGCCGTATCGACAAATCAGGCCGCCCCGTGCAGGCTCTCAGCCATGACGCTGCGGGGCACGACATGAAACTATCCTTCGGGCCTGGCGCACTTGTCGCCGCCGCATTTATCGGGCCGGGCACCGTCACTGCCTGCACTGTGGCCGGGGCGAGTTTCGGGCATGCGCTCGTCTGGGCGCTGGTCTTTGCGACGCTTGCCACAATCGTGCTGCAGGACATGGCGGCGCGGCTGGGCGCGGGGGCCCGGCGCGGTCTCGGCGAAGCGCTGATGGCCAGCGTCAGCGGCCCTATCGGGAAGGCGGGCGCAGCCATTCTTGTCCTGCTCGCAATCGGCGTCGGTAATGCGGCCTATGAAGGTGGCAACCTTGCGGGCGGCGTCATGGGATTGGAAGCGCTACTCGGCGAAGGCACGCGGCGCCTGCTGGTCGCTGGTCTCGCCATCGTAGCGGCGGGCGTATTGCTGATTGGCGCCTACAAGCCGATTGAGCGTATCCTAATTGCGCTCGTCCTCGTGATGAGCCTTGCCTTCATCATCTCAGCCATTCTCGTGCGCCCGGACCTGTCGACGTTTTCGGCAGGCCTCGTGCCATCGATACCGGACGGCGCGCAGCTCACCGCTGTCGCGCTGATCGGCACGACCATCGTCCCTTACAATCTGTTCCTGCATGCGTCTGCGGCGCGCAGCCACTGGACCGACGCCAGCAAGCTCAGCGAGGCGCGGCGCGACTCTGCCATCTCCATCGGGCTCGGTGGACTTGTCTCCATCCTGATCCTGTCGACGGCGGCAGGCAGCCTGTTCGTGGCAGGCATCGAGGTCAGCAATGCCCGCGATATGGCGATCGCCCTTGAACCGGCGTTTGGGCCGGCGGCGCGCTATCTCGTTGGCATTGGCCTCTTCGCAGCGGGCCTCACCTCAGCCATCACCGCGCCAATGGCCACCGCCTATGCGATCACCGAGATGTTTCCCGCCAAATCGGAAAGCGGACAGACCGGACGCTTCCGCGCCATCGCCCTGACCATCGTCGCCATCGGCGCAGCCATCTCGCTGCTCGGAATCGATGCCGTTTCCCTGATTGTGACCGCGCAGGCCGCCAATGGGCTGCTTCTACCGATTATCGCGGTCTTTCTTCTCTATGTGATGAACCGGAAGGCACTGCTCGGCGACAGCGTGAACGGGCTCGCTGCCAATATTGCCGGCGGGCTGGTCATCCTGATCACGCTCATGATCGGTCTTCGCGGCATCTGGAGAGCGCTCAGCACGGTGCTTGGCGCATGAGCGGCTGGCAGTTCTGGATTGATCGGGGCGGCACCTTCACCGACATCGTCGCCCGCACACCGGAGGGGCGCTATGAGCTTCTGAAGCTGCTCAGCGAGAACCCTGGCGCTTATCAGGATGCGGCCATTGAAGGCATCCGGCGCTCACTCAATGCCCCGGAAGAAGAGCCGCTCCCCTTCCATGAAATCGACCAGGTCCGCATGGGCACCACGGTTGCCACGAACGCGCTGCTGGAGCGGAAAGGCGCGCCGACCCTATTGGTCGTCAATGAGGGGTTCGGCGACCTGCTGATCATCGGACGCCAGTCAAGACCGCGCCTGTTCGACCTTCATATCCAGCGTCCTGCCCCGCTCAATGAAGACATCCTTGAAGTTGCCGCCCGCATTGATCTCAATGGCGCGTTCCTGCAGCCGCTGGATGAAAGAGCCGTCGCGAACGCCCTGTCAGAGGCGCGCCAGCGCGGCCTCGAGACGTGCGCGATTTCATTGCTCCATGCCTGGAAACATCCGGAGCTTGAAAAGCAGGTTGGGGCGCTGGCCCACCAGGCCGGCTTTGAGACCGTGACTCTCAGCCATGAAGCCGACCCGCTGGCCGGCTATGTCGCGCGCTCTGCCACCGCCGTGGCGGACGCTTACCTCACCCCGGTCCTGCAGCTTTATGTCGATCAGGTCGCTAGCCGTCTCGGCGACACATCCCTCCACTTCATGCAGTCAAATGGCGGCCTGATGGAGGCGAGCCGCTTCCGGGGTCGCGATGCAGTCCTGTCAGGCCCCGCAGGCGGCGTCGTTGGCGCGGCAAAGACGGCCGCAATACTCGGCCATGACCGGATCATCGGTTTCGACATGGGCGGCACATCGACCGACATCTCCGTCTTTGATGGACAGTTCGAGCGCGTCACCGAAACCGAGGTCGCTGGTGCGCCGCTGCGCGTTCCCATGATGGACATTCACACCGTCGCAGCAGGCGGTGGATCGGTCCTTCGCTTCGATCAGGGCCAGTTGCAGGCAGGTCCGCAAAGCGCAGGCGCAAACCCTGGACCTGCCGCCTACAGACGCGGTGGCCCGCTTACAGTCACCGACGCAAACATTCTGCTGGGCCGCATTCAGCCAAGCGCGTTTCCACCCGTCTTCGGGCCGAAGCAGAATCAGCCCCTCGACTGCGATGCCGTCCGCACCGGTTTCGACCAGATGGCGCGCGAGGTTGAGGCGGAGACCGGGCTCACCCGATCCCCGGAAGAGCTCGCAGCCGGTTTCCTCCAGATCGCAGTCGCAAACATGGCCCGTGCCATCCGCAAGGTAACGCTCGAGAAAGGTCGCGACCCTGCCGATTTTGCGCTTCAGGCTTTTGGCGGCGCTGGCGGCCAGCATGCCTGTCTCGTCGCTGATGAGCTCGACATACAGACCGTCATCATCCATCCGCTCGCAGGTGTCCTGTCAGCGCTTGGCATCGGCCTCTCAGATGAAATCGATATTGCGCGGGCCTCCGTCGAAGAAACGCTCAATGACCAGTCGCTCAAGCGCGCCCATGCTCGGATCGAAGGCCTGAAAGGCCAGCAGCGCGAAAGGCTCGGCGCTGGCGAGCTTTCATGGGGTGCCAGCGCCGCAATCCGCTACGCGGGAACAGATACGAGTCTGCCGGTAGAGATTGGCGAATTGGCGTCAATGCGAGAGGCCTTCGAGACGCTGCACGAAGCTCGTTTCGGCTTCAGGACCTCTGGGCGTGAAATGGTCCTCGAATCTCTCACTTGCGAAGCGCGTCGCCCCGCCCCCGCTTTTGAGAGCGCGCCGACAGAAGCGACCAGCGAGCCTCGCGAACAGAACAGCGTAAAGCTCTGGAGCCGCGGCGAGAAGATCGATGCACCGATGATTGCGCGTGCCGCCCTCTCACCCGGCCAAGACATCGAAGGCCCTGCGATCATCACTGAAGAGACTGGCACGACGATTATTGATGCTGGCTGGTCGGCGCGTGTCGCGCGGGGCGGCGAAATCATCATGCAGCGAAGCGGTGCCGCACGGCGAGAGCTTGTTGCGGCCACAGACACGCCAGACCCTGTACTGCTGTCGCTCTTCAACAATATGTTCATGGCAATCGCAGAGCGAATGGGCGCGGTGCTTCGTGACACGGCGACCAGCGTGAACATCAAGGAACGGTTGGATTTCTCATGCGCGGTCTTTGACGATCAGGGCCGCCTGCTGGCCAACGCGCCTCATATGCCGGTCCACCTCGGCGCAATGGGCGAAAGTGTGCGTACCGTCCTGAGAAGCCGCGGCACGAGCCTGAAGCCGGGCGACATGATCTGCCTCAACAACCCCTTCAATGGCGGCACGCACCTGCCCGATATCACTGTTATCGCGCCAGTATTTGACAAGGACGGAAAGGACATTCGCTTCTTTGTCGCCAATCGCGGGCATCACGCTGACATTGGCGGGCTGACCCCCGGCTCGACCCCTGCTCGCGCGACGAAGCTTGAAGAGGAAGGCGTCGTCATTGACGACTTCCTGCTGCTCAGCGAAGGCGAGTTTCGCGAAGATGCCTTGCGCCATATGCTCAGCGATGCGCCATGGCCGGCCCGCAAACCGGATCAGAATGTAGCTGACCTCCGCGCACAGATGGCCGCCAATATCGCTGGCGCGAAGGACCTGCTGGCCATGATCGAGCGGTACGGCCGCGAAGGCGTCACCTCCTATGCGGGGCACGTTCTCGACAATGCCGAAGAGAGCGTGCGCCGTGTTATCGACCGGCTGAGCGATGGCGAGATGCAGATCACAATGGATGATGGTCTGCCGCTCTGCGTCTCGATTAATGTCGACAGAGAGGCCCGGTCAGCGACAATCGATTTCACTGGCACAGGCCCACAGCGACCCGGAAACTTCAATGCGCCGCCCGTCGTTTGCCGTTCCGCTGTACTCTATGCCTTTCGCTGCCTCGTGGCAGATGAGCTGCCATTGAATGAGGGCTGCATGCGCCCCCTGGAACTGGTGATACCGGAGGGGTCTTTCCTGTCTCCGTCGCATGGCGCGGCGGTCGTGGCGGGCAACACTGAAGTCAGTCAGGCGGTCTGCAATGTGCTCTTTGGCGCCATGGGCGTCAGCGCCGCGGCGCAAGGCACGATGAACAATCTGCTCTTCGGCAATGATGACTACCAATATTACGAGACAATCTGCGGCGGTAGCGGCGCAGGCCCGGGCTTCAACGGCACGTCCGGCGTCCATACGCATATGACAAATACACGCATCACTGACCCGGAAATCATGGAGATGACCTACCCCCTGCGCCTCGAACGCTTTTCACTGCGGCGCAGCTCGGGCGGAGATGGCGAACACACCGGCGGAGACGGCGTCGTGCGCACCATCCGCGCGCTGTCGGACACGGTCTGCACGCTTGTCTCTTCTTCCCGAAAGACCGCGCCTTTCGGCCTCGAAGGTGGAGGGGA
>Ga0208965_1000640_pt1 | contig 16327 bp, 16 predicted proteins | sample AOAMet1_07_M0_10_2_FD_188230 | JGI IMG/M metagenome (GOLD analysis project Ga0208965, IMG submission 188230) | Ammonia-oxidizing marine microbial communities from Monterey Bay, California, USA - CAN11_07_M0_10 (SPAdes) | ecosystem: Environmental > Aquatic > Marine > Intertidal zone | place...
CAATGTGGCTCTTGTCTTCCATCAACAGACCGAAAGTTGCGGATGCCGTCTTGCTGTCTGGAATGGTCAGAATATCGCGCTTGAAAGAACCGAGCGCTGAATCGAATTCGTCACGAGCCTGAGCAACGAGCAAGTCGTTCTTCAGGACATAGCCGGTCATGTCATCGTTTTCGCCGGCGGAAACCAGGATACGCGAGAACGGTTTTTCTGAATGCTTCTGGAAGAACTCATCGACGTTCATCGTGGCCGGAACAGAAAAGATGACCGGGCGCGGCGTCATGATATCCCGGACCGACAGACGGTTCAGCTTCATCACATTGCTGAGGATCCGGTGCTCGCGCGCATTAATCGCACCTTCCTCGGCGCCAATGCGGGCCATGGCCTGAAGCTCGTCGCGGCTGAATGTGGGCTGACCATGTGCGCCTGCCGAGACGAGCCGGGTGAGCTGCTCGAAGATTATGACGAACGGCGTCAGAATAATTGTGAGCCACCAGATGAGCGTGCCCATGAATGGCGCCAGTCTCTGCCAGTAGGCCGCGCCGATTGACTTCGGAATGATCTCTGAAAACACCAGAATGAGTAGGGTGAGCACACCGGACGTCACACCGAGATAGGCATTACCAAAGACCACGGCGGACTGTGCCCCGACGCCCGCCGCGCCGACGGTGTGGGCGATTGTGTTGGCCGTAAGAATTGCCGCTAGCGGCCGGTCGATCCGGTCTCTCAGCTTGGCCAATACCTTGGCCCCCGGCTTCTTCTGCTGCTCCAGCGTCGCGATGAAGGAAGGCCTGACTGAAAGGAGGACCGCTTCGGCCACTGAACAGAAAAACGATACGCCAATCGCAATGGCGAGATAAACAAGAAGTAGGGTCATGATGCTTTCAGGCGGTCAGGCCCGCAAAGTCTCCTCTGGCAGACTGATTTCTGGATTGGCTTTTGCGCCTAACGCGTAACATGCAGCACGTGTTGCACCTAAACCTTTTCCAGCCAGGCATCCTCTACCGTATCGACGACATCACTCATGATCGAGGTGATCTTGAAGTCCTTCGGCGTGTAGACGCGGCGAACTCCCATCTGCTTCAGTGCGCGCTCATCCTCTGGCGGAATGATACCGCCAACGATCAGCGGCACATTCTCCAGCCCGGCCTTGCGAAGCTCTGCAATCGTGTCGCGCACCAGGTCAAGATGGCTGCCAGACAGGATGGAGAGTCCGACGACATGGGCGTTTGCCTCCCTCGCCTGCGCGGCGATATCGGCTGGCGTGAAGCGGATACCTTCATAGACGACGTCCATGCCGCAGGCGCGCGCCCGGCTGGCGATCTGTTCTGCGCCATTTGAATGACCATCGAGGCCCGGCTTGCCAAGCACATAGGTAAGTTTGCGGCCGAGCGCCTCGGACACTCTTTCAACCCGTGCACGGGTTTTCTCAATGTCTTCGTCGCCGCGTGTCTCAATGGTTAGCGCAACGCCGGTCGGCCCACGATATTCACCAAAGACCTCGCGCAGGGCGCCGCCCCATTCGCCTGTCGTTACGCCAGCTTTAGCCGCAGCGATCGATGGCTCCATGATGTTGTCGCCTGATCTTGCAGCCTCTTGCAGGGCGGTGAGCGCGGTCTGGGCTGCAGCCTCATCACGCGAGCTGCGCCAGTCTTTCAGGGCCTGTACCTGACCCGCCTCGAGCATCGGATCGACGGTTTCGATCATCTTTTCGCCTGCGCTAAGCGGGCTTTCGGCCGTTTCCTGATACCGGTTGACGCCAACGACAGTCTGCGCGCCGCTTTCGATGGCGAGGATACGCTCGACATGGGCGCCAACGAGGCTCTCCTTCATGTAAGGAACTGAGTCGACCGCGCCGCCCATTTCATCAAGCCGGGCGAGCTCTGCGCGGGCACCGTCTTTCAGCTCATTGGTCTTTGCATCGACGACGTGGCTCCCGTCGAATAGGTCCTCAAACTCCAGAAGGTCTGTTTCATAAGCGAGGATCTGCTGGAGGCGGAGCGACCATTGCTGGTCCCATTCGCGCGGCAGGCCCATGGCTTCATTCCAGGCGGGTAGCTGAAGCGCGCGGCAGCGGGCACGCTTGGAAAGGGTCACGGCCAATGCCTCGAGCAGGATGCGGTAGACGTTGTTTTCCGGCTGCTGCTCTGTCAGGCCTAGCGAATTGACTTGCACACCATAGCGGAAGCGCAGCGCCTTCTTATCTGTCACGCCATAGCGTTCACGGCCAATCTCTTCCCAGAGATCGGTGAATGCGCGCATCTTGCAGAGCTCTGTCACGAAGCGAACGCCGGCATTCACGAAGAAGGAGATGCGACCGAACACGATCGGGAAATCCTCGTCAGGTACCTGCCCGCCAGCCTTGACCTTGTCGAGCACGGCGCAAGCGGTGGCCAGCGCGTAGGCAAGCTCCTGCTGCGGCGTCGCGCCGGCTTCCTGCAAATGGTAGGAGCAGACGTTCAGCGGATTCCACTTTGGCACCTCGGTGTAGCACCAGCTCACCATGTCTGCGATGAGACGCATGGACGGCTCTGGCGGAAACACATAGGTGCCGCGCGAGAGGTATTCCTTGATGATGTCGTTCTGGGTGGTGCCGCGCAGCTTCTTACGGTCATCGCCGCGCTCATCGGCAAGCGCCACATAAAGGGCGAGCAGCCAGGCTGCTGGCGCATTGATGGTCATGGAGGTGTTCATTTCCTCCAGCGGCAGGCCGTCAAAAAGGGTTCGCATATCGCCGAGATGACTGACCGGCACGCCGACCTTGCCGACCTCGCCGCGCGAGAGGACATGGTCGCTGTCATAGGCGGTCTGCGTCGGCAGGTCGAAGGCGATGGAAAGCCCGGTCTGGCCCCGCGCAAGGTTAGAGCGATAGAGCGCGTTGGATTTTGCCGCCGTTGAATGGCCCGCATATGTACGGAAGATCCACGGCCGGTCAGCATCGTGCTGGTAATCGCGTTCACTCATTTATACGCTCCTCCTTATATTGCGGCGCAACATGTACCGAACCTTGCGTCAGGGCAAGTTCTACCAGTTGGGGGATTGCATCACGTCGCCTGCAAAACAATCTTGCGCCAATGTAGTATGCGGCGGGCGGGTCTGCTCACGGGCAGACGCACCCGTAATTGGCGGATAGAGGCGAACTGCCGCCCTGAAGGCAGCCTGGAGCAAAACACATGACCGGCCTTATCCGATTAAGCCTTGCCTTGCGTCTGGCAGCACTGCTTGCCCTGCCACTGGCCATCCTGACAGCGGTAATCCTGGAGCGCAGTGCCATCATGGTGGTACTGATCGCGGCCGTGATGACCGCAGTGCGCCCTGTGGTCCTGCGCGCCGTCAAGCAGAGCCCACCGCCCTGGCCCGGATTTCAGAAACTAGCGCCAAAATTCGTCGGCATGGTGTTCCTCGGCGGCATCCTGTTTATTGCATTCGCTGGCATTGGCGCCGTCTTCACGGAAATCGATCTCGAGAGCCGGCTGACGATCACGGATGCGGCGATCCTTGGGTTCTGGGGCGCGTTTGCGGCGATCTGTCTTGCCATCCCGGTGAAGCTTCTGGACGGTGTAATCGATACCTCGGGCGCTGGCCTGCGCGTCGGTCCGTTCTCAATCAGTCCGGATGGGACATCGCCGGGCGATGAAGGCGGCGAGATTATCGAGGGCGAAGTAATCGGGCGCGGACCGCGCAAGCCAGACCGCCGCGATTGAGCCGGAGACAAACAGCTCTCAGCCATGCTAATTCACCGCTTTCAGGCAAAGGCTGGGGCGGTGATGGCTGATTTTCTCGGACTGGTGGCCGCGTGCCTGACAACGGCAAGTTTCGTTCCGCAGGCGATACTGGTGATCCGCACACGCAACACCGATGGCCTGTCGCTTTACATGTACCTGCTGTTCACGACCGGAATCGCGTTCTGGCTGGTCTATGGCGTGATGATCAACAGTCTGCCGATCATCATCGCAAACCTGATCACGGTGGTGCTGGCCTCAATGATCCTCACCGTAAAGCTGATGAACACGATGTCCGCCCGCCGCGCGATTATCAAACCTCGCTGAGCCAGGGCGCGCGGGCATCAATGTCTGCGCCTATGCCGCGATAATACTGATCCTGCACCCGGCGGGTCACTGGGCCGGGCTTGCCCACACCGACGGGCTTTCCATCTAGTTCCACCACCGGAAGGACGAGCCCTGTCGCAGACGTGGTGAAAACCTCGCGTGCAGTTTTCAGCTCATCAAGGGTAATGACGCGCTCTTCAACCGTCATGCCTATACGCCCCATATGGTCGAGCACTGACTGACGCGTGATACCGGGCAGGATCTGGCGGCCAAGGTTGCGCGTCACCAGCGTCTCGGCGTCCCTCACGACCCAGAGATTCGCAGACGCGGCCTCTGTGACCATGCCGTCCTCATGCAGGATCGCGCCGAACGCGCCGCCCCGCTCGGCTTCCCGATAAGCGAGGGCCTGTGACAGAAGCTGTGTCGTCTTGAAGTCGCGCCGCTTCCAGCGCTGGTCTTCGACGGTGATCGCCGAGACCCCATACCGGGCTTTGTCCCCGATCAGATTACGGGTTTCGCAGAACAGGAAGAGGCCCGGCACCAGCGTCTCCGGCCCGCCAAAGTCGCGGCGTCCATACGCCCCGCCCGTCACCTGTAGATAGACGAAGCCTTCGGTGACGCCGTTACGGGAGATCAGCTCTTCGTGCAGGCTTTTCAGGCGCTCAGCGAGGCCATCGCGTGGAATATCGATCCCATCCAGCGTCCGTACGAGGCGCGCCATATGCGCGTCAAAGTCGATCAGCTTCCCACCGAATACGGCCGTCACTTCGTAGGCGGCATGGGCGAAGAGAAACCCCCTGTCGAATGGCGACAGGCACGCTTCGTCCTTCTTCACGTATTCGCCGTTCAGATAGACGATGTCGGCAGGCTGCATGTCAGAAAAACTCACATTCTATCGGTAAGGGATGTTGCGCTGCAGCAAATTTTTTCTTGCCTTAGCGTCAATGATTTGGTCAGTGTCCCGTCATTGAGGAGATTTGTGAAGCAAAACAAAAATATTGCTCACATGAGGACTATCGGAGGATTTGTAGAATGAGTGTTGCGACAATCGCTCGTGAGAAGAAAGATATTTACGAAGTCGGTGAGATTCCGCCTGAGTTCCACGTACCAAAATTCATGCATGCCTGGGCGATTCGCCGCGAGCGCCACGGGCGCCCGAATACCGCTATGCAGGTTGAACAGGTGCCGGTTCCGGAAATCGATTCCGATGAGGTGCTGGTGCTCGTCATGGCTGCTGGCGTCAATTATAACGGTATCTGGGCTGGCCTCGGTGAGCCGATTTCGCCGTTCGACGTGCACAAGGCAGACTTCCATGTCGCAGGCTCTGACGCGTCAGGCATCGTCTGGGCCGTGGGCCGCAAGGTCACCCGCGTAAAGCCGGGCGACGAAGTCGTCATCCACTGTAACCAGGACGATGGCGACGATGAGGAATGTAATGGCGGCGACCCGATGTTCTCCCCGTCCCAGCGTATCTGGGGCTATGAGACGCCGGACGGTTCGTTCGCGCAGTTCTGCCGGGTACAGGCCCGCCAGTGCATGCCGCGTCCCAAGCACCTCACCTGGGAAGAAAGCGCCTGCTACACGCTGACGCTCGCAACCGCCTATCGCATGCTGTTCGGCCACCGTCCGCACATCGTGAAGCCGGGCAATAATGTCCTGGTCTGGGGCGCATCCGGCGGGCTGGGCAGTTTCGGCGTCCAGCTTTGCGCCGTGACCGGTGCGCACGCAATCGGTGTGGTGTCCGACAACGACAAGTTCGACTTCGTCTATTCAATGGGCGCCAAGGGCGTGCTGAACCGCAAGGACTACAATTGCTGGGGCCAGCTGCCCACGGTCAATGGTCCCGAATTTTCCGATTATATGCGCGAGAACCGCAAATTCGGTAAGGCGATCTGGGAGATCACCGGCAAGAAGGATGTCGACATCGTGTTCGAGCATCCAGGTGAAAGCACCTTCCCGGTCTCGGTTTTCGTTGTGAAGCGCGGTGGCATGGTCGTCATCTGTGCCGGCACGACTGGCTTCAACCTGACCATGGATGCACGCTTCCTCTGGATGCGCCAGAAGCGGGTCCAGGGCTCTCACTTCGCAAACCTTGCCCAGGCATCTGCGGCGAACCAGCTGGTCATCGACCGACGGATCGACCCGTGCATGTCTGAGGTCTTCCCATGGGCGGACATTCCGGCAGCGCATGAGAAGATGCTCGATAACAAGCATCTTCCGGGCAATATGGCGGTGCTGGTCACCTCGCCAAAGCCGGGCCTGCGCACGGTTGAGGACGTCCTCGCCGTTTCCGGCCAGACATAAGCGCACGCGGCAATTTATTAGGCGCGCACGCGTAAATCGGGTATAATCGTCTCTGCTGGTTTCCTGCCAGCGGAGACATTCCAACGATGCAGCTCGTCGCGCTCGCCTTTACTTTGGCCCTTGCCCTGCCTTCGTCGCCTCGCGAGCGCACGCATGTATCCTGGTTGTGTGACCTGAATGGTGCTTCGGGCATTCTGGAAGCGGAATACGATACGATCAAACCGAACGGCGAGCCAGCTTCGCCGCCGCGCGAAGCGTTAAATGAGTTCATCGAGACCGGTGCTGGAAACGTCTTCTACAATGGCCGCCTGACGCTGGATGACCGCAATTATGTGTTCAGCGGCGAGAACCATATTGCCGAATTCACCAACACCTCGACGCTCGAACGCTTTCATGTGCATCTTAGGCGTGAGGGCAATATCCTGCGTCTCACCGAAGACCTCGGCGAAGGCAAAGAGAAAGTGTATTACTGCGCCCTCCTAAACTAGGCTGGCAAGCCCCCTTGCCCGAATGCACGCCACGCACCAGAGTGGCGCGAAAAGCCAAGGCGTGAGGGAGGGCCGGTATGATCAGGAAAATCCTGCTTGGAGTGGGCGTTGCCTTTCTGGCGCTTATCGCTGTTCTAGTCGTACGCACGCTGAACTATGGCGGTGTGCCGGACACGGTGCAGCAGGTCGAACTGTCAGAACCACCGGCCATTTCAGCTGACACGGCTGCGCAGCATCTCTCAGAGGCCATCCAGTTCCGGACGATCACACTGTCATCCGGTGACCCACGCCCAGGCCAGGAAGGCCCATGGCTGGAGCTGCAATTGTGGCTGGAAGAGACCTATCCCGCATTCCACGCCGCCGCATCCAAAGAGACCGTGCCCGGCGGCTATACCGTTCTCTATACATGGGAAGGGTCCGACCCTGCCCTCGATCCGCTTCTGCTGATGGCGCACCAGGATGTTGTGCCGGTCAATATCGGTACCGAGGGCGACTGGACCGGTGCCCCCTTTGCCGGCGAGATCGTAGACGGTTACATCTATGGCCGCGGCGCAATGGACGACAAGGGCTCCCTCGTCGCAATCATGGAGAGCCTTGATGCGCTCGCTCGTGACGGTTTCGAGCCGCAGCGTACGATCCTCGTCCAGCTGGGCCATGATGAGGAAGTCTCCGGCTCTGGCGCAGAGGCTGGCATCGCATTGCTGAAAGAGCGTGGCGTCTCCCCGGTCATGGCGCTGGATGAAGGTTTCATGGTGGTTCAGGACAATCCAGTGACCGGCGGCACTCTGGGCCTGATCGGTGTCGCGGAGAAAGGCTATGTCACTGTCCAGATCACGGTCACGGCCGAAGGCGGGCACTCATCCGCGCCGCCACGCGACAGCGCCACTGTGCGGCTTTCGCGGGCGCTGATCGCGCTTGATGAGAACCAGATGGACGCCGACCTGTCTGCCTCGCCGACCTCCGACATGATGCAGGTCGTTGCCGGTGAAATGGGCTTTGTCCAGCGGATGGCGCTTGCAAACCAGTGGCTGCTTGGCGGGATGGTGGAGAGCGGCTTTGCGGCCTCCCCGCAGGGCAATGCGATGATCCGCACGACGACCGCGCCGACGATGCTCTCTGGCTCTGCGAAAGAAAACGTTCTGGCCCAGCGGGCGACTGCGATCGTCAACTTTCGCGTCCACCCAAACAACACGGTTCAGGATATCCTGGATCATATCGGCGAGGTGACCTCCGACATTGAGGGCATTGAGTATGCGCCGGTCGATGGCGGTATCGGCAGCGAAGCCTCAGGCGTCAGCGCGACCGACAACCGGGCTTATGGCGTGCTGCACGCCGTAGCGACCGAAGTTGGCGGCGGTGCGCCTGTCACCCCCGCCCTCGTCATCGGGGCGACCGATGCGCGCTATGCCAGTGCCATTACGGACAATGTCTACCGGTTTGCACCGAGCATTGTGGGCCCAGCAGACCTTGCAGGTTTCCATGGCACCAATGAACGCCTCAGCGTGGAGAATATGGGGCATCTCTCGCGAAGCTATGCGCAGATCGTGCTGGCTATGGATGAACCGGACGCAGGCGAGTAGTCAGCGCAAATCCTCTTCTGAGCTATCAGCGCTCTCTTCTTCCAGTTCGGCCGCTTCGATACGCGCGGCGCGCCTTTCCAGCGCCTGTTCGCGCCGCTCCTGTTTGGCCGCTTCGCGCTCTCTTATCTCATCGGAAAAGGCGCTCGCGAACACGCCTGCTGGCAGGGCCACCATGCCGATTCCGGCGATTGCAATGACGGATGCGAAGACGCGGCCCAGCGGCGTGATCGGATAGACATCGCCATAGCCGACAGTCGTCAGGGTCGCGATGGCCCACCAGATGGCGCGAGGAATAGACCCAAAGTTTTCCTGCTGCTCCCCACCGACGCCCTCAACGAAATAGAGCAACACAGCCGAAATATAGACAAGTGCCATGGCCATGGCGAGCGTCGTGAATAGTTGTTGCCCGGCGCGAGAGAGCGTTGCGCCCAGCACATCGAAAGCCGGGATGAAGCGGGAGATCTTGGCGAGGCGCGCCAGTCGCAGCACACGTAGCACCATGACGATCTGCGCGCTGGCATCATCTGGAGCAAGCAGGATCCAGAGAAGCTCCGGCAGGAAGGCCACAAGATCGGCCAGAGCATAACCAGAGAAGATGTAGCGCACGCGCCCGCGAACGCCGCGGTATTCGGGGTTCTCACCGGCCACCCAGAGCCGGAGAAGGTATTCCAGCGCAAAAATGACGATGATTGCAACATTGAACACGTCAATGGCGCGCATCCAGGCGTCGCCCATTGCGGGCTCTGTTTCCAGTGCAAGCGCAAGAAAACTAAGCAAGACAAGGATAACGATGAACAGGTTTAAGGGCGACAGGCCCGCCTTCTCACGTGCCGACGGCTCCATCTGCGTATAGAGCCGTTTGCGCAGCCCGATCTGCGTCATGATGTGATACATCGCCATGCTCGCCCGCCCCCGGTATCCACCGAACGAGCTTAAGCGTGAACCGGCTATCCTCGCAACACGCCGCCGGTGGCCTTGGCCACGTTGGCGATGACGGCTTCGGCGATCTTGTCGATCTCCTTGTCCTTCAGCGTTTCGCCTTCGGGCTGGATCGTGACTTCGATGGCGACGGACTTCTTGCCCGGCTCGATGCCCTTGCCCTGATAGACGTCGAAAACGTCGACCGCGGTGATAAGTTTCTTGTCACCTGCGCGGGCCTGACGGACGATATCGCCAGCTGGAACCCCTTCATCAACGACGAAAGCGAAATCGCGGCGGATTGGCGTGAGGTCAGCGCGTTTCAGGACAGGACGCGTCTTGGTGGCTTTCGCCTTCATCATCGGCAGGGCGTTTAGATTTAGCTCAAAGCCATAGACAGGGCCGTCGACATCCAGCTCTTTCAGGACGCGCGGGTGCAGCGCGCCAAAATGCGCGATGGTGACTTTCGGCCCCAGCTTCAGGCAGGCCGACTGGCCGGGATGCCAGTGATCCTGTCGCGGCGCTTCGATCTGGAAGCGCTCTGGCGGCTGGTCGAGTTCTGCGAGCAAGGCGAAGAGGTCAGCCTTGGCAGCAATGGCATCATAAGGCGCGAGTGCGCCGCTCCAGTGACGGCCGGACACGGGACGCACGAGGGCGGCAACGACATTACGTTGATCCTTGGGGCCATCACCAAGATAGACAGGACCAGCTTCGAACAGGCGCATTTCACGCTCGCCGCGATCGGCGCCGCGTTGGGCCGCGACGGCGAGATTTGCCAGAATGCTGGGGCGCATTTGATTGAGTTCACTTGCGACTGGGTTCGACAGGGTCAGAGCATCATCACCACCGCCGAATAATCTGGCCTGCTCTTTTGGCATGAAGGACCAGGTCACCGTCTCAAGAAAGCCGCGCGCGGCCATAACGCGGCGCGCCGCGCGAATGCGGGCCTGCGTTGGCGTGATCAGCGCCTTGCGGCCCGCTTCAGGCAGAGGCAGCGACTGGGTCGGAAGTTTGTCATAACCGGTCAGACGCGCGACTTCTTCAACGATGTCTGCGGATTGCTCGATGTCGAAGCGCCAGCTTGGCACGGAGAGGTACCAGGCCTCGCCCGTATCCTCGAGACCGAAGCCGAGGTCCTTCAGCATCTTCTTAAGGTCGGCTGATTTGATCTCCAGTCCCGTGAGGCGAGCGACATCGCGCTTGTCGAACAGGACCTTGGCATGCGGGGCCGGTGGCTGGCCGGCAACGCGGCTGACCGAAATCTCACCGCCGCCATACTCCTTGATGAGCATGAGCGCGAAGTTGAGACCATCGACGCAGCTTTGCGGATCCACGCCGCGTTCGAAGCGGTAGCGGGCATCGGAAATGACGCCGGTATCACGGCCGGTACGGGCAGTACGGAGCGGATCGAACCAGGCGCTTTCAATGAACACATCGATTGTTTCGGCGCTGACAGCGGTAGACTGACCGCCCATGACACCGCCGAGGCCAATCGGCCCGCTATCATCAGCGATAACGCACATCTCGGAGCCGATCTCATAGGTCTTGCCATCGATCGCTTCCAGCTTCTCGCCCTCGCGGCCGAGACGGGCGACGACAGCGCCTTTCAGCTTCGCCGCGTCATAGGCGTGCAGCGGACGCGCCCGGTCGAACGAGATGTAGTTGGTAATATCGACGAGCAGCGAGCGCGGCGTGATGCCGAGCGCTTTCAGGCGCTGCTGCATCCATTCCGGAGATGGCCCATTGTTGACACCGCGCACGAGTGCGCCGGCGAAGACCGGGCAGGCCTGCGGCGCTTCGAGCTGGATATCCACGGGGCAATCAAAGCTGCCTTCGACCTTCTTGATCGGGTTTTCGAGAAACCGCCCTGCGCCGGCTGCGGCGAGGTCACGGGCGATGCCCTGCACACCCAGCCAGTCTGGCCGGTTCGGGGTGACTTCAAAATCGATGACCTTATCGGTCAGGCCAAGGGCTTCGGCGGCGGGCGTGCCGACTTTCCAGTCGCCTTTCAGGTCAGCGATACCATCATGATCCTCGCCTGCCTCTATCTCCTTGGTGGAGCAGAGCATGCCGTGGCTTTCGATCCCGCGGATCTTGCGCGGCTTCTTGTCGAGGGCGAAGTCGAGACCGGGAATATAGGTGCCGAGCGGCGCGTAGATGGCGGTCATCCCAGCGCGAGCATTCGGCGCCCCGCAGACGATCTGCCTGGTGCCATCCTTCGTCTCTACCGTGCAGACGCGCAGGCGGTCTGCATCCGGGTGCGGCTCTGCGGCTGTCACGTGGGCGACGGTGAACTCAGCGAGTTTCTCAGCCGGGTCTTCGACATGCTCGACCTCGAGGCCGGCCTTCAACATCGTCGCGAGAATATCCTCAAGCGGCGCCTTGGTCGCGAGATAGTCCTGCAGCCATGAGAGTGTGAACTTCATCGTCTATTCCACTTCCGGAGTCGGTTCGGTTTGAGGGGCGCGCACATCGTCCGCGAGGTCCTCGAAAATATCTTTTTCACTGCGCTGGCAGCGTTTGACCGGCTCAGCGCGGCTCATGCTGACGCCCATACCAAGGCCGCGCGCCGTCCAGCAGCGGTCGAAGACAGAGCAGTAGCAGATTTCCACATCAAGCTCGCTCCACGCCGCAGCGGCAGCATTGCGTTGTTCGAGCGTCACTTGCCCGCGCGGCCAGTCAACGCGAAGCGGTACGATTGTATCGCCAGGCGCGACGGCCCGTCCGATCAAGCTGGACCAGGATTGCTGATAGCCGGGTGGGAATGCGTCTGCATAGGGTGTCAGGTCTTCGACGATCTCCCCATTCTTCAGCATTTCGACACGCTCAATCAGGGCCGGGCCGACACCGCTATTGGTGAGGCGGATACCCATGGACGACGTATCCGGCGTCGCCGAGACAAACCCTTCGATCTGAACGACGGGGAACACGGCACCATGTTGCTGGGCGCGCATGACGCGGCCCTGGTCCCAGGCAATGAAGACGGCGATCGCGCTGGTAATCACCGCGCAGACCGCAATCAGCATTTCTGCCTTGTTCCCGTTACCCATGGTCTGTCCCGCCTTCTAGCTCAGCCCGCCGGACACGCTGGGCGTTGCCCAGGGGCGGAAGCCATAGTGGCGGCTCCAGCCCGCATCGGCTTCAAAATAGGGGCGAAGGTCCGGCATGCCGTATTTCAACATGGCGAGCCTGTCGACGCCCATTCCGAAGGCGAAGCCCTGATATTCATTAGGGTCGATACCGCAATTGCGCAGCACGTTCGGGTGGACCATGCCGGAGCCAAGGATTTCCATCCAGCTGTCGCCTGCGCCAATCTCGATCGAGTCGCCGACCTTGGTGTATTTCACATCCATTTCGGCCGACGGTTCCGTGAACGGGAAGAAATGCGGACGGAAGCGCGCCTCGACATTATCGACCTCGAAGAACTCACGCACGAAGTCGATGAGGCACCCCTTGAGGTGACCCATATGGATGTTCTTCTCGATGACGAGGCCTTCGACCTGGTGGAACATCGGTGTGTGGGTCGCGTCCCAGTCATTGCGGTAGACCCGGCCTGGCACGAGGATACGGATTGGCGGCTTCTGGGCCTCCATCACGCGCACCTGAACGGGGCTGGTGTGGGTGCGCAGCACTTTTGGCGCTGCGCCTTCCTGAGGATGAAAGAAGAAGGTGTCGTGCGTTTCACGCGCCGGGTGGCCTTCGGGGAAGTTCAGCGCGGTGAAATTGTGCCAGTCATCTTCAATGTCCGGGCCCTCAGCGACCGTGAAGCCCATATCGCCGAAGATGGCGGCGATCTCTTCGAAGACCTGCATGACCGGGTGCAGCTTGCCCTCGGGCGCGGCGACCGGCGGCAGGGTCATATCGATGCGCTCGGTCTGGAGCTTCTTCTCCAGTTCAGCTTCTTCAAGCTCTGACTTGCGCGCCTCTACGGCATCCTGAACACGGTTGCGCAGGCCATTGAGCTTGGGGCCCATATCCTGGCGCTCTTCCGGGCTCATGCCGCCGAGCGTCTTCATCAGGCCGGAGATGCGGCCTTTCTTGCCGAGCTCGGCCACGCGTACCGCGTCGAGCGCAGCAAGGTCGCCTGCCGCAGCCAGCGCATAGAGCGCTTCTTTTTCGATCTTATCGAGTTCAGACATGAAAAAGCCCCGTTGGGTTTAAGGCCGAACGGGGCTTTTCCGCCCCGCCTTGGCGGTCGGAAATAGCGGAGAAATGCAAAAAGCGAAACGCTTAAGCTGCGAGCGCGCCCTTGGCCTTCTCCACCAGTGCGCCAAAAGCTTCTGGTTCGTGCACGGCAAGGTCAGCCATGACCTTCCGGTCAACTTCGACGCCAGCCTTGGTGAGGCCGTCGATGAAGCGTGAATAGGTCAGTTCTTCGTCATGGACGCGGACAGCCGCGTTGATGCGCTGGATCCAGAGCGAACGGAAGGTGCGCTTCTTCTGCTTGCGGCCGATATAGGCATACTGGCCAGCTTTCCAGACAGCAGCGTTTGCCGTGCGGAAAGTATTCTTGCGGCGGCCATAATAGCCTTTGGCTGCCTTGATAATCTTCTTGTGGCGGGCGTGTGCCGGCACTTTGTTACGTGAACGGGGCATCTGGGCCTCCTGCTAGTTCAAAAACGGTTCGAGTTCGAGCTGCTGCCGGCCTAGAGGCCGTAGGGCAGGTACTTCTTGACGCGATGCTCATCAGCCTTGGCGACCGGCTTGGTGCCGCGGTTCTGGCGAATGTACTTTGCGTTGTGGCTGATCAGGCGGTGACGCTTGCCGGCGACGCCGTGCTTGAGCTTGCCTGTGGCCGTGAACTTGAACCGCTTTGCAGCGGCCTTCTTGGTCTTCATCTTCGGCATTTCGATCTCCTGTCGGGACGCGCTGGGCGACCACTAGCTAGTCGTTCATGAGCCCGCAGGCATGCCGTTTTGGCCCGCAGTGCTCGAAAGAGGGCGCTTATGACGGAAAGGCGCGCCTAAATCAAGGCGCGCCCTGTCCTATCAAACGCGATTTTATCAGTTGATAGCCAGCGTCTTAGCGCGGCGCCATCACCATGGTCATCTGACGACCTTCGAGCTTGGGCTCAAGCTCAACCTTGGCGATCTCGTCGAACTCTTCCTTTACCTTCTGGAGAAGCTCCATGCCGAGATACTGGTGGGCCATTTCGCGGCCACGGAAGCGCAGGGTGACTTTCACCTTGTCGCCTTCTTCAAAGAAGCGCGTCATCGAGCGGGTTTTCACTTCATAGTCGTGAACGTCGATGTTCGGACGCATCTTGATTTCTTTGAGCTCAGCCGACTTCTGCTTCTTCTTGGCAGCAGCCTTCTTCTTCTGCTCTTCGTAGCGGAGCTTACCATAGTCGATGATCTTGCAGACCGGGACTTCTTGGTTAGGCGACACTTCCACAAGATCGAGGCCAGCCTCAGAGGCCGCATCCAGTGCAGCCATGAGAGGCATTACACCCTGCTTTTCGCCTTCTTCGTCGATCAGCAGAACTTTCTCTGCCTTGATGTCCCGATTTATGCGCGGCCCTGTGTTTCTTTTGGATGGCGGTGCCGCATGCGGTCTACGTGCTATGGCTCTTCTCCTTTGAGCAAATTAAAGCGAACTGGAATATGCCGATTTTTGGCAGGATTTTCAAGTTTGCGCGACTTTATCGCGGCCTGGAATTGCACCCAGCATCTGAACGGCCTGCCAGACGTCACGCACACTTAGCTCATCAAGCGTCGGAGCCTGACAGATAATCATCTGCGCGCCGCGCGGTGCCGCCTTTGCAGGATCACTCTCACTGGTTGCAAAAAGGGCAACGCCCGGACATCGGGAAAGTGCCGCCATATGCATCGGCCCGGTGTCATTGCCAACAGCAAATAGCGCCTGATCGGCCAGCGTCACGATCTGGAAAAGGCTCGTCCGGTTGACGAGGTTTTTGGTGCGCGGCTCTGCCTGGCAGATCGTCTGTGCGATCTCGGCTTCGGCTTTCGAACCGATCAGGACAGGCGTAACGCCTGCTTCGGCGATGCGGGAGGCCAGCGCCGCATAGCGTTCCGGCGGCCATCGCTTGGCGCTACGGTGGCTCGAGGCGCCGGGGATGATCAATGCATACGGCCCATAGATCGAGAAGTATTCTGGCAGGAGCGACGGTGAGTCGCCGAGCGCCCTGCGCACGAAGGACATGTCAGGCATGGGCGGCCATTCGCCTCCTGTGGTCTCCGGCCCCAGACCTGCGATCTCCAGCTGCGCGCCAAACCTGTCGATGCTGTGCATGCGCTCGCGCTCGGCGCCCTTGTGCTCAAAAGCTGCACCGGAAGCATGCCCCGACCAGAGCGGCGGCGTGCGCATCGGCATATTGAGCGCCTTGAAATAGTTCGCCGTTCGCCCGGAGGTCTGGAGGTCGTAAACGATGTCGTATTTCTGGTCTCGAATACGTTTGAGGAGTGCGCGTGTTGCTTTCAATCCGTCGGGGCGACCATCGGTTTCGATTTTCTGGAAAAAGCCGGTCGCCTTCGCCAATCCTTCATAGGGCGGCGTCGTCAGGAGCGTGAAACTCGCTTTGGGGTGAGCGGCGCGGATAGCGCGCATGGCACCGAGCGCCAGAACGAAATCGCCCAGCGCACTAAGTTTGATGACGAGGACGCGCCTGGCTTTCTCTCCAGGATTGGCGCTTCTACTCAATTCAACTGCTCCTCACGCGCTTCGAAGACGCGTTTGTAAACCGACAGGGTCGCGGCCTGTAGACCCCGTTTTGAAAACCGCTCACGCACATGGGCACGGCCGGCCGCCCCAATCGCGTTTCGTTCTGTCTCGTCCAATGCAAGGAGTGCGCCGATTGCGGTTGCCAGTGACGCAGGGTTACCCGGCTCAACCCGAAGTCCGGTACGCCGGTCTTCGACGATCTCTCGCTGCCCGCCATGATCTGCTGCAATGACAGGCTTACCCATAGCAGATGCCTCAGCTGCAACCCGCCCAAACGCTTCAGGGCGCGTGGAGGGCGCAAGGACGATAT
>Ga0208965_1000642_pt1 | contig 16313 bp, 10 predicted proteins | sample AOAMet1_07_M0_10_2_FD_188230 | JGI IMG/M metagenome (GOLD analysis project Ga0208965, IMG submission 188230) | Ammonia-oxidizing marine microbial communities from Monterey Bay, California, USA - CAN11_07_M0_10 (SPAdes) | ecosystem: Environmental > Aquatic > Marine > Intertidal zone | place...
GTTTATTGAGTGGCAGCCTCGGGAGACGGTTTACATCATTGTATGTGCGGCATCCCAGAATCGTTTGATCGCATCAATGTGCTCATCTTGTTTTAGTCCAACATTCATGGTCGCCACTGCCGCATGACTTACACCTATATCCCGAAGTCGCTTGAGTTGGTCGAGCTGTTTAGGGCCAGCTTCGCCGAGGGGGGAGATAACTTCAATGCCGATATCGTCTGGATTACGGCCGTGCTGTTCTGCTTTTGAGCGCACCTCGGCTATCTGATTCGCCAGATTCTTGTTATAGAAAGGGAACCAGCCATCGGCGAGACGAGCAACTCGATCCATCACTTTAGGCGCCATTCCCCCCAACCAAATAGGTAGGTTGCGATTAACAGGTCGGGGATTTAGACCAGCCTCAGTAATTTTATGCCACTTACCGTCGTAGCTGATGACATCATCAGCAAATAGTTTTCGTAACACGTCGATTTGTTCTTCGGATCTCAACCCGCGATTAGAGAAGTCCTCGTCAAGGGCTTCGTACTCTACTTCGTTCCAACCTGTACCTATGCCAAGGCGAAGTCTGCCTTTGCTAAGCACGTCGAGCGTTGCCGCCTGTTTGGCAACCAGGATAGTTTGGCGCTGGGGTAATATAATGACACCGGTGACGAGCTCTATCGTTTTAGTCAGTCCGGCTAGATAAGAAAAAAGAACAAAAGGTTCATGAAACATGCTTTTGTCCGTGTACGGTCCTGCCCAATCTGGGCGATTGGTTGTACTTGCTCCTAATACGTGATCATAGGCAACGATGTGATCGTATCCCAATGATTCAGCAGTCGTGGCGAAAGCTGCTGCGCGATCAGGGTCTTCACCAATTTCTGTTTGTGGGAATACGACGCCTATCTTCATTGTTCAACCTCAGTGTTTATTGTTTGATCGTTTAGTATTGACGATCAGTGTTAACAATACTAATGGCACAGTATGGTCTGAATCGCCCCCAATTCTCCAGCAGCACCACCACTACCCACGTCGCTTTTTAAGGCAGAAGCTCCAATGTGCGATAGTTAAACCATAGCCTAGACTTAAGCTCTAAGCATCTTAAATGGCGAGACGGAGAATAAGAACCATAAACAGCATAGGCCTGTTCTTGATTCTGGCGAGCGAAGATCAATATACCCTGCTTTATGATGCAAAAGGTAGAAAGGCCCTATGAACTAACCGCCAAAAAGTCCTGTCATGATGTGCTCGAGTGATTGGCGGTCGGTCGTCTCAATCATCAAATCCTCGAGCGCCGCTTTTGCTTCGGGCAGGTGGGAAGCTTGCTTACTGATTGCTTCCACCGCAGCTCTTCTTACGACAAGGGGCTCGGTAGCAGAGGTCCTCGCTTTGAGCAGGACAAGCTCTGTCACTGTTAGGTTGCTTTCACCCAGGCTGGCGATAGCTGTACCCAAGACCTCGGGCCTACTCTCCCTTTGAACGCTTTCTGTGAGCAGGCGTTTTGCAGTATCGCTCTTAATTCGCCCTAAAGAAGTCGCCGCTCTTGCGCTCAGCGCGGATGAGCTAGCGTTCAAGAAATCACCAAGCGCCTGAGCACTCGCCTGAGAACCCGCGTTGCCCAAAGCAGTCATGGCAATCATAGCTTTGCTTTCATCCCCAGCAGAATTCAAGCGATCAATAAGTATCGACTCGAGCTCTTTATCCTGCGTCTCCCTCGCAATTGATCCCAGCACCATCAGTGTCGAGTCGGCTAATTGCTGATCGCTCGTGCTAAGGTTTGAAAGAGCACTATATTCGAGCAACGCGCTCCTTGCGCTAGGTTCAATTTTATTTTCGGTATGTCTAAGCGCCATGATGCTGCCGAAACGGGTCTTGGCAGTATAAAGGTTGTCCAAAATAACTTGCGTCAGCAATTGTCGTGCGCTTTTACTATCGGCCTGCCCGATTCGTAGTAACAATTCTTGCTCAAAGTCTGCGGAAAAAGCGCTGACGACTAGTTTCTGCTTTATCGCTAACAGAAACTTATCATTATCAAACAGTAGGGCGCGCAACCTGTCACTATCAATATCTTCTGAATCTAATGCACTTAGTTGTTTTAGGAACTGCTCAGCACTTGCTAAGGGCTGACGTTTTGCGGGCGGATAAATTGATGCTGTATCCATGGGTAACCAATGCCGAGGATCTTGATCAAGATTAGCGAGCATCAGGTCAGTTGGAATTGCTGCATTCTCTATCGGCTCGAGAAGGGTTTTTTGATCCGTCAGAAAAGACATACCCACGACAAGGTCTACATGCACTTTTGCTCTGCCTTCAAAAACCCTCATGGCACACTGCAGCTCAGAAATCTCCGCTATATCTTCCTCGATTTTAGCTGTTGCAACTAGCCCATTACCTTGGACATTTCCATAACTCTGATAGCGCTCTCTGCTTCTAATAACCCGCCCCGGGATAGGGCTCTCGTAACGCGTAATTACAGAGCCAACAGAATCGTTCTCAGCGACCGTTCTCACTTCTCCGGCGGAGAGTAGAGCGCTTGGAAGACTATGCAAAGTCCGATAGACAGCAAGGAGCCGGTCGCTATCCTCTGCCTGGAGCTTGGCGTTAATGATTTCGGAGCGCCAAGCTCCACTCGTGCGGTCAATCTGGATAGCAAAAGGCACGGAGTAGAATAACGGCTTGGTTTTATCTGTCTCGGTTGCGATAGAGGTGTCAACTAGCTGAAAACCCAACCAATAACTATCTGGCTCGGAGATAAGCTCGCGGCTATATAGGATCGCATCCAGAGCAACTTCTGTCCGATTAATGCGACCTTCTTGAGAGATCAAGACTTGCGTTTGCGTGCTCAAGGTGCCGGCTGAAACGCACACGGTGTTCAGTGCGTCAGCTAACGAAGCTGCCGCAAAGAACATGGGAATTATCCCGCACGTAAATTTGCGTAAATGCGCGCTTTTCATGACACTTATCCGCCCAGAGTTCCTAAGTAACATCGCAACATCTCTAGAAGATTACCGTTCTGGAGGCCTTCAACAAATTCCATTTTTTGTCAAAGAGGGCACCGGTTTTGTAGAGCGTTAATTCTTTCCGGGCGGTTTTTATGAGGCAACAGAACTCGAAGTAAGGGTACTTAACAAAGAGATAAAACTCGCCTTTTATCGCTTTTAACCGGTTTTGGGCTAACGCGCTCAAAGTGATTTGGCGGTTTGCAACTTGGCTAAGGTCAGAGGCGCCTGACACTCTAAAACGATGCTCCAGAAGCAGTAATTCTGCGCCAATGCCTCCTGACGCAATTCCGACATCAACACCGCCTTCTGCAAAGGCATCAAGCTCGGCGAAGAAAAGGTCTCCGTAGCCCTCGATGACACCTCCGCTGATGGCTAAGCCCGCTCCAAAACCCATCGTGCCAGATGCGCCGGCCTCAATGCTAATAGGAATTGGACCCGCGAAAAAAGTAGCTCTGGCAAAGGTTTTTTCTTCTTTCCACTCCAGTGACCATTCGCGCATAAGGTCTGTCGACCTTGTTTTACTTTGGTCTAAAACGACGTCTCCGAAAACCCTCATAAATCCATGATAGCCCGCAGAGACTTTTCGGACATCAGCTTCTGCTTCACCAAAAGCTCGGGCGAGCTCAATTCGCTTACCAAGGGCATATGCGTCAACGGTAGCGGTGTTATATATCTTACCTGTTCCTTTGGGCCCATTGACACGGTTAACGCTTTTCGATTTTAGTCGCACTGCAAACTTCTTTTTGTCTCCATAAGTTTGCCTGTATGACCGGTTGAAACTAAAAACGCCCGCATCTGTGCCCGAGCCTAAGGCAGCGACATCCGACTGCCCCTGCTGAGGCCTAGATTGCACTGCGAGTCTCCTCGGGAGCATCTTGGATGGGCTGGTTGATAAGGAAGAAGCTTCCTCGTTATCTACTGCCTCTTCATCTGGATCTTCTCCAGGCGCGAAAAAACGGAAGGGCACTTCAAGCTCGAAATTGTTATTCGCCGGATTTTCATCTTGGGCTCCGGAGGTTTGCATAATTCGAAAGCGGAAGGTGGCTATGTTTTCTACAGAAGTAGGCTCATAGGCGGCGAACAGGGCAGCACGCTGAGCTGCAGAGAGGCGAATATCCCAAGGGACGAAATGTAGGTCGTTTGGAGAGGGCACATCATATGCGGCCTCATTCACCCATTCGTCATTCTCCCCCTTCCACATCAGCGCAGCAGTTTCCTCTCCGTCGACGATGATATCGACTTGAATAATCGCGCTCATTGAATCTGAACCTAGCTTTTGAACGTCTATATGGCCAACGGCATTAGACTCGTTGGGGTCATCATCTACCTGAACGATGTTTGAGGGAGACATAACATTCGAAACGGCATTTGATGGCGTTTCCAGCAGAATAAAGCCTTCGCCAACCTCTGCATTTTCAATGCTCAGGTCGTTAATGAAAGTATCTGTAATTGTAATGACCTTGGTCGTGGGGTGGTCAAAGTTTGCATTGAAACCCCGCGAAAGATTATCTTCGAAGTCACCATCGTTGGTAACACTGCCGCCGGCATCTAATGCGCCGAGGATAACGAAGTCCTGACCGCCGATTATGTCATTTGGAATAATTAGATCCGCTTGGAAAGCTTCGACCCCTGGAGTGATCGAGCTGATTAGATAGTCACCGATCGAAGAGGTCGATGTTTCTCCCTTGGCTATCAACTCTTCTAGTTCGATGACCGGCACTACCGAGAAACTGACCACAACATTATTAGCGTTGATTTTTGAGGAGCCGATGGCAAAGTTAATGCTGATAGGCTCGCCCTTACGGTATACCGTCTTTTCGGTCTGCCCTATAGATGTCAAAGAAATGCCAGCGACGGGTGCAGTCTTAGACAAAAAAGGGTCCTGAAGTGAACGGCTATCATAGTCACAGCTTGCCAATAGCGTGAGCAAAGCGATGCCCGAGAGTAATAATCCAGTGCTTTTCATACTTAAACTTTTTGTGATCATTCTGAGGTGGGTAATATAGTTGCAACAGGAAAAGCAGTAAACCTTGTCGGATGAATATGCGGAGAATGCACAAAAAACAAGAACTCGGAAAAGCCAGCTTTGAATATAAGAAAGACATGTCACATTTTCCCCTGATTGCCAAAGTATCTTGGTTTAGAACTTTTGTGCAAAAGGCTGGGTATGCAATGTGTAGACAGTAGATGTCTTTTGTCTGTAAACCCACTGGCGGTTGGGCTTGCAGACTGTTGGGCTGATCGCTGAGAAGATTGAAAGGTCGAGCAGAGTTGATTTGAACTTTTTGTCCGGGCGTATGATTAGGATTGAATAGCAGTTATAGGATTATTCGGTGGCGTTGCGCTTCGATCTGATTCAATATCTTTTGAATGATATCTGGGTCAGTAACATCGACGATAAAGCGCATGGTGCCAACACACAATGGGCGCAGCGGACTGCGAATCGCAGTGACCGCTACTTATCCGACAAGATCGGAGGAATTGGAGGGGACATGCAGCACGCAACAACGGCCAAGATGGTGTCCACATGGTGAATGAACGGACAAGCGGTTCCCAGCCGCCGGAGGTCGATCAGCCGCTCGATGTTCTCGTCGTCGGCGCCGGCTTCAACGGACTTTATCAACTCTACCGCCTTCGCCAAGAGGGCTTCGACGCTCAGATCGTCGAAGCAAGTTCAGGCGTCGGCGGCGTCTGGAACACGAACCGCTATCCGGGTGCACGCGTCGACTCCCACGTGCCGAACTACGAGTTCTCGATCGAGGCTGTGTGGCGCGACTGGAACTGGACCGAGCGGTTCCCTGGTCAGGAAGAGCTGTGCCGCTACTTTGACCACGCCGTTGACACGCTCGACTTGCGGCGCCACATTCGTCTCGACACGCAAGTCACGGCTGCTCGTTTCGACGAAGAACGTTGCCGGTGGGTTGTCGAGACGACGGCAGGCCAGATCGTCGCGCAATACTTCGTGCTGTGCACCGGCTTCGCGTCAAAGCCGTATGTTCCCAACATCGCTGGCCTCGACGACTTCGACGGCACGTGTCAGCACACGGCGCAGTGGCCCGACGGGGGTGTCGCCTTCAATGACAAGCGGGTCGGCGTGGTCGGCACAGGAGCCAGTGCGGTTCAGATCGTGCAAGAAGCAAGCCGCACAGCCGCTGAGTTGACCGTGTTCCAGCGAACTCCGGTGACGGCATTACCGATGCAGCAGCGCAGCCTCACGGTTGCTGAACAGGATCGGGCCAAGCTTGAGTATCCGGAGATCTTTCAACGACGCAATGAACCGCCCGGCAGTTTCTTTGACATTGTCCGCCACGAAGTCGGCGCGTTGGAAGTGTCGTCCGAGGAGCGGCGTGCTGTCTTTGAAGAGGCATGGGAGGCCGGCGGCTTTCACTTCTGGGCCGGAACCTTCAAAGACATCGGTCTTGATCTCGCCGCCAACCGCACCGCATACGACTTCTGGCGGGACAAGACACGTGCCCGGATCATGGACCCTGCGGTCGCAGAACTCCTCGCACCGCTCGAGCCGCCCTACCCGTTCGGCACCAAACGCCCCTCGCTCGAGCAGGGTTACTACGAGTGCTTCAACCAACCGAACGTGCACCTGGTTGACCTGCAGGGCGACCCGATCGAGTGCGTCACAGCAACGGGCGTGCGTACCTCGGACGGACGGCACCATGATCTCGATGTGCTCGTATTGGCAACAGGATTTGACGCAAACACGGGTGGCCTATTACAGATCGACATCGCCGGTCCGTCCGGCGACACGCTGACGCAGCGGTGGTCCGACGGTGTTGAGACACAGTTCGGGATGGCCGTCAACGGTTTCCCCAACCTATTGTTCCTCTATGGCCCCCAGAGTCCAACAGCGTTCTGCAACGGCCCGACCTGCGCAGAGCTGCAGGGGGACTGGGTCGTCAGAATGCTGATTCACATGCGTCGAACCGGATCGACACGTGTTGAGTCGACCGCGAGCGCTGACCGTCGATGGGCGGAGCACCTCGAAGAGGTCGCTGCGATGGCCCTGCTCTCTCAGGCCGATAGCTGGTACATGGGGGCCAACATCCCCGGGAAGAAACGCCAGCTCCTGAACTATCCCAGCACCGATGGGTACTTGATGTTCATCGCTGCCTGTGAGGCGAACGGCTACGAGGGGTTTTCCTTCGACTGACCTGACGCCAAGGATAAGGAAAATAAACCACATATTCCGAAGAACGGCCATGTATGGTGGTTGGCGGGCTTACCTTCGGTTGGGTTTATCACTTAGAAGGATGATGGTCTGCAAAAGTTGCTGACCTCGCATAGCGAAAGTAGCTTACGCAATTTAGCCTAAGCGAGCGGCCTTGCCCCAGTCGCGGTCTAATCTTTTAACACCGTTGTGGTGAATCACAATCATCGCAGGCACCACAAACAAGATAAGAATACTGGCAAACAGGATGCCGGTGGCCAGGCTGATCGCAAGCGGAACAATAAATTGGGCCGACGTGCTTGTCTCAAAGATCAAAGGCATTAGACCCAGCGACGTCGTCGCGGTGGTCAGAAAAATAGGTCTAAACCTGCGTTCAGCCGCTTTCAAAACTGCTTCCTCGCAGCTGTAGTTTCCTTCCTTCATGAACCGATTGTATTTGTCCATGAGTATCAGCGAGTCATTTACGACCACACCGGCAAGTGCGACCACACCAAATAGCGAGTAGAAAGACAAATCGTAGCCTAGGATGAAATGCCCGATAAACGCGCCGGCCGCGCCGAATGGAATTCCGGCGAGTATGATTAGGGGTTGGCTGTAACTTCGAAGTAAGGATGCTAACAGCGCATAAATTATCAGCATGGCAAGCAACGCGAGTCTTCCCAGCGAGGCCAGACTTTCCCTTTCATCTCCCCGAAAACCTGCTTCACTAATCTGCAGACCGATATATTTATCTTTTAATGCGGGCAAGATAGTCGTTGTCAGCTCATTTTCGATATCCTCAGGCATCATCGATGCTCGATCCACTCGACCGCTGACTGTCACAATTCTTCGGCCATTGACACGCTCGATACTCGAGTAACTTCGGTTTTCGGTGACTGTAGCCAATGCCGTCAGGGGCGCTTCAGTGCCGTCTGCCAGCCTTATTCTAACGTCGAAAAAATTGACTATGCTCTGCCTCTCGTCTTCCGGAAACCTCACCATCACTCGCAGTTCCTCTCGCCCCCGCTGAATCCTTTGCACCTCCTCACCATAAAAGATCTGTCTTAACTGTATCGCCACATCGGCCGGCGATAGCCCGGCGGCAAGCCCAGCGGGTGTCAATTCAATGTCATACTGTCTTTTCCCCAGTGTGTTGGAGTCCTGGATCTCATACATCGCTGGAAACTCTTCGTACACTGCCTTTAGCTCTTCGACAGCTTGACTGAGAATTACGTCCTCCTGATGCGTCAGTTCAAAAGCGATATCAGATGGATTACCGAAGAACTGAGATACATAGTTCAGTTTCTCGACCCCTGGAATTTGTCCTACTTCATTACGCCATAAACGCTCTAACTCATCGGCAGACAGCTTTCTTAAAGGTTCAGGATTAAGACGAATCTGTATCGAAGCAAGGTGATTCGCCGTGGTCACCCGTCCCCCACCAAACGGGCCCCCTCCTGTTGAGGTCTGACCACCAACCGTCATGCTGACCGATTTGAAGGAGCTCCCTTGCGCGTTTTCGTTCACGCGCTCCGCTGCTGAAACCAGCTTTTCTGCAGCTGCCTGTGTAACCTCAAAAGGCGTTCCTATGGGAAACGCAAGGTTCGCTGAAATACGCGTCGACTCGATACTCGGCAGAAATTCGAACCGCACAACTTTGAACGCCACTAGGCTCATGGCAAGCGCAAAAAACAGGATCGAAGCGGTGATAGTTGTTTTTCTGTATCGGATAGCGTTTTGGACCTGGGGCATAACTACTTTTTCACGAAATGTCGCCAGACCTTGCGAGACTGCCTGCTGAATGCTGTCCAGGGGCCAACGACTCCAACTGGAACCGTGGGTCAAGTGGGCCGGCAGTATCAAAAAAGCTTCAATTAACGACATTAGCAATACCGTTATCACAACGATCGGCACCGCCTGATAGAACTGGCTCAAAAACCCAGAGACAAATCCCAACGGCGCAAAGGCCGCCATTGTCGTCAGCACACCTACCGTAACAGGCGCTGCCACACCGCTGATGCCCTTGCGCGCCGCTTCAATGCCTTTCAGACCGGCTTCCTGTTCCGCAATGATGTTTTCTCCAACCACGACGGCATCGTCCACAACGATACCAAGCACAATCACCAATGCCAGAAGCGTAAAGAACGTGAAATTGACACCAAAGAAGTCAAAGAAAATAAACGCGCCGAAAAACGTAATTGGCACGCCCATGGCGACCCAAGTAGCGAGTCGCAAGTCCAGCATAAGCACCAAAAAAAGGAAGACCAAGATAAAACCAAGTATGCCGTTTCGGATCATGATGCTCAGGTAATTCTTCGTGGTCTCGGTGGCATCATCCCAGATATCAATTTCTATCCCCCTGGGCGGCGAGTAACCCGCAAGCCGTGCACGTACATCACGCGCAATAGCGATAGCATCTTCAGAGTCTGATTTCTGAATCTTGAGGAACAGGCTCTTTTTGCCATTGAATTCATGGATCAATTCATCTTCTGTAAATCCATCCTTTATCTGAGCAATGTCCTTCAATCTGAGTAAGGACCCATTGGGTAACGCCTTAACAATAATGTCCTCGAACTCTTCACCGCTGTAACTCTTCTTGTTGGTACGTAACAGCAAGTCACCGGCTTTGGTGCGTATTTCACCCGATGATAAGTTGATCGAAGAATCTCTCACTGCACCGGCTACATCAATTATTGACAGACCATAGCTTCGCAGATTCTCTTGTTTTACTTCGATAGAAATTTCGTAATCCTTTGCACCGAACAACGAAACAAGCGAGACAGAGGGTATCGACAATAACTCCTGCTCTATGAGTTCAGCACCCTGTCTGAGCTCTAAGTCCGACAGCTCCGAAGACACTGCGAGGGTCATGACTTCCCCTACGGTTTCTAGGCGGACAATGTCCGGCTCTTCCGCGCGCCTAGGCGGAAAGTCAGTTAGCCGTTCCACCGCCATTTCTATATCGTCTCTAACCTTCGTCTGGTCGACGGAGTCCTTCAGTTCCACGGAGACCGCGCCGGAATTCTCATAGGCGCGGGAAGTGACGCGTTTTACCCCATCTATCCCTATGACAGCTTCTTCAATTCTTCGCGTGATGCTCTCTTCTACCTCTGAAGGAGTCGCGCCAGGATACGGGACCGTAATATTTATTTGCCCTAGATCCAAAGTAGGGAACGTCTGGGAAGTAATGGACGAGGCGGAGACGAAACCTCCGATCAGCATGACGAACATCAGTACGTTTGCCGCAACAGGGTTACCCGCAAAGTACTCCTGGAACCTCCCAATCACAGGCGCTTTTGATTCACTCAGGTTTTTTTCCATCAGCCAGACTCAGCCTTCACCATCATACCTTCCTTGGCGCCGGGTACTCTGCCGAGCACCACCCCGTCACCGGAATCGAAACTTTCGACAATCACCCCTGAAGTCTGACGATTGATGAACCTGGGTTGCGAGCGTTTTAGCTTATTATCGCTAACGACCCAAACTGACTCATTAATCTGTTCCGCGGCTTCCGGCAGAAGTATCGTGTTCTCAAGACGAGGGCCCTCGACAACGACGTTAAAAAACGAGCCAGGGTATACGTCGGTCGCGTTATCTAAAGCCAGATATATCTGTGCGAATCGCGTTCTCTCATCCAGAGTCGGTGACACTCTAGCGATAGTAGCCTGCAACTGGAAGTCGCCCAGGCTTAGGCTGGCCCGCCTGCCTATCGCTGGTTGCAAACTCAACAGGTCCCTCGGCGAAATAGGCACTAACGCTTCAATGGAAGCCACATCAAAGACTTCGCCAAACTTTTGGCCTTGATTCAGAAACTGGCCAACTTCCGCTTGGGAGTCGACGACTCTGCCGTCAAATGGCAGTGAAAAATCTGTGCGCATTAAATCCAACAGCGCGATCTGCTCACGCGCTGATGCAGCTGCAATCTGAGCCTTTGCCTGTTCCACCTGGGGCGTTTTGGCAACTAGCGGCGGCACATCCTTTTCCCCATGAAGAATGGCATAGTTTGCTATGGCCGCCTCACTCTCTGCCTTGACGAGTAGGTAGTTAGACTCCGCAGCAAGAAGATCTGCCTCAGCCTGAGCAACCGCCAACTCAAAGTCCTTCGGATCAATCCTCAGAAGGTTTTGACCTGCCTCAAAACTACCGCCTTTCCTAAATGTTTCAGAAACCCAGACAACGCGACCACTTAACTGCAACACGAGGTCAATCGAATTTCTCAAGACAACGGATCCTGTGCCTCTAACTTCCACAAAATGATCTTGAGGTTTTAACTTAGCTACTGAAACATAGACTGCTTCATTATCGTTCTGAGGTGCAATCGCGATAGCGCTGGCTTCAAGGAGTTCTTCTTCAGAGGGTGCTTGAGCGGAGTAGAAAGCGATCACAGCGACGACGCCAATGACCGCGATCTGAATAACCCCGATGGGAAGACGGTACAGTTTCATGCGTTTGAGTCCCTCTTATATCCGTGCTTGGTCCCTTTAAACCAAGAATTACACGGCGACCTCAATCATCCAGCTGTCGCAATCATCAGGACCCGCATTTATCTCTAGTCTACACGAGTTATTTTCAGATTAGATCACTCATAAGCTGATGTCTGGCATCGACCAGTTCTTGATTCTGGCGAGCGAAGGTCAATATACCCTGCTTTATGATGCAAAAGGTAGAAAGGCCCTATGAACTAACCGCCAAAAAGTCCTGTCATGATGTGCTCGAGTGATTGACGGTCGGTCGTCTCAATCATCAAATCCTTGAGCGCAGCCTTTGCTTCGGGCAAGTGGGAAGCTTGCTTACTGATTGCTTGCACCGCTGCTCTTCTTACAACAAGGGGTTCCGTAGGAGAGGTTCTCGTTTTGAGTAGCACAAGCTCTGTTGCTGTTAGGCTGCTTGCACCAAGACTATCGATAACGCTGCTCAAGACCTCAGGTCTGCTCTCACGGTGCAGACTATCGGATGTGTATTAGAATTTCCTTTGTGGCAAAACTTTGCCTAAGGGTGTAAAAAAGAGAATTTTAAGAAGGCTTGGAACAGATCCATCATCGTCCTTAGAACATCTTTAAATTACCAACGAGAGGGTCAATGGAACGCTGTTGTTGGGTAGGGAATATCTGGTTTGATGATGAGTGAAAAAATAGCAGAAAGGCGATCAACATTGAGTAACGATGACAATAGTAATTCGGTTCTTCGAATATTCTCTTATTTACCTAATCCAAGAGTTTGGAAGTCACTGATCACGGCCGGGCTCTGCGGGGTAGAGATTGAGCTACTTGGTGACAAGCCTTCTAACTTGCCTCACTGGTTGTGGGATTTCGACGCTAGGCCCTTATCAGAATCTGATAAGGCCGATAGTCCATACGCCCGTCAGAGTCGCCGAGGGTTCTCTGGTGAACTATATAAAACTGATCAGTTTCTGCAAGAACACCCCTTTGGTACAGTACCCGCTGGTTTTAGTCCCAGCGGGCTCGGTATCTTCGAGTCAAACAGCATTCTTCGAGCTGTGGCCAGAGCGGGCTCGTCTAATTTGAACCTATACGGTAAAGATGATTATCACGCCTCTCGAGTTGATAGCTTTCTCGATGCCAATCTCGTTTTTTCGCGAGAAGCTCAGGTTTACTTGCTTGGCATGAATGAACTGACGTTGGAAACCTATAATCGCATGCAAGCCGCCTATGAGTTTTATCTGTCTGGTATAGAAAATTGCCTGCAACAGGGCGACGGGTATCTAGTCGGGGGAGAGCTCTCGATTGCCGATATCAGCTACGTTTGCGATTTTGCACAATTTCTCCGCGAGGGTCACAACGTTGAATCACTGCATAACCAGGGGCTGGATCTCATCAGCAAAAATGGTCCCGAGGAATATCCGCTGGCCTACGAACACATGCTCGAACTCTCTAGTACAGAAGCATTTTCTTCAGTGATGGGAACCTACCTGAACTGGTATAGGAAGAAACTCGGGTTGGACTGAGTCAGTATAGATGGCAGGCTATTAGGCTCTGGTTGTGCAGGTTGAGCACAGGTCTATCGATCTTGCACTGCGCGATGGCTTTTGAGCACCTAGGATGAAAGCGACAACCTGATGGCGGGTTTCTCACACTAGGTACTTCACCGATAATCAGGCGCTCAGGTCGGCTCGATTCAAGTTCGGGGTCTGGTTCGGGCACTGCATTTAGCAACGCTTGCGTATAGGGGTGTTTCGGATCATTAAAAAGCGTTTGGCGATCTGCGACTTCAACGATTTGTCCTAGATACATTACCGCGACCCGATTGCTGATATGCCGAACCACAGACAAATCATGAGCGATAAAAAGATAAGTGAGACCCAGCCGTTCTTGCAAATCCATCAATAGGTTGATGACTTGAGCCTGAATCGATACATCTAGGGCCGAGACTGGCTCGTCACAAATAATCAGCTCGGGTTCAAGCGCCAGCGCTCTTGCGATACATATCCGCTGGCGCTGACCTCCAGAGAATTCATGTGGGTAGCGGTCAGCCATGTCGTCGAGTAACCCGACTAACCGCATAAGCTCTTTTACCCTGGTCCGGTATTTGACCTTGTCCTTCGCTTGACCGTGGACGCGTAATGGCTCGCCAATGATTGAGCCAACTTTCATACGCGGATTAAGCGAGCCGAAAGGGTCCTGATAAATCATTTGTATTTGGCGTCGAATTGGCCGCAATTTATTCGCACTAAAGTGCGTGATGTCTTGACCGTTGAAGACAATGTTCCCCGCGGTCACGTCTTGCATTCGCAGTACGCTGAGTGCCGTTGTTGATTTTCCGCAGCCGCTTTCACCCACCAGGCTAAACGTTTCGCCGCGACGAACGCTGAAAGAGACACCGTCTACAGCATAGTTCCAACCAACCGTTTTCTTTAGCAATCCTTCTGTAACTGGAAAGTGAACTTTTAGATCTTTTACATCGATGATGTCGTCTTGATGATTATCGCTTGTCATGAAATTGACTCGTAACCAACGCAGGCCCGAAAGTGATTAGCCTCGACCTCCTTAAGTGAGGGTTTGTCGTGCTTGCAGATTTCAGCAGCGTAGGGGCATCTCGGATGAAACGCGCATCCTGCAGGCATATGCAGAAGATCGGGCGGTTGGCCTTCTATGGTTTGTAGTCTGCTTCCTGGTTCACCGTCGAGGGTGGGAATCGATGCCATCAGGCCCTCTGTATATGGGTGCTTTGGATGCTTGTATAGCTCGGCGGCGGTTGCAGACTCAACAATCCGGCCGCCATACATAACCGCAACGCGATCGGCGTATCGGGCAACAACGCCAAGGTCATGTGTGATAAGAATGAGTGCAGAATTAAGTTCTGTCGTCAGGTTCTTAAGTAAAGACAATATTTGAGCCTGAACGGTAACATCCAAAGCCGTTGTTGGTTCGTCAGCAATGATTAATTTCGGTTCGCACGCAAGCGCCATAGCAATCATGACCCGCTGTCTCATGCCGCCAGAGAACTGGTGAGGGTAAGCATCGAGTCTTTGTCTTGCATCGGGAATAGACACTTTTTTAATGAGTTCCTCTGCCTGATCCAGTGCTTCATTCCATGTTTTTTTTCGGTGCAGCCAGATAGGCTCAGCGACTTGTTTGCCGATCGTCAGTACCGGGTTTAGCGACGACATGGGTTCCTGAAAAATCATAGCGATTCGATCGCCACGTATATTTCGGATATCTTTTTCTGGCAAGTCGAGCAGGTTTTGGCCGTCGAAGACAATTTGGCCATCGCTGATGGTCCCGGCGTCACCGAGAAGCTGGAGTATTGAAAGCGCTGTAACGCTTTTACCTGAACCGCTTTCCCCAACGATAGCAAGCGTTTCGCCTGCATCAACATCGAAGGATACTTGGTCAACTGCTTGCACGACGCCTCTGTCTGTTTGAAAACTGACTGAAAGATTATTGATGGACAACAGCGACATTAATCAAACCCCATTTTTTTCTTCATTTGCTGATCAATCCAAATACGCGCATAGATTGGACCCGGGCGAACTGCACCAACGCGTAGTTCTCCACCATAGTTTTTTACCCATGGCCACCATGCTGTATGGACATAGGGGATCGGCAGCCAAATATAGGGCGACGCTTCGAGTATCGTGCGCGTCAGTTGGCGTAATATTTTAACGCGTTCTTTTTCGTCTCTTGTGAGATGCAGAATACGCACCTGCTCATCAAACGCGGGGTCAGAGAATTGTGAAGGATTCCATGTTTGTTTGGTAACAAAGCTTTTGCGAATTGTAGTTATAGGATTCACATGCCCGCTATTCATCAGATAACCCGCTGAGTGGGTGCGGGTTGTCATCGCCGATAGAAAGGATGCATATTCCATTGGCTGAATGACGATATTGATACCAACCTTTCGAAGATAGCTTTCAAGGAGTGGAATCAGGTCCATATTTGACGGGCTGCAGCTACAGACCTGCATGTTGAAAGTGAATCCTTCCGGCACGCCTGCTTCATCTAAAAGCTCGCGCGCTTTTTGGGGGTTGTAAGCAAACAGTTCCTGAATGGATCCGGGCATTTCGCTTAAGGGCTCAAAGTAGTCGCCAAAACCAGGATGCTGTGGATAGGCCATCAATTCTGCATGGCCGCCGTAAAACTGATCAACAATTTCCTGTTGGTTGATGGCGAGATTGAGCGCGCGTCTTACTCTAATATCATCAAATGGTTTAATATCAACACGAAGTGAAACGAACGTGCCAGAAGTCGCTAACCAACGATTCCAGTTAAGCTCTGGCGTGGATTCTTTCAAGTGGTCAACCGCGATCCATCTGATTGCTTCAAGAATATCCAGTTGACCGGTGCGCAGTGCCGTCAGATAAGTCGCTTCATCTTTGATGATTCGATAAATTAGTTTGTCAACAAAAGGCAAACGGTGTTGCTGGCCACTGAGCGGCTCAGTATCCCAGTAGAGGTCGTTTTTACTGTAGATGTGCGCATTAGCCTGAACGTATTTCTCCAGAACAAATGGACCACTGCCTGTCACCGTCCGCCAGTCTTTACGATCAACTTTTTCCATCTCTCGCGGTGATATAGCCGAGTAATATCCATACCCAAAACGGTAAGCCCACTCAGCGTTGTATTCACTCAGTTCAAACACCACTGTATGATCATCGCGTGCATAGACCCGCTTGATGTGATCAAAGTAGGTAGGGATTCGCTTTGGACTTT
>Ga0208965_1000649_pt1 | contig 16212 bp, 13 predicted proteins | sample AOAMet1_07_M0_10_2_FD_188230 | JGI IMG/M metagenome (GOLD analysis project Ga0208965, IMG submission 188230) | Ammonia-oxidizing marine microbial communities from Monterey Bay, California, USA - CAN11_07_M0_10 (SPAdes) | ecosystem: Environmental > Aquatic > Marine > Intertidal zone | place...
ATAAACTCCGCCTTCGGCACGCTTGCCAGCAGAAATCACCATGGTCACCACCGCTTTGCTCGGCAATCCTAAGATCCGCTTGACCCGAGCGCTGTCCATGCCCTCCATGGGACAGGTATCGTAACCGTGCGCCCGCATGGCCAACATGAATTGGGCACAGGCCAATGCCGTGGATTTATGCGCCCAAATCCGCATCCCCCACTTTCCAATGGGCTCTCTCGGAATGGGCTTGCTCAGTCCGCGCCAGCGGGTGATGGCCCATTTGAAAGGGGTGCGCCAACTGAAGGCCCCTTGATCGTAGACCAACGGGGTGATTTTACGGTAATACTGGTAAGCACCAGCCGGCACGTTCCCTGCGCGGTCAAAAGCATCCAGCATCCAAGCGTTGTTGCGTTTCCACAAATCCGGGCGCCCCACAAAAACCAGCAATTCAGGGGCCGTTCCCGCTGCCGGTTGGGACAGGCAGGCCTCTACCAATGCTGCTTTTTTTGTGGCATCGACCACATGATGAATCTCCCACGTTTGAAGGTTGGATGAATTGGGAGCCTTGAGTGCCGCATCCAAGCAAGCCTCCATGACCTTCTCGGGAATGGGATCGTCCGCATAGACGCGGATGCTCCGTCTGGAATCCACGACAGCATGAAATGCGGCCGCATCGGTAGGCGGGGCTGGAGCAGCTGCACGAGACTTCTGCTCGACAGGCTTGAAAACATTGACCTTGGACATCGCCCAAAGATGCGCTACAGCATTGGGCCTTCACGCGATTACAGACAGAAATGCACGGGCCATTTGCATCTCCGCATCTTTGAGCATCTGTTGCGTCTTAGGGGGAACACCTCCTCCACTTTCGACATCGGCGGCGCGGCCTCACATGACCCCGTTGCCAGTGAAATTGCGCATTCAGACCACAGCAGGCAGCAGGTCGCCCCCTTCATAAAGACGGACCACATGGGGCCACACCTGCCCCCGCGCCAAAGTGCACTGCGGAATGATTCAATCGGCGCAATGCCAAGCCTCTAATTCCATAGAATGCGCGCAAACGCAGCTGCCGTGCTGTCGGCTTCAACCCCATAGGTCTGCTTCATCAAGACCACCGCAGTGTTGGAATTTGGGTCTGCGAAATAGCTGGTGTTGAAGTAACCGCTCCAAAAGAAGCAGCCTTCAGACGTCCCACCTTCCCGAACACCGAAAGCCAAGCCTTGGTGCCATCCCCCATCCAAATGCCCTGCTGCCTGGTCTGCCATCACTGAGTCCACCGCAGCCTCACTCAAAAGGCGCCCCTCCGCTGCAGCGCCCCGATCCAAGTAACATTGAAGGAACCGGGCGTAATCTCGAGCAGACGAGGTCAATCCTGCACCTCCACCACACAAGGGCCACTCCGGATGCAAAGGGTAGTCAATCGAATAACGGGGATGTTCATGCCTTTTCCACTCCCCAGACTCCGAAGGCTCCGCGACCATGGCCAACCGATTGGTCTTTTCCTCGGGTAGAACAAAATGGGTGTCCAACATGCCCAAGGGATCCAGCACAGCAGACTGCACAAATGAAGCGAAAGACACGCCCGAAGCCACTTCAATCACAGCCACGAGCACATCGAGACCCAAACTGTAATTCCATTGAGCACCAGGCTGGTGAATGAGACAGGTTGAAGCCAAGTTCCGCACATTGTCCCGCGTCGTGCGCCCGTCGGTCGGAAAGAGGTCCATCACGTTCTGGGCCTCATACAGGGCCTCAAAACGGGGGTCCCCAATTTCCCCATACGAGAGCCCCGAAGTATGGGTCATCAGATGCCGAATCGACATTTCTGTGGAGGCAGGAATCGCAGAAAATGAGGTGTCACTGCGCAGTGAATCCAGCACTCCGATTCCTTCAAATTCAGGCAGATACTGTGAGACTGGAGCATCCAAGTCCAATTTCCCCTGCTCCCACAGCACCACAGCCGCCGTTGCAGTGATGGCTTTGGTCTGCGAACAAATCCTGAACAAGGCATCCTCCTCCATCACCGCTCCGGTCAACGGATTCGACATGCCGTAAGCTTTGTGCAGCGCCACTTCTCCATCGCGCGTGATCAACAAGACGGCACCGGGAATTTGCCCTGCATCCACAGCCCATTCGACAGCGCCATCCAAAGCCCGCCATTCCTCTTCCCACGCGCTGCGGGGCCAGCCCTCCTCTGCAGATGGGGCCGGGTTGTTGACCACCACGTAAGCGTTGAGCGAGACGGCCACAGTCAGCCAGATTAGATAAGGCGCAATGCCCCACCGAGCCGGCCCAAGCAGTGACCACGAGCGACCGGCCATCACCCCAATAACGGCATACAGCATGAGGATTTCGACCAAAGCCACGCCAGCTTCCTGCCAACCAAAAAAGAGCGGGTTCCACCCCACATTGAGCAACCAGGCTGCGGCAAACAAACCCGCCCAAGATTTGCGCTCAGGCCCATTGGCCAACCTCCCCCAGACGGCGGTCATGAATGCGGTAAACCCCAGCATGACCAGCGTCCAAGCCACACCAAACACCCAGCCTGGCGGTGTCCAAGGCGCCTTGGCCAACCCCACATACCAATCCGAGGTTACGCCGGGACCCGTGGCCAATCCACCGATGCCCAAGCCGATAAAATTGAGCACCCCGAATACCACGACATGCAAAAATTTGATGTTCTTCATGGGAGCGGGGGTGTTTTTAGACCCGCAACTTCGGCCATGAGAGCCTATTGCACAATGAGCCTGTGGGTGGATTCCTGACCGTCTTCTGTAACCAACTGCAGCAAAAGGGCGCCTGCGGGCCAATCAGCGGTATTCAAGGCCGCATTGCCGCGGCCCCTTCCAGAGTCACAGACTCTTCCAAGGGCATCGAACACCGTCCAGCGGTAGGCCTTTCCAACCTCCGTTGATTGCAAGTGCAGCACGGTTCCGACGGGGTTTGGCCAGATGCTAAATCCCGTGGACGTGGCACCGACTTGAGGCCCTTTCACACCATTGATGCCCAATACCTCTTGTACCGCGCGGACGGCATTGACCTTGCCCCACCCCCAAACTGTGCTGCCATCTGCAGGGATTTCACCGGTGTGGTCGTCTTCTCGTGCCGTCTGCTTGAGCGCTTCACGGACTTCCACCACAGTCAACTCCGGATTTGCTTCCAACATCAAGGCCACGATGCCCGCCACAGCAGGTGAACTCATGCTTGTGCCCGACAATTTGGCAAACGGATAATTGACCCCATTGAACTCCACCTCCTCAGTGAGGTTGAAACTGGCATCCGTGTATGAACTGATGGAGGACTCCACGGAGATCCCCGGCGCTGAAATTTCTGGTTTGAGGCGACCGTCTAAGGTTGGACCATAGGTCGAGAAGTTGGCCAAGGTGCCGCCGCCTTCATTGCCCAATGGGTTGAGGTATTCAGAATAGTAGGCGCCCACAGCAATCGAAGTTTCTGAGCAAGCCGGACTTTGGACGCCATATTGGGGATCCCCAGCCAGCCAGCCATCACTGGTGGACATGAATTCCTGCCCCCAATTGCCCACGCCATTAGACAGGTGGGTGGTGTTCCAGCAGTGCACCATCCCCTCTTCTGCCGCCACCTGAAGTCCAACGCCAAAAGGAGCCGTGCCTTTGCGAACACGAAATCGCGCGAAGGGCCTTCCATTGGCAGGGTGAGCGGCCTCCATCACCAGATCAAACAACACCGTATCGCCGTCCTGAACCAGCATGGAGTCCAGCATAAATGGTCCATCCTGCGTAGCGTACCATGGACTTTCCAGAACCACATTGCTCCCCATAGAAGTCAGCATGAACCCCGCATCAAATGCAGCTCCGACCTCACCCCACAACGTCAGGGCTTGTCCCCACATGCTGGGGTGGGCCGACTCGGGATAAAACTGCACCCTTGTGCGCATGGTGTCTGATTCAAATACGTGGGCCAAATGGAAATCACTGTTGCCATTGTTTCCTGCTGAACACACAAATACCACACCCTCTTCGGACATCGCGTCGATGAATTGGTTGATCAACCCTTGGCCATCCCGGGTGCCGAATTGAGGCAGGCCCCAGCTGTTGTTGATGACCAAGCGCTTCCCGTCGGATTCGGCCACTTCTTGCATCCATGCAAATGCGTCCATGGCAGCAGATTCGTCGATAAGAAAAGACGCGAAGAGCAACTCCGCATCTGGCGCCATGCCGATGAGTTCAACTCCCGCACCTGCGCCTGCCGCTATGCCTGCGACATGGGTACCATGGTAGCCCCAACTGTAGATGTTGGACGTGTCTGAAGCCAAAGAAGCGATGTCGGAGGCCGTGTCCACCATGCGGCCATAGCCATAACCCTCCGGCCCCGGCCCCTCCTGGCGGAATTGGTCCCAAACCCCACGGACACGCGAAAACGTCAATGCCGAATCGTAAAACATGGGGTGCGAGTAATCAAATCCCCAATCCACGACCCCCACCAAAACATCTTGACCCGTGTAGGCCTGGGGCAACCCCCACCCTGCCTGAACGCTGTCGGCGCGCGTGCCGTAGCGTGCTTTCTCCAAATCCGGCGCCGCCTTGCCCGCCATGTGCCATTGGACCAATGGCAGGCCGTCGAGCACATTGAGGTGCTGGACATCTACGCGAAACGACAAGATCCCTCCACGCTCGGCCCCCATTTGCACAACAGGAGACAAGGCCTCCATGGATTGCAGCGTTGCAGCTGCATTGACAGGCGGCAATTTGCCCACAAACCCTACCATTGCCCGCGCATTCTGCCATGCCACGGGGTATTGTCCTTGCGTTTGCTCGACGAACTCCTTGGGCTCAGGGTGCGCGGCCCTGAGGTCAACAAGCTCCACCAAGGCCATACGTGTGGTCATGGGAACAAGCGCCCCGCCAACATTTTGAGCAAAAACGGGCGCTGTCAAAAAAACCAGACAGATGAGGACAAAAGGCTTGAATTCCATGATGCCCAAAGATGGAGCGGATTCAGGATTGGCAAGGCGCAGGTCTTCAAACAACCGCTGATGGGGATAGATCGGAAGGGCCAAGGCCACCAAACCCATTCCAAGCAGGCGAATCACTTCAAGCTCTGTGCCAGGATGGCCCACAATCAGGACAGGCCGATTGGACTGTGCCTCGCGCAAATTGGCGCGAAACAGACCCCACCCTCACGCACCTTACCGCACTAATTTCTAGTCTTTTAAGCAGCGCACAGAAAAGCCACTCCTCAAGTCGCTGTCGCTTCTCACGATGCCCAAGTTGCCGTTGTTGAGGTAACGGTACCACAACTCATTTCCAGAAGGCGTTGAAGACCACATATAGCTGCTGGCACCGGCATCCAGAAACAAGCCATTGTTGCGGAAACGGTAACCGCCCGGGACGCCAGAAAACCCCACGACATCTTCTCCATCGCCGGCGCTGTACCACCCCTCGTCGGCCTTGAGCGCAACACCTTCTAGTCCGCCGTATCCCAGCCCTTCCAAATGGTCTTCCAAGTCGGTCCAATTGGCATCCGAAGGCACATGCCATCCGACGGGACACAACCCCCGAGGATCCGACACGGCAAACCCATTATACAGGCGCCCAAACACTTCCAATGCTATGGTTTCATCACAAGCATCCAAGGGTGAAAGCTCTGTGCAACTTCCATCACCTTCACCATAGATCACCGCTGCCCCTGTAGACAAGGATGCCCATGAAATCGGATCCAAAACCTGGTCTATCGGATCTCCGTTGGCGTAGGTTATGGATTGCAAATTGTCTGCAAACCAACACTGCCCTCCAATGTCCACTGTCGCATAATTGAAGTTGGCGTAGACCACAGAATCTCCACAAGACCAGGGCACTTCAGGAGCGTCACAAGACCCGAACAGGGCCAAAAAGAACACAAAGTCAAGGGCAGAAAAACAGGAATCCTCTTGGTGGTAAGGCTGAAAACCTGGAGCGGCATCTGTGACTTCAACGCCACACTCACCGAATTGGCAAAGCAGGGCCATCAAGTCAGATGAGGCATAGCAACCGTCCCCGTCAAAATCCGGATTGAAAACAGCGCCCTGAGGCCCTTGGGCCACCGCCATGCTGGGCACCATAAAAATGGCCATCAAAATTCGATTCATTGAATTTAAGATTCAATGCATTCATTGTAATCACAAGAAAAATCGCCCGAGGGCCATATCGAGCTACATAAACGTTGTAATCAAATCACAACCACGCCTTCGAGGGAAAAACAAAGGCCAAAACACCGAACTCAGGAGGCTTCAGGCACCTCTGCCCCAGGGATCAAATGGACCACCAACACCAAGGCCATGATCGCCAAAAACCAATATCCAACATTGATCAGGATCCCCTGCCAACTGCGGCGCTCAAACAACAAATTCGTCACAAGCACAGGCATTCCGAGGTATCCAAAAGTCATGAAGCCATGGTACGCCGCGTGGGCCATGACCCCGTTGTCACCGTGCGCATGATACCGCATGGCAAAATAATATGCCAGGGTAAAGGACATCAGAAAAGCCACGGCAAGGGTCACCGCCATGTTGCCTTTTTTCAGGTCATCCTCAGAGAAACCCAAACTGTCCATCCATGCCTTGCCAAAAGCTTTGGGGTGATACCAGATCATTCCAATCAGCAAAGGTGCGAGGGCAGCGAGGGCAATGCCGAGCCAGTTCAGCTCATATCCATAATAACCAGTCATGTTGTTTGATTTGGCCTAAAATTTAAACGGAAAACATTGACTTTCAGTAGACTGCAGTCAACACTTTTCCATAAACCACCGGAATGGCCGCGTACTATCCAGCTTCAAGACACGGTGTCCGAAGCAGGACCTGCTCTCCGGCGACAGAGAATAACCCGCAGCAACCAGAGGCATTTAAATTCCCCTTCGGTTTCCCTTGGGAATGGAAAGCAAGGCCGGCAATCGGCGGACCACAATACACTGAGCCTATGCGTTATATTGAGCGGAGCACCTGACAAACCTCTTCTTTATGGCTCTGCGTTGTCATCGAGAAAGGACATGCAGCGGCCATGCGATTTTATTTGAACGCCAGACACCATCGCAACGTGGCCTGTATTTTCAGCCAGGACCACCATCTAGAAACAGTCCCCCATGAAGCCCTACATCACCACCCCTATCTGCTTGCTTTCCTGGGCGCTTTCTATGATCTCCACCCAAGCTGGAGCACAACCCAGTTGCGTAGACGCTGCACTTATCGACCCCAATGTTCTCTGCCCTGGCCTGTTCGCACCCGTGTGCGGCTGTGATGGAAACACCTATTCCAATTCCTGCATCGCCTACAATGGTTTTGGCGTAACGGGCTGGACCGATGGCCCTTGTTCCAACGAAGATGTCACACCACCAGTGCTGAACGTCCCCGATGACGTCACCGCCGAATGCGGCTCAGAGGTGGAATTGGAGCAAGCCTCCGCCTCCGACAACAGTGGGTCGGTGACGCTGACCGAAACTGCTGAAGAGTTCGCAGGATTCTGCAGTGGCTCCAGCACCCTCGTCCGCACCTTCACGGCTACCGACCCCAGCGGGAACATCACCACAGGCCAACAGACCATCACCTTTGTGGATACCACCGCCCCGGAATGGACAACGCCACCTTCAGACGCAACCATCGGCTGCTCAAACCCCATAGAGGCGGAAACCGCCATGTTTTCTTGGGCCTCTTCAATGGCAGGCGCAATGGCCTTGGACAACTGCAGCGCTGTGGAATACGGCAATGACTTTGACGCCATCCCTCTGATCGACTGCATGGAAACCATCTATGTCACCGTCGGCTTCTATGCCGCCGACGGTTGTGGCAATCAAACTTGGAGCACCGCGACATTGACCATCGCACCACAAACCGTCGAGGTGGAGCCTTGCGAGAATCTGGCAGGCGTCGACTTCGGCCTCTGTGACGCCATTCTGGGATACACCCATTTAAACGGGTATTGCACCGAAATCAGCGGCTGCGGAACCACCGTAGGACCTGTGGATTACAGCCCCGCATTCTATACGACGCTCGAGGATTGTGTCAACAGCTGCAACGAAGGGTGCGTCAGCCAGGAATACCTCGACCTGGGAGTGATGATCGACTGCGCACCGAATGTGGATACTGTCTGTGGGTGCGACGGCAACACCTACGAAAACGCCTGCCAGGCACAATACATCGGAGGCAATGTCACATGGTTCGACGGGCCTTGCATTGTCATAGAATTTGGGGGCTGCACATACCCTAACGCCTGCAACTACAATGCGCAAGCTGCATTCGAAGACGGCAGCTGCCTGTTTCCACCTGAACACTGCCCGATACCTCCTGGAACGGCAGGTGGTGGATGCCTCTACCTCGATGCCACCAATTTTGACCAGAATGCCACTTGGGACGACGGGACCTGCACCTGGCCGCCCTGCGGCTCTGGTTGCCCGGAGGACGTCAATGATGACGGAGCTGTGACCGTATCAGACATCCTGATGCTCCTGGGACAGTTCGGCTTGGTTTGCCCCTAACGCATCGGCATGCGTTGGACCGAAATCGTGCTCATTTAGGCTTGTTCCGCTCATGGGTGCGGCGGCGGTGCTCTGTCATGCGGTGCAATTCCTCACCCCATTCATTGAGGGCCTCAGCATCGCCATCGGGCATCAGCGGAGGGCGCTTAGGATGGACGTTTTTTAAGTCGCGTTTGCGTCCCATAGAGCAACAACAGGCGCACACCCCATTGCGTTCACATGACCGCCCAAACTTTAAACGGCGCGTCTAAAAAGCCGACCACACATTTTCACGACGACAAAAGTCAAGGCGCCACCTATTAAACCGAGAATAGCGTCGAAAACCCAACCCGGTAAAATTCCGCGCCAACCATGAACCAATGGAAGGTGGTGGTGAAAGATGCCACCTGCCACCAAGATGAGTGCGGCCGTACCAACCGCGCCAATCAAGCGAATCAAAACAGGCAATCCCAGGACCATGCCCCGTCCAACCGACTTGAAAACAACAGACGACTGCTGCATCAAAACAAGGCCGGCGTCGTCCATCCGCACAATCAGCCCCACCAAACCGTACACGCCAACAGTGGCCAGCAAAGCGATGATGCTGACCGAAGCAATTTGAACAGGCAATGCGGCATCGGCAGCGGAGCTCAAAGCAAGGATGATGATTTCCACAGACAGGATAAAGTCCACAAGCACCGCGCTTCTAATCCGGGCTTTCTCATCCACCTCTACCGGCTCACCTTTCTGCTTCGACGGCCGGTGCGGCCCAATGTGATGCACCAACTTCTCCACGCCTTCGTAAGACAGGTACACACCGCCAAGAACGAGAATGGGCTCAATCAACCACGCCGCAAACGCACTCAGCAGAAAAGCGATGGGAAGAATGACCAGCTTATTGAGAAAAGACCCTTTGGTGATGGCCCAAAGCACGGGCAATTCACGGGAAGCCTTGAATCCTACTGCCTTTTCGGCATTGACTGCAAGATCGTCGCCCAAGATTCCAGCTGTCTTTTTCCCAGCCACTTTGGTCACCACTGCCACATCATCCATGAGCAAAGCGATGTCATCGAGCAGGGCAAAAAATCCTCCAGGCATACCGCGAACATAGTGGTCGATCCTGGCACACCGTGCAATGGCGTAAAATGTCCCCATCTTCATGCCCAAGCCACCGACTGCATGAACATCCGACTCCTCCTTTGGGTCGTACTCATGTCCCTCGCTTCTGGAGCCTGCAACGCCGTCTCTTTGGGGGCCTTGGTCATGACACCGATGATGTTCACCTCACGTAAAGTGGTGCAGGACCCCAATGCATGGCTCTTCATCGGAGCCATCGTCGTTTCCATATTTATTTTCCTTGCCCTGCTGGCCCTCCAGTAGATCCTGTTTGCCCAGAAAAAAAACCAAGCGGCCTTCATCGTCAGCTTGCACCCTTTGGTCGCCTACGGCATCTACACCGCCTTTTTTTGCCCCCCCCACAGACTTCTCAGGCCGATACAACACACTCTCATCCGAACAGGTATGGCCAACCCAGGTGGTCCGATTTCAGGTCCATGCTCCCAACCTCAGTCCCGCTGGGCCTGCACGTTTACCTGCACACTCCCATGGACACTACCGGACCCTTTGGCACTCCTCTCCGACCAGTAAGTGGGGGAATTGGGAACTGACTACAGTCCTGCCGCGCCAAAACTATTTATACATGTACAACCTCGGAGACTGGCGCCAACAGGCCCTGCAACATGATGGTCATCCCCGTCACAACACCTGGCTCCAACTCAAGGCGGACACCACCATGTACGACACCATCCCATAGTGGTTGAATCAACCATCACCTCCACGTCATGTCAGCCCGTTGAACTGGGATCATGGCGACACCGTCAACACCGGCAAAGAGATGCTCCCCGTGGACTTTGAAAACACCGCAGAGGCGCCTTAATCAGAAGCCCCAATCAGGCCGATTATTCCACCGTCAACCCTTGCTGCGAAATCACAAAGTCAAAGGCCAGTTCAAACAGTGTTTGAGGGTTGCCGTCCTCATCCGGCACGGTGGCGGACCAAGGTCCATGCCCCGCACCCTCCAGTGGGTAAAAAACATGGGGTATGCCATGGGTTTCCCAGGTCTCCTGGAGCATTTCGCCATTGGAAAACACCACGGTAGAGTCCGCGGTGCCATGGACAATGAACAACGGCGGATCACCCGGGTCGAATCGATCCACTCCATAGACGCTGTCCAACAGATTCACTGAGGTGGGAGCTCCCCAGAAATCAAGGATGGTCTGCACCTCAAAGGTCTCGTCCAAGTGGGTGGTCGTCAGCGTCGGATCCTGCGCCACGGTCAGTTCGTCGGTGAAATCGCCCGGTTCCGTCACGCTGACACCCACGGACGCGACCGCTCCTGCCGAACCTCCGCCCACGGTGAGGTAATCCATGTTGATGGAGTAGTCCTCGGCATGCCCCGCAACCCATCGCAAGGCAGCCTTGGCGTCGCGGTGTGCCGGATATATCGCCATGACCTGGGCCAACTGTGCAATCTCCACAATGTCTGAACCTGCGCTGAAAACAGAATCCGCCCACTCCTGTGGCACCGTGCCGAAATCAGAAAGCAGACGATAATCAATGGAAAACGCCACCCAGCCTCGGCTTGCGAAGTATTCCGCTTGAGAGACGGCCCCCCCGCCACTCCGGGAACCTCCGGTGAATCCTCCGCCGTGGATGACCACGATCGCTGGCCGGTTCCCCCCCGCTCCTTGGGGTTGGTACACGTCCAACAACAACGGCAGGGTCGTGGAAGTCGCCGAATTCCATGTTTCATGGCTTAGCCCCTGCGCATAGACAATGGCCGTATCCACGCTGATCGGGTAGGTGGAATCAACCGTGACAGCCGGTACATCATCGACGCTGGAACAAGGCGTCCCAAAGACATTGAGCATGGCGAGGATGTCGGTTACCCCCACCAACCCGTCCGCATCGAGATCAGCCGATCCACATTCCACTGCACATCCAAATTCACCCAGCAACAGCAGTACATCTCCCACGGACACCACCCCATCCCCATCGAGGTCTTCGGGGCATTCATTCGCAGGCGGTTCCTCCTCCTCCACAGCAAGAAAAGCCGCAGCAAATTCTATCTGGTTGGGACTGGTCCCGTGTCCTGCTCCGCCGCGCAAGAGGATGACCTGATCATCCAAATAGCGAAAAGCCGTCAGGTTAGAACCCGCCACAGCTTCTCCCGGAACTGGTGGCCCAAAGTGCCCCTGTTGCAGTGCTATCTGATGGATGGCCACCTCGGCAGGCAAGAAGAAATTCCCGACAGCGGGACCTCCATCGTAAGGCACTACAGAGTCGTTGTGATTGCAGATAGACAGGTACTTACGCCCTTGTGCCGGCACCACCACTTCATTGTAACCACAAAAGGGCAGCGGCGCATTCGTCACTCCAGAAGGACGGTGGAAGGACCCTTGGTGATACTGCGGCTCGTTCATTTGAGACACAATCGCGACGAAAGCATCGACCCCCGGATGGTCCAACTCGATAAAGGCCTGGTTCACAAGGCCGGCACCGTTGGAAGAACCGATGAGTCGGATGTGAGATGCATCCACATTGTCAAATGCCGACAACTGGGTGACAAGGTCGGAGAGCATGGCGATGTCCGGTGCCTCGCTGTTTTCGCCACAGAGATTCCAAGAATTGAGGTAGCCCGTGGGCGCCACCACAATGTGGTCCGTCAATAGGTTCCCCCCAAGGTTGATCATCTGGAAACCATTGCCCCCATTGCCATGCAACAGAATCCCAACGGGAAACCCTTGAGCGGGCACATCACCCGACGGCACGGAAACCGCCACCGGGTAGGTCCACCCCGATGGTTCCTGCGACCAGGACTGCTCCAAGGTGAGATCACCTGACCCCTGCAGCATTTGTCCCGTGACAGAGGACATCAGGGCCACTGCCAACACCAATACACTGAGTCTCTGCATCCACATATCTTGAAGACGTACGCTCCCGAAGAAGGTTTAAAGCAGAACCTCAATTCTTGACAACCCGGCGCACCTGGGATGGGTGGCCCTGTTCGTCCATCAGCTGCAGGAGATAGACGCCTTCTGGCCATTCGGAAAGGCGCCAAGTCCATCGCTCCTCGCGAATCTGGCGCTGAACCAAGATGCGACCGGCTGCATCCCGCAGCACGGCCTGTCCCCCCCTCCACTCCGGGGACACAGACAAGGTCAGCCCATCCGCAAACGGATTGGGGCCAAGCCGCCAAAAGCCATTCACGTGCTCTTCCCACACGTCGACATAGGTGATGGCCTCACTCTGCACGACCGGGCAGTCTTGGAAGTCCGTGACCCATACCGTATAAGCGCCTTCACCCGGCGCTACCAAGATGCCCTCTTCCTCTCCGGCAAGCGGTTCACCATCCACCCACCACTCAATGCCACTCCAGTCCGCCGCATCCAGAACGAGATGGCCATCGGCATCCTGTATGATCGAGGGCGCCGTGAGCGGCCAGCACACCAAGAGGGAGTCGCTCGCTACAGGGCATCCCAGCATCGTCTGGGATTCGACGCTGTACCAACCGCTGGCCATGGGGAACCACACGCTCCCTTCGGACGAGAGCGTATCGAATGGAATGCCGTTGAAACTCCAGAGCCACCAATTGAGTCCTGGCTGCGTCTCCAGCGCCATGGGCGACCCATTGAATTCAATCAACTCCAGCGGAATCGCAGCGTTGGGCAAACAAAACAGCAGGCTGTCCGACTGTGCAGCGCATCCATTGGAATCCAGCCCCATGATCGAATACCATCCGCTTTCAAGGGGGGAATAGACGGGATCCGGACCACTGGCCACCAAGCTGTCTCCCATCCACCAATCGTACTGGAACAAGCTGTCATTGTTGCAGGCCAATGCAGCATCGCCCGATGCCACAATGCCCACCGCCGGGAAAGGATGAACGGTAATCAAGGCACTGTCTAACACCATCACGACGGGGTTCAGACCGATGGTGAGCTGCGCATTGCTGGGGCTTGCATTGATGTCGATGTTGCCCGGGCCATTGGGAGAAAAGGGCGCCCAACCGAGCCAATCGTCGCCGTCAAACAAATCCTCATCGTAGAAATCGATGGAATACGGCGGGTTGTTGAGCACAATGCCCAAGCCCGACCACAGGCCGGATCCTGCATCGTCCACTGTGGACGACGTGTAAACGACCGTCTCATTGGCGTCCTTCAAAGTGAAATAAGGGTCCGGGTTGCCGAAGAAATCATCCCAGCCACCACCTCCTGTAGAGAAGAGCTGAACCTGGTCCAGTACCTGATCCAAGAGGGTCGTCTCGAGCTGCACGACGTGGTCACCCACCTCATCGAACACCACGCCGGTTACCACCGACCCTTGTTGTGCGCCGAAGTCCCCGAAATCCCATGTGTGATCGGTCACCTGGTTGTCCGTGCCGAAGACCGTAGCCTCAAAATCGGCCACCACTTGGCCACAGCCTGCCGAAGGCGAAAAGCCGAAAGAAGCCGTACCCCCGGCCCCGGCCTCTATCACAATGGGCAAGGCAAACCCCTCGGGCACTTCCTGCTCGAAACCGAGGGCCGTCACCACGGCCAAAATGTTGATCTGGATCTCGAATGCCCCCGGAAACGTAGGCACCCCGCACAGGGTTGCACAACCGCTGTTTTGTCCAGAAACGGGCGTGTAGACTCCGTCTGGGTCGTCCAATTCAATCTCCATCCCCGGCGGTATGCCCGAAATGTTGGTGACGGTCACACTGTTCAAGGTGGCCACCAATCCCGATCCAGGGTCGGTGATTTCAGCAGGGAGAAAAAAGGTGATGCCCGTTTCGTAATCCAAACCTGCCTCCGCCGCGGGTAGACTTTCTGGACACAGCGTCGGGAAACCATCTGAAGAAGTGCAGCTGGGGTCAGCAACACAAGCATTGCATTGGCCAAAGGCGAGGCTCACCGTCGCAAAGTGAACCGCCATGATGGCGAGAATTCGGAGCAAGTTTGGAATCACCCCCTAAAGATGAAGAAATCCCTACAATCCTCCATTGAGGGCAAAACAGACCGCCCCCTTTGCAGTCAGAGTTTGCTCAATCCTCCGTATCCCCCGGCATTGAAAACCTTCTCGAACCCTTGGCTCCTCAAAAAGGAAGCGGCCTGCCCGCTGCGGCCTCCACTGCGGCAATAGAGGTAATACGTATTGGACTTGTCTAAGCCTGGTGCCTTGGACTTGAACTCGCCCCCAAGCCAATCGAGAACAACCGCCCCTTGGACCTTTCCGCCCGCAACTTCCGAAGGTGTGCGGCAATCTATGATGACGCTACTTGGGTCTTGCTGGGCATTCTTCACATCCTCACTTGAACATTCCGAATTGGATTTTTTAAAAAACATGGGCTTCAGTTTGCGGCAAGTTTCGTGCAAAATGAGCAACCGATATGTGCCTTAGGTTGCACAACCCGCTCCGCTGCATGGTTGAACGCAGGAGCCATGCTGTCTCATTGCCCACTGTTCTCGGGGTCGACGACCCCCATTAAAAATGGCCTGGCTGTCACACATTGAAAAGAAATCATGTACTTCTATTTCAGGAGCGAATAACCTCAATTTGAGCGAACAACACCCTCGAAAATCAACTTATGCTCCTGAATCCCCATCCACGCCATGATGCAACAGCGCCTACTCTCCATTCTTCTCATGTTCAGTGGTGTCAGTTTTGGCCCGTCAATCGTGGCCCAATGTGAAGCGGACCACACCATCGTGATGGCCGATTACTACTTCTCTCCCGCGGAATTGACCATCGCTCCTGGAGAAACCGTAGCCTTCATCAACGTGCAAGGCACGCACAACATCAATGGCGTCAGCAGCACTTTGCCTGACACGCCTTGGGACAATCCTGTGGAGTTCTTCATCGAGGAGTCCGAGGGCACTGAAGAGGGCACATGCATGGACATCATCCAATTCGATGTTCCGGGCATTTACAATTTCGATTCTAGCATCGGTTTTCAGGCCCAACTTGGTATGGTAGGAAGCATCACGGTGGATGCCTTTACCATTTCAGACATGATGACCGAATGGCTCAACGACCCATCATCTCCTCAAGCGTGGCAATCATCCTGGGCCATGCAGAGCTACCTCACCGACATCGTGAATGGCAATGACCCCATCACGGTGTTTCTTCCAAACGATGAGGCCGTTGAGGCCTTGGGGGACCTCATGAACCTGGGACAATTCGACCTCTTGGGCATGTACGACATGGAGCAAATCCTGAAGTACCACATCGTACCTGGCGCCTTTCTAGCGGAAGACCTAGAGGGAGGCATGTCCCTTCCAACCCTCCAAGGCGAGAGCCTCAACATCACCCAAGGACCCGACGGACTTCAAGTGGACGGCGTCAATATCGTAGAAGTCAACTACTCAGCTTTCAATGGCGTGGTTCACATCATCGACTATGGACTCGCCCCGGAAACCCTCCCCAATGCCACAGTTTATCAGGTCATTTTGGACAGCGATGAACATGACGTTTTCGAAGAGGCCATCAATGACCTTTTGCTCAATGACGACCTCATTGGCCAACCCGTACTCAACGACAACGAAGACGCCCCCGGTCCTTTCACTGTCTTTGCTCCGACCAACCAAGCTTTCGCCACGTATGCCCAGCAAAACGGATTCTCGAGCCTGGAAGACCTGTTCAACTCTCCATATTTCGATGAGATCATCCGACGTCACATTGTAGAAGCCCCCTATGAAAGCGGCCAATTCTTCGACAATCAAACCCTGA
>Ga0208965_1000653_pt1 | contig 16155 bp, 19 predicted proteins | sample AOAMet1_07_M0_10_2_FD_188230 | JGI IMG/M metagenome (GOLD analysis project Ga0208965, IMG submission 188230) | Ammonia-oxidizing marine microbial communities from Monterey Bay, California, USA - CAN11_07_M0_10 (SPAdes) | ecosystem: Environmental > Aquatic > Marine > Intertidal zone | place...
ACTTGAACTACCTTAGGTTCTTTTCTAGCAATTGAATTAATTTGCCTAAGTAAATCAACCTTCTCTTCTGAAGTTAAACTATCAAGTGGGCTTACAGCAGGATACTTAGAAGGGTAATTTACAGTTTTTAAAATTTTCGAACCTCCCTTTGATGAGCCATTAGATATACCTTTTGCAAAATCTACCGCACCCTGAATTGCTCTAATATTAAGGTCATCTGAATAGGAAAAACCAGTTTTATCGCCAGAAACGCATCGAGCTCCTACACCATGACTAATGTTATATGAGCCATCCTTAACGATTCCTTCATCCAAAACCCAAGACTCTGCAACTGAATGTTGGAAATATAAATCAGAGTAATCAGAACCAGTCTCTGATAATGAATTTAGCAAGTTATAAACTTCCCCTTCATTGATGCTGTGATCATTAAGTAGTTGATTAATCATAAAACCTTAACTCCATCTAATTTTTCAATAATAGGCTCAGACCAAGGCCCTGTAATAATAAAAGTAATTTCTACAACATTATCAAATAACCCGCCAATAATCTCGCCACCAAAAAGCATTTTATCTGCTGCCCATATTCCGAATCCAGCTAAACCTCCACCAGCCAAGTAGGTAGCCAGTGGAATAGTGTCTGCAATTGATGGCTGCACATTTGCTGCTAAATTATAGTCTTGTTTAATGAGGTCCACAAAGCCAGTCAATTCAATATCACTCTCTTCACTCTCAACCAGAAAATAATCTACCTTAGCTATTCCATCATTAAATATAAAGTTAGCATTAATTTGCTCATAAACATAGCCCTGCTCTCTCAGTTCACTTCTTGACAATCTTAATCTATCAGCAATTGTCTCTAAATTAATAAATGAAAGAAGTTTAAATAGGTTGGGGTCTTGATTAGTAAAAACACCTTCTTCAACATCTGCTTTCATAAAACCACTTATTTTTTGAGTTGAGACTTGCCATGGCTCACAATCACAATACAATCGTAAATCTACATTAAAGCTGCCACCTATTACAGGCTCATTCACTCCAAATTTAACTAGAAAATTAGACAAGCTGTCGTTTGTTGCTTTGGCTCTCAGTGCGGTTTTCCCATTAAGCCAACTTCCATTAAAAATTAAATCTTCATCACTAAGGCCAATATTTTCAAAAATAAGGTTTCTAATTTCCATAACATTTTCATGATTTATTAAATCTACCTCAATATTTGGAATGGATTTGCCATTGATTTTGGCATTACTGGAAGTCAAATGGAGACTAGGAAAAATATTGGGAGTTAATTGCCAATTGTTAATACTCTCAATACTTGAAACACTTAGGTCATCCAATTGAATATTATATTTGCCATTTTCATCAATCACTAAGTTGACATCGGAATAAAGATCTTTTGACTCAATTACACTCTGCCACTCTTTATTTGATTTCTTACTGATATAGGCATCAGTATTGGTATCTAAATGACTCATTTTTACTCTGAATTTAGTCTTCTTTTCCTCAATCCAATCTCTAGGATTTAATGATATCTGAAACAACTCCCCACCAATTAATCCTTTTCCCTTAGTTCTAATCAAGCCATCGTTAAGAGAGATTTGTGAACTAAAATCATCTACTAATAATCCTCCATTTAGAACACTTAATGCGTTTTCAGATGCGTACATATCAAAAGCAATCTTAATTTTTTGATTCTTATTTTTTTGAAGTGGAATCACTAAATTAACATTACCCCAAAGCTTTCCATCGAGTTCGAAATCATTGAGGTATTTTTTAAATTTTAAAGGTATGGCTGATTGTTTTATAAATGTAGAAATTTTTTTGCTTCTAGAATTGAATCTTGCATTTAATGACAATTCAGAATCGGGTTGATTAAAATCTCTAGTAGTAATACTTAAATAATTCAAATCTATGTCATCTAGTTTTGCTTTATTAGAAACGATTTTCAAGTAATTATTTGAAAACGTTATCTTTGCATTTAGGCCATTAATAGAAGGCCATTCTGGGTTAATATTCAAATTAGCATCATTTAAGTTAGCTGAAAATTTTATACTTGGAGCGTCAAGGTCGCCCGACATATTAAAACGAGTTGTCAGCATTACATCAGTCAACACTCCCTCGGTTATAACTTGGTTTAACCAAAGCACACCCTCAGTGTTGGCAAGTTCCTCAGGTATATTTTGATTAATTTTGGATACATCAATCTGATCAATATAACTCTCAAACTCGAGATAGACTTTATCTTGCTGATTAAAAATCTTAAGTTGGGCTGATAGATTGAAGTCATCATTCTGTAGTGAAAAAGGAATAACCGCAACGCGCTCTTCTATTGCCCTTTCTACATCAATGCTGGTATTAATATTCACTGCACTCCCAAGCTTTGGAACTTGAGAATTACTAAAAATAGATTGGTCTCTCATTGATACAGTAATCTTTTGTTTATTTCTATTTAATTCTATTGGAGCAAGTTCCACTGGCTGATCTCCAATCAACCTTGTTCTATTAATCGAAAGAGATTGAAGCGCTAAAAGTCCAGATAGCCCTATACCCGAAAGAACTGAATCAGTATTGATGATTGAAACATACTCCTCTATAGATGAGGAATCGATAACTAACTCATTGATATCAATATGACCTGGGATTTCAATTCCCTTATATAAAGCCAGTAAATTAACATTCCACCTCAACACATCAATAGAGGCAATCGGACTTAACCCTTCAGCACCAATATCTACCTCTCTCACTGCTAACAATAGTTCATTATCTAAAAATTCAAAAGATAACTTTTCAATAGTGACTTGTAATCCGCTAACCTGAGATAGTCTTTCTTCTAGTGAGGCCTTAATAGTTTGAGGAAACATTACAAAAAAAGCAATAACAACTAGCAATACTAATGAAAATATGGCAGTTAACCATGTAGTGATTTTTAGTAAATTAAAACCTCGATGGAGAGTTTTTTTAAGCATATTTTTGTTGCATTAAACTGCATGCCATTATAACCAAATGTATAATATTGCGGATTTAATCTGATTAACAAGGAAGATGTAATGAGTCAAGGTTCTAAAGGTTCATCGAAATTTATGATAGTGATTTGGGTTATTGCTATGCTATTTATTGGCTTCAAGGCTTTAAATGCTCCTAGCAACGAAACAGCTCACGAAGACACGATGATTGATAGTGCAACTCTAGAAAGAATAAAACCAATTGGCGAGGTAAGGATTGACAATAGTGCTTCAGTTGCTTCATCTAGCACTATAGAGCAATCTGAACGTTCAGGCGAAGAAATCTATAACACCAAATGTCAAAGTTGTCATAGCACTGGTGCTATGGATGCACCTAAGTATGCATCTCTTGAAGATTGGGCACCTAGAATTGAACTTGGCGTTGAAAAACTTACTTTATCTGCTATAACCGGCAAGGGTGGAATGCCTGCAAGAGGGGCCTGTATGGACTGTTCAGACAATGAAATAAAATTAACTGTTCAATACATAATTGATAGCACCAAGTAAAACTTTAATAAAATCTAGGAGCTATAAGGCTTGAAAGACACCGAGGCTCCTATTTTTTTCTACATCGTCCCAAAGCAAAACTCTTCCATTCATAGCAACGTATACACCAGGTTTTAACAACTGTAGGGAGCCCAAAGCGCATCCAAAATTAAATAAAGCATCAGAATTATTCACTGCATATGGCACCATAGCGCCAAAGAGCACGATCGCCTTATTAATCGAGTTTTCTCCCAAAAGTTTTGCGGTATCACACATAGTGTCTGTTCCATGGGTGATTAAAACAAACTCTTCATCACAATTAATGCAACGATCTAGTATTAAATCTCGGTCCTTATCAACCATATCTAAACTGTCTATAAGTAGAAGTTGCTCAATGGAAATATCGACTTCAACTCTAGCCCTAGAAATCATCTCAGTAAAATGCGTCTTATCAAACTCAAGCTCTCCATTTGATTGGTTATAGACTTTATCTATAGTGCCACCTGTAATAAGTAATCTAACTTTCATAGTATCATCTCGAATAAAAAATTAAGCACTCTTAAACAATTTGGTAAATCAATTATAGTCTCTCTTTCCAAAAATATCGGTTCCAACTCTGACAAGTGTTGCACCTCTCTCTACTGCCAACTCTAAATCATCAGACATCCCCATAGAAAGAGAGTCAAGATAGGAATATTTTGATAGTAATTTTGCCATTTCATTAAAACTATTTGCAGAATTGTCTGGATTTGGAATACACATAAAACCCCTCAGGGAGATGTTGGGTAAACTATTAACTTCTAAAACAATCTCATCAATATTTTCAACAAGTAAACCAGATTTGGTTTGTTCTCGGTCAATATTAATCTGCAATAAAATATTTAAATGGCCTAAATCAGGCTCTCTCTGGTCACTAAGTCTCTTTGCAATCTTAAGTCTATCAACACTATGAACCCAGTCAAAATTCTCTGCAATACCTGCTGTTTTATTCGACTGAATTGGGCCTATAAAATGCCACGTCAGGTTATTACCCTTAAGAGAGGTAATTTTATCTAGAGATTCTTGTAGGTAGTTCTCTCCAAAATGGACTTGTCCTGCGTCTATAGCTTCTTGAATTTCAGAACTAGACCGCGATTTACTCACAGCTATTAGCTGTACCTCTTGATTATGCTTGATTGAATCAATTCGGGATTTTACGAATCTTAAATTGCTAGCTATCATTAAAAAACTGATTGCGAATCAAAAACAGGTCCATCAACACAAACTCTTTTCATTGCCGAGCCATTATCGGTTTGCACTTCTACAACACATCCAGCGCAACCACCCACAGCGCAAGCCATATACTCTTCTAACGAGACCTGGCAAGGCAATTTGTAGTCTTTAGCTAATTGAGAGACTGCCTCTAGCATTGGGTGAGGTCCGCAAGAAAAAATTTCAACTTTTAGCAAATCATCCTCTGATAGGCTATCTAAATACTCACTAGCTAAGGTAGTCACGTAGCCGTTATAAACACCTTTAAAATTTTGCAAACTAGCTAGACCACAGGCAATATTCCAGTCTTCTAATAGAGGCATAGTTTTAAGTGTGGAAGAGTAAAAGCCAGCTAAGTTACTTGAAATTGGGGTGAAAGGAAATGGCACTTCAGATCCTAAAATAACATATGGATTATAATAATCATTATCTTTAATATTTTGCGCAATGGCTATTATTGGTGGCATTCCTACTCCGCCTCCAATCAAAAGGGGTATTTTTTTATCCGTCATTTGAAATCCATTTCCAATTGGACCAATAACTGACAATATATCACCAATTTTACGTTCAGCTAATTGCCGAGTTCCCTCTCCAACAATCTTATATAGAAGATCAAAGGTTCCGTTATCTTTGTCAACGGACATAATAGATATAGGCCTGCGCATAGAAAGCTGTCCCGATACAGTAACATGAACAAACTGACCAGGTAGAGTTGTCTGTGCAATTTCAGGACAAGATATGGTTAGAATGAATTGCTCAGCTTCGTAGCTGTAATGAGCTAATATCTGACACTCATTAACGCTTATTGTGCCCCGATCGCTACTTGCCATTTCTTGTAATTAGCGTTCCTACACCTGAATCTGTAAAGACCTCTAAAAGTACTGCATGGGAAACCCTTCCATCGATTATATGGCTTCTCTCAACACCATTCTCAACGGCTGAGAGTGCACAATTAATTTTAGGGAGCATGCCCCCATGAACAGTACCATCGTCAATAAGTTTTTTGACAGTTGTTGAATTCAATCCTGTCACAAGCTCACCCTCATCATTAAGCAAGCCCTCAGTATTTGTAAGAAGAATAAGTTTTTCCGCATTAAGTGACTCTGCTATTGCACCTGCGACTAAATCCGCATTGATATTATATGAAAAACCATCCTTTCCAACTCCAATAGGGGCAATGACCGGAATAAAGTCACCTTGGAGCAATAAATTGATAACTGAAACATCAATCTGATCTACCTGACCGACATGTCCTAAGTCAATAATTTCTGAGGTAGGCTCAATTTGAGTCTTTAATTTTTTCGCTGTAATGAGTCGACCATCTTTTCCAGTCAGTCCGATAGAATTTCCACCATGCTGATGAATTAAATTTACAATCTCTTTATTGACCAAACCACCAAGAACCATTTCAACAACATCCATGGTCTCACTGTCGGTAACACGCATACCATCAACAAACTCAGTGCTTTTTCCAAGCTTTTCCAGTGTCCTGCCGATCTGAGGTCCACCACCATGGACAACAATGGGGTTCATCCCAACAGATTTCATGAGCACTATATCGCGAGCAAAACTTGACTTCAAATCTTCATCAACCATAGCGTTACCGCCATATTTAATGACTATTGTCTTTCCCTTAAATTTTTGAATATAAGGCAAAGATTCTGTAAGAACGTCAGCAATTGTGTGAGATGTCATAAGCTATAAGTTTATAAAAACTAGCGGGTATTTTAACAGCCAACAACCCTAATGACAGGATTTACCTAATTTTTTTAATCGCCAGTAATTGAAAGGCCACGGCGTTATAAAACCAAAAAATAATGCAATTGGTAATACCCAGAGCTTAAATATAGCTCCACCAGTCAACAAATAATCAACCAAATTCATCGCTAATTCCATGGAAATCATAGAAATTAAACTCATACCTAATGCAGTTTTTATCGCATTTCCAAAATCGATTGACTGCCGCATCAACATGAAAGTCTCTAACAATATGCTGGTGATAATGCCATTGATCATTGCCAATGCAAATATGAACATAACTGGCAAGCCACTATCTTGCAATAATGCAATGGTTCCAAAATCGCCAATCGCACAGCCAATTAAACACCATTTAGTGTTATTTGCGCTTCGGCGCCATGTATGTCTACATGTCCAAAAATTATCGCTCACTATCTCCACTTTAATAACCTTGATAAATATGTATTGGGTCAAAGACTACAATTATAGTCAAGTAGTTGAAATAAAACTATAAAGGCTAATATTATTAAAGAAAAATCTCTTGTAAATCATTAAGAAAATTAAATCCTTTTTCACTCGGCTTTATCCAATTATCATCCTTTATCAACAAGCCAAGATCTACTGCTTTTTCTAATTTAGGACTTAAATTCTCTATTGACTGTCCCGTTCTTGATTGAAATAATTGAGTACTAAAGCCATCCTTCAACCTAAGACTATTGAGCATAAATTCAAAAGAAACATTATCAATATTTTTTATATTAGAATCTCCAGTATTGCTTTGAAATTTTATTAAATAGTCATTCGGAGATTTTGGCTTTAATGTTCTAAATATCGTTTTTGAATTCATATCAGTTATTTTTCCGTGTGCACCTGCGCCAATACCAATATAGTCTCCAAATTTCCAATAATTTAAATTGTGTTCAGATGGACGATTACTAAAGGCAGAAACTTCATACTGCTGGTAACCATTTTGATGAAGCAGATTGGCTCCTTGATTACCCATGTCCCATATATCATCGTCCATTGGAAGAATTGGTGGGTACTTTGAAAATAAAGTGTTTGCTTCAAGTGTCAACTGATAAAAAGAAATATGACTTGGCTTTAGTTTAATTGCTTTCATTAAGTCTTCTAGGCACTTCTCTGAGGTCTGATCCTTTAGTCCATACATAAGGTCAATATTCATATTATCAAAGCCAACTTTTTTTGCCTCAGAAATAGCTTGAGTTGCTTCCTCACCACTATGTATTCTTCCTAAGAATTTCAATTGATCATTGTTAAAGGATTGAACACCAATAGACAGACGGTTTATCCCAGCCTCTCTATACTGAGCAAATTTTTCTACTTCGAAAGTTCCAGGATTTGCCTCAAGTGTAATTTCAATATTCTTGGCTAATGAAAGTCTCTTTTTTAAACCATCAAATAACTCTGAAGCATCACTAATACTCATTAGACTTGGTGTTCCACCACCAATAAAAATTGAGCGAATTTCTCTGTTTTGAACATACTTTAAATCATTATCTAAATCTGTAAGTAACGCATTAATATAGCCTGTATGAATATCCCCTTCGTGAGAGTTAAAGTCACAGTAGGGACATTTTTTCAAACACCATGGGTAATGAATATAGAGTGAAAGTGGAGGTAATTTAAGTAGATTATTCAATGCTTAGTAATTCTACAAGTAAATCGTTTAAAGCTTGTCCTCGGTGTGATATTTTGTTTTTCGTTTCTGGCTCAAGCTGTGCAGAGCTGCAACTATAGTCATGCAAATAAAAGATGGGATCATAGCCAAATCCATTCGTTCCAATTGGCTCTCTAAGCAACTCACCCTGCCATCGCCTCTCGACAATGATTGGGTCTGAATCTTCTGCATCTTTTATATATACCATTGCACAACAAAAATGAGCTTTCCGGTTATTATGATGCTCCATATTTAAAAGAAGTTTTGTCATATTTTCTTCATCTGTTGCGCCTTCTCTGGCATATCTAGCTGAGTAAATACCTGGCTCACCATTAAGAGCCTCTACTTCAAGACCTGAGTCATCAGCTAAGGCAGGCAATTTAGATTGCAATGAGGCATTTCTAGCTTTGATTAATGCATTTTCAATAAAAGAAGTGCCCGTCTCAGGTACTTCCTCAACCTTCATATCCTTTTGAGATACAACACTATAGTGACCTTTTAGCATTGCGTTTAATTCTCCTACCTTTCCTGGATTACCGGTTGCAAGGATTATTTTTTTCATAGTGTATAATCTTTTTGAACTGAAAACATGGAACAAAAGATGACCCAAGACGAAATGAAAATTGAGGTAGCTAAAGCTGCACTTAAGTATGTCGTTCCAGAGACTATTATAGGCGTAGGGACAGGGTCAACAGCAAATTTTTTCATCGATGAATTGGCAACAATTAAAGAACGTATCAAGGGTGCAGTGGCAAGCTCTGTAGCTACTGCAAATCGCCTCGAAGAGAATGGCATTACTGTATTCGATTTGAACGATGTTGAGGAGATTTCAGTCTATATCGATGGTGCTGACGAGTCAGACGAACAGTTAAACTTGATTAAAGGTGGTGGTGGTGCTCTCACCCGTGAGAAAATCGTTGCCGCAGTTTCTAGCCAGTTTGTTTGTATAGCGGATGAATCTAAACTTGTCAGTGTGTTGGGGGCTTTCCCTTTGCCAGTCGAAGTTATCCCGATGTCTACTAACTACGCTAAACGTCAAATTGTCAAAATGACTGGTGGCTCAGCAATTTTAAGAGAAGGCTTTACTACCGATAATGGAAACCTAATACTGGATATCCATGACCTCAAAATCAAAGACCCGAAAAGACTTGAAAATCAACTAAACAACATCGTCGGTGTAGTTACAAACGGCCTATTTGCTACTCGAGGTGCAGACATTCTACTTTTAGGCACAGCTAATGGAGTTCAGACTATAACCCCTTTAATTGAAAGTTGACTCTTAAACACTAGAGGAATAAAATCGACAAACGACTACCATGAATAACTTCACACCATATAGTGCCTTACTAGGCGGAATAATGATAGGACTATCAGTAGTGCTTTATTTCTACACTACCGGTAGACTTGCTGGTGTGAGTGGTATAGTCGAAAACGCTATCACTAAAAAAACCAATAGAATATCCAATATCCTTTTCCTATTAGGACTAGTATTAGGGCCGATACTGTATTGCTACGCTAAAGAACCATTAGCTATTGCATTGACCCTACCTGATCACTCCTTTACTATAACTGACTCATACCCATTAGTCATTATAGGTGGACTCTTGGTAGGCTTTGGAACTCGACTTAGCGGCGGCTGCACATCTGGGCATGGCATATGTGGCATCGGAAGACTATCGATTAGCTCTGTGATTGCTACAGTAATCTTTGTTGGTGTTGCAATGCTTACAGTGACAATACTTCAACAATTTGGGATTTATTTATGAACGATAAAGTAATCTCATTATTATGCGGAGTTATTTTTAGCTTAGGGCTTGTTGTATCTGGAATGACAAATCCATCAAAGGTGATTGGTTTTTTAAGTATCACACATAACTGGGATGCCTCTTTAATGTTTGTTATGGGTGGTGCTATATTAATTTTCGCACCATTCTTTTACTTCTTAAAAAGTAGAGAAGTGTCAACACTAGGCATGAAGATTGAATTACCTTCAAAGCAAGAGATAGATAAAAAATTAGTAATCGGTTCAGCCTTGTTTGGAGTGGGTTGGGGCCTTGTAGGATTATGTCCTGGTCCATCAATATCCGCCTTAACTAGTCCCGGAATATCTGGCTTTGCAATGTTCGATCCTATTGTAATAGTATTTTTATTTTCTATGGCAATCGGCATGCTAGTTAACCAAAACTTAGTGCAGAAAACAATTCAGAATAAGAATTAAATAAATGATTTTGGAGGCTGTATGTCACATCAAACTCTAGATATGTGCGGGTACAACTGTCCGATGCCTATTTTAAAGACGAAGCAGGCACTTGCAAAAATGGATATTAAAGAGACGATTAAAGTTATATGCACCGACAAGAGCTCAAAAAAAGATTTTGTCGCCTTTTGTAATCAGTTGGGACATACATTAATCTCTCAAGAGGATGAAGGAAATAAATTCATTTTTTATATCGAAAAAAACTAATAAACTGGAAATCTAGGTCTAACTTTACTCGGCTATGTATTACCCCACACATCAAATGGAACTTAGTCGAATAAGTAAAGGTTGATTATATATCCTTAGTATTTATATTTATATGTATATAGAATTTATATCATTTATGATTACCCAAAATGAACTACCTCCAGTTCAAAATATCCCAACCATTTGTTTGGGCAATTTTTGCTAATATTTTGTCGGCATTAACAGCCACCGGATTATCGACCAGCTCCAAAAGTGGAAGATCATTATGGGAATCAGAATAAAAAGTAGAATCCTTTAACGACTCACCATTTCGCTCCAACCATGGCATTAAATTTTCTATCTTACCTGACTTAAAACAAGGAATGCCTGACACCTTTCCAGTGTATCGGCCCGATACAATCTCAGGCTCTGTAGCAATCAAATGATTAATTCCATATCTTTTAACAATAGGCGCTGTAACAAAAGTATTTGAAGCCGTAATAACAAGCACTGTATCTCCATTTTTTTTGTGGCTATTAATGCAATCTTGAGCCTTTTCTAAAAAAATAGGCTCAATTTTTTGAGCCATAAATTTAAGATGAAATGCTTCTAATTCATTAATAGAGTAGTGCGAGAGAATCTCAAAACTAAACTCTGCCCAGGCATATATATCCAATGATCCTAATTCGTATTGTTGATAAAAATAATCATTCTTTTTTTCAAAGGATTGACGGTCAGAAATTATGCCTTCATCGCATAAAAATTCACCCCACAAGTAATCACTATCTCCACCAATCAATGTGTTATCTAGATCAAAAATCGCTAAAGACATATTTCTCTCTCTACAATATTTACAATTTCATCAATTGAATCAACCACCGTTAATAATTCAAAATGCTCTTTACTGACATAGGATTTTTCGACTAACTGCTCTATCCACAGTAACAATGACTTCCAAAAACTTGAGCCATACAAAATTATAGGGATCTGTTTCATTTTGTGTGTTTGCATTAGAGTTAAGACTTCCATCAACTCATCTGCAGTTCCATAGCCTCCTGGAAAATAGATGCAAGCACCAGCATACTTAACAAGCATGACTTTACGAGAGAAAAAGTATCCAAAAGTGATATTCTCATCTAAGTAAGGGTTGCTACTTTGTTCATGAGGCAATTTAATATTAAGGCCAATGCTTTTTGATTTTCCTTCATATGCCCCCTTATTAGTAGCACTCATAATTCCTGGACCACCTCCAGTAAAAACATTATATCCAGCATCTGATAGTGCCTTACCTAACTCATAGGCGTCTTTATACAAAGGATCTGAAGACTTAATTCTTGCGGAACCAAAAACTGTTACATTGTTTTTAAATTGTTCGAGACGCTCCTTTGCAGTTAATAATTCTGCTCCTACACTAACTAAACTCATAGCTTCGAAAACACAGCCGAGGCAGCACTGATAGTTTTATCAAGGTCATCATCAGTATGGGCTGCAGAAAGAAATCCAGCCTCATAAGCTGAAGGTGCAAGGTATACACCATGGCTTATCATGGCTTTATAGAATTTCTTAAATAATTCAATATCGCAGCTAGAAGCTTGGGAAAAATTAGTTACCTTTTCTTCAGAACTAAAAAATAACCCAAACATGCCGCCGATACAATTACTTGTCATCGCTATATTACTTGCATGAGCAGCAGAAACAATACCTTTAACTAAATATTCTACTCGCCTACCTAGGTTTTTATAAAATGACTTATCAGCTTCCAAAGCACTCAACATAGCTAGACCAGAAGCCATTGAAAGTGGGTTGCCAGAAAGAGTTCCAGCCTGATAAACTGGGCCAAGAGGTGCTATCTGATTCATGATGTCTCGTCTACCACCAAAGGCTGCAACTGGTAGACCTCCACCGATCACTTTACCTAGAGCAGTCAGATCAGGGACAACGTTATAAATCTCCTGCGCACCGCCTAAGGCAACACGAAAGCCTGTCATCACTTCATCAAAGATAAGTACAGCACCATATTCATCACAAACTTTACGAAGGCCTTGTAAAAAACCTTCTTTAGGTGGTATACAATTCATATTACCAGCTACAGGCTCAACAATAATGCAGCCTATTTCTTCTCCCATCTTTGAAAAAAGCGTCTCAACGAGTTCCAAGTTATTGTATTCAAGTGTTATTGTATGCTTTGCTAAATCACTCGGTACACCTAGGGAGGTAGGAACGCCCAAGGTAAGTGCGCCTGATCCAGCCTTAACCAATAAAGAGTCAGAATGTCCATGATAGCAGCCTTCGAATTTTAAAATTTTGTCACGCTTAGTGAAGCCTCGGGCTAAACGAATTGCACTCATAGTGGCCTCAGTTCCAGAACTAACCATTCGCACAAGCTCTATTGAAGGTACTAGTTGGCACACTTTTTTTGCAAGGGAAGTTTCAATTGCAGTAGGAGCCCCAAATCCTAAACCCTTATCTAAAACAGCCTTTACTGCATCAATAATAACAGGATTAGCATGCCCCAAAATCATAGGGCCCCAAGAGCCTACATAGTCAATATATGAGTTTCCGTCAACGTCATAAAGATAGGCGCCGAGACCTCGTTCAAAAAAAATAGGCTCCCCTCCTACTCCATTAAATGCACGAACAGGAGAGTTAACACCGCCAGGTATAAATTCTTTAGCTTCGCTAAATAAAGTTGACGATCGATTCATTAAAACTCCTGAGTATGGGTTATAGTTGGATAATGTTTTAAGTGAGTAATGTGTGACCAAACAATGAGAACATTATCCAATAATAATTTCATATTTACAGTTGTTTTTGATAATGCAATTGCACGACTAGTGTCATCTAAAAGTTTAAATAAATATCTTTGAGATGTTTTTTCAATCACTTTATTTAGCTCTAAATTAGCACTATCACTTTTTAAGACTTTTAACTTTATACCCTCAGTTAGTAATTGTTGTAAACAACTTAATACTTGTAATTCGTTACCATCAAATAATTCCGTTTCATTCACCCTAGAAGGGTTTATAGCAATCTCGAGCAATTGGTTCTGCCAACTTTGATATTGAAAAAAGTAATCCCCCTCTAAATCCTCTATCGCTTTAAATGGAACGCCATGAGAGCCTTCTAATAGCTGGAGGGCATCAAAGTCAGTCCTTACTTCCTTATCAATATTTTGTGAAAGCCAACTAACACTTTCTTGGTCATAGGTTGGATTAATATGAACAGATTGGCAACGAGATAATATAGTAGCTGGAAGGGAATTGGCATTGTGAGCCAACAGAATGATAAGAGTATTTCTTCTTGGCTCTTCTAGAGTTTTTAAAAGGCTATTTGCTGCACTTACAGTCATTTGGTCTGCGTAAAAAATAACACCTATTTGGAGTGAGTCTGCTGTTTTAGCTAGTGAATCACAAAAAGCGCGAATCTGGTCAACAAGAATATCTTTGGCCATATTATGCGGTGGTTTATCACGGAGTTCAATTCGACAATAGATTAAGTTTGGATAATGAGACCTTCTTATTAATACACTATCATCTAGATCCGCAGTTGGCTCATCTTTCATTAAAGCTAAACAGGTTACACATTTTCCGCAAGATGAATCTGTACAAAGAAGTGTCTGAATAAGTTTCTGAGCAAGCTCGAATTTACCTATTTTTTCAACACCAGTAATCAGCAATGCGTGTGGAAGATGATTTTGATCAATCATTTTTTTAAGTTTTGAGTAAGCACTTTTATGCCATGGAAAAATCATAGTGACTCTAAAAGAGATTGAATTTGATTCTGAACTTCATCAATAGATCTTGAAGCATCAATTAATTTTATTCGCTCTGGATAAAGCTTTGATCTCTCAATAAAACCCGACCTAACTCTCTCAAAAAAAGCCCTTTCTTCCTTCTCAATTCTATCTTTTTCCTTTCTAACTTCAATCCTCTTCATACCAATATCGACGCTAACATCAAGCAGTAATGTTAAGTCAGGTTGAAAAGTGCCTTGAACCCACTCCTCAAGTTTAGTAATACGATCTAAATTGAGCATCCTACCTCCCCCCTGATAGGCGAATGATGCATCAGTAAAGCGATCACTAATCACCCACTTTCCATCATTTAAAGCGGGAATTATTTTATTTTGTATAAGCTCATTACGAGAACTAAACATTAATAATAGTTCTGTATCACTGTGCATTTCTTTGCTATCTACATCGAGTAATAGGGATCTTATTTTTTCCCCTAAATCAGTACCTCCTGGCTCACGAGTTCTTACAACTTCTATACCTTTTCGATGCAGATAGCTACAAATAAAGTCAATTTGAGTACTTTTACCTGCACCTTCAACACCATCAATTGTAATAAATTTTCCCTTATTCATACCTTGTAATTTTAGACTAGTTATTATTTAAGTATTTCTTGATATTTTCTTTATGTTCTTTGTAGCTTGGTGCGAATGCATGGCTACCATCTTTTTTTGAAACAAAATACAAGTCGTTCCCTTTTTCTGGATGAAGAGCGGCATATAAAGACTGGTAACTGACAGATGAAATAGCACCGGGTGGAAGACCTTTATTTCGATAAGTATTATATAAACTATCTATCTTTAGGTCAGCTTTCTTAAGTGGCGGAGTATATGTATCTCCCAATGCATAAATAACTGTTGGGTCTGCTTGAAGTCGCATACCTTCATTTATTCTACGTATAAAAACTCCAGAAATTAATGTTTTTTCATTATCAAGTGCGGTCTCATTTTCTATTAAAGAGGCTAGAATAATTGCATCATATGGAGACTTAAGTGGGAGACCTTTATCTCTATTAATCCACAAATCAGAAACTTTTTGCTGCATTTCTTTGTAAGATCTTCTCAATACATTTTCAACGCTTTCTCCGTAGTTAAAATTGTATGTTTCTGGAAAAAACCAACCATCATAAGGCGCCTTAACTCCAATTGACTGCATAACATCTTCTAGAGAGCCTTTAGATTCAAGAGAAGGATCTAAACTTAACTGTTCAAAATAATATTTAATAGTTTTACCCTCGATTAAAGTTACCTTTGTTGTCAGTACAGACCCATTAGAGATGTTATCTAGGAAGGCTAAAATACTCATGTTAGGAGAAATTTGATAATAACCAGACTTTAACTTTTTATTAGCACCGAGAAATTTGCTTAATGATTTAAAAAATAGCTTTGATTTTATTAATCTCTTATCACTCAGTTCTTTCGCAACATCGCTTATAGAAGAGCCACTTTCAACCTGAAAGACTTCAAAATTTTTAGCAAGCATATCTTTCGAAACTAAAATCCAAGAAGTAACTATCAAGAGGATGACTAAAGCCAATAATCTCGAATAAATTTTATTCTTAACTCTTAAAAACATGTCCAAGATTTGATGTCTTGAGTTTTACCTTTAAATGCAGCTTTAATTTCTTCTGTTAATGGATTGTCACCGAGACTATCGCCCTCTATAGATTTTACTGATTGGATACCAATAACACTATTTGAAATAAAAACCTCATCAGCTTGTTTTAATTTATCAGCAGAAATAAGGTCTTCTTTTACCTCAATATTTAAAGA
>Ga0208965_1000669_pt1 | contig 15963 bp, 8 predicted proteins | sample AOAMet1_07_M0_10_2_FD_188230 | JGI IMG/M metagenome (GOLD analysis project Ga0208965, IMG submission 188230) | Ammonia-oxidizing marine microbial communities from Monterey Bay, California, USA - CAN11_07_M0_10 (SPAdes) | ecosystem: Environmental > Aquatic > Marine > Intertidal zone | place...
AGAAAACGCTGCGTCAGCACTAACGGCCAAGCTCGGCCTAGCCGCTACCCAGGAACCTCTACTGGCCTCTCAGCCTCAAACCGATGCGCTGACGTTCGAAGAAGTCCTTAAGCAATATAACGAAAACGAAGTTACGATTACCCGCCTTTTCAGTTCCAGCCCAATTGGATTTCCAAAACGGCAAATCGAACACATGGCAAAGATCGACCGTCTGAAAGAGAAAAACAAGCAACTTAAAACCCAGCTCGACGCGGCCGCATTGCTTTCTTTCCAACAGTCAGCCAATCCCAGTCCACGCGTCTGTCAGACCGTATTTAATATCATCTCGAAAAAAATAGATATCTCGAGAAGCGGCTACGATTTCGACCCCGAACATGCTCTAGAAGTCGCCAAACTGATGCTCGCTAAAATGGATCAGGCAGGAGAACTTTCAGCGAAGATCCGGCTGGAAGATATCGCTTATCAAGGATTTTTAGCAGCTAACGCGACAGAGAATTATCCCGACGCAGAAGCAATGCTCAAGCGAATCGAAGAACAAAAAGTCTCGCTTCAACCAGCGGTCAGAAATGAATTCAAAGATTCCGTCACCAAATGGAATCGTGAACAAGAGAAACGCAACCTAGAAAATCTTTCCAATGATTTGCCGCGGGTGACATTGGAAACCAGCGAAGGCGAAATCATTGTCGAATTGTTCGAAAACGAAGCCCCGAAAACCGTCGGCAACTTCATTCATTTAGTGGAAAACAAATTCTATGATCAAATGAATTTCTTTCTTGTTCTCCCGGGCCGGATCGCACAAACGGGGTGTCAAGATAATCGCGGAACAGGCGACCCCGGTTACAAAATCCCGTGTGAAACCGAGGGAGATAATGTCCGACACCATTTCTCAGGAACATTGAGCATGGCAAATTCTGGCACCGATACAGGTGGTTCTCAGTTTTTCATTTCTTATCAGCGAAACAAGAATTTTGACGGAAAAAAAACGGTATTCGGTCGTGTGATTTCCGGGATGGACACTGTCCACCGACTCAACCGCGTCTCCGGCACTGGATCACTAACTTTGAATCCTGGCAAACAAGGTAATTATTCGAAAATCTTAACGGCGACGGTTACCCGAAAACGGAACCATGATTACCAGCCGACCAAAATAACAGAGAAAAAAACTGAGTAACCGGCAATTCAGAATCGAAGTAATCTTCAATTGGTTAGTGGTAACCCGCTACAATGATTGATTAGAAACAACCGCTGAACAGTAGCTGAAGGCAGAATTGATATCTGCTCATTCAGTGACCCTCAAATTCTACTGGAGTCTCTGGTGAACCCTTCAAGATCTTTTTCAATTTCTTTGATCGTCCTCGTCTTCGTCATTTGTTCCCTCCCCATGCTGAGTTTCGGCATGCTGCAGAACCAGGAGAGCGGAACTTCGCTAACAGAGCTTCTGCAACAATGGCAAACGCTTGATGGAAAAATTGCCGCTACAGAAGCGAAATTGAAGTCGACGACACTAAAACCTTCAGAACCAACTGAACCTCCAGTGGCAGAGGCTCAAGACCGTGAAAAGTTAAAAGCGGAGTACACCGAATTACTAACACAGGCAGAGGCTCTGATCCTAAAACTTGAAACGCAGGCCAAAGCTCAACTGGTAGCTAACCCGGAAGACTCGGAAGCAACTAGAACGCTGCTGGGCATCATGTACAATGACGCCCAATTCAGTCGAGATGCTAGAGTATTCCAACTTGGCGACACGCTCATCAGCCAAGGCATCAACCCCGAGTATTTCGCGATGGCATCTCGCTCAGAACGTCTGTCCATCCCGGCTCGCGAGCTATTCGATGAACTATTGCTTCGGCACGCCGAAAAGGAGCAAAACGATCTCCCTCGAGTCCGACTCCTCACCACCCAAGGAGACATTATCATTGAACTCTACGAGAATGAAGCACCGGATACCGTTGGCAATTTCATTAGCCTCGTCGAGTCTGATTATTATAAGAACAGGCTATTCCACCGGGTAATCGACGGCTTCATGGCACAGGGGGGTGGATTCAAACTGCAAGGAGGCGTGGAAGTCGATGGCGACGGGCCAGGCTACGCCATTCCATGTGAATGTAATTCACCTGAAAAAAGACTGCACTTTACCAATTGCATCAGCATGGCGCACGCTGGAACCAACACGGGTGGAGCGCAGTTCTTCCTCACTCTTTCCCGAACAGATTCGCTCGACGGACGTCACACTTGTTTCGGGCGGATAATCAAAGGAACGGATGTTCTAGCGGCAATTAAAAAAACACACATACCACTCGAGTTGACCGAACAACCCATCGAAGGTGTCCAAAAAGATAAAATTATTAGCGCAGAAGTTATCCGCAAACGGGATCATGAATACAGTCCGAATAAGATTAAAACTGCATCGGGCACCGACGGAAAATAACGGCATCTAATTCGACCGCCCCAACGCCAGCTTCAATGTGTTTTAGAATGTTTGGTGGGGGCGCGGCGAATGAAGTCTGATCGAGAAACTTCAACATGATAAAAAGCGAACGAGTCGAGTTTATCCAGCAAAGACTCGAAGATCTCTACCCGAATCCTCCGGTCCCTTTAGACCACCACAATCCCTTTACGCTGTTGATCGCCGTATTACTAAGTGCCCAGTGCACTGACGAAAGGGTCAACCAGGTTACCCCAGCCCTATTTAAACTTGCTGACACACCGGGCAAAATGGCCAAACTGCCAGTTGAGAAAATCCTCAACATTATTCGCCCCTGCGGACTCTCACCCAAAAAATCAAAAGCGATCTCCGAACTGTCTAAAATTTTGGTCAATGAATACGATTCGGAAGTACCTGCCGACTTCGAGGCACTTGAAAGCTTACCCGGAGTCGGACACAAGACAGCCAGCGTGGTGATGGCTCAAGCGTTCGACGTTCCAGCATTTCCTGTGGACACTCACATTCACCGACTCGCTCAACGGTGGGGGCTTACCAACGGCAAGAATGTTAAACAAACTGAGCTGGATTTAAAAAAGTTATTTCCCGAATCAAGATGGAATGACTTACACTTACAAATCATCTTTTACGGACGAGAGTTTTGTTCAGCGCGTGGGTGCGATGGCACAAAATGTGACATCTGCCAGACCTGCTATCCGCGTCGACGGTCTCCGAAAGTCACCCGCAAAGCTTGACTGGAAAATCTGATTCAGGCAGCGACAATCTGGCCATCTTCATTACTGTTCATTTTCGATTCTAAAAATCCTGCAATAGACTGAACTCGAAAGCTCGAATCTGATGCAACTCCATATTGAATGTCCCATTTGCGAGCAGCACATCACCACACCGGAACTGCCTGCTAACAAAAAAGTCATTTGTCCAAGTTGTTCCCGGAAGTTTCGATTTTCTGAAGCAGCCAAAGTTGCTCCTTCTTTGCCAGCCCAAAAGAAACCCACAACCGATCCGGATCGCCTCTCGGTGCCTGACGCGACCGGCAAACCTCCTGCTCAGCCGATTTCAAGCGCAGTTCAAGAACCCCTTGGGAAAACCGAAACGCCGGCCAGCCAACCCTCCCGATCGACTGGCAAGTCCGGACTCGCCCTCAAATTAAAACAAAGAAGAAAACGGCGGTTCATCTCAACCTTGATTACCACAGCGGTGCTGATGATCGCCATCGGTGTTTTGACAGGACTCCTGGTCAAACAGATGAGACAGAACAAGGTAGTCAAAAATGGTGACACTCAGATCTCAGATCCAGAGACAACTCCCACCGCCAGTCCGTCCACCGAGCCTGCGATGGAAAACTCGCCCGCCGAACCCAAAACACCCCCCAAAACACTTAGGCAGCAGATCCCCAAAAATATCCCGAACCAACAGTTCTCACAACTCGACCCGAAATCCGCGCAAAGTTGCTGGGAGATCGTTCAGCCTAACCTACTCAGCCTAAAAGTTTTCGATGGCAAAGGTACGCACGATGCAGTTGGCACCATCATCGATTCACGCGGATGGGTGTTGACCAGTTATAGCGCCGTCAAAGGAGCCTCAAAAATTGAAGTCTCCTCCAGCCTCAAAACGATCCAGTATCTTGGTGAAACGGAGTTACTGAACGATGTTGTCCGAGGATATATCGCGGTCAATAAAGCAGAGGACCTCATTATCTTGTCCGTCAATCGACGTTTCGTTGTCGCCTTCACGACAATCAACCCGATTACTCGAAACAACGTCGTGAAAAGCGAGTTCTTACTTCAATGTGCGCCACCTTCGCTCCAAAATCTTTACGGCGGGATCGAAACAAGAATCGAATCCCGCGGCACACTTAACTCGCTTAACGCCGTGGCTCAGGCAACAGCTACAAGAATGAAATTAAAAAACACCGATTTGGTTTGGTTCTCCGCCCAAACTTCAACGCAAAGCCTGCCGGGTACTCCATTATTCAAAATTGACGGCGATCTCGCCGCTTTGCTTTCCTTTCGAATTGATGAGGATAACTTTTTTGTACCTGTCAATTCAGTCAACGAGTTGAAGGCGGGTGCGACTGGAGACATCAAGCCGTTGAAAGAGCTTTCTCCTGACTCAGAAACCTCTGACTTCATTTCGATCAGTGACAACAATCCGATGCGGGAATCAGTTGTGAAGCTAAACCAACTGACCGATGCATGTAAACAATTTGACTGGATCCCAACAACTGAGACCGAATTTGAAACGCTCCAATCTTTGATAACTTCATATACTGAAATAAAAAAACAAGCAAAAAAGGATTCCAGTACCGAGACGGGCAAACAGATAATACGACAACTGACTCAACTTGAAACCTCTCTCAACCAACGTGCACTCCTATTCTCAGATGATGACCAGTCGGCATTGAAACAAATGAATCGGTCGTTCGCAGAATCCGCGTTGCAGAAACCAAATCAACCACTCCCAATCTATGGAGAATTTATTCAAATCCAAATTGCGAGCAATCAAATTCTCGTCAGGCTTGTGGGGACTTCCACTTACATCCGAGCCCCTTATGCCCCAACGGATGAACCAATGAGGCCTGAATCAAAATGGCTATTTTTCATCAAAACAGTGGAAGCGCCAAAGACGATTAGTCTGGAACTTTCAGGGGGAGAATCCGTTCCCACTGAAACGGCGAGTGAATTCTATAATTTTGGCCAATGATTCCCCGTAGATGACGACTGCCTCTACTTGGTTTAGACTGTGTCTTGGATTTGGCAGATGAGCCAAATTAAACAACAGCTGAAACACTCCTCCCCCGAGAAAACATGTTTAAATCATGGCAGGCGTTAACGCTTTGGAAACGGGTATTAGTCGGCTTAGTCCTCGGCTTAGGGTTAGGGCTCGCCGTCCGGTACAGCACCCCAGAATCTGTCAATGCCGAGGTGACTCTCTCCGGATTTGAACGGGCGGCTGCCATTGGTGACACTTGGTTCAAACCGTTCGGCGATGCCTTCGTCCGGTTGATCAAAATGCTAATCATCCCGTTGATTGTGACCACTTTGGTTTCCGGAGTGACAGCCATGGGAGATCCCAAGAAGCTCGGTTCTCTGGGCGCCCGCACCATTGGCCTTTATATGCTGACGACCTTATTTGCGGTCAGCCTTGGTTTGGCCATGGGAACACTAATCCAACCGGGCGTAGGAGTTGAATACAATACTGCCTCTGCGGAAGATCTCGCCTCGGTCACCGGAAAGATGGTTGCGGCAGAGCAGGCGGGTGGTTTCGTCGATCGGTTACTCAATATCATCCCCAGCAATCCAGTCGCAGCACTTTCAGATGGCCAGGTACTGCCCACCATTTTCTTCTCGTTGATGATTGGAATTGGGATTTTATTTGTTGGAAAAGCAGCAGACCCAGTTCGTCATTTTTTCGATTCAGCAGCAGAAGTTGTCATGCGCATCACGATGATGGTCATGGAACTGGCTCCCTATGGCGTCTGCGCGTTAATGGCTTGGGTAATGGCAACCAAAGGTATAGAAGTTTTGAGCAACTTGCTGTGGTTGGCGATTGCCTTATACGCTGCATGCATTTTCCAGATCATATTCGTTTACGGATTCATGATCATCCGGCTCTTTCTCGGACTGCCGCTTAAGCAATTCTTTCGAGGCATTGCCGACGCACAGGGCGTGGCATTTTCGACCGCCTCTTCCAGCGCAACGCTCCCCGTTACGATCTCATGTGCCGAGACGAATCTGGGAGTCGACAAATCGGTTGCCGGTTCGGTGCTCCCGCTTGGCGCTACGATCAACATGGATGGCACAGCGATTTACCTTGGACTTGTCGCACTTTTTGCAGCCCAAGCCGATGGACTCCAACTGGAAATGTCACAATACGTGATGGTCGCCATGACCGCGACGCTGGTTTCTATCGGCGCCGCTGGAATTCCGTCAGCAGGTTTGCTGTTGGCGGCAACCGTGTTGAGTGTTATCGGGATCTCTTCCGAACAATCCCTCTTGATCATCGCCTTTATTTTCCCGTTCGATCGCCTGCTCGACATGATGCGAACACTCACAAACGTTTCCGGGGACATCGCTGTCGCCTGCACCGTCGCCAAATGGGAAGGCGAGCTTAACGAAGATGTATTCAGAAACGAAGCCGAGGTCTGACTCAGCAAGAACGCTGTTAATCAGATTTATCCTGACAGCTTTACGACCCTAATCTTCACTGATTGGGCGAGGATCGTCGTGTCCAAACCGGCCAAGGATTTCCTCAACGGGATACTTCAGTCGGTTTTTCACCATCTTTTTCTTCAAAGTCGAGGCAACCTCAATTCCCATTTCATTCGCAATCGCCAATGAATAGCAAAGGACGTCGGCCAACTCTTCGCCAACCTCAGCCTTCTTTTCTTCGTCTAACTCTCTCGACTCGGCGGTCGTTATCCACTGGAAATGTTCCATCAACTCCCCAGCTTCAATCGCCAAGGCCATACTTAGATTTTTTGGTGAGTGAAATTTCTTCCAATTGCGCTCTTCGACAAACTCGCGTACTAATTCGCGCAAATCTGAAAGGGAAGTGTTCGCGTCGGTGGATGTTTCTTGAGCTGACATTAATAAGCCTGAATCTGAATTAGTGAACCACTAACAGTCTAGCAGGTTAAATATTTTTTCAGAACGACTCACATTAAAAAAAGACCGACCTACTAAATCAGGATCGGTCTTCTCGTTATAAAGAAAAAGCTGGCAAGCACCGTTGCGGCAAACCTATTTCACCGAATCTGACTTGGCCTTAGAAACTTTTGGCACCTCAGACGTATCGACCGTATCCATCCGAGGTTCTAAAAGATAGGCAAACAGATCATTGATTTCGGAGGTTGTCAAACTATCTAATAAGCCTTCAGGCATGGTCGACTGCTTACTCTCTTTGAGCTCCTCCACTTCACTCGAAGCAACAGTAACCGAGCGTCCATCATCCAGCCAAACCAAATAAGATTCATCGGCCTGCCGACGGGCGATGCCATTCATCACACGTCCATCAACAGTAAGAATAGTTTTCGCTTGATATCGATCTGAGATGGTCTTGGACGGATGAACAGTAGACTCGATTGACTCGCGAAGAGAAAATCGATTTCCTAATCCAGTTAGGTCAGGCCCCATAGTTTTCCCCCGACCACGGAATTGATGACAACTGACACACTGAGCTTTCTCAAAAATCGCACCGCCCATCAATTGATTCCCAGCAGGCATCCCCTCGATCGACGTCAACAACTGACTGACTGAATACTTTCCAATAGTTCGATCATCGTCTCGAACCGAAACAGGCGTCTCCGTAGGCCAGGTCTGCCGAAACCACTCGCCCCAGGCTCGCATAACTGATTCCCAATCGTTGCCTTCCGATTTAATTTTTTTACCTGCCCAATGCTCCAGCAATCGCGCGGTCGCGCCGTCGTCCTGACCTCGCATCCGATAACCGGCCATGATTAAGTCGCGGTAATGCCGCGGTTCTCGCGGACGCCGGGCAACTTTCACCAACGTCTGAATGACTTCGACGCCAGTCAAATCGTCGAGAACTGGCAGACTACTGACAAGATAAGCCCAGTTGCCATCTCCCGGTTGTTGGGCCAATCCAATGACAATATCATTCCGGCGAGCAGGCTCCTCTTGCCAAAGAAGACGAAGGTACTCCATTGAATCTGCGTCACCACTCCGCCCTAAAACTGCAATCACGCCAAGCCGTACCTGGTCAGTTGCAAAACTGGAATTTTCGAGTGCTTCTAAGTTCTGATCGAGATCAACAATCATCTGCACCGTTTCAGCGTCAAGTGCTTCTGGCAACTTATAAAACGCAGCGATCGCCGCGTTGGGCCATTGGTGTCCGTTTTCAAAAACTAAAGCCAATTGCTCTGACGTAATTGTTTTGGCAAGAATTTTTACAGCCTTCTGCACGTACAGCTTATTCCCAGCACCTTGACTCTCCCGGACAGCTTCCTCCAGCGTTGCGATCAGCGCCAGACGCAAAGCGGGTTCCAGACTCTCTCCTGACGCATGCAAGTGGAAAGCAAGATGAACCTTCTCAGTCATCTCCACGGACTCACTCGAAAGGAACTCAAGCCACCGGCCATCAAGCTGCTTGACTTGCAAGAACGCTAACAAGCGGATTAATTCACGATTAATCACAGAATTTTCGCTGGGAAATTCGCTACCAATTCGATCGGCAAATCCACCAATCAGTTTTGGGTCTACTTCTCCACGAACCAACGCCAACTCCATCGCACGCAACAAATCAACAAAGTCGTGATCATTGACAAACCCTCCCATCCATTGACTAGCTTTTGCTAGAACCTGATAAGCTCGCTCGAGTGACGGTGCGGCCGTCATCAGCGCTACTGATCCCTGAGTAAATAATCTGAGCTCATCCGAATTGATAATCTCATTTTCCCATTGTTCTGCTGGAACCTTCTCGAGAATCCGTCTCGCCACCATCGCTTCAGCACGATCAAGCGAACCCAGCATTGCGTAAACCGGCGGCAGCGGAGGAAGGGCGTCCCTTCTCATCCATGACTCACCAGCCTTCCGCCTTACCGCTGGTGACGTGTCAGCGAGTAAATTCCCAAGAAGCATCTCAATATCCCGACCTTCTTTTAGTCCACATAATCGTGCGACCTGGCCGCGAATCAATTCATCTTCATCTTCGCTCAACTGAATTAGCATCTCATCGGAAGGGACTGGACCAAAAAATACCATGAGCTGCATTGCGCGGATTCGGTCTTTCACTGATTCCGTTTTATCAATCGCTACCGATTCAATTTCCGGCCCCCACTGATCGCCTAACTCAATTTTCAACTGCGCAATCTTCTGCCTTGCCCAGGCCGCCATCGGTTGCGGGTGATTGATGGCCTTGGCAATTGCGGATGCCTCCGCCGGAGACTCTGTTTTTTCTGAAGTCGAAAACACGCGGTAAACTCCACCTTTGGTTCCGCGACCTCCAGTGCAAAAATAAAGACTTCCATCCAATCCAACCGTGAGGTCAACCACATTCAAGGGGCGACCGCTCAAAAATGTTTCCGCTTGCCCCTCATAGCTGGCTCCTTCGGCCTTAGCCTGAAGCATCAATATCCGCCCTTCCGACCAGTCAGCGAAAAACATCGCGTTTTGGAAGGGCTCTGGGAACTGAGTGTGTTGATATAAAACCGCGCCGGTGGGCGAACCCCGTCCCGTTTCACAAACAGCAGGCATTTGATCAACGTAATATTGCGGGAATTTAGACCACCCGCTCCGCCAACCAAATTCCGCGCCGTCGGGAACGTGAAAGACCATCGTAGGGCGATACCAGTTGGAACCCATATCAGATTCCATATCACTATCGTGAAAAAACAACTCACCCCAAGCGTCAAAAACCAAGTCATAGGCGTTTCGAATTCCACCCGCTACGATCTCTTTTCGCGTACCATCCAAAGCAACCCGAACGATTGTTCCGCCCGGTGCGGCAACTCCCAAAGCATGCCCACCTGGATCTTCGAAACGAGGGATTAAGTCTCCCTCATAGAAAAATTGATAGGGACTGCTGATATCCGGCGTCCCGGCAAGCTGGCTGCCATTTCCAATGATTACATAGAGCATCCCGTCCGGCCCAAGTCGCAATCCGTGGGCACCATGTTCGAGGCTTTCGCCTTTAAAACTGACGAGCTTTTGCTGGACTTCGAGAAGACCATCTTGATCCTGATCAGCAAGACGATAAAGTCCGTTTCCGTCGGGCCCCTCACAGGTCACAAAAACCTCGCCGTTGAGAGGCAAAATGCCCTGGCAATTTTTGACTTCGTTGCAATAAACCCGAATCCTCTCTGGATCGCGTTCGGATTTAGTCGGATCAGCAATCAATAATGGACCTCCTTCTTGCGACAGCAAGAGGGATCCAAATTCATTAAATTCCATTGCCACCAACGAACCGGTCTCCTCGCTCGCCAGAACAGACTCCACCTCAAACCCATTAGGAATTTCAAACTGGCGTTGCCCAGCGGTTCGCTTGGCCCTAACGCTCTCAGATTTTGCAACTGTCGACCCAACGACCTCTGCCTCTGTATTGGCAGCCGGGCTTTCATCGTTAAGTAGCTTTCCACTTCTCAACGGAGCAACCGCTTCCACAGGATCTACTGGTAACGGTTTACCAAAATCGCTGGCATTACTTGCAACGGGTGAAGGAGTGGTCGATCCCAGACTGATAGCTGCCGCTGGTTCAATGCTCGTATCCGGATTAAAAGCGCCGAGCATCTGGGCTTTTAGCCAACCGATATCGCTCGCTGCCGTTGTCTTCCAATTGCGGGGCGCAGCCGTCCGCGTTTTCCAAGACCCATCCGTCAGCAAACGCCGCCACCGAGTTTCTCCTTTTTCCTTGACGCGGACCCGAAGCGCCAAACCGACTTGATCGCCATCGTGGTGTCGTACGTGTGCGGCAATTAAATTGACACCCGGATGTAAATAACCCGCGATATTCATTTCTGTCGACTGACCGAACGATTGCCCCTGGGCAGCTAATTTGCCGTTGATATAAATCTCAAATTCATCGCCGGCCGCAAATTCCAGCTCGGCATCTTCCGGGCGGATCAGCGTGAACTTCTTCCGGAAATAACATTCGCCAGGATTTTTAAGATCCTTCGCACCGCTCTTTTTAGGCGACCAAATCCACTCCGGCTGGTCGGCCAAAATCGACGATTCTGGCAAAAGCAGAAAGCAAAATGCACCCACAAGGAGAGCAAAGCTCCGACATATAAGTCGCCGGGGAGAAGGTTTTTGTTTAATTCTTACGCGATCTTCCATGATCACCTCAGTACGCAAGCGGGGTGGAAACGTCGCTCGCTGGAGTATTTAGCTACAAATTGGGCGCAAAACTCTGCGCGATCCTCATACCTTTCAGGAATCGGCAGCAATCCGCGTCAGATTTGGAGAACTTTGAGGATTATCGTAAATTTCCAACCGCTAGCGGGAACTAAATAGCCGAAGTACATATCAAACGCCCGGACTCTGTAGATGTCTTAGGTTAGCCGTGGATACGGCTAACCACCTAATACGGATCTGAGTCACACATTGAAAATTGCGTCGGGAATCGGCGTAACCCTAAGATCTTCCTCAAATCAGGACTAAATACCGGGGAAAATCGGGGTATTATTTGCATGGATGGGCACCGCTAATTACAACGGAATATCAAGGTATTATCGGTTTACCTTGCATTCCACCGAGTTCAATTTTGCCTGGGATCACCACAATGCTTCGATTTGTAGCAAACCTCTCTGAGTTGTTTCAATTGCCTCGCACATCGGTCAGAAAATCGACACGAGATCAAGGGCTAAAGTACCAAAACCTTGAGGCTCGGCATCTGCTTGCTAGTATCACCTACAACCCCGCCACCGATATCGTCACTATGCAGGCCGACGCCACTGACGATGTTGGCCAGGTCTTTGAAAGTGGAACTGACGTTATCTTTAAACTTAGCGGCACCCCCGATTTCACTTTAGACACCAATTCCGATCCTCTAACTTCAATCAGCTTTTTTGGCGGCGACGGAAACGACACCTTTGGTAATTTCACCTCGTATGTGTCAACCGCAAAAGGCGAAGCTGGAAACGACGATCTAAACGGAGGGTCTGCTGGCGACCAACTATTCGGTGGAGATGGCAATGACATCCTTCGCGGCAACGGCGGCAGTGACGGACTTCACGGAAATGCTGGAGATGATGAGATCCTCGGCGGCGACGGGAATGATTTTATCTATGGATTTACCGGAGCAGATAAACTTTACGGGGAAGCCGGAGACGATCAAATCATCGGCGACGACGGCGATGACGTCATTTACGCTGGCGACGGGAATGACGACGTTTATGGCAACGAAGGCGCTGACATCATCAAAGGTGAAGCCGGTTCAGATGACCTTTTTGGTCAAGATGGAGACGACTACATCGAGGGCGGAGAAGGTGACGACAATCTCTTCGGCGGAATCGGAGAAGATATCATTCTTGGAGGTGACGGAGCGGATGATATTTATGGCAACGAAGATATCGACAAACTTTATGGTGAAGCCGGTGAGGACACGATCGTTGGGCACGAGGGCGACGATCTAATTTTTGGCGGAGCAGGCGACGATACGATGATCGGCTCTGGCGGAGCGGACCGCTTAATGGGCGGTAGCGATAACGACAAGATCTACGGAGGCGAGGGAGACGACTTCATCAACGGTGAAGACGGCGACGACAGCGGCATTGGCGATAATGGCGCCGACGTAATCGTCGGTGGAGCAGGCGTTGATTATCTGGACGGCGGTGCTGGAATCGATCTCCTTCAAGGTGAATCAGGCGACGATGTTCTGGTCGGTGGAGCAGACGACGACCAAGCCCTCGGCGGAGACGGAAATGACTTGTTGTTTGGCGGTGACGGCATTGACAATCTCTTCGGCGACAATGGCCTCGATCGAATTTACGGCGAAGCTGGAGATGACACGATTTCTGGAGGTGCTGACGCCGACATCATCTTTGGAAACTTCGGTAATGATCTAATCTTCGGCGGTTCTGGAGATGACATCGCTTACGGTGGCGAAGGGGATGACTCTATTTACGGCGCCGACGGCGAAGACACGTTGATCGGTAACGAAGGGGATGACATTCTTAACGGACAGAATGACGACGATATAATCTTCGGCGGCGAAGGAAACGATACCATTTCTGGAGCTGCAGGCGACGACCTTCTTTACGGCCAGCAAGACAATGATGACATGTACGGTAATCAAGGTGTCGACAAACTAAACGCCGGCGTCGGAGACGACGATCTTCATGGAGGTGATGGAGATGACGAACTCTTCGGAGGCGATGGGGACGACAATCTCTATGGCGAGGCAGGAGCAGATACGCTCGTTGGTCAAAATGGGGATGACGGCCTATTCGGCGGTATCAATGTCAACACTCAGGACATTCTCTTCGGCAATGATGGAAAAGACCGATTCCTGTTTTCAGCTTATGACTACGTCGCCGATGCGTTTGGCGAAGATGCCGAAGTAGAAATTCGAAACGGCAACGTCACCTGGACCAATCTTGAAGTTGAAATCCTCGACGACAGCTTCCAAATGCTGGTTGACCGAACTGTAAATACTGCTTTACTCAAAGGCACGATGACTACCGAACCACTCGTCTTCATCAAAGACTTTGCAGTCGCCTCGGCCACTGAAGTTGGAACGAATGCACTAGTCAGTGTCACAAAACAGGTTTTGGACCCGACAACCGGACAAATTGTTCCCGTCACCGTACTCGAACGACAAATCACAATTGGGGAATGGAACGAATTTGATCCTGCCGAAAATGACGAGATCATTCAGGGGCTTCCACAGGTCATGGCCTACACATGGGCAGGCCCCGATGCGGTACCAAGCGTTTTACCAAACGACTCCTCTTGGTGGGCTCAGTGGCGACTCCTGAGCGGCTGGACTGATACCTTTCCGAATCAAATTCAGTTCTACGAAGTCTCTGGCGACAACAACTGGTGGTACTTGAAGACTGCCGAATTCGCAACCGACGACGGTAAATTCAATCCGGATACAGACTGGGCAACGAGTTGGAACCTCTACTTCAATGACGATCCTGCTGCCGATGCTGACAAGGCCAGACTGTTGAACAAGATGAACAAGGTCGACGAGCTATTCACGAAACTCGAGATCTTCTAATCGCTGATCGACATTTCAATCAACTAAAAGCGTAGCATTATTTGCTACGCTTTTTTTATGCACTGCCGTGGCTATCCGATTTCAAATCAACGCCACGCTGGGAACCGCAACCGCCCCAAATTTTTTGATTCTTTACCCGCCTACGATAAAAATCCAGAGTTTGCTTTTTATCTCGGATCAGATCGAATAGCAAACAGTTTTGTGAAGCTGAAAAAACATCGTCCTGTTGATGAAGACGAAGTCCTAGCATTAAAGAATTATATTTCTGGGAGCAACACGATCTCTTCGAGCTGGGGCATTGAATTCGACAAACACAAGGGCTCTCGTAGGTTGGCGATCCTTCCATCTGGATTCCATCACGGAGCAACGACATTTGCCGACGACGGCCACAAAAAAACGCCCCGAGAATCTCTCGAGGCGTTGGTACTGTAATCGAACAATTAAAGTCAGACTAATTTTTTGACAGCAGCGAAACAGCCACTTCCCGTTCATTGTCGTCCCGGCACTCCAGTTCAAGATGTTCTGGAAAGACCGTTTCACTACCGACAATTCGGATATCGAGTGTACCGCGACCCTCTAGTTCGGCAAGTTCTTTACGTTTTTGGTTGTTCAAATAAGACGCCACCTTTTCGTTGACCCGAACCGAGATGCTTGCAACATTCTTGTTTTCGGTCGCCAACATTAGCATCCGCAATACATCGAGCGCCATGCTCTCTTCCGTTTTCACATTCCCGCGACCGTTACAACAGGGACACTCTTGGTAGAGGCTTCGCTTCAACCCCGGCTTAATTCGCTGGCGAGTCATTTCAATCAATCCGAACGGACTGATTCGTAAGATTTTCGTCCGTGCTCGGTCCCGCTTCATGGAATCTCGCAACGTCCGTTCGACACCCCGACGATGTTTATCTCGACGCATATCGATAAAGTCGTTCACGATGACACCACCGAGATCTCGCAATCGCAACTGCCGTGAAATCTCTTTGGCTGCCGCCATATTCAAACGATAGGCAGACTCTTCTGCCGAATCGTCGGTACGAAAACTACCACTGTTTACATCAATTGCGACTAAAGCTTCGGTCTGGTCGATCACGATAGAACCGCCGTCGGGCAGTGGAACCTCTCGAGCGTGGATTTTGGCAATTTCTTGCTCGACCTTGTATTGATGAAAGAGAGGGTCATTGCCCGAGTACAACTGCAACTTGCTCGAGTGCCGCGGCATCACCAGTTTCAAAAACTCCTTGACTCGTTCGTAAGCATCCTCACTATCGATCATGATCGTATCAATATCCGAAGTCAGGATATCCCGAATCGTGCGAATGATCATATCGCTCTCTTCATAGATATCGATCGGAGCAGGCATAGTGACAACTCTTTTGGAAATCACTTTCCAAAGCCTCAAGAGATAGGCGAGGTCACGTGACAACTCACGACGCGAGCGTCCTGCACCGGCAGTTCTCACGATAAACCCTAAACCTTTAGGCGGCTTCAGATCATACAAGTATTCCCGTAGTCGCTTCCGCTCTTCTTCGTCCTCAATCTTGCGGGACACTCCAATCCGGCCAAGTGCCGGCATCAACACGAGGTAGCGTCCCGGAATACTAATGTAGGTAGAAAGCGTCGGCCCTTTATTGCCAATTCCCTCTTTGATTACCTGAACGAGAACCTCATCGCCACGCTTAAAAATCTCCTGAATCGGAGGCTTTACTCGTGGGCGAAATCCACCGTGCGATGGCGGTCGCCGGCCTCGTCCATTCGCATTGGCCGCGGCCGCTGCTTCCTTCTCCTTCCGCATCATCTCGTCTGGATCGTATCCACCCTGTTTGAAATAACGGGGTTCCACA
>Ga0208965_1000688_pt1 | contig 15686 bp, 17 predicted proteins | sample AOAMet1_07_M0_10_2_FD_188230 | JGI IMG/M metagenome (GOLD analysis project Ga0208965, IMG submission 188230) | Ammonia-oxidizing marine microbial communities from Monterey Bay, California, USA - CAN11_07_M0_10 (SPAdes) | ecosystem: Environmental > Aquatic > Marine > Intertidal zone | place...
CCGCCTCCCGCGCGCTTTCGCGCCTTGAGATAGATCAGGACGGGCTCGACGCACTCGACCGGCGCTATCTTGAAGCCCTGGTGCGCACTTATGCAGGCGGGCCCGTCGGCGCAGACACGCTGGCCGCTGCCCTGTCAGAGGCCCGCGACGCCGTCGAGGACATGATCGAACCGTTCCTGATGCAGAAGGGCTATATCGCCCGCACCCCGCGCGGCCGTATCGCCGCTCCGCTTGCCTATGAACGGCTCGGCCTGTCGCCTCCGGCCAGCGGCCAGCAAAGCGGTCTCTTCAACGGAGATTGAGCCGCCATGCTGCGCCTGCCAATCGAATATCATGAGCTTATGCGCGCAGTCGTGATCTACATGTACGGCCTTAGCGCGGGCGGCGCGTGGATCGCGGCCATCGCCTCTCCCAACACCTCCTATGACAAGCTCGACCCGGCGCGCGCCGATACGCATATCAGAGCCCTACTGCGGACAGCATCGGCGCAGATCGCGGTGGTTCTCCTGCTTGCAGCTGGTCTTGCCGCGCTCATTACATATTACATGTCGGCCCTGTTCGCCGTCATCGCCGCGATCGGCTTCGTTGCAAGCCGCCTCATCCTGACGCGCAGCTCTGTCGAAGGCCGCGTCAGAGACCGGAGGCAAGCCCGCCGCGTCATCGCAGTCGGCCTGACCCTCGTCTTCATGCTGGCAATCCTGATCGCGATGATCTTCGCGGTGCAGCGGCTCTAGTTCGAGATCAGCCACATCAGCTGCATTGAATGCAGGCGCAGCAGCGCCTCGTAGGACTGTTTCGCCGCCTTGCGCGCCACATGTGCCGCAAGCCAACGCGCGACAGCACCAAGCGCGAGGCTGAGCGCCATACCCGGCAGGAACATCCACCAGCCGATCATGAAACTTCCCATCACGGCCAGCATAACGAAGACGACCGACATGGCGTCGGCGAGCTTGATCCATGTTGGCGCATTCCGACCAAAAGGCGCGAGGAGTTCGGGATTACGGTGAAGCGCCTCGGCATCGATCGCCCAGACCGGGCCGCCGCGCTTGGCAAGCTTGGCGATGCGCGTCGGCGCTCCGTTCTTGTGAGGGTTTGGCGCAACTGCAAGGAACATCGTCTTCAGACCACTTTCTGTGCCGGTCCTGAACGATCTGCAATTTTAATACCGGGAAGACGCAAACGCCGCCCGCCTCAACCGGCCCGCGCCGTGATGGAGAGGGCGTGCAACCCGGTATCGAACTCATCTTTCAGCGCAGAATTCACTGCCCGCTGCATCTCTACCCGGCTCTTTCCGTCAAATGCGGATGAGACAATTTCGACCTTGTAATGGGTTTCACCTTCGGGGCGCGCGCCCGCATGACCGGCATGCATGGCGCTGTCATCCCTGACAATCAGCTCGCTAGGTGCAAAAAGCTGCGTCAATCTCGCACGAATCCGCTCTGATCTGTTTGTCAATTCTGGCCTCATTAAACTCTTCACTCTATGTTCCCTGACCCATGGCAGATGCATTTTCATACCGCGTCAAGTTCACCGATATACGGGTGAAGCCTCCGAAGGAGGAGCAAGAGCGCCAGAAAGCCGTCGAGACGCGAGAGTGTCATCGCGACGACTGCGACCTGGCAGGCGATCACCCCGCACCGAAGCCGAGAGGCCTCGAAGGTGTCTACTGGTTCTGCCAGAAGCATGCGGGGGAGTATAACCGCAACTATGACTTCTTTGCAGGCATGTCGGATGCCGAGCTGGAAGCCTTCAACGAAATGGCCCGCCACGGCTTCCAGAAGACCTGGAAGTTCGGCACCGGTCCGATGGGCAAGGGCAAGGCCGCTGCGGCGCACGATCCTCGTCGCTGGCGCGGCAAGGAATTCTTCGAACAGAATGCCGAGGCCCGTCAGGCGCGCCGCAAGGAGCAGCAATCCGAAGGCGTCACCGCGCAGGCGCTCGCTGAGCTTGATCTCGAAGCCGGCGCAACCGCCAATGAGATCCGCGTGCGCTACAGCGAATACATTCGCAAGTTCCACCCGGACTCCAATGGCGGCGACCGCTCGACCGAGCACATGCTTGCCCGCGTCCTTCGCGCAGGCAAGACGCTGAAGGCGGCCGGAATGATGAAGGCCTGAGCACCGCGCTTAAGTCTTCACGTCTCCGGGCGGCATGAAAAGCAGATCCATGGCGTTTGACGTTTCCATCATCACGCTCTTTCCGGATGCATTTCCAGGCATGCTCGACGTCTCTATACTCGGGCGCGCGCGCGAACAGGGCATCTGGTCACTGGAGACGACGGACCTTCGCAGCTTCGGCCTCGGCAAACATCGCCAGGTGGATGACAAGCCGGCAGGCGGTGGCGCAGGTCTTGTCATCCGGCCGGACGTCGCTGCGGCCGCCATAGACAGCACCGAGCGGAAAGGCCGCGAGCTCATCTATCTCAGCCCGCGCGGCGAGCCATTCACCCAGAAGCTCGCCCATGAGTTTGCACGAGGCCCAGGCCTCATCTGCTTCTGCGGGCGGTTCGAAGGACTGGACGAGCGCGTCATATCCCAGCGCGGCATGCGGGAACTCTCGCTAGGCGATTTTGTCCTCGCTGGCGGCGAAGTCGCAGCGCAGGCCATTGTAGAAGCAACGCTCCGGCTGCTGCCAGGCGTAGCCGGGAATGAAACCTCTATTGAAGATGAGAGTTTCTCGGCCGGGCTACTCGAATACCCGCAATATACGCTGCCCCGGATATGGGAAGGTCAGCCCACGCCGGACGTGCTTTTGTCCGGCGATCACAGCAAGGTCGACCAATGGCGGCTCAACCGCAGTAAACTGTTGACAGAAGGGCGCCGTCCCGATTTATGGGCCGCTTACCTCAACGGGCAAAGAATACGAGCGTCGGAGACGGACGATGAACATGATTGAGCAGCTCGAAGCTGAAGAAGTTGCACGCGTCACTTCAGGCAAGGAAATCCCGGATTTTTCTCCTGGCGATACCCTGTCTGTGAATGTGCGCATTCGCGAAGGCGACCGTGAACGCGTCCAGCGTTTCGAAGGCGTCTGCATCGCCCGCGCCGGCAAAGGCGTGAATGAGAACTTCACGGTCCGCAAGATTTCCTTCGGTGAAGGCGTCGAGCGCGTTTTCCCGGTTGTCTCGCCGATGATCGAGAGCATCGAAGTCAAGCGCAAGGGCCGTGTGCGCCGCGCGAAGCTCTATTACCTGCGCAACCTGCGCGGCAAGTCGGCCCGTATCGCAGAGCGTACCACTGGCCACGGCGTGGAGACCACTGAGGTCACCGTATCCAAGACCGAGCGCAAGCGTCAGCGCGTCGAGCAGAAAGCTGCCCGCCGTGAGCAGGCCGCCAAGGATCGCGCAGAGGCAGAAGAAGCCAAGCGCAAGGCTGCAGAAGCTGAAGCAGCGGCCGCAGAGGCAGAAGCTGCAGCCGCAGAGAACGATGCGGCAGAGGGTGAAAACACCTCCGACCAGTAGAATTTCCTAATATTTGGTAATTTTTTAACCCCGCAACGGAAGTTGCGGGGTTTTTGTGTTCTGGCTGCAACACTTTTGGCTTATACCCCCATAACACTACGGCATATGGCTTGCAGAGTAGGTGACAAGCGGGCCGCGAAAGCCAAGTTTTCCCCATCTGGGACAGTGTTTTTCAAGGTCTTGCTCGCGTGCGAAGGGAATCTAGTTGGTTTCAAGATTACCGTTTCGTATACGAAATGAGCGACGTCAGTATTTATGGCGTATCAACAACGGTCCCGAGGGCTTCGGGCAACTTAATATCCTTTAGTTGGCCGGTGGGGTCAGAATTGGGGAAGGTCGAATGAAACTTAGCAAGAAACTTATGGTGGGTGTCGTTGCCTTGGCTGCACTCCCCCTCGCGGCCCACGCCGATGGCGAAGCGGGCACCTGGGAACATGAAGCGGTTGGAGAGCGTTTTTCTTCAGCTGGTTCCGCAACCGACGAACGCGTCCTTACAGATGCTCAGGTTCGTGAAATCATCCAGCAAAGCGGCACGTCCGGCGGCGCTGATGTTCGCTACCTCGGTGGTGAGCAGCAAGCGATCGACAGCGTTCTGTGCTGTGAGAACGTCGAAGAGCGCGTGACCGAGAACACTGAGTTCGAGGAAACCACGACCTATTTCGACGCTGTAACCCGCCGCGAAATCGTTCAGCCGGTTGAGCGCACGCTCATCCAGCCGATCGAACGCCGCATCGTTCGTCCTCGCGTTGAAGAAGTGACTGAAGACACGGTATACGAGGAAGAGTACCTTCCAGTTCGTGTTGAGCAGGACGAAGTCCCTGCCGTTCAGGAAAACATCACCACGGATGTGACGGAAGAATATGTCGAGGAAGCAACCGAGACTTATTACGACGTCGTGACCCGCCGTGAGATCACCCAGCCGATCGAACGTACCACGATCGTTCCGGTCCAGCGCCGCATCACGCGTCCACGCACCGAGACAATCACCGCTGACACCCGTTACGAAACGGTCCGCGCACCGGTTCGTGTCGAGCAGGACGAAGTCCCGCAAGTCATCGAGAACGTGGTTCAGGATCTGACCGAGAACACCCGCGAAGAGTACACCGACACCTATGTCGATGCTGTCACCCGCCGCGATGTGTATCAGCCAGTCGTCCGCACGATGATCCAACCGGTTGAGCGCCGTATCCTTCGCGGGACGACCGAAACCGTCACCGCGGCGACCCGCTACGAGGAAGAGCGTCTTCCGGTTCGTGTTGAAACCGAACAGGCGCCTCAGATCACCGAGCAGATCATTCCGCAGGTTACCGAGCGTACCGTCCTCGAAGTTGAAGACGTGTATGTCGATCAGGTTACCCGCAACGTGGTCCAGCCGGTTGTCGTGACGACCATCCAGCCGATCGAACGCCGCGTGCTTCGCCCGCAGACCGAGACCATCGTCCGCGACACGATCTATCAGGAAGAGTACCTGCCAGGCCGCGTCGAAGCTGAGCCGATCCCGGAAACCCAGGTGAACTACATCCCGCAGGTCACCGAGGAATATCGCGAAGAGTACACCGAATCCTACTTCGAAGCGGTGACCCAGCGTAACGTGATCCAGCCGGTCGAGCGTCGCATCGTCCAGCCGATCGAATACCGCCGCGTCCGCGGCCAGGTTGAAACCGTCGTCGCACCGACCCGTTATGAGACGCAGCGCGCTTCTCTGGTGGTCCTGAACGTCGGCCCAGGTTGCCCTTGCTAGGTCGAGCCTGAACCAGAAAGACCCGGAAAGGGCCAGCTCGATGAGCTGGCCCTTTTCTTTTGCCTGATGTTTGAGTGGCCGGACGTGGCGGACGGTCTTGTCATCCCCTGTCCCACATGGTCTTTTGCGGCGCAGCAGGAGGCCACTCTGACATGCCGGGCAAGACACTTTACGACAAGATCTGGGACGCCCACCTCGTGGACACGGATGCCGCAAGCGGCGACGCCCTCATCTATATCGACCTTCATCTCATTCATGAAGTAACCACGCCGCAGGCTTTCTCTGGCCTGAAGGCAAATGGGCGCAAGGTACGCCGGCCTGAACTCACGCTCGCCGTCGCAGATCACAATACGCCGACGGAAAATCAGGCCGCTGGACTGGAAGGCGTGCGCGATGAAGCCGCCCGCAATCAGCTCTCGGCGCTTTCGCGCAACGTTGCCGAATACGGCATCGAATTCTTCCCAATGGGCGATGTCCGTAATGGCATTGTTCACGTGGTTGGCCCTGAACAGGGGCGGACCCAACCGGGCATGACCATTGTCTGCGGCGACAGCCACACCTCCACGCATGGTGCCTTCGGCGCGCTGGCGCACGGCATTGGCACCTCAGAAGTCGAGCATGTCCTCGCGACCCAGACGCTGCGTACCCAGAAGTCCCGCAACATGGCGATCGAAGTCAGCGGAAAGCTACGCGACGGTGTGACCGCCAAGGATCTCGCCCTCCATCTCATCTCCGTCATCGGCACCGCAGGCGGGACCGGCCACGTCATGGAGTACCGCGGTGAGGCTGTTCGCGCGCTTTCCATGGAGGGGCGCATGACGCTCTGCAATCTCGCGATTGAAGGCGGCGCCCGTGCCGGTCTTGTCGCGCCGGATGAAACGACATTCGAATATGTGAAAGGTCGGCCGGCGGCTCCAAAAGCAGGTGCGTGGGACGTGGCTAAGTCCTATTGGGAGACGCTGCATTCGGATACCGACGCCCAGTGGGATCGCATTGTCGAAATACGCGGCGAAGACGTTGAACCCACCGTCACCTGGGGCACAAGCCCGGAGCAGGCCATTCCGCTGTCGGGAAACACGCCGGACCCAGCAACCATTACAGATCCCGTTCGCAAAGCCGCGATTGAACGCGCACTCCGTTATATGGACCTTGCCCCCGGCGCGCCGATCGCAGGTACGCCTATACAGCGCGTTTTCATTGGGTCGTGCACCAATTCCCGCATCGAAGACCTGCGGGAAGCCGCCCGCATCGCGTCCGGTTCACGTGTGGCAGACGGCGTGCGCGCCATGGTCGTTCCAGGCTCAGGGCTGGTGCGGGCACAGGCGGAAGCAGAAGGTCTCGACCGCGTCTTCCTCAACGCCGGCTTTGAATGGCGTGAGCCCGGCTGCTCCATGTGTCTTGGCATGAACCCGGACATCCTCGCCCCGGGTGAGCGCTGTGCCTCGACGTCGAACCGGAATTTCGAAGGCCGCCAGGGCCGCGGCGGCCGTACTCATCTCATGAGCCCTGCCCTCGCCGCCCGCACCGCGATTACCGGCGTGATCGGTTAGAAACATTCGGCGTCGGGACGCTTTTTCTTGCGCTTGCCGCAGCGTCCACCTAATCCTCCTGGTTAATAGAGTACGAAGAAGCTCAACACTTAGGAGGAATACATGAAACGTACCGCACTTGCTCTGGCAGCGATGTCTATCTGCGCAGCCCCGGCCTTCGCCGCCTCGATCACGGTCAAGTTTGACAGTGACAGCGGCAATGACCAGGAAGCCGTCTTCCACGACGACGGCACCCTGACCTCAGCTGCCGGCGGCGGCACTTATACTTATGATGAAGACGCCTCGAAGATGTGCATCGAAAGCGATGACTATAATGGCTGCCTGACCTTCGCGGAGCCGGGCGACGAAGTCGGCCACTCCACGGCCTATACCGGCGATAATGGCGCAAGCGGCACCGCAACCATAATCGCGGCGGAAGAATAGGCAATCTGGAATGACTGGTGCCGGCCCGCTGACCGCAATCGACCATCTGGTCCTGCTTTGCGGTGATATCGAGGCCGGTACCGACGCCTATTCCAAGCTTCTGGGCCGTGCGCCGGACTGGCGCGCGGCCTCAGGGGGCGCTGCCACGTCCCTCTTTCGCGTGGAAAACACGGCGATTGAGCTGATGGCACCCGACGGCGACACCGGCGCGGCGCCGAGAATTCGCGAGCTGGTCGTTCGCGGCGCAGCGCTTACAAGCCTTGCTTTCCGAACCAAAGATATCGCTGAGACCCATCGGCTGTTCAGCAGCAGGGGCCTCAATCCGGACGATATTCGGCCTGGGCAAGGCACACATCTGGAAACCGGCGAGCCCCGCAGATGGCGACGCTTTCGGTGCAGCGATGACGCCATGGCGGGCATCAAGACTTTTATTATCGAACCGGATGCAGAAGATGCGGTCTCCGACGTAGACCAAGCATGCGTCCACGCACTGGACCATGTGGTGATCAACACGCCCAATCCTGATCGCGCCGCCGCCACCTATGGAGCGCGTCTTGGCCTCGACCTTCGTCTCGACCGGACGGCCGAGCAATGGAAGACGCGTTTCCTCTTCTTCCGCACGGGCGGCCTGACGCTGGAAATCGTCAACCGGCTGGACGAGGCATCAGACCCTTCCGCGAATGATCACTTTTGGGGGCTGACCTGGACGGTCCGCGACATCGAGGCAGCGCACGCGCGTCTCGCCAGATCGGGCATCGAAACCTCCGACGTGCGCAAAGGCCGCAAGCCCGGAACCCAGGTCTTCACGGTAAAGGCCAAGACTCTCGGCGTCCCCACCTTGTTCATTGCCCACTCTCGGGATTAGAACAGGGCCATGCAAGCTTTCACCACGCTCATCTCGACCGCCGCCGCCCTGACTGACAAGGGCCGGCTGATGGCCAATGTCGACACCGACATGATCATCCCCAAACAGTTTCTGAAAACAACGGAACGCGAGGGCCTATCAACAGGTCTGTTTTACGAACTCAAGACGAAAGCGGATGGCAGCCCTGATCCTGACTTTGTCCTGAACCAGCCAGCCCACGCAAATGCGGGAATCCTGATCGCCGGCGACAATTTTGGCTGTGGTTCCTCACGGGAGCACGCACCATGGGCGCTGCTGGATCAGGGCATCACTTGCGTGATCGCTCCCTCCTTCGCGGACATCTTCCATAATAACTGTTTCAAGAATGGCATCCTGCCCATCGCTCTGCCGATCGAAGTCTGCGAAGCCATGGCTGAGCAGACCGGCGGGGCTAATCATCGCTTTACGGTCGATCTTGCGCAGCAGCTCATCACCACGCCAGAAGGTGCGGAAATCCGGTTCAATATCGATCCCGGCCGGAAGCAGAGTCTCTTGGAAGGACTTGATGATATCGGCCAGACGCTTCAGGCCGCACCTTCCATCGATGCCTTCGAAGCGCGCCGCGCACACGAAACACCCTGGCTGCCCCGCTCGCGCGCCTGAGCCTTTCTGAAATCACGTAATCTGACCGCAACTGCGGCCTGTGGAGACGATCCATGAAACAGACCCTGCTCCTTCTGCCCGGCGATGGCATTGGCCCTGAAGTGACCGCTGCCGCCCAACGCATCTGCCAGCTCGTCGCTCCGGATGTCGCAATTGAAGAGGGTCTTGTCGGCGGCGCCTCCATCGACAAGCATGGCGTACCGCTTACCGGTGCCGCGCTGGACCGCGCTAAATCTGTTAACGCCATCCTCCTCGGTGCGGTTGGCGGACCCAAATGGAGGGACGTTGCCCGCGAAAAGCGTCCGGAAGCTGGACTCCTGGGTCTCCGCAAGGGACTCGATGTCTTCGCAAATTTGCGTCCCGCCTATTGTTTCGGCGCCCTTGTCGATGCGTCCAGCCTGAAGCGCGACCGGGTCGAGGGCCTCGATATCATGATCGTGCGCGAACTGACGTCCGGCGTCTATTTCGGCGAGCCGCGCGGCGTCGAGACGGATGCGAACGGCGTGCGCCGCGGCTTCGATATGTCAGTCTACACCGCGCCCGAGGTCGAACGCGTCACCCGTGTCGCGCTGGAGATCGCGCGCGGGCGGGAAGGCCGTGTCTGTTCGGTCGACAAGGCGAATGTGATGGAAAGCGGTCAGTTCTGGCGCGAGGAAGTCACCACAGTCCACAAAACGCATGGAGAAGGCGTCGAGCTCTCCCATATGCTGGCAGATGCCTGCGCCATGGAGCTGGTGCGCGATCCAAAACAGTTTGACGTCATCCTGGCTGAAAACCTTTTTGGCGATCTTCTGTCCGATGCGGCTGCCATGCTGACAGGCTCCATCGGCATGCTGCCATCGGCCAGCCTCGGGACTGAAGGCACGCCTGGCCTGTTCGAACCTGTTCACGGCTCGGCTCCAGACATTGCCGGGCAGGGCATCGCCAATCCGTGCGCGGCGATCCTGTCGCTGGAAATGGCGCTGCGCTGGTCACTCGCCCGACCGGATGCCGCCGACCGGATCATGGCCGCGGTAGGCCGCGCGCTTGAGGCGGGCGCGCGCACGCGTGACCTTGGCGGCGATCTCTCCACCACCGCCATGACCGACGCGATCATCGATTGTCTTTAGGTTGGGTTGGGCGCTGCGGGCGAGCTTCGTCCCCAGTTCGTCCTTCGGCCCTCATAGTGAGTCTGTCGTACCACGCTCAGGATGAGCCTTTTCAGCCGATACCAAGGCACTCATGCTGAGCGAAGTCGAAGCGCGAGCGCAGACTGGCGCCTACCTCAACTATAATCCGCAATACGGCACATCAGCTGTCCGCGAAACTCAAAGAAGCTCGCGCCGCGTATCTTCAGTGTCTCCCCTGCCTTGCATCCATTTGGCAGATCCACCGCAGCCTTACCCTCAAACTCGATCTCGGCGGCGGCCCGGCCGTCACCGATGGTGAGGCTGATCAGCTTCTGCCGACGATAGGAGAAAGCGCGGCCAGACAGTTCGGCCACCTCCCGCATCTTGCCGCGTCCCTCGAACTTCATCGTCTGGCCGTGATTGGAGATGTTTTCAAACACCACGTCTTCAGTCACGCAGTCGAGCATTCCTTCGATGTCGCGCGCATTATAGCTGCGGACATACTGGCCGATCAGGTCTTCGATCACGGTGTTTTACCTCTCATCACAGAGTGATTGCAGCTCCCACCCTGAATCCGCCCCAGTCGTGCATTACATGCTTTTCAAATCAAGGCTGGCTGGGCGCTCTTTCCATCGAAATGCTGTGATCCGTCCAGCGGCTAATCATCTGATTGGACGAAAGCTCGCTTGGCGTTAAATGAGCGGGCATCGCGAAAGGAAAAATTATGGCTATCAAAGTCGCAATCGTTGGCGCCACCGGTAATGTGGGCCGCGAACTTCTCAACATCATGGACGAGCGCGATTTCCCCGCGGCTGAAGTTCATGCGCTCGCCTCGCGCCGCTCGAAAGGCCGCGAAGTCAGCTATGGCGACAAGACCCTGAAATGCGAAGTGCTGGACGATTTCGATTTCTCCAAGGTCGACGTGGTCCTCATGTCGGCTGGCGGCACGCTGTCGAAAGAATGGGCCGAGAAGATTGGCAAGCAGGGTGCGATCGTCATCGACAACTCGTCTGCCTGGCGCATGGACCCGGATGTTCCGCTCGTCGTGCCCGAAGTGAACGGCGAAGACGTGCTTGGCTATGACAAGAAGATGATCATTGCCAATCCGAACTGCTCCACAGCGCAGCTCGTCATGGCGCTGAAGCCGCTTCATGATGCGGCAAAGATCAAGCGCGTTGTCGTCTCGACCTATCAGTCGGTGTCCGGCTCGGGCAAGTCCGGCATGGACGAGCTCTGGAACCAGACCAAGGGTATCTTCGTGAACGATGCGCCGGAACCTGAAGAATATCCACGCCAGATCGCCTTTAACGTAATCCCGATGATCGGCTCTTTCCGCGAAGACGGCTTCACCGACGAAGAAGCCAAGATGTGGAACGAGACCCACAAGATGATCGATCCGGAAATCAAGGTGACCGTGACCTGTGTGCGCGTGCCGGTCTTTGTTGGTCACTCCGAGAGCGTGAACATTGAGTTTGAGGAAGCGATTACGCCCGAACAGGCGCGCGAGGCGCTCCGTAATTTCGATGGCGTGCAGGTCATCGATAACCCCGAAGAAGACCAGTATATCACGCCGGTTGAGTGCAAGGGCGAATGGGACACTTTCGTCTCGCGTATCCGCGTCGACAATACGGTCGAACACGGCCTGTCGCTCTGGGTGGTTGCCGACAACCTCCGCAAGGGCGCGGCCCTCAATACCGTTCAGATCGCTGAAGAGCTAATCAAACGCGGCGTGCTAAGCGCCTAGAACGCGGGCGAGCAGCTGCGGCAATTACCGCAGGCAGCTTGCCTTGGCCCCAGCTTTGTCCGATCTTTCAGCGATCTGACAAAGCTGGGGTTTTTTAATGAAATTCGTTGCCGCCACGGGCCTTCTGGCCGCGCTCGCGCTCACCGCCTGCAATCCAAGCATTCCTGAAGAGGCCCACGCCGCCACCGCACCGGAAACCGCGTCGGCCGAGAAGGTCGAAGCCCATGTCCGCTTCCTCGCCGATGACCTTCTGGAAGGCCGCGAGGCTGGCACGCGCGGCTATGACATCGCTGCGCTCTATGTGGCCGAACAGTTCCGCGCCTATGGCCTCCAGCCCGGCGGCGATGACGACAACTATATGCAGCAGGTCCCGCTCTTTCGCTATCAGCTCGACCAATCGGCGCCGCAAAGCCTGACCGTGACCGATGGCGCGGACCTGGCCCTGGAGCTGGGCAGCGACTATCTCATCTCCGCCTCCTCGCAGGTCGAAGAAGGCCTGGTCGAAGCGCCAGCCGTCTTCGTCGGCTATGGCTTCATCGCGCCCGATGGCAGCCGGAATGACTTTGAAGGCGTCGACCTGGACGGCAAGATTGCCGTGATCTTCCGCGACGCGCCGAGCGACCTCAACACCGAAGAGCGCGCGCACTATTCCTCGACCAGCTATCAGCGCCTTTCCGAAGCTGGCGCCGTTGGCGTGATCACCCTCTACCACCCGGTCGCACAGGAGCGTTATTCCTTCGAGAGACGCGCCGCCATGGCACGCATGGGCCGCGCCTCGATGACCTGGGTCGATGCCGACGGCAACGCCCATTCAAGTGCGCCAAACCTCCAGGCTGCAGCCACGATGAGCATTGAGGGCGCCAGGAAGCTGATCGAAGCCGCTGGCCGCGACTATGACGCGCTTGTCGAGGAAACGGTGACAGGCACCGCGCCTTTTGAGCTCGGCCTCACCCTCCGCATTGAAGCCAACAGCACGCACGAAGAGATTACCAGCCCCAACGTTGCCGCCATCCTGCCCGGTACGGATGAAACGCTTGCCAGCGAGTATGTCGTGCTCTCGGCTCACCTCGATCATGAAGGCAAGAAGCCGAGCTTCAACGAAACTGAGGACACGCTCTTCAATGGCGCGATGGATAATGCCTCCGGCACATCGGCTCTTCTGGAAGTGGCCCGCCTTCTCGCCCTCGACCCGCCTCAGCGCAGCGTTGTCTTCGTTGCGGTGACGGCAGAGGAAAAAGGCCTGGTCGGCTCTGACTATTATGCTCGTTTCCCGACTGTTCCGGCCGAGGGCGTAGTCGCGAACGTCAATCTCGACATGCCGATCATGACCTATGAATTTGAAGACGTCGTCGCCTTCGGCACGGAGCGCTCCAATTTGTATGAGCCGGTGAAAGCCGCCGTAGAAGACGCTGGCCTGACGCTCAGCCCTGATCCGAACCCGGATCTCGGTCTTTTTACACGCTCAGACCATTATAGCTGGGTGAAACAGGGCGTCCCGGCGACCTATCTCGTGCCCGGCCACGCCAATGGCGGCGGCGAAGCCCAGGCAAAATTCCTCGCCGAAGACTATCACCGCCCCTCCGATGAAGCCGACCAGCTGAACTTCAACGCGCTCGCCCGCTTCGCCGGCGTAAAAGCCGACATCGCCCGCAGCGTCGCCAATATGGAAGAACGTCCAGGCTGGAATGAAGGCGACTTCTTCGGTGATATGTTCGCTGGAGCCGGCGAATAGGACCTAAACCGACAGCCGCTCAGCTGGGATACCTCAGCTGGGCGGTCTGCGGTGTCGCCCGGCCCCGAAAAGCAGTCCCGCCCCGACAATGCCGGCGAAGATGACCAGCGCTGACCCCGTCAGATTATCGACCCAGTCGAGCACGGCCTCGCTGCCAATGGACAGTTTCAGCCCGGTATAGCTTAACGCTGATGGCAGACCGGCGATGAGGAGCGCGCCGACCGCAAGGAGCATGGCACGGCGGTAAGAGCAGACGCGCATGCCGAAAATGCCATCCACAATCGTCTTCAGCGAAGCCACGCAGGACGTGAAGGCGGCCAGGAAAAAAGCGATGAAAAGAGAGACCCCCACCACGTAGCCGAACGGGATTTCGCTGATGGCATTTGGCAGCACGGCGAAGATCAGTTCAGGCCCCTGCGCCGGATCGGCACCAGACGCGAAAACAAATGGGAACAGCACGAAACCGGCTGAGATACCCGCGCCTGCATTCACAATGGCAATCACCCCTGCGGCACGCGGCAGATTCGTACCCGCCGCCACGTGACGGCCATAGGTAAGTAGATAGCCCTGCCCGATCATAAGGCTGTAGAAAGACTGCCCGAGCGCCTTGTACCAGACGGACGCGTCCATGAGGTCTGCGCCTTCGAAACCTGTCAGGAATTCAACCGACTGGCCCCAGCCGTCACTTTCAAGATAGGCATAGGCCCCGATACCGGCGAGCACTACGAGCAGTGTCGGTGCGGTCACGAACGCAACTTTTTCAATGGCGCCAACGCCCAGGAACAAGGGGACGCAGGCGAGGACCAGCACAAGCAGAAATGCGACCAGCGACCCCCATCCCTGCTGATAGGTGTCGAATGGCTGAAAATCACCATCAAGGGCGTCCAGGGCATAACTGAATGTCCACCCGGTGAGCACCAGATAATAACTTGTGATGAGGAAGATCAGAAACAGGACAACATAGCCGAAATAGCGGCTGCGCGGCCCAGCCACGCTGAAGGCACCCAGAACACCGCTCCTCGTACGACGCCCGGCGGACAACTCTATGACGGCGATGGGCAGCGCAACAACGAGAAGACATACGAGATAGGCAATCAGGAAGGCGCCGCCACCCTGCTCTCCAAGCAGGTAGGGAAAGCGCCAGAGATTGCCGAGACCGATCGCTGCTGCTGCTGTTGAAACGATAAAGGCCGTGTCGCTTTTCCACACACGATGATAGGTGCCGACATTCGCGTTCTCGTGCCGGGCTTCCTCGGTCGTGCGGAAACTTTGCTCTGCCTGCGTTTCGTCATTTGATTCAGTCACGACGCCCAGACGCCCGCAAGACCTGAACGGTTCCATGTCAGGCGCGCTCCAGAATTTGTTGGCTATTGCCTCAAGCCCGCATTAGGTGCCGCGCATGACGAGCGAACTGCGCCTTGGCCTGACCTGCGGATTCGGCGCCTACCTTATCTGGGGTGGGTTACCGCTCTATTTCCGGTTGCTCGATCATGTCGGCCCGATTGAGATGCTGGCCCATCGTATCCTTTGGGGCCTGCCAACCGCGCTGATCTTCATCGCCATTGCCCGGCGCTGGCGGGACTTGCGTGGCGCCCTCACGCCCCGGCGCATGCTCTATCTCTCCATTTCGGCCGGGCTGATTGCGACCAACTGGCTTCTCTATATCTGGGCGGTGTCAGCCGAGCGCGTGACCGAGGCGAGCCTTGGCTATTTCATCAACCCGCTGGTGAGCGTGCTTCTGGGGATGATTTTCTTTTCAGAAACGCTGCGCCGCGCCCAATGGATCGCCATTGCGATTGCAAGCTGCGGCGTGGCCGTTCTCACCTGGGAGCTTGGACGTCTGCCCTGGGTGTCTCTCGTTCTCTGTTTCAGCTTTGCCGCCTATGGCGCGGTGCGCAAGACAGTCAGCGTCGACAGCCGAATTGGGTTCGCAATTGAGACTGCACTTCTTTTCCCCGTCGCTTTCGTCTGGCTCAGTTGGTTTCAGCAGACGCCGGACGGCGGCTGGATGGGCAATGGCATTGCGCTTGATTGGCTCATTCCACTTGCTGGACCCATCACGGCTGTGCCGCTGATCCTGTTCGCGCTTGCCGCCAAACGACTGAAGCTCGCCACGATTGGCATGATGCAGTATCTGACCCCGACGCTACAATTCCTGATCGCTGTCGTTATCTTCCGCGAACCATTTGGCCCTGTCGACGCCGTTGCATTCGGACTCATCTGGACAGCGCTCTTAGTCTTCACGCTCGACAGCGTCTTGCGCGAACGCAAATCGCGGCGCCTGGCGCGTGCCGCCAGACTTGCTGAATAGCAAAAATAGACCGGCGCTACCCACGTAACGCCGGTCAAAGGTCTTGCATATGAATCAGGATGGAGGTCCGGTTCGCTTCACACGTCAGCAAGCTCCGTGCCACGCCGCC
>Ga0208965_1000692_pt1 | contig 15651 bp, 12 predicted proteins | sample AOAMet1_07_M0_10_2_FD_188230 | JGI IMG/M metagenome (GOLD analysis project Ga0208965, IMG submission 188230) | Ammonia-oxidizing marine microbial communities from Monterey Bay, California, USA - CAN11_07_M0_10 (SPAdes) | ecosystem: Environmental > Aquatic > Marine > Intertidal zone | place...
TGCCGAAGAGCCCGAAGCCTTCAGGCCGGCAGAGGATCATCCCGCTCTCAAACTGCTTGATGCGGTCAGCCCGGATGATCTTACCCCACGCGAAGCCCTCGATTTGCTTTACCGCCTTAAATCAGAACGCTAGTCCGGCTGGCTAGAGCGCCAGTTATGCATTCAGGAATAATCCGCATCAGGAGTTCTTCTAAATTGACGGTTGCGTTGACCCTGCCTCCAGTCGTCTATCGTTAGATTGAAACGACCGGGGCCCCGCTTTCATGCCTGACATCATCCTGCCGCAGGAATTCCAGATCGCGCTCGTCTTCGTGCTGCTGGTCGCTGTCTTTGTCAGCTTCCTGCGCGAGAAGATCCCGGCGGATGTCGTCGCGCTTCTTGCCATGTCCGCCCTCTTGCTGACCGGCATTCTTTCGGTGCCAGAGGCGCTTGGCGTCTTTTCCAATGCCGCGCCCATCACTATCGCTGCCATGTTCGTCCTGTCCGCCGCGCTTGAGCGGACGGGCGTCATTGCGGCGGCGGGTAACTGGGTCATCCGGATTGCGAAGAACTGGACGCCGCTTGTCGCCGTCATCGCCCTGATGGCCATTGTGGTGATGCTGTCGGCCTTCATGAACAACACGCCGATCGTGGTGATCCTGATCCCGGTCGCCATTCGCCTTGCCCAGACGATTGGCACATCGGCTTCGCGCCTTCTTATTCCGCTCTCTTTCGCCTCCATTTTCGGCGGCATGACGACTCTGATCGGCACGTCGACGAACCTGCTGGTTGATGGTGTCGCCCAGAATGCAGGCCTCGCGCCCTTCGGCATCTTCGAGATAACGGGCGCCGGCATCATCATGGCGGTCGCGGGCATTATATATATGGCTCTCGCGAGCCGCTGGCTGCTGCCCTATCGCGACACGCTGGCAGACCTTCTGCCCACGACGAAGAACCGCCGTTTCATCGCGCAGGTGCTGGTCCCCGTGGACTCGGTACTCATTGGGAAGGCGATCAAGGAAACGGGCTTCACGCCTGAAAAGGGCTTTACCGTTATCGACGTCATGCGGGCCAACCGTTCCCGCCGCGAGGAGTTGGCTTCTCTCGTCCTCGAGGCAGGCGACCGCCTCGTCGTGCGGTCCCCGGTTTCCGAGATGCTAAGCCTACGTGAGGCAGGTGACGTCGCCATCGGGTCCGGCAGCGAAAGCCAGCGCCACGCGATCGAACCAGTGCAGACCAGTGAAACTGTCCTTATGGAAGGTGTGGTCGGCCCGGAATCCCGCCTTATCGGCCGCCCCATCGTCGGCGCCGGCCTTGTGCGGCTCTATGGTGTCTATGCGCTTGCCATCCACCGGCGCGGTGAGAATATCAGTCTTGAAGGGCGGGGCATCCGTTTCAATCTCGGCGATACGGTTCTGGTCGAAGGCCCACCGGCCGGCATGCGTCAGATGTTCGACGATCTGATGCTGAGCAATCTGACAGAAACGTCCGAACGCCCGCTGCGCCGTGACAAGGCGCCGATTGCCATCGGGGCCGTCATAGCTGTCATGGCGCTTGCCGCGCTTGGCGTCATGCCGATTGCCGGGCTCGCTCTTATCGCTGCCGCTCTGGTGATCGCGCTTGGCTGCATCGACCATCAGGACGCTTACAAGGCAATCCAGTGGGACATCCTCATGCTTATTTTCGGCATGTTGGCGCTTGGCACGGCAATGGAGAATTCGGGCGCGGCTGCTTTGCTGGTGAATTCGATCGCTGCCCCGATCGGCGTCTTCGGCCCGCTCGCAGCCTTGGCGGCAGTCTACTTTCTGACCTCGGCCATGACCGAAATAGTCTCAAATAATGCGACCGCGATCCTGATGACCCCAATTGCGATAGGCCTTGCCGAGAACCTTGGCGCTGATCCGCGCGCCTTCGTCGTTGCCGTGATGTTCGCGGCCAGCGCCAGCTTTGCGACCCCCATCGGCTATCAGACGAACACGCTGGTCTATACCGCAGGCGGCTACAAGTTCAGCGACTTCGCCCGTATCGGCTTGCCGCTGAACCTCACCTTCTTCGCTGTCGCAATGCTTGTCATCCCGCTCTTCTGGCCGCTTTAGTCGAGCCTACAGCGGCAGGCCGAACTTTGGACCAATCCACGTCGTGAGGCCGTAAAGCAGCACGGTTAGCGCGCACCCCGCTGCGAGCGAGGGCCAGAACCCGACGCCATTGCGCAACAGGACCGGTATCAGAAGGAACATCGGCAGCGACGGGATCACAAACCAGAATGTTGCGCCGGCATGATCAGCCATCGTCTCTGCATCCGGCTTCTCACTCCACAGCCAGATCATGCCGAGGACCGATACAAGCGGGAGAGAGGCTATCAGCGCCCCGAACCCCGGATAGCGCTTGGCGAGCGTCGAGGCGAGAGCGATCAATACGCCAGAGATAATGGACTTGAGGATGAGATAGAGCATCTGTCCATCTCACCCTCAAGCGAGCCTGTTTGGCAATCCTTGTCGTTCCGGCGGACCTAGAACCCGCCCGCTGTGCCATCCTTGCGCATTTCGGTGGCCGCGACCCAGGCGCCAGACTCGAAATCCTTCATGATCGCCTGGTAGCCGCCGCCATTTGCGTCGCAGCATTCGACCGTATAGCCGCGCGCCTCAAGCTCAGCGCGGGTTTCAGATGGGATACCGCTCTCCAGATGCACGACACCCAATTCGTTGATGCATGTGTCGCCGGCATAGTCGTCGGTCGGCTCGCAGCCGCCCGTATGCTCCCAGCGGGCCGCATCGCCAGCTTCCTGAAGGCCCATATCATAATCGATCAGGTTCAGGATGATCTGAACGTGGCCCTGCGGCTGCATGCCGCCGCCCATCAGGCCAAAGCTCATCCAGGGCTGATACTCGCCCTCGACCTGTTTGTAGGCAAAGGCCGGGATGATGGTGTGGAAAGGGCGCTTGCCCGGCTCGAACGCGTTTGGATGCTCCGGGTCGAGGCTGAAGAGCTGGCCGCGATCCTGGAACATGAAGCCAAGGCCATCGGCAACCAGCCCGGTGCCCATACCGCGATAGTTCGACTGGATCAGGGAAACCATCATGCCGCTCTGGTCAGCGACCGTCAGATAGGTCGTGTCGCCTTCTTCCAGCGTCTCATCAGCCGCCATGGCCTGAAAATCCATGCCCGCATCGACCTGCGTCATTGGCTCTGTCAGGTCGATCGCCCGCGCACGTTCGGCATTATAGCCGTCGCGAATGAAGACTTCCGGATCAACCCCGCTGAATGCCGGGTCGGCATAGCCTTTGGCACGATCTGCAAAGGCAAGGCGCTTGGCCTCAACCTGCGCCATGACGGAGTCCGGCGAACCAAAGCCCATGCCGCGCAGGTCAAACCCTTCCAGCATCTGAAGCATCTGGAGCGCCGCCACGCCCTGCGTGTTCGGCCCAAGCTCACAGAGGCGCGTGTCGCGATAGTCGACGCAGAGCGGCTCGGTCCATTCGCCTTCATGGGCGGCAAAGTCCTCATAGCGAAGATATCCGCCGATCCGCTCGAAATAGGCGCCCATGGTGCGCGCAATGTCGCCTTCATAAAAAGCAGAGCGGCCTTCAGCGCCGATCGTCTCCAGCGTGTTGGCAAGGTCGGGATTGGTAAAGAGAGAACCTTCGCGCGGGGTCGGCGAGAAGAACGTCTCACGCGCATTGTCGAATTCCTCGATCATGCCGCTTGTCGCATATTGCGGGAAGTTGGCGGCGCTGCGACCCCAATAATAAGCGATGACTTCCGGAATCGGCGCGCCTTCGCGGGCATAGCTGACGGTCGGGGCGAGTAGCTCGTCCATGCCGACGCTGCCGAACCTGTCATGCAGCGCGAACCAGCCGTCGACTGTGCCGGGCACGGTGACGGGGGCAGCGCCATAGGGCGGGATTTCCTCGCCATCCATGAACTCGTCAGCCGCCGCCTGCATATCCTCCAGCGTGGCGCCCAACGCAGAGCGGCCAGACCCATTATAGCCATAAAGCGTGCTCGTTTCCGGGTCCCAGACAATGGCGAAGAGATCGCCGCCAATGCCGTTACCGGTCGGCTCGACAAGACCCAGCATGGCATTGGCCGCAATCGCTGCGTCTACAGCGTTGCCACCATCTTCCATGACATTGAGCGCGATCCGCGTTGCCAGCGGATGTGCCGTAGCTGCGGCGGCATTCGGAGCCACGACAGATGAGCGCGTGCCTATGTCCCGTCCCGACGGCATCCGGTCGCCTTCCGCCGGATCGCTGTATTCGAATGGAGCCGGCGCATCGCTGGCCGCAGCGGTCTGCGCTTCCGCCGACTGGGCTGCAGCTGTCGGAGAGACCGCCGCCATCGCCGCCAGGAGGAAGGCCCCTCCACCCACAGAACTCTTCAAGTTGGTCATCATCATGCTGGTCACTCCCTATCGACGCGGGGTCTTTCTTCCCCTATCCCTCCCCAACTTGCGGCTAAGACCGCGAAAGGCAAGCAAGCACAGGAACCAGATCGTATCATGGCCTATGAAACGCTTTTGACTGAGGTGGATGAGGCAGTTGCCATCATCACGCTGAACCGTCCCGACGCGCTCAATGCATTCAACAATGCGCTCATGGATGAGCTGACCGAAGCGCTCGACCGGTTCGACAATGACGCCTCAATCGGTTGCATCGTCATCACCGGCTCAAAGAAGGCTTTTGCCGCCGGTGCCGATATCAAGGAAATGCGCGAGCAGTCCTATCTCGACGCGTATTATGCTGACTTCATCACCCGCAACTGGGAGCGCGCGTCCCGCATGCGCAAGCCAGTCATCGCGGCGGTGTCCGGCTACGCCCTTGGTGGTGGCTGTGAGCTTGCCATGATGTGTGACTTCATCCTGGCCGCAGAGAACGCAAAATTCGGCCAGCCTGAAATCACCATCGGTGTTTCACCCGGCGCAGGCGGCACGCAGCGCCTTACCCGCTTTGCAGGCAAGTCCAAGGCCATGGAAATGTGCCTTACCGGTCGCATGATGGACGCCGAAGAAGCCGAGCGCTGCGGCCTCGTCTCGCGCATCGTGCCAACTGACGACCTTGTCGACGAAGCCCGCTCCGTTGCGCGCAAGATTGCGTCCATGCCGCGCGCAACCGCGATGATGACCAAGGAGATGGTCAACGCCGCTTACGAAACCACGCTCAGCCAGGGTGTCCTGTTCGAGCGCCGCCTCTTCCATTCCCTCTTCGCCACCGAAGACCAGAAGGAAGGCATGGAAGCCTTCGTCGAGAAGCGCGAACCGCACTTCAAAAACCGCTAGGCGGCGCAAGCTAATAAATAAGAATGAGGCGCACCCGGATTAGCCAGGTGCGCCTCTTTTATATCAGCCATCCTCGGACATGATCAGGATTGGCTTGATCGCTTTGCCTTCCTCCATGTCATGGACAGCCTTGTTGATGTCTTCAAAGCTGTACTCGCTGACCAGCCGGTCGAACGGGAAATTTCCGTCCAGATAGTGCTGGATGAGCCGCGGAATGAAGACCTTCACCACGCTGTCACCCTCGACGCAGCCAATGATCTTGCGGCCGCTCAATATGTGCTCATTAGCATCGAAGTCGTAATCAGTCCCGCCAGGAGGGGCCCCGACTATCAGGAGCGAGCCCCGATTGGCGAGCGCTGCCCAGCCAGCCCTCGCTGCAGGCTTGGCGCCGGAGCACTCGATAACGGCGTCGACACCTTTGGGCGCGATCTCACGGACCATCTCTGGCACTTCGCCCTCATTCGCCTTGATCGTGTGCGTTGCGCCAAGCTCCTGCGCGAGTTTCAGACGCTCTTCCTGCATGTCGATGGCGATAATCGGGTGGCAGCCTGCAAGCTTAGCCGCCATTACAGCCGAAAGACCAACACTGCCGACCCCGCTGACTGCGAGAGACGTCCCGGCGCGCGGGGCGAGCGTGTTGAGGACCGCGCCTGCACCGGTCTGGATTCCGCAGCCAAGTGGGCCGAGAAGTTTGAGAGGCGCCTCGTCCGGCACTTTCACGACATTGCGCTCATGCGCGATCGCGTAGGTGGCAAAGGAGGATTGCTGGAAGAAAGCAGCGTTCACATCATCCTTGAGCACTTTCCCTTCACTGCCGAGGCGCTTATTGAGAAAGTTGAGGTCCGTGAAATCGTCGCAATAGGCAGGGTCGCCTTCCATGCAGGGGCGGCAGTCCCCACAGGAACCATAGCTGAGGACGACGCTGTCGCCTTTCTTCAGCCCGTGGACATGCTCACCTGCCGCTTCAATGACCCCCGCGCCCTCATGGCCCAGCACGACAGGAAAATTTGTCGGCAGCATGCCATCGCGAACAGCTAGGTCCGTATGGCAGAGACCAGTGGCGACGATCCGGATCCGCACCTCATGCGGACCGGGGTCATCAATCTCTACATCAGCCAGGCGAAATTCGGCTTTTGCCTGGTCGACGATGGCGGCGCGGGCGGATTGGGTCATGGCTTTATTCCTTGTGTTTACACAGGTACAAAGCGCACAGTCCGGGGCGCGTTCCTGCGCCTCACCGACGCACCAGGATCGCGCGCTGCGCTTTCTTCAGCCGATACAGCCCATCACAGTTGACGCCGAAGGGGCCTTTGGGTATGTCCGCCGCTTGCGTCCGACGGGACACTCAGGAGTTTTTGATGGCGAACACACGCTCAGCCAAGAAGATGGTGCGCAAGATCGCGCGCCGCACGGAAATCAACACCGCACGCCGTTCGCGCATGCGCCGCTTTATCCGCAAGGTAGAGGAAGCAATTGCGTCGGGCGACAAGTCCGCTGCGCAGACCGCTCTCCAGGTTGCCCAGCCGGAAATCATGCGCGCTGCCGGCAAAGGCGTGCTGCACAAGAATACGTCCTCCCGCAAGATTTCGCGCCTTAGCGCGCGCATCAAGGCGATGGGCTAAGTCAAACCCTTTCCGGGTTGTCTCTGAAAATATGCAAGGCCTGCATGAGCGATCATGCAGGCCTTTTTTCGTTGCTTAAACATTGGCGAAAAATTGAAGGTTTTTGGTGTCAAAAACCGGGTTTTTCACAGCATTTCCAAGCCCATTAAGTTGACAGAACAAAATCGGAACATCAAGCTGTGAAAACGGCACAAATCGTACCTATATTTTTTTACACAAGCTTACGTGTTTGATTCACCGCCGCTTTTTCGGTGACAGAAATGAGTCAACTCCAGAAGTGCCGAAGATTCCCAAAAAGGCTTGTAGACAGGTTTGGAAGCCCTGTGGTTAACTTCATCCATCGACGGAATTTGATCTCTGTACGGCAGGTTTTTTGGACGGGCTCCACCAGGCTCGAACACCCGAGCTATGATCTGAGTCGACGCGTAGAGAATAGGACAAAACACAGAAAAAAGGGGAAGTTCCTATGGGGCTGCAAGAAGAATCTGGCAGGCACGAGAGTGAGAAAAACACTGACACCCGGCGCGGCGATGATCACAGGGGCATGGATCTATGGCGCACCGTTCTCGAAGACGCTCGACAGGAGACGTCTCCGCATGATTTCGACAAGTGGATTTCAGACCTTCGCTTCGTTGCCGACGACAATGGCACCGTCCTGATCGCAGCACGCGACCAGCTTGCCTATGAGCGCATCAATAGCCAGCACCGCCCCATGCTACGCCGCGCCTGGCGCAAGGCCGACCCGCGCGGTCGCGCGCTCAAGATTGCCTGCTGGAAGGACATTCCGGCGGACACGCGCGACCTTGTCGCCTATCCATGGTCTGGCGATACTGAAGCCGCCGGCCAGGCAGAGACCACGGCGCCGACCACGTCCTCCCACACCCCGGGACGTCATGGCAGCGCTATGAGCTTTGAAACGCTGATCGTCGGTGATACCAATCGCGCGGCTGTACGCCTCGCCGAAGTCACGGTCGAGAACAAGCAGGTCCACGCTGACGTCGCCCTCATCTATGGGCGCCAGGGTACCGGCAAGACGCACATCCTGCGCTCAATCGAGAAAGCCGTCATCCGTCAGGACGATGGCCGCCGGGTTACCTATATGTCGGCCGAAGAATTCATGACCGCCTTCGTGGATGGCGCTCGTGATGGCGATACCCGCCGCCTGAAGTCACAGGTCCGCGACAATGACCTTCTCCTGATCGACGACCTGCAGTGGATCGCGAACAAGAAGAAGACCGATGAGGCCTTCTTTGCGTCCCTGCGCGCCGTGACCGCCGAAGGTGGCCGGGTCATCCTGACCGCCGACGAAGCACCGGGCGACCTCAAAGGCTTTTCCGCCCGTATGCGCGGCGAACTGATGGGCGCAGCGGCTGTCGAAGTTGGCCTGCCTGATCAGGATATGCGTCGCCAGATCGTGAGCCTTCACGCGAACCTCATCCAGCAAGGTCAGCCGAATTTCGAGATCGACGAGGAAATGCGCGAGAAGATCGTCGCCACCGTTCGCGGCCCGGGCCGCGATCTTTGCGGCGTGCTCTACTCCCTGCAGTCGGAGACCCGCTACGGTGAGATTGCGCCAACTTTCGAAATGCTGTGCACCGTGCTTCGCCGCCAGCAGGGCGAGTATCAGGCGCCGTCGCTCGACAACATCAAGCGTGCCGCCATGCGCAGCTACAACCTCTCCAAGTCGGAGATTGAAAGCTCCAGCAAGTCGCGCAATGTCTGCGCCCCGCGCCAGGTCGCCATGTATCTCTGCCGCGAGATGACCGACAAATCGCTGCCGCAGATTGCCCGCTCATTCTGCAAGAAAGACCACACCACCGTCATCCATGCATGGCGCAAGGTGAAGGGTCAGCTTCAGACCGATCCGGAGATGATCCGTCAGGTCGAGCAGGTCCGTGAGGCCGTCTTCGACATCCAGTCGGAAGGCAACGGCTGAACGCCCGCACCCTGAGGCCATATTTCTAAGCAGCGATTGGCCGCACAGGGCTTGCAATTTCACTGATTTTGACAAGTGTACTCGGCCCGTCTTCGCTTAGAAGGCGGGCCGATTCGAGTTTAACGCCCGTCCAGACGGGCAGGAAAGGATGCGGCCCGAACCGGGCCGTTGTAATGGGCTGACGCATGAAGCTGACGATTGAACGAAGTGACCTGCTCAACGCGCTGTCGCACGTGCAGAACGTGGTCGAGCGCCGCAACACCATTCCGATCCTCTCCAACGTCCTGATGGAAGCACAGGGTGGCCAGGTCACTTTCGTCGCGACCGACCTCGACATCGAGGCCGTCGACAGCGCCGACGCGACCATTGCCAGCGAAGGCGCCGTCACCGCGCCAGCTGGAACGCTGTTCGACGTTGTCCGCAAGCTGCCCTCCGGCGCCGATGTCGAGCTGGAGCTTAACCCGGAAAACCGCCGCCTGACGATCCGGTCAGGCCGCGCAAACTTCGCGCTGCCAACGCTGCCAGCCAGCGACTTCCAGACCATGACGGGTGACGATGGCGCGGTAACTTTCGATGTCGAAGCTGCCGACCTTCGCCGCCTCATCGACAAGACGCGCTTTGCGATCTCGACCGAGGAGACGCGCTACTATCTCAATGGCGTCTACCTGCACACCGCCGATGGCGAGAAGGGCAAGGTGCTTCGCGCTGTCGCAACCGATGGTCACCGTCTCGCCCTCGCTGACTGTGACGCGCCATCGGGCGCCGAAGGGCTCGACGGCGTTATCGTCCCGCGCAAAGCTGTCGCTGAAGTGCGCCGCCTGATCGACAGCGCTGATGGCGACGTGTCGGTCTCTGTTTCCGAAACCAAGATTGTCTTCCGCGCCGGCCGCGCCGTGCTGACGTCCAAGCTGATCGACGGGGCCTTCCCGGACTATCAGCGCGTCATTCCGAAGGGCAATGACAAGCGTCTCGTCATTGACAACAAGGCATTCGAGTCTGCTGTCGACCGCGTTTCGACCGTTTCGGCAGAGCGCTCGCGCTCGGTCAAACTCTCCCTCGATGATGGCAGGCTCACCCTCGCTGTGAACTCGGCCGAAACCGGTCAGGGCCATGAAGAGATTGAGTGCGACTACAGCGCCGACGCGATGGAAATCGGGTTCAACGCCAAATACCTGCTCGACGTGACAGCGCAGATCGAGGCTGAAGACGCCGAGTTCATGCTGAACGATCCGGCTTCCCCGGCGCTCATCCTTGATCCTGCCGACCCGGCTGCACGCTATGTGCTGATGCCGCTTCGGGTGTAAAGCCCTGCCCCGACCCTCCCCGCACGCGGGGAGGGGGCGATGGTCGCGGCATCCGGGCAAGCATTCCGAAACATTCACTACCGCCAACCCCCTCGCCATTTATGGGGGAGGGTCGGGATGGGGCCTTGTGCCTTCTGGAAATCACGACGGAGTCAGCGTCTAAACTGAAAACATGACCGCCCTTACACGCCTGCGCCTCAAGGATTTCCGCAACTACGAGACACTGTCGCTCGATCTCGACGGGCGCCATGTCTGCCTGTTCGGGGCGAATGGCGCGGGCAAGACCAATCTGCTGGAAGCGATCTCACAGCTTGGACCGGGCCGGGGTCTGCGCAGCGCATCCCTCTCCGACCTCACCCGCCATGGTGCGGACACCGGGTGGACGGTGTCAGCCAATCTCGATGACAGGCGCATCGGCGTTGGCATTGAGACCGATGGCAGCTCAGCCAAGCGCGTTATCCGGATCGACGGCGCCCCGGCGCAGGCAGGTGACCTCGCAGAGCTTGTCCGCATCGTCTGGCTAACGCCGGCCATGGACTCCATCTTTCGCGGCGGCGCATCTGACCGGCGGCGCTTCTTCGACCGCCAGGTCATGGCGCACATTCCGTCACACGGTACGGCGGCGGCCCGTTATGAGCGCGCGATGCGAGAGCGCAACGCCCTGCTTGAGCGCGGCCATGTGGATCCGGCCTGGGCCGATGCGATTGAAACCCGTATGGCTGAGGCGGGTGCAGAGCTGGCGATAAACCGGGCGGGCGTGCTTGAAGGCCTGCAAGCTGCGGTCGATGCCCGGCCGGAAGGCTATTTCCCCAAGGGTGACCTCTCTCTGGAAGGCGAGGCCGAAACCTCCGCCGCCGCAGGCGAGGATTTCAAGACCATCTTCGAAGGCCTCGTCGAAACCTATCGCAGCATGCGTCGGCGTGATGCCGCAGCTGGCCGCACCCTGAGCGGCCCTCATCGCAGCGACCTCAAAGTCATCCACCGGCCGACCGGCATGGTGGCAGGCGACGCCTCGACGGGTCAGCAGAAAGCGCTTCTCATCGGCCTCATCCTGGCCTCCGCAACAGCGCTGGCAGGCGATGGCGACGGACCTGCGCCGCTTCTGCTGCTGGATGAGGCAGCCGCCCATCTCGATGCCGACAGGCGCTCGGCCCTGTTCGACGAGTTAAGCGCCCTGCCGGGTCAAAGCTGGCTCACAGGCACAGAGCGGTTTCTTTTCGACGCATTCGGTGACCGCGCCCAGCATATCGAGATTGATGCAGGCGGCGCCGCCATTTTGGCCTAGACGTCCCTCCCGTGGCTTCCTAGCTTTACGGGAAGTCTTCGCCTGCCCTTGCGGCCTTGTAATCGTGCCGAGACTTAACACTTCTGGGGTGAGTTAAGCGGGAGCTTCACCCGCAAGGATTGCACGGGGAGCGCCGAGGGGATCATGAGCGAAGCAGAGCGTCTGAACGCGCTAGCCGAGACGAACCTGCTCGACAGTGAGCAGGATGAGCGCTTTGACCGGCTGACCCGGCTGGCCGCCAATTCGCTGGAAGTAGAAACCGCACTCGTGTCGCTCATCGATAGCGACCGCCAGTGGTTCAAATCCTGCCACGGCTTCAGCAGCACTGAGACAAGCCGCAACATTTCCTTCTGCACGCACGCAATTGAGCGGACTGATATCACGGTCGTCCTCGACGCCACGAAGGACCCACGCTTTGCCTCAAATCCGCTCGTTACAGGCGACCCCCATATCCGCTTCTATGCAGGCGCGCCCCTCATTACGGCCGATGGCCATGCAATCGGCACGCTCTGCGTCATCGACTATGAGCCGCGTGAGACCTTCGACGATACGGACCGGGAAATCCTGCGCGATATTGCTGACAGCGTGATCGGCCTTATCCAGCGCGATGAAAAGCTTCGCGAAATGAGCGAGCTGTCGGTCATCAACCGTGAGCTGCAACACCGCATGGGCAACATGTATGCCCACGTCTCGTCGCTTATCTCGCTGCTCGACAAGGCAGACCTCGAACATGAGGAATACGTCTCGCGCCTGCGCGAGAAAGTGAACGCGCTCGCCCTCACCCAGTCGCTTATCGCCTCTAGCGGCACGGAATCTGTTTCGATGCGTGAGCTTGCACAGAAAACCCTGGCCGCTTTCGAGGCCGGGGCTGGCGAACCTGTCGTGCAAGTCGAGGCGGAGAGCGATTTCGACATCACCCCCCGTGCGGCCTTCGCCATGTCCCTCATGCTGCATGAGCTTGGCATCAACTCGGTCAAGCATGGCGCGCTCGGCGGCGAAGGCGGGCAGGCCCGTTTCGGCTGGTCGTCCGGCGAAGAGCTCCAGTTCTCCTGGGAAGAAAGCCTCAAGAAACCGCGCGTCGATACCAGCGTGAAGAAAGCCAAGGGCGGCTTTGGCAGCGTCATCCTGAAGCGGATCGCACCGAAGACGTTTGGCGGCGAGGCCGAGGTCGACATCCAGCCCGGCAGCTATCGCTACACCGTCTCGGCTCTTCCAGAGCGCATTCTGGCCTCTGAGCAGGCCTGAACACCCATCCTATTCACTCCGAGCCAGGGTATCGCTTGCTTCTGTCAGGGTGCCTGCGCCAAAAGCATCCTGAACCACTTACAGACAGGAGCCGACCGGCCATGAGCGAGCATATCAAATCTCACCTCGAAGATTATGTCCTGACCCTCACCATTGCGCGTCCGGAGCGCAAGAACGCGCTGACGCAGGCCATGTATGGCGCGATGGCGGATGCGGTGAACGGTGCCAATAACGACAAGTCGATCCGCGCCATCATCATCACCGGCGAAGGCGACATGTTCACCGCTGGCAATGACCTGTCTGACTTTGCGTCCATCGACGAACGCGAAAGCGGCACGCCGCCCGTTACCCGCTTCCTCAACGCCATTCGCGACGCAGAAAAACCGCTGATCGCCGCCGTGAACGGCCCCGCGATTGGCGTTGGCCTGACCATGCTGCTGCATTGCGACATCTCCTTTGCCGCTGAGAGCGCAAATCTCCGCGCGCCATTCACCCAGCTCGGCCTTGTTCCAGAGGCTGGCTCCTCGCTCACCCTGCCCGCCGTTGTCGGCCGCTCCATGGCCAATGAAGTACTGCTCGCCGGGCGTATCCTGAGCGCCAGTGAAGCGCTCGCCTGCGGGCTGGTCTCCCGCGTGACAGCTGATGCCGACCTGATGAAGACGGCCATGGACACAGCGCGCAAGATTGCGGCCTCTCCGCCAAACGCGGTCCTGAAATCCAAGGCGCTGATCAATCATTCGCGCGACGTGATTTCCAGCCAGATGCGCGCCGAGGGCGAGATTTTTGCCGCCCAGCTCCAGTCTGCAGAGTTCGCCGAAGCGGCTGCGGCCTTCCGCGAAAAACGCGCGCCTGTCTTCAAGGATTAGGCCGCCTCAGCCCGCTTTCGGCATCATTCCGGCGGGGCCTGCAGAAACTTTTTGCAGGCCCCGCCACGACCCTCTGCAAGCCCCTGAAAATACACCGGATTAACGGGCGCCCAAACCGTGCGGCGATTTCCCTTTCTGACACAAATCCTCTATAATTTCAGGTAATTGTGACGAATCAGAAAGCGACACGCTCCCATGGCTGAACCGACAGACAACATGCCCGAATATGGCGCCGACTCAATCAAGGTCCTCAAAGGCCTCGAAGCGGTCCGCAAGCGCCCTGGCATGTATATCGGTGACACTGATGACGGGTCCGGCCTGCACCACATGATTTACGAAGTCGTCGACAATGCGATCGACGAAGCCCTCGCCGGCCATGCGGACGAAGTCACCGTCACGCTGCACGCCGACGGCTCTGCCGAAATCACTGACAATGGCCGCGGTATTCCAGTCGAAATGCACAAGGAAGAAGGCGTCTCTGCGGCCGAGGTCATTATGACCCAGCTGCATGCGGGCGGTAAGTTCGACCAGAACTCCTACAAGGTCTCTGGCGGTCTTCACGGCGTAGGCGTGTCTGTCGTCAACGCGCTGTCTGACTGGCTGGAACTGCGCATCCATCGCGGCGGCAAGGAGCACTTCGTCCGCTTCATCGATGGCGGCGCCGTGGAAGCGCCCCTGAAAGAAGTTGGCACCAGCCCGAACCGCGCCAATGGCAAGGTCCTCACCGGCACGGCTGTTCGCTTCATGGTGTCGGCCTCGACCTTCACCATGACCGAATATGACCGCAAGACGCTAGAGCACCGCCTGCGCGAGCTCGCCTTCCTCAATAGCGGCGTGCGGATCGTCTTCCGCGATGAGCGCGGGCCTGAAGCCTATGAGGCCGTCCTTCAATATGAAGGCGGCGTCAAAGCCTTTGTCGAGCACCTCAACCGCCAGCGCCAGACGCTGATCCCGGACACGATCTATGCGGTCGGCGAGAAGGATGGCATCACGGTCGAGGCCGCCCTTGCGTGGACTGACAGCTATCATGAGCAGGTGCTCTGCTTCACGAACAACATCCCGCAGCGCGATGGCGGCACCCACCTTGCCGGCTTCCGCGGCGCGCTGACCCGCATCATCAACAAATATGCGTCCGAGACCGGCATCGCGAAGAAGGAAAAGGTCGACATCTCCGGCGATGATGCGCGTGAAGGCCTGACCTGCGTCCTCTCTGTCAAAGTGCCTGACCCGAAATTTTCGTCCCAGACCAAGGACAAGCTTGTCAGCTCCGAAGTCCGCCCTGTAGTCGAGAGCCTGATGGGCGAGAAGCTTTCCGAATGGTTCGAGGAGAACCCGAAAGAAGCGCTCGGCATCATGCAGAAGATCGTGGAGGCCGCCGCCGCCCGCGAGGCTGCTCGCAAGGCGCGCGAACTGACCCGCCGCAAGACCGCGCTCGACATCACCTCCCTGCCCGGCAAGCTCGCCGACTGTCAGGAAAAGGACCCGTCCAAGTCCGAAATCTTCATCGTCGAGGGTGACTCTGCAGGTGGCTCGGCCAAACAGGGCCGCGACCGCTCGAACCAGGCCATTCTTCCCCTGCGCGGCAAGATCCTCAACGTGGAACGCGCCCGCTTTGACAAGATGCTCTCCTCTGACCAGGTCGGCACGCTGATCATGGCGCTTGGCGCCGGCATTGGCCGCGATGAGTTCGACATCAACAAGCTGCGCTATCACAAGATCATCATCATGACTGACGCCGATGTCGACGGCGCGCACATCCGGACCCTGCTGCTGACCTTCTTCTATCGCCAGATGCCGGAGATCATCGAGAAGGGCTATCTCTACATTGCCCAGCCGCCGCTCTACAAAGTCAGCCGCGGGCGCTCTGAACGCTATCTCAAAGACGATATCGAGATGGACAATTACCTCATCGAAGAGGGCACAACTGGCGAAGCACTGATCCTGCAGGACGGCACGCAGATCGCAGGCGAAGACCTTCGCGCCAATGTCCGCGAAGCCGCCGCCTTCAAGACGGCCCTCTGGCGCCTTTCGCTGCGCGCCCCGGGCCACATCGTCGAGCAGGCCGCGATTGCCGGCGCGCTTGCGCCTGACGCTGACGACACAAATGCCAAGAAGACGGCCGAACGCCTCAACCTCATC
>Ga0208965_1000694_pt1 | contig 15636 bp, 15 predicted proteins | sample AOAMet1_07_M0_10_2_FD_188230 | JGI IMG/M metagenome (GOLD analysis project Ga0208965, IMG submission 188230) | Ammonia-oxidizing marine microbial communities from Monterey Bay, California, USA - CAN11_07_M0_10 (SPAdes) | ecosystem: Environmental > Aquatic > Marine > Intertidal zone | place...
TGCGGCGCTCGGCGGCCGGGTCGTACACCGTGCCGAAGTCCGGATCGTTTGCGTCCGGGTTGGTGAAGGCGTGCATGACGCCGCCAAAGGCGTGCAGCTGCCAGTCGGCGCCAGCGTCGGTCATTTCCTTGGAGAAGGCCATGACATCCTCAGGCTTCGCCATCGGATCGTCCCAGCCATGCAGGGCGAGGACTTTGGCCTTTGTCTTGTGGCCATCGGTGTTGCCGGGCGCGCCCAGAATGCCATGGAAGGACGCTACGCCCTCTACATCCATGCCAGCACGCGCCATGTCGAGCACGCAGAGACCGCCAAAGCAGAAACCGATAGCGGCGGCCGTATCGCAGCCAGATTCCTTCTTGGCGACTTCCAGGCTGTACTTCAACCGGTTCTGAAGCTCGGCGCGGTTGGACGCGAGCGGCTCCATCAGCGCCTGGCTCTCTTCCTTGGTCGAGCCGCGCTTGCCCTTGCCGTAGACGTCGAGCGCGAAGCCCGCATAGCCCCACTCCGCCAGCATCTTGGCCTTGTCATGGTCGAACTCGTTCTGTCCGCCCCAGGCGTGGGAGACGAGGACAACAGCTTTCGGCTTGCCTTCCGGCATGGCCAGAAAGCCCTCATAGGTCTGTCCGGCCTGTTCATAGTCCAGTGATTTCGTTGAAACGGCCATGAGCTTCGTTCCTTCTTGTTGTGTTCCAATCATACGTAGTTTGAAGCTTCTCTGAAACCACCGGGCAACTGCCTAGCTATCGGTAAAATGCGACAGAACCTGTTGATAGCAAGTAACGGCCACACGTTGGTGACATTCATTGTTTGCAATTGACCTCAACGAATGAAGTTTCTAACGTCAAAGTTGATTAGAGGGAGGTGCGGATGTCTAATGGTTGTAGCTTGTGCCAAGGCCGCGGAGGCGGCATTGCGGGGGTCTGCGAGAGATGCGGACGAAGAGAAATTACTGAATGTCTTTCCGGCTGCACGCCAGTCTTAAGCGTAGATGGATATCGGCGGATCGATTCCATTGAACGTGGAAGTTCCATATTGGGATATAGCGATGAAGTGGAGGGTGCAGTAACGGCTGTCGTTAAGAGGCAAAGCAAAAGTGTTAGTCGGGCAATTTGGCAAATTGAAACTGCGGCTGTTGAAAAGCCGATTGAGTGTACATTTGGACACCCATTTTTGACAGCGGATGGTTGGCGTTGGGCATTTCGCTTGAAAGCCGGAGATATCTTACCAGCCTTCAGTCCTGATAAGGGCTTTTACGAAAACGAGGTAGTGAAAATAACAAGGGTGAAGCGGGCTGAGAATGTCTATAGTTTGATTGCCTCTAGGCCGAACAATTACATGATAGAGGGAGCAATCTGTCATTCCTTTGGAATTTTCAGGCGGCTACGGAGCAGGATCGAAAATCGGATGAATGGCGACCAGTACATTGGCTACCTAAGTAGCGATCACCTTTAGTCGGCTAGTAAGCTGTTGAGACCTTGCTGCTGGTCGCAACCACTAGGGTGGTTCTGGTGTTTTGATCTTGGCGTCGGCTGACGATTTTGAATCGACGAATGCAGGTCGTGGATTGCCGGAAGTGAAACTTTGGTTTCATGATCGGAGCCAATGAGGAAACGCCAGATAATAATAGATTGCGATCCGGGGCTCGACGATGCCGTCGCTCTTCTGCTTGCCTTTGCGGCAACCGACCGGATCGATGTGCTCGGAATTACGACGGTTGCGGGCAATGTCCGCGGTGAGCTGACTCATCGAAACGCACGCATTGTGCGCGACCTCGCGGGCAACCAGTCGGGCCTGCCTGTCCGCGCCGGTGCGCCGCGCCCGCTTGTCCGCGACCCGGTCACGGCAGAGGACTTTCACGGCACGACGGGACTTGGCGGGTTGAACCTGCCAAAACCGAAAGGGCGCGCCTCGCGCCAGCACGGCGTGAACTTCCTGATACAGACCCTCCGCACCACGAAGGGCTTTCCGGCAACCCTCGTCGTGACGGGCCCGATGACGAATATCGCGCTTGCGCTCAGCATGGCGCCCGACATCGCCGAGGGCCTCTCTGAGATCGTGGTGATGGGCGGGGCCGACACTGAAGGCGGTAACATAACCCCGCACGCGGAATTCAACATTTTTGCTGACCCACATGCCGCGCAGGCGGTCTTCCGGTCCGGCATTCCGATGCGCGTGCTGAGCCTCGATGTCACCCACCAGCTGCGGACGCAGGATGAAATGGTGGAGCGCGTGCGTGCCCTTGGTTCGCGTCAGGCCGCTGTCGCCGCTGACCTGCTCGCTGCCTCCAACAGGCTGGAAGAGTCCGCCAAGTCGCGCAACGCCCCGCTGCATGACCCCTCCACCATTCTGACGCTGCTGCGGCCGGACCTCTTCACGGGACGCAAGGCGCGCGTATCCGTCGTTACCGAAGAAGGTGAGCGCTTCGGCAAGACCGTGCCGGAGTACCGCGAAGACGGGCATGTCGAATGGTACACTGGCGTTGATGCCGAAGGCGCCTTCGCAGAACTGCTCGGCCAGCTCGGGAGGTATCCTCTATGACCCGCACCCGCATTGCCGTTGTCGGTTCGACCAATCTCGATCTCGTCGCGACGGCTGGAAAACTGCCTGTGGCGGGCGAAACAGTGACCGGTGCCACCTTCGCTCAGCATCCCGGCGGCAAAGGCGCAAACCAGGCCCTGGCAGCGCGCCGCCTCGGCGCTGATGTTTCCATGATCGCGCGCACAGGCGAAGGCCCGAACCGTGACGCTGCCCTCGCCTTGCTAAAGGCAGACGGCGTCGACTTATCTGGCATCGTCGGCGATACGGAAGAACAGACCGGCGTCGCCCTCATCGCCGTCGACAAGGCAGGTGAGAACCAGATCGTGGTGGCGAGCGGCGCCAATAGAAACCTCACTCCAGATGATGTGAAGATCGACGGCGCGCCGGATGCCATTCTCTGCCAGCTTGAAGTGCCGACCGCATGCGTCCTCGCGGCCATGCGTGCGAAGAGCCGCCTTTTTGCTGTGAATCTCGCGCCTGCTGCGCCGGTTCCTGTTGAGCTCCTCGAAAAGACTGACCTCCTTATCGTCAATGAGGGCGAGGCTGCTTTTTATGGCGAAGGCATCCACCGCGGCGAAGGCATGGTCGCGCTGACGCTTGGGGGGCAGGGTGCTGTTCTTTACCGCGCCGGCAAGGAGATCGCGCGCGCACCGGCCTTCACCGTACCCGTCATCGACACAACCGGGGCTGGCGACACGTTCTGCGGCGCGCTCGTGCTCGCACTTGCCGAGGGGCGCGAGGAAGGCGAAGCGCTGCGCTTCGCATCCGCCGCCTCTGCGCTGGCCGTGACTAAGCCCGGCGCGCAGCCAAGCCTGCCATGGCGCGTAGAGGTGGACGCGTTTCTGGAAGAGCAGGACTGAGAGCGGCGGATGGGCCAGTTTCCATGGACGCGGATTGAGGTCGGAGCAGCGCGCGAAGCTGACATCCGGGCTGCTATTCGTGGCACGTGCGAATTACCCAGCACTGCTGCCTCGAGCAGGCTGGCAACATCTGAGGATGCCGCCGCCCTGACGGAGCTGTTCGCCTTTCCAGAAGTGAACCGCTGGATCTACAGCCTGCCCCGGCCCCTGACCGAAGAAGCTGTCGCGAAATATATCACCAGTATGAAGGCTGCGCGGGAGAGGGGCGAAGGCCTCTTGTCGCTCAACTTCGATGAGGTCGGCGTCCTGTCTGGCTATTCCGAGCTTTGCGTCTGGCCGCAATGGGGCGCTGGCGAACTTGCGGGCGCAATGCGGCCTGACCTCCAGAGCAAGGGGCAGGGGGGCGCTGGCATGATCACGACCTTCACCTGGATGTTCAAAACGCTGGGCCTCGACCTCATCTGCAACACGACCGCGTCCGACAATGTCCGTATACAGAAGCTGTTTCAGCGCACCGGCTTTGTCCATCGCGGCGATATAGAGAGCCAACGCCCAGACGGCACCATCCGCCAGTCGCAGGTCTGGGAAATCATGCGCGATGACTGGCTGGCGGGGCAGGCCGGGTAGGCCCCACCCGAACCCTCCCCATGAATGGGGAGGGGGCGATATCCTCGAAGGACTTTTGTCTCTTCTCCCTCCCCTTTGGGGACGGTCGGGGTGGGGCTAGTCCTCAATCAGATTCCCTTCAGTGTCGCGCACCTCAGGCCCGTTCACGCGGGCGCGGCCGTCACCGAACGGCGCGTCGCGTTCGCGTAAGGCGTCTCGTAGGCCTGCTTCGCCAACCCGTTTCACGAAGGCATGGGCTGAGGCCGCCTGGTGACCGCGTACGTCATTCTCCACGGCGAGGCGCTGCATCGTGCGGGCGCCCATGAGCTCCATGCCTAGGTTCACGGCCCGCTTGTTGGCGGCGAGGATGTCAGCATCAATGTGCGCCATTCGGTCGGCGAGGCCTTCGACTTCTGCCTCAAGCATATCAGCAGGCACAGCTTTCATCGCAAAACCAAGCTGCGCAGCTTCCGTGCCGGTTATGCTGTCGCCGGTCAGCATAAGACGTTTGGTCCATTGCGGTCCGACATTGTAGAGCCACATCTGGTTCGGCAGTGCGCCAAGGTTTCGCCCTGCCGGGAAGGACACCATCGCATCATCGGCAATGATCACCATGTCGCAGAGAAGCGCGATATCTGTCCCGCCTGCCACGCAAGGGCCGTGGACCTGCGCAATGACAGGTTTGTGCATGTCGAAGATCGCCATGCGATAGCGCTGCGCGCGCTCTAGCTGCCAGATATCGTCATCGACAGAGCGTCCGCCGCGCTTGTTGCTCGTATCGGCGTCGAGGCGAGAAATCGGCACGCTGCCAGAGCCGGCAAGGTCGTACCCTGCCGAAAAGCCTCTCCCCGCGCCCTTTATGATGACGCAATGCACCGCCCGGTCAGTGTCCGCCTGCCAGAGCGCTTCTGACATTTCAGCCTGCATGTTCAGCGTCAGCGCGTTCAGCTTGTCTGGCCGGTTCAGTGTGACGCGCGCGCGGCCATTCTCGACCTCGTACAGGATTTCTTCGAACACGGAGGGCCTCCTATAGTGGTGGATCGATGCGATAGACCTGCCGTGCCACGCGGCTGAACATGGCCTGCTGCTCCAGTTCCGAATAGTCGGCGGCGATCTTCTTCATGGCGTTCCAGTAGACCCGGTAGCTGAGCGAGAGCCGGTCGACGGGGAAGTTGCTTTCGAACATGCAGCGGTCTGCGCCAAAGCATGAAATGGCGTGGTGATAGTATTTCGCCTGCGCGTTGACGACCTCGTCGGATGAGGGCGGGAGATCCCGTTCATGCCAGCCGAATCCATTGTCCGGCATAGCCAGCCCTCCAAGCTTGGCGAAGACGTTCTTCTGCTCGGCGACGGCCGCGATATCGTCTTTCCATTTCTCGAAATTGTCCTCGCGCTTGCCCGCGTACGGCCCGACACCCAGTGGCGTGCCGAAATGGTCGAGGATCATCACCGTGTCCGGGATCGCGGCGGCGAGATCGCGGAAGTCGAGGATCTGGTGGTGATAGTTCCAAGTGTCATAGGTAAAGCCGCGCTGGCCGAGATGCGCGACGCCGCGCCTGAAAGCTTCATCCTTGTAGAGACCTTCTGGCGCGCGCGGAGGAATGCGGAAGCCAGCGCCAGCCTTGTCGAACGGACCTGAGTGCCGGATCCCGCGAAAAAGCCCTTGCGACGCCTCGATATGGGCATCCAGAACTTCGTCCAGCGTCTCGATCGGCAGACGAAGATCAGCATGCGCGACGAGGGCAGCAATGCTCGCCCTGGCAGGTACGGCATCCGACAGCGCAGCGGCTTCGGCGATGTATTCGGTCTCGCCAACCGGCCTCAGATGCTCTGGTCCATCATCGCGATAGGATGAGCCGCATTCCATGAATACGGTTTGAGTAACGTTGTGACCATCATCGGTGTCCGACCACAATTCCTTGAGGTCGTACCGGATAACCGGGTGGCTTTTGCGCCAGAGATGATGATGCGGGTCCACAATCTCGCGGGTCGGGGCAATGACCTCCTCACGGTGCTTGTTGAGCCAGTCGTCATTGTCGAACATGAACCCTCTTCCCCCAGCTTGTTTTATTCAGTCCGGCTTATTGCATGTGCGGGCGGCTCGCCAGTGCTGCCGGCCAGAACGTCACCATCAACAGGGGGAACGTGGTGACCAGAAACATGACGTTGGGGCCGAAACGGGTCGAGACTAGGCCTGCCATGCCGGGGCCGAGCAAGCTTCCCAGGGCTAGGGCGATGAGCGCTACGACGAATCCTGTCGTGCCGTGCTCAGGAAATAGCCGTAAACTCCAGATGGAGAAGATCGCGCTGGCGGACATCAGCGCGGCGCCTTGCAGGCCGGCCGACACAATGACACCTGGCCAGGACTGAGGCGCGAGCCCGAGAAGCGCAAGGGAGAGAGCGGCGCCAGCGTAGACCAGGCGCAAGAGCCAGCCAGTTCCGGTCTTTGCTTCTGCCCGGCCAGTGAGCGTGCCGAGCATTCCAAAGGCGCCGTAGCTCAGAAAGATGATGCCGGCCGCAGCGCCGCTGCGAAGGCCGGGCAGGCCTCCCACCTCGACGACCCGGTCGGCAGCGAAGGAGAAGTACACCGAGTTCGTCGCGCCGAAACAAAGCGCCGGCAGGTAGAGGGGGATGGCCGGGCGGCAGAGGTATTTCGGGGGCGCGTTTTCCCGTTCGCGGTCATCGGTCCGGGATGGTGCAGGCATCTCGATCAGTGCACCAAGAGCGACGGTGAATGCGGCGAGGCAGAAGGCGCCCCAGGCATAACGCCAAGTGAGCATGTCGTAGGTAACAGCGAGGGACATGAGGGCGGCGAAAATAATGCCGATGCTCGTCCCGGACGCGATGACAGCGAGTACGCTGGCGCGCGACCTCATCGAGACGAAGCTCTTGGCAGCATCGTTAAAAGGGGCCCAGCAGAGGCCAGCACTGGCGCTTGCGAACATAACCCCGGCGAGGAGCTGAAAGGGGCTGCCTGCCAGTGCAATTATCAGGAAGCCGATACACGACGAGGCGGCGCCGACAACGACGGGTAGACGCGGCCCCGACCGGCCGACCAACCGGGCTGTCAGCGGTAGCGCCAGCAGGAAGGCGATGAAGCCAGCGCTGGCAATCAGGCCGGCCTGGCTGGTCGATAGCGAGAACGCTTCGCGCAATTGTGGCAGGAAAAGACCGAACCCGATCCGGGCGGGGCCAAATGCGATGGCCGTGGCACCGAAGCCGGCGATAGCGATATGTTTGCTAGTGTTCATCTGGCTGGTCCCGTTCGGCTCACCGCGACCTCAACGTGGAAAAGGAGTCAGGGTTCACGCAGAAAATGCTGTCCGCGCTTCAGGCAAGCGGAAAAGGGCCGCTCCGAGAGTGTGGCGACCGATATGGCTTCCTCGGGCAGCGTGCCCGTACCGCAACCGAGGTCGAGCACGGGATCCGAGGCCATGACGTGCGAAAGTTAGAAGCCGCAATGCGCGGCCCGCCGTGTCGCAGATCGCATCATAGAGCTAGGCGGGGTTCAGGGTCTCGAAAAAGCGGATCGACACCTTTTGAAACGCAAACCGACTACGAAGTTTTCACGAGCCCGATTTCGCGCAGGCGCTCCATCAAGTAATCCTGCGCCGTGATGGGCGGCTGTGTCTTGCCGCCTTCTTCCAGGCATCGCGGCAGTTGCTCGATCAGGAAGTCTTGATTGAAGTGCAGGAAGAAGGGCGTGGAATAACGTGGGAATTTGGCGCGTTCCGGCTCCGGGTTCACGACACGGTGCGTAGTGGACGGCAGGACGCCGCCCGTCAGGCGTTGCAGCATGTCTCCGCAATTGATGACGAGAGAGCCAGCTGGCGGGTTCACGGAAAGCCAGTCGCCAGAGCGATGCAGGACTTCAAGGCCTGCCTCTTCAGCACCCAGCAGAAGCGTGATGACGTTGATGTCCTCATGCGCGGCGGCGCGAACCGTGCCCTTTGGCGGTGGGTTTTCCTGCGGCGGATAGTGAAGCAGGCGGAGGATGGAGTTGCCGCTCTCGACCTTGTCGTCGAACCAGTCTTCCGGCAGCTCCAGGTGCAAGGCGACGGCGCGCAGCAGGTCGCGGCCAAACTCGTCCATCTCGGTGTAGAAGGCATAGGTCGCGGCGTCGAACTCCGGCACCTCGTCGACAACAGGCGTGTCCTTCATCGTCGCGCGGTATTTCGAGTCTTCAGGAAGCTTGCGGCCCGTATGCCAGAATTCCTTGAGGTCGGCGGCTTTCTGCCCCTTGGCGTTCTCCGTGCCGAACGGCGTATAGCCACGCTGGCGGCCGCCTTCTGCATCGTGATACTTTTCCTTGGCCTCGCTGGAGAGCGCGAAGAAGGCCTTCGCCGCGTCATTTGCCCCGTCGATGATGGTCTGGTTGACCGGGTGTCCGGTGAACACGGCGAAGCCGGTCTCACGGAAAGAGCTCCCGAGCCGTCTGGCGAAGGCCTGCTTGTCCTCTCTCCAGAGGCTGTAGGGGATCGGTTCGAAAAGGTTGCTCATTGCGTCTGCCTTGTCTGTTCCTGGCCGGATTTCTATCGCGCGGCGGCCTTTGCGCCAATGCGTCCGTTTGCCATTAGCCAAGCTGCGGCCTTCGGCAAAGTCTGCCGCAACAGCGCCTCTGCAGCCAGAATTTCGCCAAGTGTAAAGTTTGGCCCGCCTACCGTTAACACAGACGCGCTTTCAGGCCGATCCTGTTAACCATGTGGCAAACCCCTGAGCGCAACCTCTTGCCTGTCACAAGACGTGACGGATGGACAAAAGCCCATCGGCCAAGCGGACGCAAAAGACAGCCGCACACCGACGGGTTTTGGGTTAAAGGAAGAAGACAATGCCGTATTCAGAAATGGCGATGGATGTCGCCCCTGAAACTGGTCTCAGCGAACACGCGACGGCCGAAGAACTCTGCAAGGTTGGCCTTGCCTACTCAACCGGTGTGGGCGTCGATGCCGACATGGTCGCTGCGCACAAATGGTTCAATCTCGCTGTGCTCAAGGGCTCGGAAGAGGCCAAGGAATACCGCCAGCAGATGTCTGACATGCTCTCGAGTGAAGAGATCAAGCAGGCGCTCAAATCTGCACGTGACTGGCTTCAGCTGATAAACTGATTTCGCGCGCCAGGCGGGCCTGACCTAGCGCCCGCGAAAATCGCCCGCGAGATCATAATACAGTGAGAAGTCAATCGGCAGGGCAGAGCGGAACCACTGCTCCATGAAGAGATTTTCTTCAGCGATTGCCGAGCGTGGCACGTAGACCACGTCAAAACGGCGAAGCGGCGTAAAGTCCGCAAGCCTTGGATCATTCAGCCCGGCGCGGATATCAATGACAGCCGTCATGACCTCGCCGCCCGGCATTCGACGCATCAGCGCCACCTGAGTTGGCTGGGCGCCGGGCGTAAAGCCGCCCGCCATGATGACTGCCTGCAGCGGATCGATCTGGCCTGGCAGATCAAGCATGCCTGGCGCCTGTACCTCACCGCCTACGAAGATCTTCTGACTGTCGAACTCCATCGGAATGACGTCGACGTCGGGGTATCGCAGTTCACCCGCATAAGCCTGCACAAGTTCGGCTTGAATCTCTGCTGGCGTGCGCGCGGAGGCCTGTACCGTGCCCACATAAGGCAGGGTAAGCGACCCGTCAGGGGCGATTTTGATATCCCGATTGAGCTCTGGCACGGAGTTGAAAACGATGGACACCGTATCGCCCGGAGCAAGCAGGTAAGGCTGGTCGCGGCCATCCTCATGCCGCCATTCGGCGACTGGAAAATACTCCGAAGGCGTCGGCGTGACTGACTGGCAGGCACCGAGGACAAGAGCAGATGCGGCGAGAAGACTTCGCATGATGCTGGCTCACGATCTCTTTGCAAATTGTGTACAGTCTGAGGCTCAACGTTAATGTTTAAGGAATTATCAAGCCACGTGCCTGAAGAAGCCAAGTAAGGGGGTTTGCGTTTGATTTGCTCCCGGACACCTTCAGGGATGACCGTCTATGTCGAATTCAGCCGAATGGGGAGCGAGACAACCGCAGCAGGGCGGTGCCATGCCTGTTCGCTCACGCCCCCGCATTGGCCCGACTGAACTCATCCTGCAGCTCTGGCGGGCCAAGTGGCTGATGATCCTCGTCTTCATTCCGATCTTCCTCATCGGGTTGCTCGTCGCCTTCCAGATGCCGAAATCGTACGAGGCAACCTCGCGCCTTTTCGTCCGCATCGGCGACGAGAATGTCTACCGGCCTCGCGTCGGCGGTGAACTTCAGGGTGTTGCGCCGGAAGAAGAGCTTCTGATCCAGGCGGAACTCGAAGTTTTACGCAGCCCCGTCATCGCAGAGCGAGTCCTGACCGAGTTCGGTATCGACCAGGTTTTCCCTAAACTTGCCGATGCGCGCGACGACAAGATCGCCGCCAGCCCACCATCGGAACATGCCGCGATTGAAGAGCAGACATTCCGCAAGGGGGTGCTCGGCCTGCAGAAAGACTTCAGCTCCGGTACGGCGCCCAAGACACCGGTCATCAGCACGGCGCTTGAACACAAAGAAGCCGCGCTATCCGCTGACTTGCTCAATTACTGGATCAACAGCTATCTCGACTATCGCAGCGAAGTGTTCTCAAGCAATGGCTCGGCCAGCTTGCAGGAACAGCGCGTGAAGTTCGAAGCTCAGCTGCTTGATGTCGAAGAGGACATCCGTGACTTCCTTCGCCGCAACAATATTGGTGACTTTGAAAGTGAGCGGGCAACGGCCCAGCAGCTCTACTCGACAGTCTCATCGGAGCTTCTGACCACGCAGTCGCGGGCAAGTGCCGTCGATGGACAGCTCGACATCTATAACCAGCAACTCGCGCGTCTCAACCCGCAGCAGGACCTTTATGTCGAGGATAACTCCGCCCAGACGCTGATGCAGCTTCGTATTGAGCGCGAAGACCTGTTGTCACGTTATACCGAACAGTCCCAGCGCGTTCAGGCGATCGACCGGCGTATTGCACAGGTCGAGAATTATCTCTCCTCGCGCGACGGCCTTTCCGGCACGACCCGTCGCGGCCCCAATCCCGTCTACCAGACCATCGAGCAGTCAGCGTCGTCCCTGCAGGCAGAGCAGCAATCGCTCGCGCTGCAGGAAGCGGAGCTCAATCGCCAGCTCGCCAGAGTCGAAGGACGCCTCAGCCGTCTGAACGACCTGGCCCCGGAATGGCAGGAGCTGCAGCGCCGCAAGGCCCTGATGGAGAGAAACGTCGAGAACTTCTCGGTCCGCGAGGTCGAGGAGCGTGCCCTTTCCGAGATCTCCGGTCAGACAGCGGACAGTGTGCGCGTGCTTGAGCCGGCAAGTGTGCCGGTAAAAGGCAAGAGCCTCAAAATGGTGGTGGCCGCGCTCAGCATCCTGTTTGCAGGTTTCACGGCTCTCATGGCAGGCCTGTTATGGGCTCTGACGCGCCCTGGCTTTGCAACCGCACGGTCAGTAGAACGCACGACCGGCCTGAAGGTCGTCGGGTCGCTCAAGGCTGTCTGACGGAACGGCCGCGATCAACATTAAGAAAACCGTTAACCAACCGCATGATAGGCCCGATTCAACAGGGAATTGGACGCCATGAAAGATTTGCGCAGAAAGATGGACCCGGTCTGCAAGGCCGTGGCGCGGGTGTCGCCGGATACGGGTGCCCGCTGCGTCATGTTCATCTCCGCAAGACAGGAAGAAGGTACCAGCAGCGTTGCCGCATCGGTGGCGCTTCGCTGCGCAGCCCAGTCATCGCGACCGACCTGGCTTGTCGATCTGGGATTGCGGCAGAATGCCATGTTCAGGGCATTCCAGAAGGGCTTTGCCCGCGATGTAGGAAAACCGGGCCGCGCCTTTGACGGATCGCTTCGTACAGCCCCGATCTATTCGGTGTCCCCGGCTTTGTCTGGCAGTCGTCAGGAAAGCCAGCAGAAGAGCCTGCTCTCCGTCCACCCCATACAGGGTTCGCGTCTCTTCGTGTCCCGTTTTCGAAATGAGGGCGTCCGCAGAGGCCAGCGCGTTCAGCTTCGTGCACGCCCGGACTGGTGGCAGCAGGTGCGGCGCGCCGCCGGTCTCGTGATCGTCGATGCGCCTTCGCTATCGCGCTCGCAAGCCGGGCTTGCCGTGGCCGGACAGATGGATGGGGTCTTCATCGTCCTCGAAGCAGATTCCACTGGCGCCGATGAGGTCATGGGTCTGCGCGAGGCGATTGAAGCGCACGGCGGACACGTCGCCGGTGTCGTCATGAACAGGATCGGGTCCGATGCCAGATTCGCCGACCGGCTTGCAGGATAATCAGCGCTCGCTGATCCAGACTGTCATACTGACGGTAGAGCTGGGACTGGCTTTCATCTGCCTCGTCCTCTTCAGCGAAGGCCTTCTGCCTCGGCTTTTTGCCTCTGAGTATGACACAGACAGCAGCGCCTTCCTGCGCCTGCTCTGGTTGCCGGTCTATGGACTTGTCGCGATTGGCTGCCTCTGGAAGGTGAAGTCAATGGTGTCGCTTGCGGTGCGGATGCCCTTCCTGATTGCGCTGCTAGCGATAACGGCGGCTTCCTTTCTATGGTCGCTCGACCCGGCTCTGACACAGCGCCGCTCGATTGCCGTTGTCGCAACGAGTCTTGCAGGTTTCTATCTCGCCGCACGCTATGACTGGCGCACACTCCTGCGCCTGATGGGCGCGATGTGGCTATTCATGGCAATCGTTTCCCTCGGCGCCGTCATTGTCGCGCCGGGCTTTGCGATCATGAGTGAAATTCACCCGGGCGCCTGGAAGGGGCTCTGGTGGGAGAAGAATACGCTGGGCGGTCATATGGCGCGCGCCGCATTTCTCTGCGCATTCCTGTTCATCCTGGACCGTCCGTGGCGTCCGGTCTGGGGCTTTGCGGTCCTGCTCTGCAGCGCGCTGGTCATTGCCTCCACATCGAAGACGGCGCTGCTCGGCCTGATACTGGGCTTTGGTATACTTTTCGCGGGCTGGGTCAGCCGGAAGGGGACGGCCATAACCATCTCGGGTCTTTGGACTGGTATTGTCCTGTCCTCTGCCTTCACAGCCATCATGATTATCGAGCCCGGCATCGTTCTCAACCTGCTAGGGCGTGACGCCACGCTGACTGGACGGACCGATATCTGGAGCGTTCTGGCTGGTGCGATCGCAGACCGCCCGCAGCTTGGATATGGGTACGGAGCGTTCTGGCAACTCGACTCGATGCCGGCCCATCGTGTGCGCTCGGCTACGGAATGGCTGGTTCCCACTGCGCACAATGGATGGCTTGAGACGGCTTTGAGCGTCGGCCTCGTCGGGCTCGGGCTTCTCATGGCGAATTATGTATTGTTCGTCGCGCGGGCGGCTTGGCTGTCCATCGACAACTGGCTTGGCATTTTTGCACTAGGTGTTGCCGGGCAGTTCCTGCTTTTCAGCCTGTCAGAGAGCAATGCCCTTCAGCAAAACTCGATCATCTGGGTGACCTATGTCGCGATAGCCGCGAAAACGGCGATAAGTCTGAAGCGACCGGCCTACGTCCCGAATTCAACGCCGCGCAAGACTGTCGCGCCCGGTCACACTGGCGCGGGTGTCCTGCACAGCGGAGGCCGGCTCGCCCGCAGCCGATGACGCGCCGGGTTGACCGCTGAACTGGGTGACGGTCGAGGTGCCATAGAAGCGTAGCTTGACCCAGAAAAAGATCTTGCCAAAGCCCCGTACGGCCTGATCGGCTTCGAAAGCGCGTTTCTTATGACCAATCAGGCGAAGAGCCAGCCAGCGCAGTGAGTGCAGGGCGAATTTCCCGCCGCCAATAATGACCCAGAACACCAGCAGATCGTAGCGCGGCGGTTGGCGTTTGCGCGCGAGGGTGACTGGACCTTGGCCATAAGCGAAAGCCCGGCGTAGCGTATAGGATAGCGAAATACGCTGACGAAGCGGGTACTCGAAAACCGGCGCATTCGGCGCCCAGGCGAACTTGCCCCTGTTTGCGCGGATCCGTTGGAAGAGAAGATCGTCCTCGCCGCCAACTTCATTCATTCGCGCGTCGAACCATGGTCCCTTTGTCGGCACTTGCCGCGCATCGATCAGGCAGTTGCCGCACCCGAATGGCTTGTCGATATAGCCGGGTGAGATATTGGGCTCGCGCGCAAAGAAGTTCTCATAATAGGCGCGATGCTTGGTGATATCGTCCGGCAATACTGTCTGCACGGGGCCGAATGTCACTGCAGCGCCGAACGTCTTGTAGGCCGCGAGAAGCTCTTCGATCCAGTGCGTCGGCGCTGCCTGGTCATCGTCCAGAAATGCGATCAGCGGCGTTTCGAGTTTTTTCATCGCGGCATTGCGCGCATTCGCGACGCCTGCTTCCGGAACGTGCAGATAGGTTAGAGAGATCGTGTCTGGCGCCTGTTCGGCAAGCGTATCGAAAGTCAGGCGCGCCGTCGCATCGACCGAATTATCGGCGACAATCAGCCTGAAGCCAGACCGCGCAGCCCCTTGCCAGAACAGACTCTCCACGGCCCGGCGCAGACTGTCCGGCCGATTATAGGTAGGTATGACAATAGTGAGGACATCGCCGGTCAATTTTTGTCCCGGGCTATGATCGCATCGAGCGCATCCGACGGTGTCTGCAGGCGCGCATCGGTGTCCCGGGCGAGCCGAACGATCCGGCGGAAGTGCTCAGGGGAGGTGCCCCAGCGGCTATGATTTTTCCGGACATCATGTGTGAACACGAAGATCCAGGATGGATTATGTGCGGACGCTTCTATGACCGCTGCTGCGCGCTCAATGCTGCTCTCGTCAGCATCAAGTTCCAGAGCGGTTAGCTGCATCAGGTCAGACCCTTTCATATTCACGCCTGCATGGATGCCGCGCACGGCGTCAAAGCGGGTGGCGAGGCGCGGCTTCAATTCCGCGCGGGTTTCGCCGTAAGGCCAAGCAAACTGGCGAACAATCTCATTGTGCCCCATTGAGACGAGATTGCGCAGATTTGCATCAATATCAGCCAGTACGATGGACGCGGGCGCCTGGCTGCAGTCCAGGTGCGTCTGCGTATGCGCGCCGATCTCGTGACCGGCGGCGGTCAGCGCCTTCAGGTCGCGCTCGTCGAACAGGTCGCCAAGATGGTTGCTCGTGCCTGCCATGCCCGTGCAGGCATAGTAACAACCCTTCGCGCCGACTTCGTCCAGGATCTCGGCGCCGGTGTCGGCGGCTGATTTTGGAAAGTCGTCGAAGGTGAAGCAGATACGGGTGCGCCGCGGCGCTGCACCAAGGGGGCGCGCCCGGTGCCATCGTGCGGCACGCCGACGGACTTTCGCCAGAAGCGAGTCGGATGGCTGATAGGCGGAAAGCGTGGCTGCGGTCATTATATCTCCCTCGAATATGCCAGCGCCCGATAGGTCTTCAAGCATGCAAGCCGCACGCCATCGGGAAGGATCGCTGATTGCGCGCCAAGGCGCGCAAGACCCTGCAGCGGACTGCGGGCTGGTAAGTTTCTGAATTTATGGGCTATTCGGTATAGCGGCATCGATTTGACAGCGTTCGGATGGCGCTGTGTCAGCCGAGCGAAATTTTGTCCTGAGCTGCCAAATTTGCGCAGTAGCGTCGCGGTATCGTCCAGTCCGAGGTGCGTTGCCGTATTGTCGATGTGCCGGACAGGGAACGCCTTCGC
>Ga0208965_1000703_pt1 | contig 15519 bp, 15 predicted proteins | sample AOAMet1_07_M0_10_2_FD_188230 | JGI IMG/M metagenome (GOLD analysis project Ga0208965, IMG submission 188230) | Ammonia-oxidizing marine microbial communities from Monterey Bay, California, USA - CAN11_07_M0_10 (SPAdes) | ecosystem: Environmental > Aquatic > Marine > Intertidal zone | place...
CAGCGAAGGCTTCTTCTGAGCCTGCGAGGCCTTCGGCCAGCACGATGCAGGCATCATTGCCAGAAAGAACGATCACGCCGCGTAGCAATTGCTCAACAGTCGGCGTTTCGCCGATCTTGAGGCCCATTGTCGAGCCGCCCGTGGCCCAGCCACCTTCGCGCCATGCACGTTCACTGACCACCAACTCGTCGTCGAGCGAAATCTCGCCGCGCTCGATCGCGTCATAGACGACGTGGGCGGTCATGATCTTGGTCATCGAGGCCGGTATCATGGCCTCAGATCCGCGCTTGGAGAACAGGATGTCGCCAGTCTCATAGTCCATGATGACGGCGTACTCTGCTTCAGTGTCGATATACTGGGCAGATGCCGGCAGCGCCGCAGCTGCGAGGACAGAGAGGGCGGCAAGCAGGTTCGGGCGAAGCATTTTCGGGTCTCCGGGAATAGGTAACGCGGTGGAGCGATAACCTAGACCACAGACGGCGTTTTGAAACCCGGGTCAATGCAGGAGTCTGTATCAGCCGGCCGTTACAAAGCCATCCGCAAAGCCAAGCTGGCGAAGGCTCGCGCGGGCCCTGTCTGCCGCGTCGCGCGACTGGAACGGGCCGACCATCACGCGGTGATAGGTCTTACCTCTCACATTCGCAGCCTGGACGCCGCTCGATAGTCCGCCACCTATTCCATCTGCAACACTGCTGGCTTTGCTGGGCTCGGTGAACGAACCGACCTGCACGTATAGAGAGCCTGTTGCGGGTGTGGGGGTGGCTTGCCGTTCGACTGGGCCTGGTCGTTCCGCTGGGGCTGGCCGTTCGAAGTCAGCCTGAAGAAGCTGAGGCGTTGATTCAGGTTCTACCGGCGCCGAGGAACTGATGCCTAGATACTCGACCGCGACCTGAGCGCCGAATGGCCTCGATATTCCGAGCAGATCGGCCGCGTCCGAAGAAAGCGTCAGCGTTTCCTCGCGCCGTGCCGCTGTCCGGCTTGTAATCTGCACCACGAGTTCGGCATTCGTTTCCGGGTTGCGAACATGGGCGAGACTGTTGAGCGGCAAGGACGGATGTCCTGCAACCATGCGTCCATCAGAGCCAGAGAGCGCTGATGAAATCGCGACATTGTTTAGGATGGCGCCGTTCAGGTCAGGCAAGGCCGTTCCAGTTACCTGAATGGGCTTTGCGGAAACTGGCTTGCGTACGCTTCCCGGGTACGAGAAATGAATTCTGCGACGGACCTGGGGCAAGGCGCCAGACCCGGTGTGCGTGACTGGGCCGCGCCAAGTATCCTGAACGGCTTTCGGGTTCAGTCGAGGTGTGGTGGTCCCAACTCTGGCAATGCTCCGCGCCGGTCTTGCCTGTTCGACAGAGCTGATGCGGACAAAATCTATCGGGGCGGCGTCTCTTGGCCCGGCTTGGGCAGAAAGCGGAAGTATGGACGCGAGAAGCGTTGTCGCTGCGAGCGCGCGCAGACCCGTATTGGCGTTCAATGCCATGGCAACCTCGTTCTGAAGTCATATTTTCGTGTCCGACATTCTGCCGACGCACGGACCGATTTATTCGGTCATGAGGAACGCTAGACCAACAAGGTAGAAATCCATTGAAGACTAACTGAAAGTTCGGGCCTTTTGCGGTAGGAATTTGATTACGAAATGGCCCCTGCTCTATCGGCTAACGATGAAGCCTTCACCAAGCCCGAGCAGTTTCAGGTTCTGCCTCGCCCGCTCGCCTGCTGCGCGCGTTGCGAATGGGCCTGCGAAGACACGAAAATAATCGGCATCGTTGATCCGGACAGCTTCAATATCGGTCTGGAAACTTGAAGCGAGACGCTGCGAGACATCCTGGGCATTATTGATCCGCGTAAATGAGCCAACCTGCACATAAAGCTGCGGCCCGTTTGCAGGCATCGGCGCTGCGGCTTGTATAGGCGCTGCTGGCGGCGGCGCGGGAATGGCGGCGAGATCACTCGATTGAACCGGGCGCAGATCGTTCGGTCGAGGCTGGTAGCTGGCGAACTGTTCTGGTGCAGCGCTAGTTTGCGGCGTGGCGGGCGCTGGAGCAGGCGCCGAATTGCCGAGTTGGGCCGGCGTCGGAGCCGATTTGCCGGGATCAGGAACGCCCAATGACGGTTCGACCCCACCAAGGAGGGTGTCGTCGTAAAGCGTGGGCTGATTTCCCCTACCCTCCGGTTCAGGCCAGCTGCGGGTCTCGGCGTGCGCTGCGTATTGATCGGCTGCGTCGTACTGTACGGTCTGTTTCGCTGGTGCCGGACCGAGATAGTCAAGTGTGACGGTCGCCACCCCCTGCTCCAGCATGCCGAGCGTTTCCGCAGCGCGGCGCGACAGGTCGATGATACGTCCGCCCGTGAACGGACCGCGATCATTGACGCGTACGACAATCTCCCTGCCGTTTGACTGGTTCGTAACCTTTACGAGGCTCGGCAGTGGGAGGCTTGGGTGAGCCGCTGTCAGCTGCGCCGCGTCAAATATCTCGCCGCTCGCAGTTGGCCTTCCATTGAAGGCACGTCCATACCACGACGCCTTGCCGCTCTCCTTGGCAGCGACGAAAGACGTTGTCGCACTTGCCGGGTTGAGAAGTGGCGCCGAAAGATCCAGCGCACTGCTCCGCTGAGATATATCAAAATCTACGGTGTCTGATGAAGACGGAAGCGCGGCCATGCAAAGCGCAACGGCGCTTGTGAAAAGACGGGCTGACACAGGAATCGATGTCACTCTAGGACCTCGTTTGATGCGCGGGTTTAGCTCTGGCCGAAGCATGCTTGCGCAAACATCGGCTCAACTAGCCTCCCCAGTGGTTCAAATTACGGTGCAAATTCCAAACAAAGTGTTGCTTTGATCAGGATCCTGAGCAGTCAGGTCGCTTCAGATTACGGCGGAAATGAGGTTCAGCACTGCTATTGCATTTTGCGTCGTGATGCCCGAAACAGACGCCCGCCGCGGAGGGATGGCAGAGTGGTTGAATGCACTAGTCTTGAAAACTAGCGAGCGTGCAAGCGTTCCCGGGGTTCGAATCCCCGTCCCTCCGCCACGCACCCCTAGATTTGAAGACCAGATCTCCAAACTTCCGAGATAGCCCGCCACTGGCGGGCTTTTTCATGTCCTTTGGTCTCTGTTTTCCACGAAACCCCTGAACAACCGCGGTATTCCCGCCGAAGTCTCTACCCGGCAATTTCAACAGATCTCTTACTGGGCATTTTCCCTGTTATCGCCGATTTACAGGGAAATCGCTCACTTTTGCAGGGAAAAGCCGACTTTTAGCGCCACAAAACTACGTGTTTACAGCGCTTTATAGATGAATTCCCTGCGCGGAATAACAGGGAATTTTTTGATCGATAACAGGGAAAATTGCTTTCCATAACAGGGAAAATACGCGAGCGGAGTAAGCGTCCAGTAGGTAAGCGTCCAATAGTGACACGCTTGTGCGCGGTGTGGGGCGTTCGATCTCTTTCGGCTGGTGTTCAAAAGTCGAGAGGAGATGCCGATGCCGAGATTGTCACCTGAGAAACGTGCGGAGCTGGAAGCGTTCTGGTGGGCCCATCACGAGGCGTGGAAGCGCAGTGACTTGAATCAACGCGAATATTGCGAAGTGAACGACCTGCCGCTGAAGCGTTTCGGGAACTGGCGCGCCCAGTTCAAACGCGAGCCGCGGCCAGAACCCGTACATCTTCTGTATCGCCGCGGGGGCCTAAGTCATAGCTTTAGTCATAGGCTTAGTCCTAAGTCAGACCGTCCGGCCGATATTCGGTCGACTCCAAATGGTGATCCGATCCTCCCGCCTGTTCAGGAAGGGCGTCGGCGCAAGTTCAGTGCCGCAGACAAGAACGCGATCGTCAGGGCGGCATGTCGACCGGGCGCTGTCACCTCCGATGTCGCTCGTCGCTATGGCGTTGCCCCGCGTGTTCTGTTCCGCTGGAAGCAGGAGCTGGCTGTCGCCGATGAAACGCCGCGCTTTGTCACGGTTGAGGTGGCATCATGACCTTGCTTCCAGAAGGTGTGCGCGTTCACCTGGCGGTTGGCCACACCGACATGCGCAAGGGGATCGATGGCTTGTCGGTGATGGTTCAGGAGGTTCTGAAGCGCGATCCGTTCACAGGTCATCTCTTCGTGTTCCGCGGCCGCAAGGCGAACCTGATCAAGATTGTCTATTGGGACGGTACCGGGCTCTGCCTGTTCACCAAGCGGCTCGAGCATGGCGCCTTCCTCTGGCCATCGGAGAATGAGCCGGGCAAGTCGATTGTCCTGACATCGGACCAGTTATCGATGCTGATCGATGGCATCGACTGGCGATCCCCGGACGAGCGATGGCGTCCCGCCCGAGCAGGTTGAGGGGCTGATGCGACCGATTGAATCAGGCCGCAGAAAGCTGTGCGGAACGCGCTGATTCCAGCGTAAACTCCGTGGTATGGAGCTTGACCTCACCGCCCTGCCTGAAGACGTGGATGTGCCGCATCGCATGATCCGGGACATGGCTGCGGCACGTCATAGCGAGCGCGCTGAAGCACGAGCAGAAATCGAGCGGCTGCGCCAGATGGTGAAGACGCTTCAGCGCAGCCAGTTCGGCCGCCGGGCCGAGGGACTTGATCCCGGCCAGCTCCAGCTTGGCCTGGAGGATCTGGACAGTGATGTGGCGCGGCTTGAAGCGGCATCGCCAGATACACTTGTCGAGACTGGCGATCGTCCAGCCCGCACGCGCGCGTTCAGCCTGCCGGACCATCTTCCGCGCGAGGATGTGGCGGTCGACACTGAGACCAGCACCTGTCCATGCTGCGGCGGGGCGCTGCACTTCATCGGCGAGACGGTCAGCGAGATGCTGGACCATGTTCCGGCGCGGCTGCGTGTCCTGCGGATCAAGCGCCCGCGCTATGGCTGCCGGGGCTGCGGGAAGATCCACCAGGGATCAGCCCCGGAACGTCCGATCGCGAAGGGGCTCGCTACGCCAGGCCTGCTCGCGCATGTCATCGTCAGCAAGTACTGCGATCACCTGCCGCTCTACCGCCAGTCACAGATCTTTGCCCGCCAGGGTGTGAAGCTGAACCGGTCAACGCTTGCCAACTGGGTGGGCGGGGCCAGCTGGTGGCTGGAAGCCCTGCATGAGCGGCTCGCAAACCATGTCTTCAGCTCGAACATGCTGTTCGCCGATGACACGCCGCTGCCTGTGCTCGATCCGGGCCGCGGGCGCACCCGAACAGGTCGGCTCTGGGTTTATGCCCGCGATGATCGACCGTGGAATGGACCCGGTCCGCCGGCTGCTGTCTATATCTACAGCCCTGACCGGCGCGCCGAACGCCCGGAAACCCATCTGAAAGACTTCAGCGGTGTGTTGCAGGTCGATGGCTATGCCGGGTTCGAGCGGCTGACCACAGGTGGGGATATTACTCTGGCGGCCTGCTGGGCGCATGCGCGGCGCAAGTTCTACGAGGTGCACCAGGCCACAGGCTCACCGATCGCGGCCGAAGCGTTGCAGCGGATCGCCGAGCTCTATGCTATCGACGCCACGATCCGTGGGCAGAGCGCGAACAAGCGTCGGATCGTGCGGGCCCGGAAATCCCGCCCGCTGGTCCGCGCGATGAAAGCCTGGCTGGAAACCGAACTCCAGCGTATCCCGCCGCGCAGCGGGCTGGGCGATGCGATCCGCTATGCGCTTGCCCGCTGGGATGAGCTCAGCCGGTTCCTCGACGATGGTCGGATCGAACTCGACACGAACACCGTCGAGCGCGCTATCCGTCCGGTGGCGCTGGGACGCAAGAACCACCTGTTCGCCGGCTCGGAAGGCGGGGCACAGAGATGGGCCGTCATCGCGTCTCTGCTGACAACCGCAAAGCTCAATGATGTCGAGCCGCATGCTTATCTGAGTGATGTTCTCGAGCGTCTCAGTCAGGGCCATCCGATGAACCGGATCGACGATCTGCTACCGTGGAACTGGGCGGCTTCACGCGCGGACGTGTAAGAACTGGACGCTTACCGAGCGGATCAGGGAAGTTCAAAGCCGAACTTGTCAGCTTGGCGATCCCAATCCAGCGGAAGGTTTGAGCGCAGAATTTTCTCAAGACTTAAATCGGCTGGTTGCCGTCCATCCAGGATCGCTTTGACAATCGCCGGCGAAAGAAAAGCCAGCTTCATTCTCTGGCGCAGCGGCGATGGGGTCCAGCCGATGCTTGAGGCGATATCGGCCAGCGACGTGCCTGCCCGCCAAGTCTTCATCCAGACATGTGATCTGGCGATGGCATTGATGAGGGTGGTATCTCGCTGCGGCGCTGATGCGCCAAGAATGAGCACGGTCTCGACGCCGCGCTTCTTCAATGTAAAGTCTTCTGCGTGAACTAAAGCTGGCGCTGAAAATTCGCTCGCTGGGATGCTGATGGCATCAGCAAGCGCCTCGTCATCTAAGGTCAGCCTCAACTCCCCTACCCCCACCTTAATACGCTCCAAGAACCGGAAACTCCTGGCAGGCGTGGCGGAAGATGCCAGAAGCTCAATCTCAGCCAGTCCAGCTGAGAGCCTGCCGAAAGATTCTGCATCTGGGTTGGCGAGCAGATGTTGAGGGGCCGTCCGCAGCCAGTTTCGCAGAGCCTCAGTCACGGCTTTTTCGAGTTTGGCGGCGGGCAGTCGCCATCCGCTGGATGCCTCACTCTTGGTGTTGAGCAAGCTTCGAGAGACATAGTATCGCCACCGGCGACCTTTTGCGTTGGCATAGGTTGGTGTGAGGCGCTCACCCGTTTCATCATAGAGCCGACCCGTCAGCGGCGATCCTTCGTTGGTCTTCTGACCTCGCTGCCCGCGTTGTCGTGCGCTCTTCTCCTTCAACCGATCCTGCACGCGCGACCAGAGCATCTCATTAATGATCGCAGGATGAGTTGAGGGATAGGCATTTTCCTTATGCCGTACCATGCCGCGATAGACAGGATTGGTTAGAAGAGAATGGATCGCGCCCCGGGACATCACACATCCACCGAGTGATTTGCCACTTTTGAACGTTCGCTCCTTCGACCGGATCCCCTCAAGGCTGGCTTCGCGCGCAACTGCGCCAAGGCATTGGTGTTCGTCGTAAAGCGCAAATAGCCGCCTTACCGTCTCGGCCTCACCCTTGTTCAGGACCAGCTCCCGCTTGTTGGGGTCAGGATGCGGGTCGTAGCCAAGCGGGGCCAGTCCACCCATCCAGAGCCCTCGTTTAGCTGAGGCGGCCAGTTTATCTCGGATACGCTCTGCAGTGACCTCACGCTCAAATTGCGCAAAGGACAGAAGGACGTTGAGTGTCAGCCGGCCCATGCTCGTTGATGTATTGAACGCCTGCGTGACGGAGACGAAGGAACAGTCTGATTTATCGAACCGCTCGACCAGGCGCGCAAAGTCGGCAAGCGAACGTGTGAGCCGGTCAATCTTGTAGACGACCACCATGTCAATCCTGCCCGCATCGATATCGTCGAGAAGAGTTTGCAGGCCCGGCCGCTCCATATGTCCACCTGAGATGCCGCCATCATCGTATCGCGTCGTCAGAAGCTTCCAGCCTTCATGCTTCTGGCTTTCAACGTACGCCTTGCAGGCCTCCCATTGAGCGTCGAGAGAATTAAAGCCCTGCTCGAGGCCCTCCTCATGGGATTTGCGAGTGTAGATCGCGCAGCGGATCGTCGTCTTGGCCATGGTCAGGTCTGCTTACGCTGCAAGCCAAAGAAGCGAGGGCCGGACCAGCGCGCGCCAGTGATCTCTCGGGCAACCGCACTCAGCGAACGAAATGTTTTGCCGCGATAGATCACTCCATCAGCCGTTACGTCGACCGAGTGCTGGACGCCATTCCACTCCCGCACGAGCCGGGTACCTTGCGTTGCGATCTTTGCAGCTTCTGGCGGCGGGTCACCCGCGGCGATCCGCTCGAGTGTGGATTGCAGGCGCTTACCTAAATCGCCGTACTTCTGAGCCTGGGCCTCATACGCAATTAGGCGAGCGAGAAAAGGCGTACTTGTTCGATTGGGAGGCGCCTGCGAACTGAGGGTTTCCCATAAGGCGAGGAGCTCCCCGCGGGGCATGTCCCGCAGGATCTCCATATTGGCTAGCATAAAGGCAGTCATCACGCTTTCTCCAGACGGTAGCGCGCGTAACGGTCTCCGTCCGCCGGCGGGAGCTTCTCCAGCTTTCCATCTTCTGCCCGCACTCGGGTGAGTGCCGCGCGAACGGTATGCGGAAGCCAGTCCAGGGCTTCGGAGATCTGATTGACCGTGACGCCGTCTTTCTTGTTGAGCAGGTTCACAAGCTGCTCGCGTTTTGTAAGCGGCTTCTTCTGGGTTTTCGGTTTGGTTGATGTAGTCATTGGTTTTCCTTCAGTTTGCGAGGAGCGATTGGCCGCTCCCACTGGCTGAAGGCCCGGCCATCTGAAGGGGGCTGGCGCGCCGAAATTCGTTTTCGGCGCGCCTACACTCACGCTCTGTTGGGGCGCGAAGTCCAGCCGAAAGTCAGCGGCTTTCTGAAGACTTCCGATGATTGGCCAAGGCCTGCTCCGCCAAGCCAATAGCTTCAAATGACTTAGCCACCGCACACTCGGCGTGCGCCGTGAATTGTTCGCTGTCTATTTTCGGTGACTGGGCGTTGGCCGCTGCTGCGTGCGCATCTTCAAGCGCGGCGGTCGCATCAGCCATGAGTGCGGAAGGTGATTTCAATCGAGCCATGCTTCGATTGGCGCTTAATTCCGTGATCGGTTCAAGCGCAAACGGGACTGCGTGATTTGCGCACCAGATTTCCAGCATTTTGTGCCCGCCAAGTTTGAGCCTATGCTGGAGTTGGCTGAATCCTGTACCTTCTGATCCTGCTCGCCGTCGTTAGTCCGAATATAGAGACAGCCATCGACTATGGTGGATTTCCTTTTGTGATCGCTGGCGCGGCTCTCACGCTCAATCTCATGGGGTACATGTTCGGGCTGACGGCGCTATTGTTCACGAGCGACCGCAAGGAGACCATTCCTGGCGCGAGGCTAGACATCACCAGTAACGTGAACACCCTCGAAGATCCCGGAGACTGCCGTCTGCCATCAATGCGATAGGCTACAGCCATCGTCGCGTTCGACGGCAATAGACGTCATAAGCACTGCCGAACTTTTTCTTGAGAGCCTTTTCCTCCGGTTCGATTTGCAGGACCGTCATTGCGGCGACAAATACAACTGGAGCGAGCAAGGCTGCACCATTCCCGGTCCAGATAGCGAGGCTGGTGAGGACTAGGGCAAAACCGAGATACATCGGGTTTCTCGAGACGCGATAGAGTCCGGTGGTGACCAGATGCCCGGCATCTGTCGGCCTGACCGGATTGACCGTCGTGCGAGCTATCAGGAAGGCGGCAACTGCAGCGGCAAGAATCGCTGCGCCAGCCAAGGCCAGACCTGCCGCGATGGCATGGTCGGCAAGCCCCGGATCATAATCCAGACCTGGTGAAAGACGGGATGCCATCCAGCCAAGACCGGCGCAAAACAGGAACTGGAGCAAGGGCGGAATGCGCAGCTTCATGAGGCTTTTGCCGTCGAACATGCGGCGCCGGATTTCTGTTGCCTCAACTCGCCGACGGCCTGCAGTGTGATGGCCCAGGAGGAACGCAGGAAAAGGCCTGCCAGTAGGGCGGCAACAATCAGGTCCGGCCACGGCGATCCGGTCAAAGCGACGGTGCCGGCTGCGGCGATAACACCGACATTGCCGATCGCATCATTGCGCGAGCAGAGCCAGACGGAGCGGACATTGCTGTCGCCGTCGCGCCAGCGCAATAGAATCAGCACGCTCAGCAAATTGGCCGCTAGAGCCAGACCGCCGATAATGCTCATGGTGATCGTCTCCGGGGACCCGTCTGAAAAGACACGGGCGATGGTAGATCCCAAGATGAACAACGCGATCAGCGCCAACGACCCAGCCTTGAATAGAGAGGCCTTCGCCCGCACCGAAGCGCTCATACCGATTACGGCAAGGCTGATCGCATAGGTTGCCGCATCGCCGCCAAAGTCCAGCGCGTCCGCCTTGAGGGCCTGGGACCGGGCAAGGTAGCCTGCGGAGAGCTCGACGATGAACATGATGGCGTTGATCGCGATGACGGCTAGAAGCGCGCGCCGATAGGACTTCGATGTTCCATCGAAAGATGTCTGTCCGCAGCAATCACTCATGCAACTGTCTCCTTTGGAAGGCGCCTTATGTCCTGTCAAAGTCGGACATCGTGCCTGCAAAGCTTGTGTTTCCGATGGTCAAAACTATTTCTACAGCCTACAGTAACTGTAGAGGCAAGGGGTTTCACCACATGGGATCATTGACGATTGGAAAACTGTCCGCGGCGACCGGAGTAAAGGTCACCACGATCCGCTACTATGAATCGATTGACCTACTTGAAGAGCCGGCGCGGAGCGCGAGCGGGCAAAGACTGTATGGCGAAGCGGCTGTCGAGCGTCTTGGCTTCATCCGGCACGCCAGGGACCTAGGCTTTCCCGTCGCGGCGATCCGGGAACTGATTTCATTGCAAGTTGAGCCAGGCAGGGATTGCGATCTGGTCGACCAGATCGCCCGCCGCCAGCTGGGCGAGGTCCGCCGCAGGCTTACCCAGCTAGAAGCGCTTGAAGCCGAACTAAAACGCATGATTACCGCCTGCGAGGGCGGGAAGGTCGCGAACTGTTCAGTGCTCGCAGCGCTGGGCCATCATGAGCAATGCCCGCGTGAATAGCATGCGGGCAAAAGGTCGAAAGTGCCCCTTCAAAACGGGGCTTGACCCTCTAGTTACTAGAGGTGCTATGGAATTGGGCTTGGAATAATTCACTCGCATCTAAGTTTACAGTATGAACCTGCCCCGGATGATAAAGCACTTGCGAACATTGATCGTCATGATGATGACGGTCGCTTTCGTGATTGCGCCCATGAGTGCGGCGGTGGATACGATGCATACAGGCGATCAGAGCGCAGAGATGTGCGCGGGCGCCGAGCTTTCGCAGGACGGGTCCCGCGAGGAGCCCTCGCATGACGAACACAAACATAAGGCCCATCATTGCGGCAGCTGTCATGTCCACATGATCGGCGGGAGCTATTTCGGCGCCGCCATTCAGCCTGAGATTCAGACTAAGCGGCTTCGTCCGGGCTTGGCATTCCACGCGAGCCTCGTTCCGGATGGCCTATACCGACCTCCCCGCGCCTAGACCGACGACACCAAAACTTTGTGCTGCTCCGGCTGCACTGTCGTTGAATCTGGACGAGGAAACCATCCAAAATGAAAATTCTGCTATGTGGCGCTGTTGCCGCAATAGGCCTGCCTGCCATGGTCGGCGCAGCCTATGCCGAGGGGTGCAGTGCTACCCCGCTCCGGGCGATCGAGTATGATCAGACGCCTCCGCTCACGCTGGAACAGGCTGTTGCGCGAGCCGGCAATACCGCGCCCGAAATCCTGATTGCCGCCTTGGAAGCGAGAGCCGCTTCGGCCGATGCCGACCAGGCCGGGCGGCGGCTCAACCCGGCGGTTTCCCTGGAGACCGAGAACTTTGCGGGCACCGGCGGTCTCGAAGGCTTTAATGCCTATGAGACGACGCTGGCGCTGGAACAGACCTTCCAACTCGGAGGCAAACGTCGCTTGTCCGAGAGAGCTGCAAGGGCCGAGGCCGCGCTTGCAAGCGCAAAGTGCAACGTCCAGCGATTGGAAGCCCAGCGCCTTGCGGGTGAACTCTTTCTTGACTTGCAGGCAGCAATCGAAATGGCCGCCGTGGCAGATGCATCGGCTAAACTGTCCGAGGAGTTTGCAGATATTGTTGAGCGTCGCGTCGACGCGGGGGCCACAGCCCCGCCCGAGCTGTCACGTGCAAAAGCCGAAGCCGCGATCCTTCAGGCCACCGCCGATACCGCCCGAGGCGAGGCGGAAGCTCGTGCACTGGCGCTCGCCTCGGTCTGGGGCAGCGCCGAGGTAGATTTCATCCTGCCGAGGGCAGAGGCTTCACACTTGGCGCTCTCCGGTACGGAACCGGATTCTGACGGCACTAAACATCCAAAATTGCAAGCGGCTCAAGCCGGTGCGGAAGCCAAGGTGGCAGCGACAGACCGCGCGCGGGCGGGCGCCTGGCCGGATATTACTGTCTCTGCTGGCATCCGGCGCTTTGAGGACACCGGAGACAGTGCATTCCTCGTGGGGGTAAGCCTGCCATTGCCGGTCTTTGACCGTAACCAGGATGCTACAAGGGCAGCCAAATTCCGCACCGAAGGGGCCGAACTGAATGCCAGGGCCATCGAAGCGAGGCTGAGAGCCGAGCAGGCGAGCCGCGCCGCGCAAATCCGGGGCGCAGAATCCCGATTGCAGCGTCTTGAGGAAGAGGCCCTGCCCTTCGCCGAAGATGCCTACGCTTCAGCCGCCGAAGGCTACCGGGTTGGCAAGTTCGATCTCACCGCCACGCTCGATGCAAGACGCAGCCTAATTGAAACCCGCGCCGCCGTGATCGATGCCCGGCTGGCGCTCCTTACACAAACCCTGCGGCTGCGTGCGCTGATTGGCGCAGCGCCCTTCGACGGAGAGATCCAATGAAACTGAATTTGTTCTATGCGGCGCTGCTTTCTTCGGCGCTTCTATATCTTGGCGCCTGTGGCAATGACGCTCCCGCTTCACCACCTGCAGACCAGACGGCCCCGGAGGGCGAGGGCGACCATGAGAGCCATGCAGAAGACGGCAATGATCATGTCGAGCTGACCGCCGAGGAGGCGGAAGCTGCCGGTATCCGGACCGGGCGAGCCCAAACAGGAGCGGTTTCGGGCCAGCTGGAACTGCCGGCCGAGATCCGTTTCGATGCGGACCGTGTCGCAAGGGTCTCGCCACAGGTCGAGGGCACCGTTGCTCAGCTCTATGCAGGCGAAGGCGACATCGTGAAAGCCGGCGCCACGCTTGCCCGGCTGACCAGTCGTGAACTTGCCGGCCTAAAGGCCGATTATCTGAATGCCCTGAGCGCCGAGCGCCTCGCGCAAGCCGAGCTTGAGCGTGAGGAAAATCTCTGGGAGCAGAAAATCACCGCCGAGGCCGATCTGCAGTCGGCGCGTGCGGCATTCGCCGCAGCCAATGCCGGCCGGGAAGCTGCCGAAAACAGACTGCATGCCATCGGCATCGGTCATGGCACGCTGGACATGCTGGATGAGGCTGCGGACGGGTCGCTTGCGCAAGCCTATGTCACGGCGCCCCTGGCCGGAGAAGTGATCCAGCGAAGCGTTTCGCTTGGAGAAACCGTATCCGCTGGCGGCGCGCCCATCTTTGTCATCATTGATGATAGCGTCGTGTGGGCCGATATCGCGGTCTACAAGGAAGATCTCGGCAAGGTCAGCGAAGGCCAGACCGTGACATTCCAGCAGGAGGATGGCCGCGTCCTGGCCGAAGGGACAATTTCAAATGTTCTGCCTGTCATTAACGAGGCGTCCCGGACAGCAACAGCGCGCGTCATTGTCGACAATGCCGAACACAGGCTGAAGCCCGGTCAGTTCGTAACGGCGCGGATCGACACGGGAGAGGGGCGCCCCGTCGTGCGCGTTCCCTCCGATGCGATTGTCAGCGTCGAGGACAGGATGTCCGTCTTCGTCCCGACCGATGACGGGTTCGAACCGCGCGAGGTCCGCACAGGGAACAGCGCGAGGGGCTACACCGAGATCATTTCCGGGGTCGAGGCCGACGAAGCATTCGTTGCCGAGGGCGCCTTCACCCTGAAAGCGCAGCTTGAAAAAGACGCTTTCGGCGACGGCCACGCACACTAGGAGACCCGCAAAATGATCAATTTGATGCACCGCCTTGCGGGTGGCCGGCTGCTTGCCGCCATTGCCGCACTCGCCCTGTCGATCGGGGGGCTGTTTGCCTTTCGCAGCCTGCCTGTCGACGCTTTTCCCGATCCCTCACCTTCTCTGGTCCAAGTCTTCACCGAAACTGAAGGCCTGTCGCCCGAAGAGGTCGAACGCTATGTCACCTATCCGATCGAGACGGCCATGTCCGGCCTCCCCAAGGTCGACGAGATCCGCTCGACATCCAATTTTGGCCTGTCTGTCATCAATATCTATTTCGAGGACGGCACGGACGTCTATTTTGCCCGCCAGGTCGTCGGTGAGCGCCTCGGCGAGGCCGCCGACGCCATTCCCGACGGTTTCGGCACACCCAAGATGGGGCCGATTTCGACCGGCCTTGGTATCATCATGTACTATCGGCTCGTCGATGAGACCGGCGAGCGGTCGCTGGTTGAGCTGCGCGAGATTGCCGACTGGATGATCAAGTATCCGCTCCAGTCGGTTGAAGGGGTGACGGAGGTTCTGTCACTAGGGGGTTTCGAGAAGCAGTACCAGGTCCGCCTCGATCCCGATCAGCTGACATCCTATGACCTCAGCGTCGGCGAGGTGATTGCCGCCCTGGAGAGCGCCAATCGGACGGCCGGCGCGCAATTCATCGAAATTGGCGCCGAACAGTACACGGTGCGCGGGGTCGGGCTCGCTCGATCTCTCGATGATCTGCGTGAAACGCCGGTCAAGACCGTGGATGGACGAACCGTCCGCGTCAACGACCTCGGTGAAGTCGCCATCGGCGGCGGCGTCCGGCAGGGGCTCGCAACTGCCAATGGCGAAGGGGAGACCGTCGCCGGTCTCGTCCTGAAACTTTATGGCACAAACACGTCTGAGGTGATCGAGAACGCGCAAGCGCGCTTCGACGAGATCAACCAGTCGCTTCCGGATGGCGTCAAAGCCGTTCCGTATTATGATCAGGGCACGCTGGTGAAAAAGGCGGCTGCGACCGTGACGACCGCGCTCTGGCAGGGCGCGCTCCTGGTCGCCGTCATCGTCTTCCTGTTCCTCGGCGGCTGGCGTCCAAGCCTCGTGGTTGTCATGGCCATACCCTTCTCGGTCGGCTTTGCCTTCATCGCGATGAAATTCCTCGGCATCGGGGCCAATCTGATGACGCTGGGCGGGGTGGCGATCGCCATCGGGATGATGGTCGACGGCGCCATCGTCATCGCCGAGAACGTGGATCGCGGCTTGCGCGAACGACGCGAGGGTGAAGATAGCCGCACGACGGTCGCGCGAGCGAGCGCCGAAGTGATCGCGCCGCTGATTGCTGCCGTCCTCGTGGTGATCATTGTCTTCCTGCCGCTCTTTTCGCTACAGGGCACTGAAGGCAAGACGTTTCGGCCGCTCGCCGCTTCTGCCGCGCTCGCCATGACAGGGTCGCTGATCTATGCCGCGCTCATCGCTCCGGCGATGGCGCTCGGCCTCATGCGTCCGCCCAAGAGCAATAGCCAGGAGAGCGACAGCCGGCTTGTTTCGCTGATCAAGCCGCTTGCGGCCTTCTTCGTCCGGCGACGTCTCGCGGCGGTCGGGCTAGCAGGCGTCCTGCTTCTGGTTGGGGGCCTCTCAGCGACACGCCTTGGCTCGGAGTTCACGCCTGCGCTGGAGGAAGGCGATGTCCTGTTGCGTGTGACGATGGCGCCGTCCATCTCGCTAACCGAAGCAAAGGAAACGTCGACCCGCATCGAGACAAGACTGCTTGAAGCCTTCCCCGAGATCAGTTCCATT
>Ga0208965_1000704_pt1 | contig 15512 bp, 18 predicted proteins | sample AOAMet1_07_M0_10_2_FD_188230 | JGI IMG/M metagenome (GOLD analysis project Ga0208965, IMG submission 188230) | Ammonia-oxidizing marine microbial communities from Monterey Bay, California, USA - CAN11_07_M0_10 (SPAdes) | ecosystem: Environmental > Aquatic > Marine > Intertidal zone | place...
CGGGTGCCAGACGAGAAGATTGAGCGCGGTGCGCGCCATCCGCGCGGCAATAGGGATTGGCCGCTGACGGGCATCTTCGCTCAGCGCGGCAAGAACCGTCCCAGCCGGATTGGCGTCACTGTCTGCCGCGTTGTGAAGGTCGAGGGGATGAATCTCTATCTCGAAGGTCTCGATGCGATCGACGGCACACCGGTCCTCGACATCAAGCCCGTCATGGAAGGCTTCCTGCCTCGCGGCGATATCCGCGAGCCTGACTGGTCGAAGGCGCTGATGGCAGGGTATTGGAATTAGCTCAAAGCTCGGGCGAATATCTGATTTGGTTTTATATTATAGGTTGTGCCCTCCTCTGCATTAACTAAGATGCGGAGACCGTGGGGGGGGCTATGAATATAAAATTGTGTGTGCCTGCAGTTTCAACAATTGCATTATTAGGCATTTCGGCTTGCCAAAACCCGCTGAACTTGGCGCCTGGGTACGCTTATTCACCTATTATTGATGAGCAAACGGCTGACTTTTTACGGTCTGCTCCATTGGTGGCTCCCTCTAATATCGAAATTGCACGAGAGAAATATTTTCGGGATCAGCAGGTTTTTGGATTATCCATTTCCGGTGGAGGAGCCCGTGCCGCAGCGTATACTCTAGGCGTTCTTGCTGGTCTTGAAGAAATCGAACCTCCACGCGACTGGGAGGGGGGCGCAAAGAGCGCTTTAGAGGCAGTTGATTTTGCGTCGTCAACATCCGGAGGTAGCTGGGGCTTAGCTGCCTATCTTGGGGACCGATTTGTACAATCAACGAACGATCAGTCCGCAAGTTCGTATAGTCTGTCCGAAGCGCGCCCTCGAATTTCTAAACGATTGGCTGATTTTTCAAAGGTAGGGAATCGAGACGGGAGATATCGCGCGTTTGCGGAGACGATTGCTCAAAACGTCACTTTTGGGCAGATAGGTGAGGCAGGATTGCCTGATCCCTTTTTCAATATCACGCTAATGCCCGCTCAGGCTCCTTTTGTATTTACTGAGGCTTACTTGGACCACTACTCAGTGGAAAGCTTCGTAATATCCGAAAGAACCAAAGTGCCAGTGAAGAACGTAGATCCATTAAGTGATCTGCCGATTGGTCTTGCGGCAGTGATTTCTGGTTACGTTCCAGGATGGTATCATTCATATGCAGAAACGGGTCTTTGTTCATCCACACCTTTGAAGAATGGAAGCTTGTGTCGCAATGGCGCAAGCGTCGATAAACTATCGCTAGTCGATGGCGGTCTATACGACAATTACGGTTACAAATCCGCTTTCGAGCTTTTCGCCTCAATAGACCCCGACCGCAAAGCGAAACGACTTCTAATTCAGATTGACGTTACAACGAACCTCCCTTTTCACACGTCAGCCAGCAAGAAGCCGCCTGGTGCGGCTGGAATTTTGAGAAGTCTGAGCTTTGCAAATCAGGACGCGTCTTTTTTGAAAGGCTTTCAGCTATTCGCGGGTCAGATGGAAATAGACACCGTCGTTCTGGATCTTTACAGCACGGCCAAGTTCGATCCTGACACTCAATCCGAGCTCGTCGCTGATCTATCTGCGCTTCGCTCAATCGCAGGAAACCTCGATCCTTGGTGTGATGCACATGTCTGCCGGCCAGATGAGAACGACGCAGCGAGAAATAACTTCTGGCGAGTTGGCCTACATGGCCGGACCAGTTTTCTATCCGACTATCAGCCAGAAGACGGAGCTGAGGGCGACAAGGGGCTGTTCACTGCAACGTGGCAACTGGGAGTGCTTGCTGTCCGGATGCATTCAGATGAGATAAGTTGTTCATTGTACGACGTCGATACGAACGGTGACAGTTGCGCGGCTTAGTTCACATGCTCGCTAGCGCTGGCTAGTCGGCTTCAGCCGATGCATCGCAATCGCCTCATGGCTCTCTCTCGCCTCATCCGCCAGCTTACACAACGCGTCAGGCAGCGCCGGCTCCTCATGTCGCGGTGCGCCGAACCCTGTGGACTGCCAGACCGCATCATACCAGTGCGGCGCCCAGACCCCGTCTTCCGGCTTTGGCCCAGCCTCCCAGCTCAGCATGGCATCGGTGTACGCAATGCCAAGCGCACCGCAGAGGGCCCGTAATATCCCTGCGGGGTCTTCAAGGATGTCATCGGAATCGACCACTGGCGGCGCGTCGCCCCTGATCTGACAGACCCGGTCAAACAGCTCTGCCTGCTGCGGCACGCCGATCGCTTCGAGGCTGACTGTCTCCATCTTGCGCGCATAGGAGGCGAGCACACGCGCCGGATCGCGGATCAGGAAGGCATTGGTCACCCTGTGCATCCAGTTTCGGGGCAGGGCGGGCGCCATATGGTGCGTCATATGCTTCTGGTAGAAGACAGGCTTGGCGCCCGGCACAGACGCTTCGCTCAGCTCTCGCGCCACGACCGCGCCGTCATGCGCCTGCGCCTCCAGGATCTCCGCCTGCATAGGGTGCACAGTGCCGGTGGAAATGAGATAGGCCGCATAGAATGGTTCATCCACGCAGGCTGTATCAGGCCGCGCGCCAAAGCTGCGCATCATCGTCGTCGAAAGGTTACGCGGGCCAGACCACATGGCGATGCGTACAGGCTCGCTCATTTGATCGGCGTCAGGCTGCGGGTGACGAGGTCCTGGTAAAGCCCTGTAATCTTCTGCGCCATTGGCCCGCCGGCATGTTCGATCATTCGGCCATCAACCTCACGCACAGGCGTCACGCCTGCAAACGTACCCGTTACAAAGGCCTCATCGGCTGAATAGACGTCGAACAGCGAGAAGCGCTTCTCACGGACCGTAATCCCGGCGTCCTCGCAGACGCGGATGATGTTGCCGCGCGTGATCCCGCCAAGGCAGTAATCCGGCGGTGACGTCCACACCTCCCCATCGCGCACGATGAAGAAATGGGTCGAATTACAGGTCGCGACGAACCCGTCGGCATCCAGCATCAGCCCCTCATCCGCGCCTGCCTTGTCGGCCTGTATGCAGGCGAGAATGCAATTGAGCTTGGAGTGCGAATTGAGCTTCTGGTCCTGCTCGGCAGGCCCGGTGCGCCGTACATGAACGGTGAAAAGCGACAGTCCCTTCGCGATCACTTCCGGGACGGGTGCCTTGTATTCCGGGATGATGACGATGGTCGGTTTGGTGATGGTGAAGCGCGGGCCCTGATAAGGGGTCTTCTTGATGCCGCGGGTCACCATCAACCGTATATGAACGCCGTCATTCATGTCCTGCGCCTTCAGGCAGTCGAACAGGCGCTGCGTGAGCTCTGCCTTCGAAAGCCCGATATCCATGTCGATGGTTTTTGCGCCCGCATAGAGCCGCTTCAGGTGCTCATCGAGGAAGGCCACACCGCCATTCTTGACGCGCAAGCCTTCCCACACGCCATCGCCCAGCAAGTAGCCACTGTCGAACACCGAAACGGTCGCCTCGTCGCGGTGCTTCAGCTCTCCATTGATGGAAATGAGGACATCCGCATTGCGCGGATCATAGACAAAATCGTGCACGCCGTGCGGTTCGTTTTCCATCGATTGGTCTCCTGTCTCGGACGCCAGGTTCTGGTCATACATCAGGCTTATCAAGAGCGAAGCATGCCCCTGCGAAGGCAGGGGTCGAAGGACGAGCGCGTTGAGGCCGAGCCCTAGCCAACCCGGCGGTCAGTATCCTTCCAGTAAGGCTCGCGCAGATCCTTGCGGAGAATCTTGCCGGATGGGTTGCGCGGCAGCACTTTCACGAAGTCGACTGATTTCGGGCATTTATAGCCAGCGATCTTCTCTTTCGTGAACGCGATGATGGCGTCCTTGTCCGGGGTAGCACCCTCTTTCAGAACGATGATGGCCTTGACCGCTTCACCCCATTTCTCGCTCGGAATTCCGATCACGGCGACGTCGGCCACATCCGGATGGCTGAACAGCGCATTTTCCACTTCAGCCGGATAGACGTTCTCACCGCCCGACACGATCATGTCCTTGATCCGGTCGTGGATGAAGAGGAAGCCATCCTTATCGAAATAGCCTGCATCGCCCGTATGGAAGAGGCCGCCGCGAAGCGCCTCCTCGGTGGCGTCCTCGCGGTTCCAGTAGCCCTTCATGACGAAGTCTGCGCCGATGGCGATCTCGCCAACTTCGCCCTGCGGGACCGGGTTGTCCTGCGGATCGACCACGCGAACGATGGCGGTTGGATACGGCACACCGCAGGAGCGCAGCTTGCCCCAGCTCGGGTCGTGCGCTTCCGGCGGCAGATAGGTGCCAAGGCCAACCGTCTCGGTCAGGCCGTAAAGCTGGGTGAACTTCGCGCCGAACAGGTCGACGGCGCGTTTGAGGAGGTCCTCTGCAATTGGCGATGCGCCATAGGAGATCGTCTTCAGGGAAGAGAAGTCCCGATCATCGACACCTGGCATCTGGGACAGCATCAGGATGACGGCCGGCACCCAGAAGGCATGGTTCACCTTGTGCTCCTCCACGAGGTCGAGAATTTTGGTCGGGTCGATTTCCCGGAGGACCAGCGTCATCGCGCCCTGCGCACTGGCCAGAACGCCGATATTGCAGCCGGCCACGTGAAATAGCGGCATGGCATTCATCACCACATCGCCCTCATCATAGGCAGCCCAGTCGAGCTTCGCTGCTTCAATGAAGACGGCGCGATAGTTCGCATTGGTCAGCATCACGCCTTTGGGCAGGCCTGTGGTGCCGGACGTGTAGAGCTGGATGACGTCATCATCATCCTCAGTCTTTAGGCCGGGTGCCTTGTCGCTCTGGCTGGCCATCCAGTCGTCATAGGATGGCCAGTCCTTATGGCCGCCATCAATCGCGATGATCGTCTTCAGTTCAGGACATTCCGGCGCGATCTTTTCTGCGGCCTCATAGAACTCCTGCGAGACGAAGAGAACTTTCGACTTACTGTCGGACAGGATGAATTTCATTTCCGGCGGCGCGAGGCGGTTATTGATGCCGGTCATGGTCGTGCGCGACTTCGCGCAGCCGAAAAGCTGCTCATAGTAACAGCCCATATTCTTGGCGAGATAGGCGACCCGGTCTCCCGGCTGCACGCCGGCGGCGAGTAGACCGTTGGCGACCCTGTTGGCATTCTTTTCGAGGCCGGCAAATGTCGTGGTCTTGCTCTCAAACCAGATTGCGGGCTTGTCGGCGAGTTTCTCCGATTGCACACGCGGAATATCGGCAAGGTGCGGCATCAGGACGGGATCGAGCATCTTCTGGACTTCCTCTTGAGCTTTGCTTCTTTTTCGTTACCGCTTGAAATCGCTTTGGACGCGGCGGGCAAGCCCTCAGATGGAATAGGGTGCCTGTCAGACAGCGAAAAGGAAAGCAGATGGCGAGCGCGCAAACGATCATTCTTCACCACTACCAGACCTCTCCCTTCTCGGAGAAAGTTAGGCTCGCACTGCGGATGAAGAACCTCGCCTGGGCGTCCGTAGAAATCCCGAACATGATGCCGAAGCCGCTGCTGATGCCACTGACGGGTGGGTATCGCAAGACGCCCGTCATGCAGATCGGCGCGGACATCTTCCTCGACAGCGCCATGATCATTCGCGCGCTGGAAGAACGGTTCGAAATTCCGCAGCTCGACCTGCCGGGCCATGAGGGTCTGTCCAGCGTCGTCGGGTCCTGGGCTGACGGGAAGTGGTTCCAGACCAGCGTTGCGATCATCTTCGGTTCGATTGGCGATCAGGTGCCCGAAGCCTTCAAGAAAGACCGCGAACAGCTTTCCGGCCGTCCATTCGATACCGACGCCATGAAGGCGGTCGTGCCGATGATGAAGGACCAGTGGCGCGCGCAGATGGCCTGGCTGGAGCAACGTCTCGCCGGGGGGCAGGGCGCCGGTGCCGGCAACTGGCTGGTCAGCTCCAAGCCCGGCCTCGTTGATGTCCACGCCTATATGAATCCATGGTTCATCGAGAGCGCTCTGCCGGACTTTCTTGCCGAATGCTTCAAATCCTTTCCGCGCACCGCGGACTGGTATGGACGCATGAAAGAGATCGAGGGCCAGACACCCGAAGACATCACTGGCGAAGAGGCACTTGAAATCGCGCTGAACGCTGCCCCGCGCCTCAAGGCTGCCAAGACAGAGGGCGAGCTTCAGGCATTCGAGCCCGGTGAACGCGTTGCGGTTGCTGCAGACGATTATGGCCGCGACTGGGTCGAGGGCGAGATCGTCATCGCCACCGCCGATCGCATCATCATCCACCGCCATGATGAGCAGGCCGAAACCCTGAACGTGCACTTCCCACGCACCGGCTTCATGGTCCGGCGCCTCGGTTGAAACGTTTCGAAGTCGAGCTGCCCCTACCCTCGCCGTTCTCCCAGCGCAAGCTGGGACCCATGGCAGTTGAGAGCGCACATTCCCAGCCGCCATAGACCCCACTTTCCAATGGGGAGGCGGCGTCTGTGTCGCTTGTCAGTTTTTGGCGTTTAACGCCGCTTAAGCCGCTTCCGTCGTCATCGCGACGAACACGTCTTCCAGCTTCGGCTGGTCGGTGGAGAGGTCGGCAACGCTGATCCCTGCCTCGCGGACTTTCTCCAGCAGGCGGCCAATGCCGGTCTCGCTGTTGCGGTAGGCGATCTCGAGCTCGCCGGATTTGATCAGACGGATATCGAGATGCTGCAGGCTTTCCGGCACCGCGCTCAGCGGCTCACGCGGCTGGATCTTCAGGATGCGCTGGTCCATACGCGCCAGCAGCTTTGGTGTCGGCTCGCAGGCGATGATCTCGCCATGATTGACGATGGCGATCTCGTCGCAGAGCTCTTCGGCTTCTTCGAGATAGTGCGTCGTCAGGATGATGGTCGTGCCCTCAGCGTGCAGGCGGCGGACATACTGCCATAGCGAGCGGCGCAGTTCGACATCGACGCCAGCGGTCGGTTCATCAAGGATGAGGACGGGCGGACGATGCACGAGCGCCTTGGCGATCATCAGGCGCCGCTTCATGCCGCCGGACAGCTGGCGGACATAGGCGTCAGCCTTGTCGGATAGCCCGACAGCCTCAAGAATTTCCGCCGTCCGCCGGGACTTCTTCGGGACGCCATAGAAGCCTGCCTGCAGCTCCAGCGCCTCTTCCGGCGTGAAGAAGGGGTCCATGGTGATTTCCTGGTTCACGACACCGATGGCGGCGCGGCTGGCGCGCGGGTGCTGGTCGATATCCATGTCCCATATCCGGGCCGTGCCGGACGTCTTGGTCACGAGGCCGGCCAGGATGTTGATAAAGGTCGATTTGCCGGCGCCGTTCGGGCCGAGCAGGCCGAAGATGCTGCCGCGTGGGATCTTCAGGCTGATGGACTGGAGCGCGCGCTTTTCCGGCATCTTACCGGAGGCAGCGTAGACCTTTTCAAGGTTCTCGACCTCGATGGCATAATCAGGGGCGGACATCTGCTCTCCGTGGTTTGCTCGAAGCGTCTATATAGGACTGTCGCCCTCGACCTCTACCACCAGTGCCTGTTTTTGTCGTTCCTGCGCCCGCTTGAAAGCAGGGCGCTCCTTCATCCGGCCGAGATATTCCTTGCAGGTCTCGGTCAGGCACGGCTCAAGCGGCGGCAGGACGCTGGCCAGTAGCAGGCCATAGCCGATGGCGATGTCTGCCATGGTGAACCTGTCCGCGACCATGAACCTCGAATGTTCCAGCTTCTGGTCCACGATGCGCAGGCGGCCCGAGAACCACATGCGATAGTCATCGGCGACCTGCGGCTGGCGGCGGGACTTATGCTCCAGCATCTCATATCGAAGCACCAGCGTCTGCGGGAAGGTCAGCGTCGCGTCAGAGAAATACATCCAGTTGAGATACTCACCATAGCCCGCTTCACCCGGCCGCACGGCAAGGTCTGTCGGCCCGTGCGTCTCTGCGAGGTAGTGGCAGATGCCGGTCGATTCGGTCATCTTCGTCTCGCCATCCGTAAAGAACGGGATAGTGCCGAGCGGATTGATCTCCAGATACTGCTTGTAATGCACGCGCGGCGGGAATGGCAGGACGACGAGGTCGTAATCGATGCCCATTTCCTCCAGCGCCCAGAGCGGCCTGAACGAGCGCGCATTGCGGCAGTGATAGAGTGTTGGTTTCATCGGTCGGCCTCCCGGTCATAGATGCGGTGTCTCATCCAATTGACGCCGCCATTCATGACGGACTACCTATGCGCCGTACCGCCTGACGGGCAATGCTGACATTGGGGAAGCTCAACTATGGCCACTCAGAACCTGCCGGAAGCCCCGGAAACGATCTTCACCGATGAGCACCGCGTCGCTTGCGACGGTGGCAACGGTCCGCTCGGCCACCCGATCGTCTGGTACGAAATGGGCGACGAGGACATGGTCGAGTGCGGCTATTGCGACCGCCGTTTCATCCTCAAGGGCGGCAAATACGACACCGGGCAATAAGGCGCGCGCGGCCTCAATCGGCCTGTCTGCGCCGTTTGCGGTCCTGTCTCCAGATCCCGAAAATCTTCGGCCCATCGATCAGGTAGCGTTTGAACATGCGTTGCGGCTCGCTGGTCAGCCTGTGCAGCCATTCCAGCCTGAACCGGCGCATCCATTCGGGGGCCCGCTTCGTGCGGCCTGTCAGGAAGTCGAGGCTTGCCCCGCAGCAGAGACCGACGCCCTGTACATTGCCAAGCTGCTTGGCCGCCAGCGCCACCATTTCCTGCTGCGGTGAGCCGACACAGAGGAAGTGAAACCGCGAAGGATTGCGCGCCATGAATTCGGCGGCTGCTTTGACCGCTTCCGGCTTGTTCCGCAGGCCCATCGGCGGGTCGTGCCAGCGTACATCGGAAAGGCCAAACCGGGCCTTCAGTGCTGAAATCTCACTTGCCGTACACCCGATCACGACGACAGGCTCATCAGAGTCGACTTCGCGCTCGAAGAGTTGCTGTACGATGTCGGCACCTGGAGAGGCGGGCAGGTCGATGCCTTCGACGCGGGCCAGGAGCTCCAGAATACGGCTGTCGTTCAGGATCAGGTCTGCCTCATCATAGAGGCTGCCCAGCGCTTCCTCACGCTGCAGGCGGACCATGTGATCGACATTGGGTGTCACGACATACCAGAAGCTGTCAGCGCCAAGCGCCCTTGCAGCGATAGCGCGCGCCGCCTGGCGGGCTGTGCGCGGCTGGAATTCAAGGCCAAGAAAAGTGACCGGCTCAGGCGTTCTGGCACCCGACGGGGTGCCGCCTGTGGACGGCGATGTGGTGGAACCCTGCATGGTGTCTCCTTGGCAGGCGGAGCCGAACTTGCGGCTCCTATGAATTTACCGGGGTTTCATTCGCTTGTCTCGGTGTCCGGCTTACCCGGCTTCTTTCCATAATCATGTTTGCGCAAAAGCCCGCGAAACTGGTGATAGGTCAGGCCCAGCGTTTCGGCGGCCTTTCCCTGATGGCCGTCATGAGCTGCCAGCGCAGCATCGATCAAAGCGGTTTCAAATACCCTTGTCTGGACGTCGAAGGGGGCTCCGAGTTGTGGTTTCGGCAAGTCAGGTTGATTGGATTGAGAGGCGGCAGGTGGGGAGTCTGTCGTCCCTTTCAAGACCGATGGGGGTCGATAAGGCGATGCGAACGGGTCCAGCGCTTCATGGTCAAAGCGTACGGGCTCAATGGTGGGCACGATCAGGGCGCGTGCCGTTATGCGCTGCGCAAAGTTCCTGAGTTCACGCACATTGCCCGGCCAGTCATGTGCTTCGATGGCCTCAATCGCGGAAGGGGCAAAGCCGGGAAAGTCTTCCAGCATCTCGCGCGCCATGCGCCGCGCAAAGAAGTCTGCCAGCAATGAGGCGTCGCCCTTGCGGGCCCGCAGCGGCGGCAGGGTCACAACATCAAAGGCCAGCCGGTCCAGCAGGTCAGCGCGAAACTTGCCAGCTTCGACGGCTGAAGGCAGGTCGATATTGGTTGCGGCAACGACGCGGACATTCGTCTCCAGTACCTTCTCTCCGCCGAGGCGCTGGAACTGGCCGTATTCAATGACACGCAGCAGCTTTTCCTGCACGCGCTGCGTTGCCGTTGCAATCTCATCCAGGAAGATCGTGCCGCCATTGGCGAGTTCGAACCGCCCGGTCCGCCGCTCCGTCGCGCCGGTAAAGGCGCCGCGCTCATGTCCGAACAGTTCTGAATCCAGAAGGTCGTCGGATAGCGCTGCGCAGTTCACCTTGATGTAAGGCCCATCCCAACGCTTCGAGAGAAAGTGCAACCGCTCTGCGATCAGCTCCTTGCCGGTACCGCGTTCGCCGATGACCAGCGCAGGCCGGTCCAGCGGCGCCAGTCTTGAGACATGCTCCAGTGCCGAAAGCCACTCCGGCGCCTCGCCGATAATCTGGGGTGTATCGCCAATCATGCGGTCAAATAAGCTAAATAGATGGTCAAAACAACTAATTTATTTAGCTTAAACCGCTAAAACAGAATGCAACATTGGTCGGCCGAAAGTTTTATTCCCATTAGAAACAAGGCACTAGTTGGTTAGTGAAAAACTGGCACGGTCCTTGAAATGAGTATGGCAAGTCAGGCGATGGGCGTCGCCTAAACCGAAAGGACCAGAAGAATGACCGACCGCTCCTACGAGACCCGCTACCGGCAAGGCCGCGAAGAAGGTGGCCGCTTCGGCCGCTGGCTCGCAAGCCGTCCAGCCGAGTGCTGGATGTTCTTTGCAGCAGGCGTCTTCCTTGGCGGACTGTTCTTCTAGCCACCCGTAAAAAGCACCTCGTCTCCTCCCAGACGACCGACGAGAATTTGAAAGGATAAAAAATCATGGGACTTTTTTCCCGCCTCGGCGATATCATCAACTCCAACATCAACGCGATGCTGGACAGTGCCGAAAACCCAGAAAAAATCGCACGCCTGATCATCCAGGAAATGGAAGACACGCTGGTTGAGGTCCGCACCGCGGCCGCCCGCGCCATGGCCGATAAGAAGGAAATGGAACGCGAGATCGCCTACTACACCAACGTCCGTGACGATTGGGAAAAGAAGGCCGGCGTCGCCATCGACAAGGGCCGTGAAGATCTTGCCCGCGGGGCACTGACCGCAAAGCAGAAAGCAGCTGGCGAAATCGACCGCCGCGAGCATGCCATGCAGGCTGCGGAAGATGCCTTCGAGAAGCACCAGTCCGATCTCGGCAAGCTTCAGGCAAAGCTCGACGAAGCCAAGGCAAAGCACCGTGCGCTGATGATGCGCCGCGAAGCGGCCGAGCAACGCATCCGTATGCGTTCGCAGACCTATGATGGCCGTGTCGATGATGCGCTGGCGCGTTACGCCAATGTTGAGCGCAAGGTCGACGAGATGGAAGCCTATGCCGACACCATCCAGGGCCGTGAGCCAAGCCTTGAAGACGAGTTCGCCGCGCTTGAGCGTGACGAAGCTGTCGAGAAAGAGCTTGAGGCCCTGAAGAAGTCGCGTGGCCAGTCTTCCACGCAATCTACTCAGAGCGAGGGCTAAGTCATGCTGACATCCCTCTTCGTTCTCGGCATCATCCTCTCCGTCATCATCGTGCCCGGCCTTGTCATCCAGTCCCTGGATGAAAGGGGCGGGGCCCAGAAAGGATAGTCATGGATCAGGAATTTCTGATCGCCCTCGTCGCAATCGTCTCCCTCTTCATCGTCTTCCCAGGAATGGTGTTTCACTACATCACGCTCTGGAGAAAACAGAAGACGCTCGAGCCTGACGATGAGCGCATGCTCGAAGACCTCTGGCGCTCCGCCAAACGCATGGAGCGCCGCATCGAGACCCTCGAGAAGCTCGTAGACGCCAACCCGGAAGATGCCGCGCCAGCAAGTCGCCAGCCGCGCTCCTCCTACGACCAATAAGGAACCAGTTTAATGACCCACTCTGACCGTCACCCTCATTCCGGGCGCGACCGTCATCGCAAATACGAAGACGAAATGTTTCGCTCGCCGAATCCAAAGCGCCTCTATCGCTCACGCAATGAGCGGATCCTGGCAGGCGTCTGCGGTGGCATCGGCGAACGGTATGGTTGGGACCCCCTCGTGGTGCGCCTGCTTACCGTCGCGGCTTTCTTCTTCCTCGCCGGACCGCTGCTGCTACTCGCCTACATCGTCATGTGGCTGATCGTGCCAAAGGCCCCAAAGTCCTATGGGCACCTCGCCCCTGAAGAAGAGGCTTTCTGGCGCGGCGTCTCCGACCGGCCGAAAACGACCTATTCCGGTCTCAAATACACTTTCATGGACCTGGAGGACCGTCTCCAGAATCTCGAAGCCAGTGTCACCTCGGATGAGTGGCGCCTGCGCCGCGAATTCCGCAACCTCGAAAAGAACTGAATATGTCGGCTCAACTCCTCTCCCTGCCAAACCGGTATCACTGGATAGAGCCGGCACCTCAACCGACTGAAGCCAAGGGGGCTCCTCAAATGACACGCAATCTCCAGACTAGCGGATGGCTCGCACTTGCCTGTGCAACCTTCATCCTGGCGTCTGCCGTCGCAGCCAGCATGCTCGGCGGATTGCATATCGAAGCTGGCGGCGTCCAGCTGACGCTAGAAGCTTCGGCAGAGCGTGGTCTGCAGTTGGTCTTCGCGGCCGCAAATCAGGGCTAAGCGTTCGTCAGCCCCCGCGCTTCAGGGCGCGAAGAATGAGCCGCATCGGCGATACCGCATTAAGGGCAGGACCAGTCGCCGGGGCGGGTTCGCGAAGGATCTGACCGGCCAGTATTTCTCCCGCCCAGGGGCTCCAGGTGAAGCCGCGAGATCCAAACCCACCTGCTATGAACAGGCCATCAACAAACGGCGCGTCCGCTTCGATGGCCTGACCATGTTTCACCCCTTCGAAAATCGCTCGCGCAGCCGCCTCATCGGGCACCGCTCCGATAAGGGGCAGGCGGTCCGGCGTTGTCGCGCGCACCCCGGCGCGGCTCTGAATCTCTGCAGCTTTCGCGGTCTGCCGCCAGTACGGGCGCAGCTCTTCAAGGGCTGCCATATTGGTGGTCCGAGCGGCTTCAGATGCGCCCGGGCCGGTGCCATCCCAGGCCTCAAACGTCGCGCCCCAAAGGCGGGTCTGGCCCAGGGCGAGCGCGTAGTGGCCGCTTGCAATCGCTGAAGGCGGCGCATCTACCGGGACATCGGCAAATTCCACCTGTCCAAGACGCCCTGTCAGCCCCAGCCATGGCAGCAAATCCTGCGCTCCCTGACCGGCTGCGATAATGGTCGGCACTTCCGGATTGAGGTCTGAGAGATTAAGCGTCTCGCCAAACCGGGTCTCGGCGCCTTCCAGCAGGTGGGCGATCAGTTTCTCCGGCTCCAGTATCAGCGCTTTCTTGTGAAGCTGGCCGCTCGCTGCCGCCTCAAGGTTCTCAAGTCCCAGCGGCGGGTCAGTCAGTACTTTGGCAATTCGCTCGGCCTCGCGCTCATCCTTCGGGCGCTGCAGGACGTCAGTTTCGGTAACGCCCGGCCGCCCCGCATAGAATTGGCGCGCACGCAGATAGGCGTCGATCAGCAGGCGGGCCTGAACCGTATCGCCCGCATCAAGCCGCGGCATGACCAGTGCCAGCGGATTGCCGCTCGCCTGCCGCGCCGGGCCGCTCGCGGCGTCGATCACCTCGACCTCGAGCCCGCGATCAACAAATATCCGCGCCAGACACGCCCCGGCTATACCAGCCCCGATGATCCGAACTTTCTTTGGGCGGTTATAGGGTGAACGAAGCCCGTAGGTATCGGGCGCAGGCTGCGGCGCCTCGTTGAGGCGCACTTCCAGCCGCTCTCGCTTGCGCCCGAAGCCTTCGACCTTGGCGACATCGAAGCCAGCTTCGGCAAGGCCGCGCCGCACGAAACCAGCCACCGTGAATGTACTGAGAGAAACACCGTCAGTGCACCGCTGCTGCACCATCGGCCAGAGGGATTTATCCCACATTTGCGGATTCTTTGCCGGGGAAAATCCATCGAGGAACCACGCATCGGCAGCAAGGCGGGAGGCGGGCAAAGTCTCGCTGATATCCCCGGTATGAAGCGTCAGCGTGACGCCCTCATCCGGCCAGACGATCCGTTGGACGCCCAGCGCGCACTCTGGCCAGCGCTCGATCAACTTGTCTGAGAACTCGCTGATCTCTGGCCATGCGGAAAGCGCGCGGGCGGCATCCTCCCGGTCGAGTGGAAACCCTTCAAAGGAAACAAAGTGCAGCCACGCTTTTGGTGTCGGACGTGTCTCGCGCCAGAGCTGCCAGGCGCCGAGGAAATTGAGCCCCGTTCCAAAGCCAAGTTCGCCAATGGTGAAGCTGCCTCTCCCTTCCCAGCGCTCTGGCAGGCCGCACCCTTTCAGGAAAACAAGGCGCGTTTCCTCCAGCCAGCTCTGACGGGAGAAATAGATATCATCCACCCGCACATCCTGCGGGGTGCCATCGTCTTTCCAGTCAAGTTCAGGGCGGGGCGGTAGTCGGCTCATTTGCGGCTCATCTAGCACGGGAATTTAATATTCCACCCCGGGAACGGCAGGGCCAGATCGCTTGTTGTATTACCAGTTCATACACGCAAAAGGAGAAACCTTCCATGGGAAAAGATCAAGCAGAAGGCCTCGGCAAGAAAGCTGCAGGCAAGGCAAAGGAAGTCGCCGGTGTCGCCACCAACAACCGCAAGCTCGAAGCCGAAGGCAAGGCTGAGCAGGTTGAAGGCAAGGGCCAGGAAATGGTCGGCGAAGCCAAGGACGCCCTGAAATCAGAAGAGAAGAAGAAGGCCGACTAGACCTCGCAATTGCTTGGCAGGGGGTCCGGCACGCCTAATTCATATTCCATGATTTCGCACCACGAGACCCCTGCAAGGCGCACAGGCCTTGAAAGGCTGAACGAATTTGCGCCCCTGATGGGGGCGCAATATGCGCACCGCCGCAATATCGACCCGGGCGAAGAAGCCCGCCCGAACGTCTCCCAGCTTTCCCCCTTTCTCCGCCACAGGCTGATCAGTGAGGAAGAAGCCGTTTCAGCTGCACTCACTGTGCATGGTGGTGAGCAAGCCACGAAATTCATTCAGGAAATCTGCTGGCGGACATACTTTAAAGGCTGGCTGGAGCATCATCCGTCCGTCTGGTCTGACTATGTTTCAGACCGTGATGCGCAGTTTCAGGCCCTCGAAAAGGACAAGGGACTGCGCGCCGATTATGAAGCCGCCATCGAAGGACGCGCGGGCATCGATGGCTTTGACCATTGGGCAGGAGAGCTCACTGAGACTGGCTACCTTCACAATCATGCCCGCATGTCCTTTGCGTCGATCTGGCTCTTCACGCTGAAGCTGCCCTGGGCACTCGGTGCAGACTTTTTCCTCCGCCATCTCCTCGACGGTGACCCGGCTTCAAACACTCTGTCCTGGCGCTGGGTTGCGGGGCTTCACACCCCGGGAAAGACCTATCTTGCCAAGAAAGAAGCCATCGAGACGTGCAGTGATGGCAGGTTCGCGCCAGACAAACTTGCCCAGAGTGGCCGTCAGGTTCCGGGGCCGGAAAACCCCCAGCCGCAACAGCTTCCGGCACGCGATAGCCTGCCTGATGAGCGGTTTGCGCTTCTTCTCACCGAGGATGACTTGAGCGTC
>Ga0208965_1000716_pt1 | contig 15369 bp, 20 predicted proteins | sample AOAMet1_07_M0_10_2_FD_188230 | JGI IMG/M metagenome (GOLD analysis project Ga0208965, IMG submission 188230) | Ammonia-oxidizing marine microbial communities from Monterey Bay, California, USA - CAN11_07_M0_10 (SPAdes) | ecosystem: Environmental > Aquatic > Marine > Intertidal zone | place...
TCAACATCTCTTGGATAAAATGTAGTATCTCGAATATTTTCAGTTCCAGTTAGTGCCATAATCAATCTCTCAAGACCAATACCACAACCAGCATGGGGTGGGACACCATAGTCAAAGGCATTAAGATGGTACTCAAAGGAATCTGTTTTCATGCCTTTGTTACTCATTCTTTGAGCTAATTCATCACGTTTTTCAATTCTGGTACTACCTGAAGACAATTCCAGATCACCAAACATTAAATCAAAAGATTCTGAAATTTTAGGATTAGATTTGCTATCTTTTACATAAAATGGCTTTGGTCCAAGAGGCCAATCTGTAATAAAGTAAAATCCATCTAATCCGATTTTTTTAAGATTTGAAGGATACAAATCATCACCCCATTCTGTTTTTGCTCCAGCTTTTTGCATTCTATCTACAAGATCATCATAGGTATATCTTGGAATATTTTCAGGTACCGGAGTTGGGGTAAACTCTGAATCAGGATTATTTTTAATGTAATCATTAACTGCAATAATTGAAACTTTGATTATCTCTTCTATTCTGCTCATCACATCATTGTAATCTACAAATGCTTCTTCCAAGTCTATGGATATTGCTTCAGCTAAATGCCTATTGGTTCTTGAAGGCTCTGCTCTAAAAATAGGTGCAATTTCAAAAACTTTTTCAAAACTCATTGTTAATTGTTCTTTATACAATTGGGGGCTTTGAGCTAAAAATGCCTCCTTGTTGTAGTAAAATATTGGAAACAGTGCCGCTCCACCTTCAGTAGCTGTAGCAATCATTTTAGGAGTATTGATTTCAACAAAATTTTGATCATTAAAATAATCTCTAATTGTTTTTAGAACTAAACTTCTAGTTTTGAAAACATGTTGTAAAATATTACGTCTAAGATCAATGGGTCTAACTTCTAAACGAGTGTCAATATTTTTGACAGTTTTTGCTGTTGGTTCAAAGGGCGGAATAGTGGTAACTTCAGAAAATACACGAAGTTCAGTTGGAATAATTTCAAATCCACTTGGGGCTTTTTCAGATGCCTTTATGGTCCCAGTTACACCAATAGATGAATGTGCTTTGAGTGAAGAAATTTTTTCACGTATCTCGTCAGGGCAATCTCCTTTTTTTGCAACAATTGAAAGATCACCATTTTTATCTCGTACAGTTGCAAAACTAATGTTTCCATGACCTCTAACAGTCAAGACCCACCCCATTACAGTGACTTGAGTACCATCCATTGATGCGTTTAAGTCATTAGAATAGTGGGATCTACGTAATTGTCCTAATTCAGTTTCAATCATAATTTACAATTATTCCATATTTTCTCGTATAATTAATTTTTTGACGTGGTTTTTCTTTACTAAACAAGTTGATTTCTAAAATCAAAGACACATTTTCTTAATGTATTCATATCTATATCAAATTCAATCCATGTTGGGTCGCCTGTATCATCTAAATCTACATTTAGAACATTCATTGGCATTTTAGTAAACCCATCTTCAAATACATCTCCAATGGATTTTGGTAATTCTGTTAATGCAAGATGATATTTTGTTGTATGATCACGAAACTTATGTCTATAATTTACTTCATAATTATTATCTGCATCTACAATTATTGATTTCATATAGACCAATTTTCCATATTCCTCAATTGCATTGGCAAATATTGAATACATTTCATTTATGTGAATTTCTGACATTTCTTGATTTGGTTTATCAGGTTGTCCTAAACAGCGGTCAAGGAAATCCAGCATACTCAAAATATTGTTTCTAATCTTTTTTTGTGTCTGGTTCATTTGATCAACTGAAATTTTTTTAAAACTAGCCAAGTCAATATCTGACAAATTGTGTGAACTTAAGCGTATGGATTGTCTGTAAATACAAAATGTAGCATCATATCAAAATATCAATATCTATTCTAATTTGTAAAAATCTAGATGATTAAATCCACTTTCACAATACATTTTTTGTGATACCAATGCTCATTTCGAATTCTTGGATCTAACCGAATTTCTTTTTTACAAAGAGTACAATGAATTTTCAAAAGAAATTCTCCAATCGTATCAAATGTGCAACGTGCCACACACAAGATCTATGATAGGAATGCTCATTTCTCATTCTTCGTTCATCAAAAGGCATGATTTTCTTGCAAAGAGTACACGGAATAAACATAGGCTACAAAAATACTACTGAATGTTAGTTAATGAGGCACGGGTTATTGTATAAAATTAAAATTAGAAAGAGAAATAGTGAAACAAATAATTTTTTATTATGATTGTGGTCTTAAAACTAATTTTCATAATGGTTATATTCACCTAATAGAGAAATTCAGAATAATATGGCAAATATCCTCATTGGGCTTGTTATTGCAATGTTTCTAATTGTTGCAGTATATGTTGGCTATAATGCATCTCAAAATTATTCTGAAGACGCTGGAGGTCACGATATACAAATCGATCTAGATATTCTAGATACTGCACCTGAATTATTACAAATAATTGAAAAACAAGACGGATACAAATCAATTATCTAATTTTAGATTAATTAGACAGGATTTTTGGTAATAATTATGACACTAAACAATAGAGAGAAAATGATTTCAATAATTTCCAATGGAATTGCAGTTTTTTCATTATTGCAAGAAAGAGACGAATTACCTAAAAATACCACCATGTATGATTTTGTTCTTAAAGTGATTCCTGCAGATATCAAATCAGAATTAAGTGTAGAGTTAATTGATGAAGTTTTCCAGTATGTCACATCTGCACATAGTTCATCAAATATACAATAATTTTACTAATAATGGAAAATACAGATAAATCAAATTCTGAAGAATTTATTTCAAAATTTACTTCTTTAGATTATGTTGTTCTTTCATGTATGCATTATACCGATTTAAAAATAATGATCAAAATTAATCCTTTAGATTTAGTGGTAAGTTGTGAAAAATATTTTGATTGTGGATATATGAAAAAAATGAATACAGCCCCATCAACGGAATTAAAAAATAAGATACAGCGATGGCTAGATTCTATAGAATACAGACAATATACAAAAAATACTAATGAAATACTCAGAATTACAGATAAAGAAAAAATTAGAAAAATTTACTCCAAATTAGAATTAAAGCCTCATGATTTATCTGAATTAACTAATACAGGAATTCAATTTCTAAAAAACAAAGAGATTGAAATAAAAAAGCAATGGGAAATATTTATGAAATTTAATAATAAAAAAGATGCCATTAATTTAAAAAAATCAATAGATGAATTTGCAATTTCAATTCCTTTAATGTTTTCCACAGGGGTTGCAGATGGAAAAATATTTTCTGCAATGTTTAAAACGATTAATGTTGGAATGTATGATTATTTATCTGAAAATCCCATCATTCATCCAATCTTTTTAGACTATCTCAAATAGAAAAGCAGAATAAGATAAATCCTATTCCAACATAACGAATATGTGCATTGTGATGATAAAAGAACGTTGTTTGTATTAAAACAAGGAATTGAAGAAACATGGGAAGAATTAAAAAAAATAGATTTTGGTAATGAGGATTTGATTAAAAAATTGTCTGAAGAAATTCAAGAATATTTTGAATATAGGAATTCACCATCAAATTAGAGATAGATTAGATTTCATTTCACCATAACCTACATCTCTTAAACTCACGATCAATTATTTTATGTAGTCAAGATGATAATTTACTGTACTCTATACACGAACCATGCTGATAATACTGTGTGAGTTAGAAATTTTCATCAATATTAGAAAAATATGATTGAACCGCGATCTAAATATAGTAGTGCGATCTAACATTTGTTAGTCTTGGTAAGATAAAGAACGTCGATACGTCATATCTTTTCAGGACTCGAAATATCACTAATCAAATTATTTTTTAGGCACAGTTTATCAAATAAATCATCATGGCTTTTACAAGATGTCCTGCATGCAACCAATTGAGATTTGATAAAAAAGCAAATCGTTGTGGAGATTGTGGTTATCAAATTGGATAATTAAAATAGATTTTGTGCTCACAGATAGATCAAGTTACAACAAGTATGGTTCATAAAGTACAAAATTTTACTCAGAGTAAGAAAATGACAGCCATAGCAACTCTAGGTTCTCACTGCTCCTTACAAGTTTTAAAAGGTGCAAAAGATGAAGGTCTCAAAACAATCCTAGTTTGTGAAAAAAAACGTGAAAAACTATATCGTAGATTTCCATTTATTGATGAATTAATTATTGTAGATTCCTTTAAAGAAGTATTAGATGAGAAATGTCAAAAAATACTTGAAGAAAATAATGCAGTTTTGATTCCCCATGGAACATTAATTGCACAAATGAATTCTGAAGAAATTGAATCAATCAAGACCCCAGTATTTGGAAACAAATGGATTCTTAGATGGGAATCTGACAGAGAAATGAAAGAAAAACTCATGAGAGAGGCAACACTTCCAATGCCAAAACCAATTGCAGAACCAAAAGATATTGAAAAATTGGTAATTGTAAAAAGACAAGGAGCTGCAGGAGGTAAAGGATACTTTATGGCAGCAAATGAAGATGATTATAACACAAAGAGAAATCAGTTAATTTCTGAAGGCATTCTCTCAAAAGATGAAACCCTATACATTCAAGAATATGCAGCAGGTGTTTTGGCATATCTACAATTCTTTTACTCACCGCTTACAGGGGAATTAGAGTTCTTTGGAGTTGATCAAAGACATGAATCAGATATTGAAGGTCTTGGAAGAATTCCAGCTGAACAACAAATGAAATCAACAAAGGTTCCATCATTTAACGTAATTGGAAATAGTCCTCTAGTTTTGAGAGAATCATTACTAGATGAAGTTTATACGATGGGAGAAAATTTTGTGGAAGCTGCAAAAAGAGTCGTATCTCCAGGTATGAATGGTCCATTTTGTATAGAAGGAGTATATGATGAAAATGCAAAATTCACATCATTTGAATTCTCAGCAAGAATTGTTGCAGGAAGTAACATCTACATGGATGGCTCTCCATACTACTCACTACTGTTTAATGAGAATATGAGTATGGGTAAAAGAATTGCAAGAGAAATAAAAATAGCAACAGAAGCAAATCAACTAGATAAAATTACAACATAGAAATGGCATTGAAAGATAAAATCAATAAAATTTCTGCAGTAGGGTTAATTTCATCTGCTGCAATTATTGTATCAGGATATGTTTTGGAAAATAAAGAATTATTTGGATTTGAAAATGCAATGATGCTCTATATTTTATTACCATCTGCATTCATTTGGTTTGGTACAAGAAAGAATGGTTGTGGAAGCTGTAATCAAATTCCTTTAGATTCTGAAAAAAAATCTAACTAAATATGGATTTTTTTGGTTTAATTTCCATCCCATGTTGAGATTTTATAATATATTTATCACGAATCTTAACACTAACCCAATCAATTGCTAATACCGTGATTAAAACAATTAACATAAAAATTGCAGCTTTTCCATATTCAAAGAATTTAATATAATTAATTATAAAGAAACCAATTCCACCGGCACCAACAATTCCTAGAATACTAGTTTGACGAACATTATAATCAAACATGTATAATATTTGACCCAACAAGTGAGAAGCAGATTCCGGAAGTACTACATAACGAATTAATTGAAATTTGCTAACACCAATAGAACTAACTGCATCCATAGGATCAGAATCAATAGTTTCAATTGATTCGTATTGTAATTTTGTAACAAATCCAATAGTATACATCACAATTGCCAAAACACCAGCATACGGTCCTAAACCTACCATTATTACAAATAACAATGCCCACAAAATAGAAGGAAAAGTACGAATTATTGCCAATAATGCACGTGTTGGTGCATAAACAAATTTGCTGTTTAGGTTTCTGGCAGCAAGCATACTTAGAGGTAAGCCAATTACTACGCCTATCACAGTTCCAATAAATGCCATTTGAAGTGTCTCAAACATTGCCCATAATGCAGTTGGAACATATTTCAAATCTTCAATTATTGATTCTGCTACAAATATTTCAGAAACTATGATTCCTAAATTAGGGATACCTTCTGCAAAATCCAGAGGGTTAGCTTCAACATTGTATGATGCAACTATAACTAAGCCAACAATTACCCCAATGACGATATTATTTTTTGGTGTCAGTGTTATGCATCTCCATAATTTGTTCTATACTCATATCACCTGTTTGAAAATCTACTATTTTATCACCTTCAACACCTATTTCTAAAATTTTTTGTCCTTCTTTGATTACTGCAACTCTATTTGCATATTCTAATGCAAGTTGCATGTCATGATGTACCATTATTGCTGTAAGGTTCATTTTCTTTTGAGCATCTAAAATTAAATCCATAATTTCTCTAGATGTCACATGATCCAACTCTGAAACGATCTCATCTGCTAAAAGGATTGTAGGTTTTTGCATTAAAGCTCTAGCTATTGCAACTCTTCTCTTTTCGCCACCACTTAACATGTATGCTTTTCTAGATTCCTTTCCAGATAAACCAACTAATTTTAAAATACTTTTAGCTTCCTGTATTTCATTTTCAGGAAACTGTTTCAAAATAGATTGGATTTTATTCAGTCGAGGCAATGCACCAATCAAAATATTATCAAGTACACTGATATTTTTTACAAGACCTAAACTTTGAGGAATATACCCTATAGTATGCATCATTTTTTTAAATTTTTTATTATTCATATTTGGAGTTAAATAATCAATTTTGATAATTCCCTTACTTGGAATCATCATACCGTTCATCAATTTTAGTAATGTAGATTTTCCTGAACCGGATTGACCAACTATAGCATAATTTGTACCTCTATCAATGGATAAGTTCACCCCTTCTAAGGCATAACTTTTAGAATCGTATGATGTCCAAACATCATTCATTTGGATAATTTTACTTGTAGAAATTAATGAAAAAGGGGGGTTTTTGGCCATTTGAATTTATATCAGTTCAAATGCGCCAGTTTTTATTTGCTCTTATCATATTTGTCTAGGATTTTTTGATCAAGACCAGTTAAGGCATCAATAAAAGTTCCAAATTCACCAATATGCATAGTGGTTGTTGTTGGAACTAATGCCTCAGCACCATACAAATCAGTTAGAATGTAATTGTGCTCATCATAATTGAGTTCAATTAATGCATCAACTAAATTGTCTTTAGTAAGTTCAGACATACTAGAACTTACCATAAAGACGTGTGATGGTACAGGTCCAATTGTAGTAACTGGACGTAATTTTGCTTGATCTTCTAAACTAAGGTATTTTTTTGGAGCAATATCTGAGCCAAATGCAACATCAACATCACCATTTAATAGTAAATTTAATGCTGCTTTGTAGCCACCTGCAAATGTATAACTTTCAAAGTTATTTGCAAGTGCATTTTCTAAAGCAACAATGTCGTTGCCTTCGATATTGATATGACCATCAGTTACTAGAGTACCCATAGGTCTTACAAATCCTGAAGATCCTGTAATACTAGTAAATGCAACACGTTTACCAACAGTGTCTTCAATTGTGTTAATTGAATCATTGTCTGCTGATGTCCAAACTGTTGCTTGATAGTTTACCTTACCCTTGACTAATTCTGCCAATACAGCTTCTGCACCTGTTCTTTCATGAGTAATCCATGCAGGTCCAGTATCCATAAAGGCAGCATCAATATGACCAAATCGCATTCCTTCAATAATGGTTTCATAGTTTGTTGGAACAACTACTTCAACATCAATTCCAAGTTCAGATTCTAAAAATTTTTCTAAAACTTGTGCTTTTGGAGTTAATTCATCAGCTTTTTCAACTGGAATAAATCCAATAGTTAGGGAATCAACGTCAATTGCGTTTGCATCAACGGTAACATATTCAACCTCATTTGTTGTCGGTGCACCAGTCATTGTAAAAGAAACTGCTAGTGTAGAAACACCAACAATTGCAAATACAGCAACTAATGCGAGAATTATGTTTTGGTTCATTTAATTCAAAAATTAGTTTTAGCTAAGATTATTTAAATTCAAAGATGTTTCTATTTTATTATTCTAAATCTATAGAATGAGAACATAAAACAAGTTATGAGATAGATTTTGAATTAGTCAAATTAGGGTGTAGACTTAATGTAGGTTCAAGATCATCTAAAATAATTTCAACTTTACCAATTCTGCTACGATAAAGTTTAATTTTTTTTCCTTCAGGAGATATCTCATACCTATCAACTTCAGCCAGTGCAAGGTCTTCTAAAGTTGACAAGGTTTTGTATACAGTTGAAAGGGAAATTTTTAATTCATTTGCAATTTGAGTTACGTCCTTTGATTCATTTTTGACAGCAAATAAAACTGAGCGTGTGCAAATATTACTTAATGATTCAATGATTTTTTGTGTAATATCAAATTCAGATAATTGAATGATACTCTTCTTTGACACATTTTATCTAATTAGATACCAATATTAAAACTGGTTCAGGCTTTTTTATCGAGATTTCAGCCTGCTTAATCCTACTTCTATAGACTTTATACTTTCGACCTTTATCAGAAAGCATCCATTTTTCTACTTTAATCAAGGTTAATTCTTCAAGATCAGATAATTTTTTGTAAACTGAACTCAAGGGAATTTTTAGTTTATCGGAGAGTTCTGCTGCAGTACTACCTTTCTTTACAATTGAAAATAGTATTGCACGTGATTCAGAATCAGCCAATGCTTCAATTACTTTTTGCCCAATATCATATTTTTTTAATTGGGGCAGTGTAAGACGTCTTGACATAATTTTATCAATTAATCATTCTATTTAAACAGAATAGCCTAGTTCTCAGTATCTAGAACAAGAACATAAAATTAAAATAATTTTTATTTTTCAAATTTTTTCCAAAATAATCCTAGAATCAATCCAACAGATAGCCAAAAAGAAGAAACTCCAAGAACAGACATCAATCTAAATTCATTAACCAAGTTCATTGGAGCAGTTATTTCATCAGGATTTTCTGGCATTACAAAAAATAGAATTGTAATGAAAATAACATACCCAAATAATCCAAAATATTTTTTATTATTTTGAAGTTTCTGAGATAATTTATAAAAAATTACTACACCGATTCCAGATAGTGCAATAAATGAAACATACAAAATTGCTCTAAGCATAACTGTTTCACCGTCACCAACAGTTGGAGGGTTTGCAGGATATTTCAAAAATGGAATTATGTAAATAGTGAGCCACATAATACCAGCAAGAATTACAGATTTAGTTACATCATTTTTACCAGGTAATGAATTTCTAGATAATGCATATACAATTCCAAATAATGAACCCATTGCGAGTCCCAAGATAACTCCAGCTAAAACTTGCCCACTTTTTTGCCAGATTCTATAACTTTCATATTCAGCCCAAAATTCCAAATTATCTTCAGCCTCACCAGAAGCAAATAAACTCTCATTTTCAAGTCCAATTGCTTGATCCAAATATGGCTCAACTAATGCAAAATTAATTGTTCCATGAACAAAGCCTGCTATAGCGCCAGAAACTAGTACAATTGTAATAAATGTAATAGTTTTCATAAATTATTAAGAATTGTGGGTTTTATTAATAGTGTAATTTTTTTTCAAACTAGTACTAAACTAATGACACGGAAATCCTGCTGCATGTCTCATATCATGAGTAAGTTCATGGATAGTAAGATCAACAAATGCTTGTTCACCATACACTAAACTAAAGATATGTCCTTGATCAAATCCAACAACAAATAATCCTGCTGCAAATACTATGGCCAATGCCAAAATTGCAATTTTTGATACACTTGTTTTTGATACACTAAGTTGTTCAGTTCTAGACATTAAAATTACATTTTGTTGAATCTATTTATGTTCTTTGATACACCTTTGTTTGAAAATAATTCCCAAATTATCATTCTGATCGATAATAAGATACAAGAATTGAGAGTTTTGAATTTTAGTGTTAAAAATTACCGAAGATATTTAGAATTAAAAAATCTCAAAATAATATGAAATTATATTATTTGTCAATACCAATTATTATTGGAATCATAGCAGGTGGTTTTCTTGTCGGATACGGGATGAATTCTAATGATTCAGAAATACTAACATCTGAAAAACTAATTAAAAATGGTTCTCCAATTATGGGCAATATTGATGCTCCAATTACAATATTAGAATGGGGTGATTATCAGTGCACATATTGTTACAAGTTTCATCAAAATACATTAAACATAGTCAATGAGGAATTTATCAAAACAGGTAAAGTAAAAATAATTTTTAAGGATTTTCCACTAAATGGCTATGACTCAAAATTAGCTGCAGAAGCAAGTTATTGCGCACAAGATCAACAAAAATACTGGGAATACCATAATGAACTTTACAAGAATTGGGGAGGAGAAAGAACAGGATGGATTACAAGGGAGTCATTAACAAAATTTGCAGAAATAATAGAATTAAACACAGATGATTTTAACCAATGTCTAGACGAAAATAAATATCAAAATAAAGTTAATTCCATGCATGAATTTGGTAAAGAGATTGGAATTGATGCAACACCATCATTTCTAGTATTTAATGATCAAAAAATTATTAAAATTCGTGGAAATCAACCATTAGAAGTATTCCTAAAAACGTTTGATGAATTAGAATTTAGAGATTAAGTTCAATCAACATTGATTAATGTCCAAAAATTAGGAAAAATATCAAATGGTTAAGATCAATATAGAAAAACAAGATTCAGTAAAACTCTATAAAATTAGAAAAACCCTTGAGGAATTATCTAAAAAAGCAGGCAGAGGTACTGAATTAATTACAGTGTACATACCAAAAGGAAAACAACTTCACGAAATAATTAGTTCACTTCAACAAGAACAAGGAACAGCAGACAATATCAAATCAGATCTAACAAGATCTCACGTAGTTGATTCACTTGGAAAAGTTGTTTCAAAATTAAAAATGTACAAAAAAACACCTGAAAAAGGATTAGTAGTTTTTTGTGGGGCATTACCACAAGAAGAAGGAGGTCCATTAGGAAGTGAGGTGGTTACTGCATGGGAAATTGAACCTCCAAAAGATTTGAATCAATATCTATACAGATGCGATGATCATTTTCATGTAGATATTTTAAAAGATATGCTAAAAGATGACAACTTAATTGGATTTTTAGCTATAGATGCAAAAGATGCAGGTTGGGGATTACTGCACGGAGATAAAATTGAAGTTTTATCTCAAACAGGATCAGGTGTAGCAGGCAAACATAGACAAGGTGGACAATCTGCAAAAAGATTTCAAAAATTAAGAGAAATGGAATTAAGTTATTTTTACAATAGAGTTGCTCAAACAACCAGAGAATACTTTATTGATATTTATCCAGTAAAGGGATTAATTATTTCTGGACCAGGACCTACAAAAGAAGATTTCATTAATGGTAATTATCTAGAATACAGATTACAAAACAATATCATCAATACAATTGATGCAAGTTATTCAGGAGCAGAAGGAATTAGAGAAGCATTTGCAAAATCAGGAGATATTTTAGGTAGTTTCAGATTAGTAGAAGAGAAAAAATTCATCGAAGATTTGTTTAGAGAAATCAATACAAATACAGGTAAAGGTTCTTACGGATTACAAGAAGTAATTGAATTTTTAAAAAATAATGTTGTCAAGACTTTGCTGATTACAGATAATACAAATTTGCACAGAGTAGAAGCACAATGTAGACGTTGTAAACACATTCAAGAAGATATTGTTGAAAGACCACTTGTAATTCCAAAAAAAACAGAGTATCGAAACAGTCCTTGTCCAGAATGCAAAGCCATGGATACAGAAGTTAATGAACAAGACATTGTAGATTATTTACAAATTATTGCTGCAAAAACAGGATCACAGTTAGAAGTCATTTCAGGTAGTGCTGAACATGGGAATATGTTATCAAGTTTAGGAAAGATTGGTGCGATTTTACGATATAATCCAGGTCACACTAAATAAGAGCAGATTTAATTTTTTTAGCTAATTCAGATAATACATCATCAGTTGGAATTTGACGTTTTGTCCAAACGGTTCCTTTGTTATTGTATCGAGGAATTATGTGAATGTGAACGTGAGGGATAATTTGTTTTGCAGCCTTACCATTATTTTGTGCCAAACTAAATGCATCTGCTCCTGCTCCAGACAAGACAGCTTTTGCAATTTTAGGTACAATTGAAAATATTTCTCCCACATCATTGGAATCCATATCAGTAATTCTCTCATAATGTTTTTTTGGAATAACCAAAGTATGTCCATCATCAATTGGATATTTATCTAAAAATGCAATGTGATTTTCATCCTCATATACAATATGACCATCTCGTTTTCCAGCCAATATATCACAAAAAATACATGTCATATTGAAGATAAATTTTCAATTTTATTTATTGTTTTGATTGAATGTTTAATAGGGGTAAATCTTAGAGTTTGAACGGTCATGGGTCGAAAAGAGAGAAAAGAACGTGAAATTAAACGTGAAAATTATGCTACAAAACATTCTGCAGAAAAAAGAAAACAGACCCTTATTGCAGTAGGTGTTTTATCAGTAATCTTTGTTATTGTTGGATATGCAGCATTTTTGTTTTTGACAATGACTGTTGAGGCACCAGGTGGACCTGAAAATGCAGGAGCATTAGGAAGTGAACACTCACATGCAGGAATTCTCGTAAAAATATTTGGTGATGAATTTGATTTCTCAGCACCAGCTTATCAAATAAAATCCCCATGGATACACTTTGAATCCCGAGATGGTACAACAATACACAAACATGCTACAGGTGTAGAATTAGAGTATCTCTTTAATTCATTATCAATAGGAATAGATGATCAATGCTATGTATTCCCAGATGGAAAATCATTTTGTACAAATGATGAATATTCATTAAAATATTTCATTAATGGAGAATTAGTATCAGATATCAGAAGTTATGAAATTATTGAGGATGATAAAATACTAATTACATTTGGAGGAGAAACAGATGAACAAATTCAAGAATATCTTAAACAGTTAGATATTCAAGAGATTAGAAAATAAGACAAATTTTTTATTCTAAATTAATTTATGATAAGTGATAAAAATGAAAAAATGTTGCGATAAACCTGAAAAATACATTATTGAATATAGGAAAAGAGATGATGATGAATTGAAATGGTCACTTTGTGAAGAACATTTTCAAAATGAAGAATTTAGAAAAAATGTTAAAAGAATACAAACTACTAATAATTAATAATTTAAAATTTTATGATTCATCCTTGGTAGTAAATTGAGCCATTTTATCAAATAGCATGTAGAATCCACATTTTGTACATTTTAAAATAGTCAATTCAGTTGTTAGAAATTCCTTATCTTCAAATTTTCCACTTAGTTTAACATTTTCACCAGCAATCATGGCTTTGTTACTTTTACAAACAGGGCACTCTAGGGCTTTTTGCTCCATTTTTGATTTATCACTCATAAATTAAAAATTTAACATTTACAATTTAAATCAATAAAATTTAAGAAATAACTAACATTCGTGTAATGGTAAACAACAGCTTTTACACATACTTCTAAGAGTGAATTTTTTTAGATTTTCCTCAAGAGTTTCATTTTCAGCAACGACGGCATTAGTATAATGGCCATTATCACATTTCAACTTATGAATTCTAAATGACATAAAAATGCTAAATTTTATTTCAACTTAAGGGTTATGATGACCTAAAAATATCATCAGATGTCAAGAATTTCAATAAACTCTAAATTATACCAATTTGCAATTTTCATATATGGAAATATCTAGTAGAAATGTTGTAGAAGGAACTGCTAGATCACCACATAGAGCAATGTACAAAGCTATGGGATTAAACGATGATGATTTATCAAAACAATTTATCGGTGTATGTCACACTGGGAATGAAGCAACTCCATGCAACATTCATCTTCCACAATTAGCTTTAGAAGCTAAACGAGGAGTATCAGATACGGGTGCAACACCTAGAGAATTTTCAACAATAGCAGTAAGTGACGGAATTGCAATGGGTCATGAAGGAATGAAATCATCACTAGTATCTAGAGAAGTTATTGCAGATTCAATTGAACTAATGGTAAGAGCCCATCAATACGATGCATTGGTAGGAATTGCAGGTTGTGACAAAAGTTTACCTGGAACAATGATGGCAATGGCTCGATTAAATATTCCATCAGTATTCGTATATGGCGGAACAATTAAGCCAGGAATGTTAGATGGAAAAGAGCTCACTGTAGTGGATGTTTATGAAGCTGTAGGAGCATATGATGCAGGAAAATTATCTCTTGAAGATTTAAAAAATATTGAAAATGTAGCATGTCCAAATGCAGGTTCATGTGGAGGCATGTTTACTGCAAATACAATGGCATCAATTTCAGAAGCCATTGGTTTAGCATTACCAGGTAGTGCCAGTCCCCCTGCAGAAGATGACAGACGAAATACAATGGTGTATGATTCAGGTGTTGCATGTGCTAAACTTTTAGAGATGAATATTAGACCTAAAGAAATCTTAACTTTTGAAGCATTTGAAAATGCAATTATGATGCTAAATTCTGTTGGAGGCTCAACAAATGGGATATTGCATTTACTTGCACTTGCAAATGAAGTAAATATTGATTTAACATATGATGATTTTGAAAGAATTAGGAAAAAAACACCACATTTAGCTGATATGAAGCCTGGAGGAAATTATGTAATGGAGTCATTGGATAGAATTGGAGGCATACCATTTGTATTAAAAAAATTATTGGAAAAAGGATTACTAAATGAAAATTGTATGACAGTTACTGGAAAAACAATCAAAGAAAATCTAAATTCAATTACATTGCCAAATACAGAACAAAATATTGTAAGATCAATTGAAAATCCACTACACGAAGTTGGTACCGCAGTTGTTGTAAAAGGAACTCTTGCACCAGAAGGAGCTGTAATAAAAACAGCAGGTGTAGAAATGACAAAATTTACTGGTAATGCTAAAGTGTATGATAGAGAAGAACTTGCATTTGATGCAGTATCCAAAGGAGAAATTGATGAAGGTGATGTAGTTGTAATTAGATATGAAGGACCAAAAGGAGGACCAGGAATGAGAGAAATGTTAGCAACAACAGCTGCACTTGTAGGTCAAGGATTAGGAAAGAAAGTAGCAATGGTTACAGATGGCAGATTTTCTGGCGGTACTCGTGGATTTATGGTAGGACATGTTGCTCCAGAAGCATATGTTGGAGGACCTATCGCATTAGTCAAAAACGGAGATAAAATAACAATTGATACTGAAACAAACATCATCGATCTTCATGTATCAAGTGAAGAGTTAGAAAATAGAAAAAAAGAATGGAAGA
>Ga0208965_1000720_pt1 | contig 15344 bp, 20 predicted proteins | sample AOAMet1_07_M0_10_2_FD_188230 | JGI IMG/M metagenome (GOLD analysis project Ga0208965, IMG submission 188230) | Ammonia-oxidizing marine microbial communities from Monterey Bay, California, USA - CAN11_07_M0_10 (SPAdes) | ecosystem: Environmental > Aquatic > Marine > Intertidal zone | place...
ATCTAAATTATTATCAACAGCAAATCCTGCCCACCACATTCTCCACATCATATGACATTTATCATAACAACCTTGACCTGCAGCTTCTGTTCCAAAATCTAAAACTACTGGAAAAGTTACAATCGTTGTTAAAATTAAAAATGTAACAAGAACTAGAATATGTTTTAAAACTTTCTTTTTTAAATTTGATTTCTGTATTATTGATTCTTGCATGCTTAACTCTCTAATTTTAAACCAATTGTAAGACTCTGAAAATTTTCTAATGTTGGATTTTTTTTATACACCCTAATTAGATAAATAATTTTCTTTTTAGATGGGATCTTAATCTTTTTTTGAATAATTTTTGCTAACCCAGTACCTATCAAAATTCCCTGTGTAGCGCCTGTAACATTAGAAGGTTTTCTGTTCACACTAGAACTCTCAAAATCTATTATCGTATTTCCTTTTTTATTAACTATTACATGCTTGTCTATTGTACTTAATTCGCCATGATCCAACCCTGCATCATCTAAGAGAAAACATTCTCTTAATACATTTTTTACAACACTACGAATTTCTTTAGCTTTTGTTTCTGTTTTTTTTACCCAATCAATAATTTTCTCTCCATCAATGTACTCCATTATCAAAAAGTTTTTTGAATTTTTGATAAACTTCGGACCAATTTCCAGTTTGTTTGCAGTTTTAAGTAATTTAGCTTCATTTGTCATATTTTTTCTAGGCGAATCAGTTCGTCTAATTTTTAACGCTACTACCCTGCTTCGTTTTTTTGCAAGAACAACCATTCCCACGTATCCCTTTCCAAGTATGTGACATTTTTCAATTTGTAATGGTCCTGTAAATGAAATGTGTGTAATTCCCAACTTTCTTAATTCTACCATTCGTTTTGTTATTTCAGATTCTGTTACTTGAGGGAAAGTAAGAATTTTCTTGTAAGGATCTTTTTTGAAAACACTAATTGGCTGAAAATGCTGTGTCATCGGTAGTTATTAGATTTGAAATACTCTTTTTAACAGATATGTTTTGTTTTCCTTCTCCACTCGTAATTTTAAAACCACTTCTGAAATCTCCTCTTAGACCTTTTGGAATTCCTGACTCCCCAATATGATTTTTTATTAGATCATTAAGGTATGTTTTAGCATTTTCATACCTTCGAGTTTGTAATGATTGCAACTTCCCTTCCTTATCAGTCCACATCAATTTAGATTTTTTAGAATTAGTTTGAATGAATTTGGATGAAAAATCACCAGAAAATACATCTGGCCCTGTTCTGATTTCATTTTTTGAAATAGTTAATGATTCTAACAAGAACAATAAACTAGCTTTAGTTTCATTGTATGCAATGGCATCATTTCTAAGAACATTAAATCCTTCATTGGTCATCTGAGATTCAATTGAGTTAGATGCACGCTTAATTTGTCCATAAATTATATCATCGCTTCTTTTTTTGTATGTAAAATTTACAATTAACAAGTTTTTTGCAATTTCTCCAGGAGTCTTCCTTATTGATTTTTCTTTAAAGTATGAAATTGAATTTTTCTTTAAGAAATTTCTAGCAATTAAAATGAAATTTGTAACATTTTGAATTGATATTGCAGCACCCAGATTTCTATTCCTGTCTATTGGATCAATTATTACTATTGGAGATTCAAATTTTCTTGGAGACTCCCCAATCATCTCATTATTTTGTAATTTTACAATCTTCTTTAAGACATTTTCAAAACTACCCAAATAATAAACTAAAACTTCACAAACATACCCACTAAATCCTTGTTTTGCAATTTCTGCACCATACATTCCATTAATTTTCAAAAAACATTTTAGAACTCTGATATCATCCTTCATTAAACCAGTTAATTTTTCACTCATAAATTCTGTATGAAATGTTGATCTATCAGCTGCACTTTTCCATTCTCCTTTTTTAATATCATAACATGGTACGACATTTACTCCAACACCATTAATGTCTGCTTCAACAAATGGATGTTCTGAATATCTTACATATGGTTTGAATTTCTTCAGTGAATCAAACCCAATTTTTTTACCAATTGTTTCAAATTTTTTTTCAGTTGTTGTTTTTTTGAATTTAACAAAAATGTCAATATCAATTTTTTCTGGGGTCCATGTTTCTTTTGCATATGAACCTCCAAAATGTACTGATACAACAGATTTTTGTTTTTCAGCTTCTCTATTTACTAAACTAAAAACCTGATTTGCAATTTTATCCACTTTTTTTCTTAGTACATTGTTTGGAATTGCCATTTGTTTTGATTTCTTTATAATATCACTTTTCATTTTGCATTAACCTCCAGTAAATCTGAATATTCTGGTCCCTTTGGACTTAAAACACTTCTTTTTACTTTAATTTTAGATATAGTCTGTACACCAAATTCAACAGTCTCATATTCTTTCATTATACTTGAAATGTCATTAATCTTCTTTTTTACTCTAAAAACTGTCAAGTGAGGTTTAAATTTTTTCTCCTTTTCAAAACCTAATACTGTTAATTTAATTCCTACTTCGTTTGCTATGGAGATTAGTTTCTCTGCGCCATTTTTATCAACTCCAATCCAAATTACTCGTGGATTTTTCAAGTTTGGGAAAACTCCTACACCTTTCAACGATATATTGAAAGAAGAAAATGATATTTTCTCCATGACATCTTTCACTTTCTCATACTTGATTTGATCAATTTCTCCTAAGAATTCTAAAGTAAAATGGATCTGATCAATTTTTGTAGGTTTTGCATCAATCCCGACATTTTTTTGAAATGTCTGGATCTTCTTTAGAATTTCTTCTTTAGAAATTTCAATCGCTACAAAGACTCTCATGAAAAATAAAACATTAGTAATTATTTATCGCTACCTTCATAGACTAGTCTCCCAAAAATAATCTGTTGTCAAAACTGGTTGTATGTTTAACTGGAATGCCAGGAGCTGGAAAGTCTACAATTGTTTCAAAACTAAAAGAACAAGGATATGAAACCTTTAGTCTTGGTGATGGTGTTAGATCTGAAGCTAAAAGACAAAATTTAGAACCTACTGGAGAAAATTTAGGAAAATTGATGTTAGAACTACGTCAAAAAAATGGACCTGGTGCCATTGCTGAATTAATTAAAGAATCAATACAAAACTCAACTCATGAAATTATAATTATTGATGGTATTCGTTCCATACATGAAATCAATGTTCTAAAAGAAACTGGAAATGTAAAACTTTTGGCAGTAAATGCATCCCCTGATACAAGATTCATATTTTTAAGTGGGCGTAAACGATCTGATGATCCACTAACAAGAGAAAAGTTTGAAGAACGTGATAATCGTGAAATTGGTGTTGGGTTACAAGAAATAATTCAACTTGCTGATCAATCTATTGAAAATAATGATGTAACAATTGATCAAATGGTAGACTCAGCAATCAAAATTTTTCAAAACTGGACAGAAAATTGAACCAAAAGACCACAATTCAAATTTTCTGTGAAATTAACCCTTCTGAAGACTCTGAAAAAGTAAAACTAGCAGTAAGTAACATTTTTCCTGATATAGAATTAGAAATATCTGATACAGACATTACTGGAAAAACAAATAATCTTGCAATTTTATCTCAAATTTTAAAATCAATTCGTGAAAAAAATGTAAAAAAAACATACCAGCGTATACTCAAAAACAATAATGATGGTGATTCCACCTGGTTTTATCTCAATAAACAGGCTGCATTTGTAAACACTGTAGCTTTGTGCAGTGAGGCAAATGAATCATCTTTAGGTCCAATCAAGGTAATTTTACGCTCAAATGATATTGAACAAGTAATTGATTCTATAACGAATTAGTCAACTAATTATTTCTAGCCATTTTGAGAGCTTTTTTTTAGCTCAGTTATGAAAAATCGATTTTTACAGGATTATCCATGAAGATACAGTTAGCAATAATTGGTGCTGTTTTAGTAGCTGGAGGAATCTTTTTCTTGCCTGAAACAATGAGTCAGTTTCCTGCTGGTCATATGCTTCTTGATGCAATAATTGAAGATGCTACAAACATTAAGCAATACAACGAACAGACAAGCCAAGTAGGTGAAACATTGTATGATGTGGGATTAATTGCTGGAGATACAGTAACTGATGTTGCAAGTCAAGTCGAAAACACCCTTGATGATACAGAGATTCCTGAAATTGATTTCTTAAAATTTGAAGATTAATCTAAATCTCAATTTCAAGTAGATCTTTTGCAGCAATAGCTGATTTATGAACCTGTTTTGCCTCATTTAACAAAACTGATTCATCATTATATCTTGCAGAAAAATGTGTTAAAATAAGATTTTTGACATTAGCTTTTCTTGCCAACTCCGCTGCCTCTTTTGCAGTTGAATGATTTGTTTCAATCGCTCTATTCTTTAGATCAAACGAGAATGTACAATCAAAACTCAAATAATCGCTATTTTTGAAAAACTCTTCTAATTTTTCTGTAGGACGTGTATCTCCTGAAATTCCAATCTTCTTACCGGCTCTTTTCTCTCCTGTAACTTGTGATGAATCAATCTTCTTACCATCTATTTCTATGGAATTTCCATTTTGCAACTCTTGCCATAACTTTCCTTCAGGAACTCCTAATTCTTTTGCTTTATCTGGATAAAAAACTCCAGATTTTTCGTTTTCTTCAAAACAATAGGAAAATGCAGGAATTCCGTGTTGTGCTTCACAACATCTTACTTGATAATTCTTTTCGTTTACTACATTACCTTCTTCTACAATTGTAATGAAAACTGGAAATGGTAATCCAAAATTTAATACCTTAATGTTTGCTGTAATGAACTCTTCAATTCCAGCAGGACCATAAATCTCTAAACTCTCAGTCCTTTTTTGTAATGACATTGTTTGAAGAAGACCTAAAATTCCTAAACAATGATCTCCATGAAGATGAGTTACAAATATTTTCATTTTTTTATTCCAAGGCAGACCCGCCTTCAGATATGCAACTTGAGCTCCTTCTCCTGCATCAAACATCAAAACTTCGTTTTCGCGTACAAGGCAAATGCATGTTAAAGAGCGCTCAACTGTTGGTGCTGCAGCTGATGTTCCAAGATAAACTAATTTCATAATATTATTTTCATTTTAATGCATCAGAAATAACTTTTGACACGTCTACCTTTGCAGAATCTCCTGGTATTGTATTTGTGCTGATTATTTGAGACACTCCTGCATTTTTGATCTTTTTTGCAGCATTATTTACTAATAATGCATGAGTGCATGCAACAAAAACGCGTTTACATTTCTGTCTCTTCAAAAACTGAGTTGCCTTAATGATACTCCCTCCAGTACTTATCATATCATCAACTATGATTAGATCTCTATTTTTTACCACAACTTTTTCAGAAATAATATTCACCTTTCCAGTTTTCCTATCTCTGTGTTTTTTTAATGCAATAGAACCAGTTTTCAAAAGACTTGCAAACTTTTTTGCTCTTTCCTGACCGCCTAAATCAGGAGAAACTACAAGCGGATCTTTCATTTTCATTTTCTTGAAATGTTTGACTAATCCTTCCATTGCAGAAACATTTTCTGATGAAATCTTTAGCTCTTTTAATGCCAATTTACTGTGAATATCTACTGTTAGTACTTTTTTTACACCAGATGCTTTGAGTAATTTTCCAACTACACCAATAGTAATTATTTCTCCATCAAGAAATTCTCTGTCTTGTCTTGCATATCCCATGTATGGAATTACAGTATAGATTTTTGAAGAAAATTTTTGAACTTTTGAAACAATACTCAATAATTCTAAAAGATTTGTATCAACTGGTGGATAAGTTGATTGAACCACAACCACTATACTTTTTTTTGGAATGTGATTAATTGTTATTTTACTTTCTCCATCTGGGAATACTTTTCTCTCAGTTTTTACATATGGGGCTTTTAATCTTCTAGCGATCCTTTTTGCTAAATCTGATGATGCATCTCCCCCAATCACTGTGAACTTTACCATTAAATCAACGAATCAAAACGGATTCTTAAGTTTTCGTAAGATTGTTTTCTAGTCTAATCTCTTTTCTCTTGGCAAGATAGCTAACAACAGCAACTATCACTACTCCAATAATTTCAACTCCAAGCCAGTCCAATCCAGCAAATTCTATTCTATCTAAAATGAATGGTGAGAATAGCGGGAAAGTTGTACTTGAATTAAATCCAACATCTGCGAGAAATATGTCAAATGCAATATGTGATAGTACGGCTCCAAATGCTACTGCAGCAATTCTTAGATCCTTTCCTCGAAGAACTATAAAAAAAACTATAGCCACTATAATTGCAAGTACAACTGAATGACTCATTCTTGAAACTAATTCTATATCTAAGAATTGAAGTAAATGATCTGCATCTAACAAAATTGCAAAACTTCCTCCAAGTATGATGTATCGTACACTTAAAGTTCCAAGTCCAATTATTGCTCCCCAAAAAATGTGCCCAACAACATGTTCAACAGTAATACCACTAACTTCCAATGGGTTTCCAATCACAAACGTATGCTCACTAGATGGGAATAACCCTCCAATAATCGAAAATCCAAATGAAATTCCGGCAAAAATTATTGAATTTTGTAAAATGAATTTAATGTGATCCTTCATTATGTAAAAAGAAATTTCTGAATAAATTAATGATTACTATTCATCTGCCGATTCACCACGACCCAAATCACCCATGCCATATTCATCCATCACTTCATCACGCTTTGAATCAAGTTGGTTAATCTCTTGTTCTTCACGTTTTTCATCACCTTGGTAAACAGTTCGAATTGGCCATGGAATTCTAATATCATATTTCTTAAATTCTTCATACATTATTAGACGCATATCGCTTTTTGTCTTGAATTGTGCACCATAATCTCTAACGTAAACCCACATTGAAAAATCCAAAGATGAATCATTGAATTTATCAAATCTTACGACAGGTTGTGTAACATCTACATGAATATCCTTGTCACATCCACAACTTGGATTGTTTTCTTCAATGTATGGACATCTATTTTGTCTAACGAGATGTCTTCCTCTTGCATCTTTAGCTTCTATCATTGCACGTTTACCAACTTTAACTAGAATTGATGTAACTTGTCTTGGATTGTTCAAATATGAAACACCAACGTTTACCACTGCAGGAACAAGTTTGATTTCTTTTGTATAGTTGATAATTTCTGCACTAACTAGCTGTCGTGTAGGGATTATTGCAACTGATTCATTCAAACCATGACGGATGTATGTCACTCTTGGTGTAATTTTGTGTACATATCCATTGTATCCACTTTGTAATTGTATTCTATCTCCTTCTTTGACAACCTTATCTTTTCTGATAAGAATATATGAAAAGTAATTTTCTAATGTCTCTTTTAGTGCTAATCCTACCCCAAATGCAAGTCCACCTGTTGCAGTTGCCAAAACTATCAAATCTACTTCCCACCATGATACAACTCCAACTAGCACTCCAACAAAAATTAAAATTGGTAAAACTTGTTTTGCAGATTTTGGTACACCTTCTTTTTGTTTACGTGAGTATCCAGGTGGTTTATTTCCAGAGATTATTGATTCATAACCTGTATTCCTTTTCTGTTCTCTCCAAATATCTATAGGATAAATCTCCTCAGGTAATACGCCTGGAAATAATTTCCTTCCAGATATATTATTTCCAGTTATACAAGATTCAAAGTATAATTCATATTTTTTACGTTCAGATTTTTTCCACTTTTCATATGACTCCTTGACATTTTTTTCATAACTTCCAATCGGAGCTCCTCTTGATGTGCGAAAATTTTCCAAGTATTGAATGCCTTCTTCAGTTTGTAAGTAACCATTGAATTCTTCTTCTGTTAGATCATCTGGTTTTTGTTTTGGTGGAATCCACTTGTATAATTTATGAAATAAATCACCTTCATCATCCGGAAATCCTCTCATTTCTCGCCAAGCTTCAAAATCTTCACGCTCAAGACGTGAACTATCACGTTTTGTTAATGCTATTGGTACTAATTGTGAAATTGTATATCCTATCACCAAAATATTTAATGTGTTTAGCATCTTTGCAAAAACTTCACTAGGTGCTAATTCTCCTTCTATTTGCAAAACTGCAGATTCTTCATCAAATAATTCAAAAACTTGAATGTACATGTTTACAGATGAAATTAAAGCAATTGCCAAAAACGGTAAGATTATTTTTCTTGCAAATCTTGCAACGTGTGGTTTTGTGTGGTTAAATTTTTGTGTTTTAATCCAAAACGAAAATTTTCTATAAACTACACTAATTATGATAATTCCAATTATTAATCCAATTACAGCTAATTGCAAAGATACCGATGATGCGATCAATTGTGAAACTGTATCAAACTGACCAACTGAAATTTCACTAATTTCTTCTGCCATCTCTATATTTTTTGAGAATCCTAAACTTAAGTTAGTAGATTTGTCGTCAAGTTTTTAAAAAACTGTCAAATTTTTTTAAAATCGCCTTTCTAGGCACAATTTCTCTGTATGACGCAGATCCTAAAATTTAACAGAGGATTTACCTTAACTTTGTAATGGCACAGACTAATCAACAGGAATCTGCTTGGACGGTGGATTCTTCACCATCACTCCAATCAGTTACTCTTGCAAATCTAAGAAAAATTACACAAATTGAAAATTTCTCAGAAGAGCAAATTTTTGAGATGGAGGTAGTTGGAAATGTTCTTCCTTTCAAAGCAAACAACTACGTAATTGAGCAATTAATTGATTGGGATAATGTACCTGGAGATTCAATGTTCAATCTAACATTCCCACAAAAACACATGCTAAAAACAGAACATTATGACATGATGGCCTCTGTTTTGAAAAATGATCCTGATAGAAAACAAATCCAAGAAATGGCAAATAAAATTAGACTGGAATTGAATCCACATCCTGCAGGACAAATGGAACTAAATGTCCCAATGCTAAAAGATGGGACTAAACTTTATGGAATGCAACACAAATACAAAGAAACTACTCTCTTTTTCCCTAGTCAAGGACAAACCTGTCATGCATATTGTAGCTTCTGTTTTAGATGGCCACAATTTGTTGGTATGGATGAAATGAAATTTGCTATGAAAGAAGGCGATGATTTGGCACAATATGTAAGAGAACATCCAGAAATTTCTGATATTTTGTTTACTGGAGGAGATCCAATGATTATGAAAGCAAGTTTGTTTGCCACATATATTGATAAAATATTAGATGCTAACTTACCAAATCTTAAAACAATTAGAATTGGAACAAAGGCTCTATCTTACTGGCCATACAAATTCACTTCTGACAGTGATTCTGAAGAAACACTTGAAACATTTAGACGAATAAAATCAAAAGGAATCCATGTGGCACTTATGGGTCACTTTAACCATTTAGCAGAACTAAAAACTGATTCAGTCAAACTTGCAATTGAAAAGGTTCGTGAAACTGGTGTACAAATTAGAACTCAATCTCCACTTCTAACTAACATTAATGATGATGCAGACATGTGGGCTCAGATGTGGCAAAAACAAGTTGAACTTGGTTGTATTCCATACTACATGTTTGTTGTACGAGATACTGGTGCACAACATTACTTTGGTGTATCTCTAGTAAAAGCACATGAAATTTTCCAACAAGCAATTCAAAAAGTAAGTGGTTTGGCAAGAACAGTTAGAGGTCCAAGCATGTCGGCCACCCCTGGAAAGGTTCAGGTTGATGGTGTTGCTGAAATTAATGGAACTAAAGTTATTGTATTGAGAATGCTCCAGGGAAGAAATCCAGAGTGGGTAAATCGTCCATTCTTTGCAAAATATGATGAAAATGCAATCTGGCTTGACGATCTAAAACCGGCATTTGAAGACAAGTTCTTTTTTGAAGATGAATTAAAGCAAATTAAAGAACAAAAAATGAAAAACATGAATAGTTAAAATATGGATTTTATTGGTGATATGATATGAGAAAAGAATTTGTTGTTATGAGAATTGATGCAGCACCGGATGGTTCTCCATACGTTCTAGTTACTCTATCTCTAGCAAAAGACATGGCAGAGGGAAATCAACCTCCAAATCCATCTACAACAAATGTAATGGGATTTTCCAATATGGATGACATGATGAAAAATCTTAACAAAATGATAGCAGGTGGTGGAATGCCAGGTATGATGGGCGGTGCAGCACCAGGAACAACTTCTATCAAACTAGAGATGCATGAATACAAACAACTTGCATTATCTGTAGGAGATAAAGTAAGTCTGGATATCTCAAAGGTAGAATCTCTAGGCGTATAGATCTCTTTAAAAATCTAAAATTTCTATTATCTTCATGGGCGATAAATCCGACGAAATGGTTCAAAATTTAAAAATGGAATTAGATATTTACAAAGAAAAAATAAGATCCCTTTTCTCGAAATCAAAAAAGTAGAATATGAGTGCCAGTGAGTTTCTACGAAAAGAACATCAAGAAATAATGCGTCTTGAAAAAGTAATTACAAAATCATACAAAGCACTATACGATGGCGTAGACATTCCCTTTTCTGATATTGACAAGATTAATTTTCTAATTGCAGAATTTTTAGACTCTGTGCATTTTACAAGAGAAGAAGGATCATATTTTCCATGTGTTGCATCATATGATCATCTGAATAAAGAAATCCGTGCTTTATTAATTGAACATGAATTTAGTAGAAACATTGCGAAACAAATTTCAAAAAATCTTAAACTTTGGAAAAAAGGACAAGACAAACGAGAACCAGTTGCCAGATTCCTTAGAACATATTCCATATTCCTAATAGATCATATGCAAAAAGAAGAGCAGTTTTTTGAAAAAGCCGAAAAAGAGATTTTATCAAGAGAAGAGGAGCAGGAAATGTTTGAACAGTTCCAATCAATCTCTGCGATCACAGAAAAAGTAACCTCTCTTTTAGAAGATATCAATTATCTGGAATCTCAAGACTGGGCAAAATAACATTCTTAAACGGTAATTTCTCTGTCATTAACAATGGCCTTTTGTTTATGGATGACTGGATTACCTTGTTCAGGTAAAACTACCATAGTAAGAAAACTTGCTGAAACCATACCAAATCTAGCAATCTTAGACGGAGATGAACTAAGAGAATGGTTCTCACCAAAGGACTTTTCAAAAGAAGCAAGAGATGAGCACAACAGAAGAGTTGCTCACTTGTCAAAACTACTCCTAAAGCACAATGTTCCAATGGGTGTTTCACTAATTAGTCCATACAAGGAAAACCGTGCAAATGCAAAAGAGATCATCGGTGATGATACAAAATTCTTTGAAGTTTATGTCAATGCATCACTAGCACAATGTGAAGAGCGTGACGTCAAAGGAATGTATGCCAAAGCCCGCTCAGGAGAGATTAAGGGATTTACCGGAATCGACGACCCATATGAGGCACCAGATAACGCAGATTTAGTCCTAGATACTGAAAACAAATCACTTGATGAGAGTGCTGCTGAAGTATTAGAATTTTTGAAATCTAAGAATCTAATCTAGAAATAACATCTAATGCATCTTGATGAATTAATCCATTAGTTACCAATATCCCATTTTCATGATGCACCGCATCTGTGTTGTATGAAAATTCCTTGCCTGAAATATCGGTCATTTTGCCTCCAGCTTCAGAAATTATACAATTTGAGGCACAGGTATCCCATTGTTTCATCTTATTTGTGGTAGTTAGATAAATTTCAGCATCTCCAGATGCAATCTCAGTGACTTTTAATGAACTTCCAATACTTGTGACAACTGAAATCTCCATTTCATCTAACAACTTTTTCTCCTTTTCTGATAGATGATGTCTGCTAACTAGAGCATGACAATTTTGCATTTCCGACATCATACTAACTTCAATCTTCTCCCATTCTTCATTATGGCAAAATGCTCCTTTTCCAGATTCGGCCAAATACATCTTCTTTTTGATTGGCCAGTAAATTATGCCCAAAATTGATTTATGATTTTCTACTAACCCTACCATTATTGTAAACTCTCCTGTTCTGTTTACAAAATCAGTTGTTCCATCTAATGGATCAATTATCCAAACTTTTTCTTCAGTTAGTCTTTTTTTGTCATCAACATCTTCTTCAGATAATATTGCAATTCCTGTTTCTTCTAAAACCTCTTTGAGAATTTTATTACTTTCAATATCTGCTTGAGTTATTGGTGAATCATCATCTTTTTTCTCAGTTGAGAAGTCTGTATTGTATATCTCAATAATTTTTTCACCTGCTCTGACTACCCCATCAAGAACTTTCTCTAATTCTGATTGGCTTGAATTAAACGGTAATTCACTAATCATATTTTAAATCTCTATTTGCTAATTCTGGCTTTAGAGTCCATGCTACAGCTAAACCAACAAATGGAATAGATATCAATCCTGTCATTTGAACGATAATCAATAATTGTTGTTGTGCTACATCAGGCATTGTTATCAGCCATGGTAGTGGAAGTGATAAAATAAACCAAATTCCAACTAAAAGTCCAATTACCTCAATTTTCTGCTTTTTCTTAGGATTCATCTAATTACTCTGTGCTTTCATCAAATTTTAACCCTTAGAACTTTATTCCAAAAGTAACTCTTCTGTTTAGAACATAATTGATTGCACTTGCCACTGCAATTCCAATTATTGCTCCATACATGTGATAAAATGCACTACTCTCGACTAAAGTGACCGTAATTCCTAATTGTATAGCCATTCCAATTGCACTAACTATTAAAAATTTGACATACATGACAGAATTCCTCTGGTCTTTTACAAAACTACCAAATGTCCAATATCTATTGAAAAAGAAATTTGTAGTAATTGAAACTGAAATTGCTATAATTTGAGATGCGACATACCAAAATCCTCCGATGTCTGTTAAAAGATACAATAATCCTAGATTTACTAGAACACCGGTTGCACCAACTATGTAAAATTGCACTGCATGTTTTGCAAATAATGATAATCTACCCTTCTTTTTCTCATCCTCTATGGTCATATCCCTCTTGAATGGACCTTCTATAATTAAGAAACTGATCAAATCAATTATAATTTTCAAAAAAGCCTAGTTTTTTTGTAAAAATTATCGATATATGTTAAATATGATGAAGACATATAGAGAATAATGCGGAAGGATGTAAATCCTATCGATTAGACCTGCGTGGTCCTGCAGAGCAGAAAATCAAGTAAGCACATTGTTGCTTCAAGTGAGGGAATCTCACATTGCTTTGCCGAAGGACCACGCCCCCATTAATTTAGCCTAAATGCTTCTATCTAACTTCGATAGAGAGATGCTTACAGACCCTTCCAAATTTCCATCTCTCTGAATAGTGATCTCATATCTCGCATCTCCTTCTGTTTTTGGAAACTGGACAAATTTCTGACCAAGATATTCCCAGGTATAATATTTTGAGACACCTGTATCAACTAAACTTCGTTCCAAAATAAATTCCTCAGAAAAAATTTCTGTTTTAACAGGATCATCCGAGTAATATCTCTGATTTTCTGGAATCACCCAATCTATTATCAATCTGATTTTTTTAGGTGAATCTCCCATAGGAACAAATCCAAACTCGTACGTTCCTTCTTCTATTACTCCTAAATCCGTCATGATAGTTGTCTTACCATGAAACTCTTGTCCTGAAATTCGAAAATCCCATATTTCTCCACCTGAGCGTTGCTCATTTCCACCTGGATTCATTGATGCACCATATGCCATTGAAATTACAATTAATATTATGACCGCGCCTCCAACAATCACCATTTTATTCATAATCTAGGCATGAATTTGGGAATTAAAGCCATTTTGGTGAATTCTAGTCATACATTTTCTATAATGTGTGAACCATTATTCACACCGGAAATTAATAACATATTTCAAAACAGTACGCATGGGAAGTTTCCAAGACAAATGGTCTGCTCCACAAAAGCAAAGTTTTGTAGATAAATTAGGTGATACATTCAAACCAAAAGGATCACTAAAACCAAGAGTCGAAATGGCTGTAAAACGATTACAGGCTCAAATCGGAAAACTCGACGGTATGACACAAAAACTCAAAGAAAGAGATCAGAAAATTTTCCAAAAAATTGTAGTTGCACAACAACAACACGATACCTATTCAAGTAAAGTATTATCAAATGAACTCGTAGAAGTTCGTAAAGTACACAAAATTTTATCCAATGCCAAAATGGGATTGGAGAGAATTGAATTAAGATTAACCACATTCCATGACTTGGGCGATACAGTTGTAACCTTAATGCCAACAATCGGTCTCATGAATGGACTCAAATCATCACTTGTTAAATTCATGCCAGGTGCAGACCAAGAGATTGGTAGAATGACTGAGATGTTAGGTGGACTAATGACTGAAACCTTCAGTAGCAGTGAATCATCATTCGGAGTTGAAGAATCAACAAACGCCGAATCTGATAACATCCTAGCAGAAGCAGCAGCAGTTGCAGAATCACAATCAGGTGAACAATTCCCATCAGTACCATCAACTGGATTGGAGCAATTTAATGTCCCAACTAGTGAATCAAAATTTATGTAAATTTCTAGAAACTAGAAGTTTTATCTCGTGACTCTTTGAAACTAGTAATTCTCTTTCCTTCATCATCGATGATTTTGTCAATTCCAGATAATTTTTCTCTCATAGATGAAATCAATGTGCCTACCTCATCTGCTTCATTTTCAACTGCATTTCTCTTTTGAGTCAGATGTTGAATTCCACGTGTTTCTTCATCAATATAGTCACTAACTTTCATTAATTTTTCTTTCAAATTCTTAATATCTACAGATTCTTCTTCAATCTCTTTTTCTAAGTTGGTTCTTTTTTCTTTTAGATTAGAAATCAGACCTCCAACATAATCGATAGCCTCTTCCAATTTTACTCGCTTGTTCATCAACGATGAAATTCCAATATCTGAACCTGATTCATCAATTTCTGGTTGTGATTCAGACACAGATTCTGCTATATTTTCAGAAGGTTGCTCCTGATTTTCAGAAGGTCGTTCCTCAACCATCTCGCCACCTTCTTCTTCTTTGAATTTGTCCATAAATCCAGTCACGAATTAACTTCATTTTCCTCAAATAAAAACATGCAAAATCTTTTTTTCCGCACAACTAACTACAGGGATTCTGCCTAATTCCATGTAAATTGATTTTTCTAGAAAATGTTTGTAATATCAGGGAAATTCCGCGTAAATGTATTTTCTAGAATATCTCTGCAAATACTGGGCAATTCCGCGTAGCTGGGGAGTTTCTAGAAAATGTTTGTAATATCAGGGAAATTCCGCGTAAATGTATTTTCTAGAATATCTCTGCAAATACTGGGCAATTCCGCGTAGGGCACAAGTAC